>ERZ773056.187-NODE-187-length-30679-cov-11.675810_pt1 | contig 30679 bp, 28 predicted proteins | sample MGYA00580857_ERZ773056 | MGnify/ENA primary metagenome ERZ773056 (study PRJEB29015, sample SAMEA2737996) | human oral metagenome | biome: human oral; feature: human-associated habitat; material: dental | place: China | collected 2114 ... | reverse complement strand
ACAGCGGATTCTTTTTACCGCTTTGGCTTGCAGGACAGGGAGAAATGGTTGCAAGTTGCGACATAATCAAGAAAATCATAGCTGATGAGTCAATTCACGGAGTTTTTGTAGGATTATTGTTCCAAGAATTATACAATTCTTTCAGCGAAGAGGAAAAAGCTGATATGAGAGCTGAACTGAAAAAATTGATGTATGACTTATATGAAAATGAAACAAAATATACTGATGAAATTTATGGTGATTTAGGGCTTACAGGCGATGTGAAGGAATACATCCGTTACAATGCGAATAAAGCCTTGATGAATCTAGGATTTGAAGAAGAGTTTGAAGTGAAGAATGTAAATCCAATTGTGTTAAATGGGTTGAATGTGGAAACAACACAGCATGATTTCTTCTCGAAAAAATCTACGAATTATGAAAAAGCACTGGAAGTGGTGCATTTGCATGATGATGATTTTAAGTTCGATGAAGAAGTGAATGCGGATGATTTGATTTAAGTTTGCAAACGTATGAAAATGAGAGCTTTAATTACTGGTTCTCATTTTTTTTGAAAAAATATCCAAAAAGACTTTGAAAAAAGAGAAAAATGTGGTAAAATAAATTTATAGAAAAAATTCCTACCACTATAAGAGATGAAAAAATGGAAAGAAAATCCACTCAAAACCAATAAATATGCACGTTAGGAGTTACGGAAAATGCTAAAAAAACAGCAAAAAATGATAAAAATTAATTCAAAAATTGTAATTTTAATGTCTGAAAAAAAATCTGTAACACTGATAAATAAAGGATTTTCGCAAAAGTATGGGTAAAAGTAGTATATCCATTAAAACAAGGATTGAAACAATTCCTTTACTTAGATCCACATCGTTTACTACCACGTAAAAGTAGTATATCCATTAAAACAAGGATTGAAACGTTTTCCTGGGACAGTAGTATCTTTTATTATACTATAGTAAAAGTAGTATATCCATTAAAACAAGGATTGAAACACCTCTATTTATCAATGTGCTATTATTACTCATTGTAAAAGTAGTATATCCATTAAAACAAGGATTGAAACATCTTACCAGATGGATCTGCATTCGTTGAAGACCCTGTAAAAGTAGTATATCCATTAAAACAAGGATTGAAACAAAGGTATTTTTCTACCTACCTTTAGATTTTTAATTGTAAAAGTAGTATATCCATTAAAACAAGGATTGAAACTTTATTTTATCTCTCTCAGAATTTGTTAAATCGGTAGTAAAAGTAGTATATCCATTAAAACAAGGATTGAAACATTAAGTTTCAATCCTCCTTTAGAAAGGTTTCTAAGAATGTAAAAGTAGTATATCCATTAAAACAAGGATTGAAACCACACCAGTTTCTACTTCCTTTCTCAACTCTTCAACAAGTAAAAGTAGTATATCCATTAAAACAAGGATTGAAACCATAGTTTCTCTCAAAGGTAAAATATAAAGCACTATGGTGTAAAAGTAGTATATCCATTAAAACAAGGATTGAAACTTCATTGAAATGCGTTTTCATATAAGCGTCTCTAGTGTAAAAGTAGTATATCCATTAAAACAAGGATTGAAACAATAAATTTTGTATAGGGTGTCGTTGTGGCATTCAAGTTAAAATAATAATTCTATTAAAATAAAGATAAAAAATTAAAAAAATATTTAATCACAGTTAAGTTATAAAACTGTGATTTTTTTTTGGAAATAAGTTAATTAGTAAAAAAATAAGTTATAAGAATTAGATATAATTATTGTGTAAAGAATGAGAGAGAAAAATTTTTAAAATTTAAAAATAAAAAGAGTTATTTTTAGGAAAAAATAGGTTAGAGAGAAAAGGTATAATGATTTTGTAAATGAGAAAGAGAATAAAAAAAGATGGAGTGTGATTGATTATGACGAGTTTTAAATATTATAGAAAAAATGATATAGAAAAGAAATTGGAAAAAGCTAGATTTAGACCTTTGGATGTGATGGTAACAGGAGTAACAGGAGCAGGTAAATCGACAACATTAAATACAATTTTTAAGAAAAATGTGGCAACAGTTGGTAATGGTGTGGATCCTGAAACAATGGATTTAGATTCTTATTCGTTAAATGATGTATTTAGATTGTGGGATACTCCTGGATTAGGAGATGGCGTTGCGAATGATGAGATTCATAAAAGAAAATTGGCAGATTTGCTGTATAAAACTTATTCATTAGATGGAAATATTTATGGTTGGATAGATTCGGCAATTGTGGTTTTAGAAGGTTTGAATAGAGATATGGGGAGTACATATACATTGTTAAATGAGGTAATAGTTCCAAATATACAGGCAGATAGAATATTGGTAGTGATTAATCAAGCAGATATGGCGATGAAAGGCAGACATTGGAATAAGGAAACAAATAGACCGGATAAAGTGTTAGTAGATTTTTTAGAAAGACAAGCGTTATCTATACAAAATAGGGTAAAAGAAGCAACAGGAGTAACAATAAGAAAACCAGTATACTATTCAGCAGAATATGCTTATAACATAGAAAAATTATTAGATTTCATAATAGATAATATGATTGTAGAGAGAAGACCGTTAGTTAGAGCATAATGTAGATATTAAATTTTTTTGGAGTGATAAATATTGAAATTTGGATATAAAAAATATTTTTGTAAGTTAATTAAAAATAAAAATGAGTTATTTAAAAATGTTATCATAAGTTATAATAAAAATTTGATTTTTGGAGGAATGAAATATGGGAAGATTGATTAAGGAAAATGAAATGAGATATTATGGAGTTAAAATAAAAAGAGAAAAACAAATTTTAGGAAATAAATTGATGTATTCAAGTAAAAAATAGGCTAAATTTTTGAAAAATAGTTTATGGTTAGAGAGTTATAATAAAAATAAATAAAAGAAAGAGGTATTGATTATGGTAAGAAATATATTTAAGGAAATTGAAAGAAGAGTAATGAATGAACAAATGGATGAAACTACGAGACAAAAATTATTAGGTAATTTATTGAGAATGAAGGAGCAAAAAATTAATTTAATGATTATAGGTGCAACAGGAGTGGGGAAAAGTAGTACTATTAATGCGTTATTTGGAGAAGAAGTAGCAAAAGTAGGAACAAGTGTAAACCCAGAAACAATGGGAATTGATAAATATGAGTTGGATAATTTAGTAGTATGGGACACTCCAGGATTAGGTGATGGAAGAGAAGCTGATAACAGACATAGTAAAATAATAATTGATAAGCTTTATGAAAAAGATAGAAATGGAAATTTGTTAATTGATTTGGTTTTGGTAATATTGGATGGTAGCAATAGAGATTTAGGGACATCGTATGAATTAATAAATAGTGTGATTATACCAAATTTGGGAGAAAATAAGAAAAATAGAATATTAGTGGCGATTAATCAGGCAGATGTAGCGATGAAGGGAAAATACTGGAATGCACAAGAAAATCGCCCTGAGAGAAAATTACAAAATTTTTTGGAAGACAAAGTTGCATCAGTGAGAAGAAGAATTAAAGAAGCTACAGGAATAGATATTGAACCAATTTACTACAGTGCTGGAGACAAAGAAGAAGGATATATGCAACAAAAACCGTACAATTTATCAAAACTATTATACTACATATTACAACATACGCCAGAAGAAAAAAGATTAGTTTATGCACAAAATATTAATAAAGAAGAAGCTATGTGGAAAGACAATGATGATTTACAAGATTACAGAGCGGGAGTTTTAGAAAAATTTGTGGAATCAGTAACAAAAGGAATGGCAATAGGTGGAACAATAGGTCAAGCTATAGGAAGTTTAGTAGGCTTAGGTTCAGTTGGAAGAGTAATAGGTACAGTAGGTGGAGCAATAGTTGGAGTAGGAGCAAATATAATTAGTGGAGTTGTTGATTTTTTTAGAGGAATATTTTAGAAGATAAATGGAGGGTTTGGGTGGGTGGGAATAAAAAGTTGGTGAAAAAATTACATAAATAAGTTATTGAATTAATATATAATGAATCTAAAATAAAAAAGGAGGTGATAAAAATGACAGGAATTGAAGAAGCAGTAGGAACAGCGGTAGTGGTGACAGCAGGAGTGGTAGCAGTAGCAGAAGGTATAAATCAGACAGTAAAATTGATGAACGAAACAGTTAATACAGCAGATGAAATGTTTACAACAATGGGAGATATGGCAGAAAATTTTGGAAGTAGTGTTAGTGAGTTTTGTGATGAGGTATCTAGTTTTTTTGATAGTTTTTGTTGGTAATCTTTAGTAAAAGTGGTAATTCTATTTTAGAGGAGGAATTATTCTGAATCTAAAATGGGATTGCTACAAGCCAGATTATTAGAATTTAATTAAATAGAATAAAAATGAAAGGAAGGTGATAAATATGTTGTTGTGTTTAATAGGTTTAGTAATTTTAGGAGGAGATCTTTAGAGAAAATGGTAGTTCTATTTTGAAGGAAGAATTATTCTGAATTTGAAGTAGAATTACCAAAATCAAATTAACTGTTATATTGATTTTTAAAATAAATGCGGTAAAATAAGAATATTAAGATTAATTTTTAATAAAAATTATAATTAGAAGGAGAAGAAAAATGGCTAAAATATTGATAGCAGGGTTGGGAAAAGGGATGATAGATCGTAACAGTGAAGAAAGAGACTACAGAAAAGCAGATTATAAAATAAAAATTGAGGAAACAGGAGAATATAAAATTTATAGAGATGAATATTTTGTAACATCCGTATTAGAAAAACATTATGATATAGATAAAACAATATATATTGGAACAGCAGGGTCGATGTGGGATAAACTTTATACACATTATTGTAAGAAAAATGGATTTTCGACTGAAAGTGAAGAATATGAAAAATATAGAGATGAATTGAGAAATGTTACTAAAAATGCGAATAAAAATACAGATATTTTAAATATAAACAGTGAAAAATTTAATTCTATATTTGAGAATACAGAGAAAAAAGTGCAAATAATAGTGACAAAATATGGAATGAATAAAAATGAAATATTTGAAAACTTTAATAAAATTATAGAAATTGTAAATTCTTTAAATAAAGAAGATGAAATTTATTTGGATATAACCCATTCTTTCAGATCAAATGCAATGTGGATATTTTTAGTGATGAACTATATTACAGAAGTTATTGATAAAAATATAAAAATAAAAATGATAACATATGGAATGCTAGAAGAAATGGATGATGATGAAACAGAAAAAGATTTAAATGGAAAACCTTTAAAAGTAGCTCCAATAATTAATTTGAAATCATTTTATGATTTAATGAAATGGATAAAAGGAGCGAACGCTTTTAAGCAATATGGGAATACTTATGAATTTTTAGATATGATTGAAGAAAATAAGTTGAAAAATACATTAGAAGAATTTTCAAATTCAATGAATATGAACTATATTGGGAATATAAAAGAAAATATCGGAAAAATTAATCAAATGGAAAAAACAATAAAAACATTAGATGGACCTGCCAAACTATTATTACCAGATATTTTAGAAAGATTTGCCCAAAATTTTGGTGAAAAGCAGGAGACATTTGAGATATTATTAGATTTATCAGAATGGCACTATAATCAAAAAAGATATTCAATGAGTTATGTAAATATTATTGAAGCTATTTATACTTTTACAGGAAAAATTTTAGAAGTTGAAGATATAAATAAAGGTAAAGAAGTATTGAGAGAATGGATAAATAGAATAACTGAAGAAAATAAAATAAAATATAAAGATTTGTCAGAAAAAGAAATAAGTAATAGAATAAAATTAAGTGAAATTTTTGAAAGTTCTAGGGTTATTAGAAATAATATTTCGCATACATTGGAAAGTAGAGCAGAAATGCAAGAAATTATTTCAAAAATCCCAGAAAATATAGAAAAATTAAGAAAAATATTTGAAACTGAATATAAAAAAGGTGAGATTCATGAGTCACAAGATTTAAAAATGCAACAGACATATACTTTTTTAGAAAAATTAGCTGAAAATGATCAGTTTGCAGAAATTGGTAAAGTGGCATCTAATGGAATTTATGATTTTTTGTTTGAAAAACTTGGAGTACAAAAGTCAGGAGAAAATAAAAATACTGTAAAAAATTGGCTGGATAATAAAAAAGGAAATTTTGAAAAAGAATTAGAAAAAGAGCAGTTGTCTGAATTAATGAAATTGTTTTTAGAAGTTAAAAATAATAGTAGAAGTATCACAGCAAAAGAAATAATTAAGAAGATAAGACATTTACAAAATATATTAACGAAAAAATCATTTTTGGAAGCTATTAAAAATGTAAATTTAAATCATAAAGGAAGTCCTCAAATAAAACAGGCACCTAAAATAAATTTAAATAAAGAAGACAGAAAAATTTTAGTATTTAAAGAAATATTTGGAGAGCAGGAAAAAAGTGAAGTAATAAAAAAATATAAGATAAAAAGAATAAGTAAATTGAGTAGTGAAACTATAAAAGAATGGAAAAATCTTGAAAATGATAGCAACAAAGAAAAAAATATAAAAAGATTTAAAGATATAATAGACAGAAATATTGATTCAGGTGATATTTTATTGATAGAAGGAGAAGTTGGGATAACTTTTGAATTGGTAAATTGGGCAAAAGAAAAAGGAATTATTGCAATTTATGGAGTTGAGAAAGTGACTGATAATTTTTTACTTAAAGTAGAATTTTATGAATATTAAATTTCAAAATTATGTTATAGGAATTTTTGTGATTTTAAATAGTTATGTAAAATAAAGAAGTTTGAAATTTTAGTTTGAAATGTAGAAAAATTGAGGGAGATGATATTATGGAGAGAAAAGCACTTTTACTATTTTCACATCAGTTGACGGAAAATCAAGAAAAAGAATTGGTAGAAAATTTTAAGGTAAAAAAAATAGTAAGTTTGTCTAGTGAGTTACAAGAAATGTGGTCAAATGTGTCAATTAAGGAAAATTATAAAGAGAATTTAGAAAAAATAAAAAAATATATTGAAGAAAATTTTAATGAAAATGATGTGATGTTGGTTCAAGGAAATTGGGGATATACATATAATATTGTTAAATGGTCGATAGAAAAGAAATTGGTTCCTGTGTATAGTTATACTGAAAGAAATGTTGAAGAAATAAAAGATGGAGAGAATGTGAAGAAGATTAGTTATTTTAAACATGTGAAGTTTATTAAGTATGATTAATAATAAAAAATAAATTTTTGATAAATTTATAGAAAGAAGGAAAAAATGGAAAATAATATTTTAATAATGTCTTTATCAAATAATCTTGAAAAAAATATAGAAAAAGCAAAAAAAAATAAAAAAGAGTATAGATGGGAAAGTAAAAAATATAGTTTGGAAAAATATGAGTATTTGACAAAAGTATATCTAGAAGAATTAAAACCTAATAAAATAATAGTTTTTGGAACAGATCAAAGTAGTTGGAATTATTTGTATAATTTATTAAACGAGTATTTTTATTCTGAAAAAGAAAATGTTGTTTTTTTAGAAGAACAAAAAAATGATATTGAATATATAAGAAAAGTTTTTAAAGAAAGATTTTCCGATAAATGTAAAATATTTTTTATAGAAAGTAAAAATAAATTTGATAACGAAAATATTGTTTTAGATTTAGTTTTTCAAATAGAAGAAATAAAAAATATTTTAGATGAACAAAGCAGAAATCAGGTTTATGTTGATATAACAGGAGGACTTAGAATAATATTTTTGTCATTGATTTCAATTATTAATATTTTAAAAATATATTATAGCGAATTAAAATTAAAAGTATTATATTCTCAAAATGATATAAATTTAGATTATTTTCAAATAATTGATATAACAAAAGTACTAGAAAAATTGGATTTTGTAGATGCTGTTAGTTCTTTTACAAAATATGGAAGTGTAGATAAATTAAGAGAAATCATTCAAAATAATAATTTATTGAATAAATTAGAAGAATTGTATGTAAAATTACAATTTAATTTTAAAAATATTAATGATACTTACAAAGATTTAGTAAAAATAAATGTAAATAATGAGAATGAGAAAATTTTAAAAGAAAGAATTAAAGAATTAAAAACATTGAAAAATAAAAAATATCATAATAAAGTGAAAAATTATGGAATAGAAATAGTCAATAAATATGAAAGTGATAATAAAAAATATAAGAGTTTAAAAGATCAAAGAAATAAGATTGTTCATCCTTTAAATAAATTTGGGAAATATATAGAAAATGATAGTGCTTATAAAAATTTGTCAAAAAGAAAAATATTAATTTGGAACTTAGGAACAGGAGAATTTGGAAGAGGATATGAAAAAGTATTATATAGATATATAAATAGTGAAGGACAAGAAGAAATTATTGAAACACAGTATACATTTGAACCTTATATAGAGGATTATGATGAAATTTATATTTTTGGTCTTGAAACAGGTAGATGGGATCTTTTAACAGAATATTTTAAAAATAAGGATATAATGTTACCAAATGAGAAAATAAAATATGTTCATGTTGATAATTTTGGAAATATAAATGAATTAAATCAAAAGATAGGAAATGAAATAAAGATAAAAAAACAAGAAATAATAGAAATAGATATGGATATTACTCATTCATTTAGAAATATTCCGTTTAATTTGTTGACTTCGTTGAGATTGTTTGAATTGTTAAATGATAATATTGTACTTCGTTCGATTTATTATGGAGAAAGAATATTAAACTCTGAGTGTGGAAGTATTTATAAAATACCAATTTTAGAAATAATTAATTTGTATAAATCAATAGTAGAATTTAAAGATTATACGAAGTATACAAATTTTTTAGAAAATACTAAAATGATAGATGAAAAATTATTAAAAATTATGAGAAAAATTTCAGAAGCATATACATATAATGAATATAGAAAGATTATAGAAATATCTAAAGAATTTGAAAAAGTAAATAATAAAGAATTAGATTTAATAAATAAAAAAATATATGAAATTATAGAAGTAAAATTAATAAAAAATGAAACATATGAAGAATTAATGAAATTTGTAAAAAATCAGAAAAATTCTAAAAATTATGCATTGGCGTCATTTTTCTTAATAGATATTTACAAATATAAAATTTTTAAAATTGATTCAAAAGAAAAAAGCGAAACTTTTTATAAAAAAATAGAAAAGTTGAAAAATAAATATGTAGATAATAAATTAAAAAAATTAATTGATTGTTTAAATAAATTAAATAATATAAGAAATTATGCAGGACATATTAATATTAGAGAGGAAGTAAATCTAATTAATTTTTCAGATTCATTAGAAAAAGCAATTAAAATTATGAATAAATTAACTTTAAAAGATATTGAAAAATATGAGAAAGAATACGAAGCAATAAAATAAATAAAATAAAAAATTATTTAGTATTTTATTAAATAGTGCAAGAACACTCGCGACTTTAGTCGTGGGAGGTTCAGATAGTTTAGAATGATGATACATAGGAGGAATTAAAAAGTGGAAAAAAATAAAATCTCAAGAATAGAATTAGCACGAGAAATAAGAAAATTATTTGTAAAGAATAGAAATATTCAGGAGTATTCAAAAATAGATGATAATTTTTTAGTAGATTATTATTTTAATAGATATGATGAAAGAAATAATAAATCAGGGATGAAAATTGATGAAAATAATTTTAATTTGAAAATTTTTGAGGAAGATTTTAAGAATCATTTATCAAATGAAAAGAAACTACTTGAAGAAGATGGAGTAGATACAAGCGAAATAACAAAAATAGTTTCAGCTTTTAGTCATAGTTACAGTGAAAACTCTATTCTTGAAGAATTACCATTTGAAAAAGATCTAAGAATATTTCCAAATATAAAAACACTTTATTTATTGTATACTGATCAAACTGAAAGTAAATTTTTGGAGTATAAGGAAGCAAGTAAATATAGAGATAAAATAAAAATAGAAGGTATTTTAATTGAGAACAGTATAGAAATGTTACATAAAGAAATAGTGAAGTTAATACAAGATGGAAAAATTTCAAAAAATAACACAGTTTTAGATACAACACTTGGTTTTAAGGAAATAGGAATTGTATTTTATCGAATCTCAGTTGAAAAACAAATTAAATCAATTAACTGGCGTGAAACAATGTTACCTAATTATAAGCCTGTTGATGATAATAAAAATGAATTTGTAAAAGAAAAAGGTCAAGGACCTAGAATGAGTCTGGTTACAAAATTAAACTTGATGAAAGAGCCATTAGAAGAATCGAATAGAATATATAGAAAAATAAATGAAAATATTTTAAAAGTAAATTGTAAAGCTGTTTCAGATTTATATGAAGTAGTGGGAATTGATGACTTAAGATTTTTCTATGAAGAAATTGGAAAACTATTTAATTTTTTTAAAATGTTAGAGTATAACGAAGATATTGAAAATTTTTATAGAGATTTGAATGAAGTATTGAAAAAAATATTCGAATATAAATTTTTATTAGAAAATATTTCAAGATTGCGAGAATATGTGAAGTATCTTTTAAGAGTAATTTATAGAGTTGAAAGCGATTGTATAGATATAAAGTGGTTAAAATTTAGTAACAATATTTTTGGGATAACAGAAAATGAGATAAAAAGAGAAAAAGATGAAAAAATAGAAAAAAATGTAGAAGGCAAAGAATTAGAAGATGATGTAATAAAAAGATTAAGAGAGAAAGAAGATGATAAATTAAAAGCGATAGATTTTTATTCAGATGAAGATGATGAAGGTAAAGATACTCAAGAATTGGAGAAAACTATCGAAATGGTTGACTATTTTTTGTATCTTTTATTAAAACAAGCTATTTTTGAAAAAATTTCGAATTATCATTTAAAAAGTATTTTAGAAGAGTATTATGAAGAAGAAATGATTCAAGAGATTATTGAAATAAAAGATTCGATTGATATAAGTGAAGATGAAAAAATTAAACTTATAAAAAATGTCTTGTTTGAAGAATTTACGGAAGAATATGAATTAGAAGAGCTTGAAATACCTGATTTAGCAGATAAAAATGTAGGATTACTTAAATATAAAGGCGGAATACTAGATATACCTTTTGAAGATGAAGGGAAATTGGAAATATTAAAAATTAATTTTAAAGAAGAATATTTTATAAGAAAAAGAGATAAAAGACAAGAATTTGATATTTCAAAAGTGGAAAATAGGATTAAACTAAATAAAAAAATAAAAATAAAAATGAAATTAGAAGAAATACTTGATAAAAATAATAAAGATGAGATAAAATTTCCTTTTAGAATTTCAGAAAAATCGGATATAGTTGAAATACAAAATGGTAAAATAGTTACGAAAAGTGATAGAAAGACTAAAGTAAAAAATATTTTTTTTAATAATTCTGGCAGTATAATTAATGTTCCGATAGTAGAGTTATTTAAGAATATTGAAAAAAATAGATTTGAGATTTTAAAAAAAGATTTAGAATATAAATTTGGAATAAAAGATCAGAAAGTTACTAAATTAAAAGATATTATTTTTGGGATAAACCAAATAATTAGGAAAAAAATTGAAGAAAAATATCCTAAAAAAGACAATATTGAAGATTTTATTATTTATGAAAATGGATTAAAGATAAATTTAAAATATAGATAGATTAGCAAGAAAGAACCATCTTGAAATTAAAATTTAAGATGGTTTTTTACCAATCATATAACAAAAAGAATGATATTATCATATTTTATAATAAGTAAATACTAAAGAGAAAAATGAGTTATTTTAGAGAAAAATAAGGGGAAAATATTTGTTAAAATTATTGATGTAATAGAGATAGTAAGTGGAGGTATATAATGAAAGTAAAAATTGCATCAATTAAGAAAAACAGATATGAAGATGGGCCTGGAATTAGAACAACGATATTTTTTCAAGGTTGTAATGTAAAATGTAGAGGTTGTCACAATGAAAGAATACAAGATATACGATATGGAAAAGAGTATGAAGTAAGAGATTTATGTAAAGAAATATTAGCGTATAACTTGCCAGTAAAAAAAATTACTATTTCAGGTGGAGAGCCTATGATGCAAAAAGAAGCCTTAGAAGAATTTATTAATGAAATGTACAAGAAAAATTTTGAAATCGCACTTTATACTTCATATGACTTAGAGAAAGTTCCAAAAAATATTTTAGAAAAATTAAAGTATTTAAAAGTTGGAAAATATATAGATACATTGAGAATACAAGAAAAGTTTTATGGATCAAGTAATCAAAAATTTTATTCATTGGAAAAAGGAGAGATTGTAAATGAGAGTTAATCAAGCAAATGCAAATACAAATGCAGCATATAGAATTTTGAAAAATGAAGAATTTAAAAATCAATTGCACGAAGAAAGATGGATTCATATTCATGATAAAGAGTATACAGGGGTTTCATATAATTGCATTGGGATTGAATTAAGAGAAAAATTAAATCAACTGAAAGAAAATTTAGAAGAAATGGAAATTGATGATGCACTAGACTATATTTTTAAAGTAATTGTAAATTTAACAAATGACCAATCAGGTGGAATAGGGTTTCTTAATATTGACAGTGATTTGGCTGAATCTGTACAAGAAGTTTCAGAAGAAAAATTAATAACAAAAATTAGAAGATTATACCAAAAGTTGAATTTACCATTGAGAAATGGATATGAAAAGGCGTATGTTTCATTTAATTTGGGATTAGATACTAGTGAAAATGGGAGAAAGGTAACTAGATGTTTTTTAAAGGCTTTTGAATATGGTGAAATATTAAATGGATTGCCTTTTGTTTTTCCAAATATAATTTTTAAAGTAAAAAAAGGTATTAATTTTGATTTAGGTGATAAGAATTATGATTTGTTTTCATTAGCGACAAGAATTACAGGAAAAAGAATGAATCCAACATATTTTAATTGTGATAGTGTTTTAGTAAAAGATATTAATGAGAAAAAAGTTGGAATAATGGGATGCAGAACATTAGTTGCAAAAAATGTAAATGGAGAAGAAGGAGCATTAAAAAGAGGGAATATTGCATCAATTTCAATAAATTTACCAAAAATAGCAAGAGAAAGTACAAATTTAAATAATTTTTATAAAAAATTGAATGAAATCTGTGAAGAATCAAAAGATATCTTAATTCAAAAATATAAGGCATTGTGCAAATTAGAAATTGATAATTTTAGATATATTTTAGAAAATAATTTTTATGAAAATTCCGAAATATCAATAGAAAAAAATAATATAGAGAATAGTTTTAAAAATGGTACACTCTCAATTGGATTTATTGGATTGGCTGAATGTGTAAGTTATTTAGTAAAAAAAGAAATATCTTTAGATATGATAGAAAGTAATTTGGAATTGTCGAGAGAAATATTAAGATTTATGAGAAAAATGACAGATAAATGGACCAAAAAGTATAGTTTAAATTTTTCAGTTTTGGCAACTCCTGGTGAAGGAATTAGTGGAAGATTTTGTGAAGATGAAGAAACTAAGGAGTTTTATACAAATTCGTTTCATATACCAGTTTATCTTGAATTAGATGCATTTAAAAAATTAGAATTAGAATCAAATTTTGTTGAATATTGTAATGGAGGTTCAATTTCTTATATCGAATTTTCAACGCCTGTGTTAAATAATAGTGAAGCGATTATGGATGTTGTTAAATTTGGAATTTCCAAAGGTATAAATTATTTAGGAATAAATTTCCCTTTAGATTATTGTGAAAGTTGTAAAACTACTGGAATATTTGAAGAAAAATGTGGTTGTTGTGGAAGTATTGGAATAAAAAAATTAAGAAGAGTTTCTGGCTATTTGTCATATAAAGAAACATTAAAAGGTGGAAAAAAAGCAGAGGAAGAAGTTAGAAAATCTCATTTGAAATAGTGTGGATAAAATACAACTAATAAAAGAAATTGTTTCAAATTATTGGAGCAGTTTCTTTTTTTTAGAAATAAGTTAATTACTTAAAAAAATAAGTTAAAGAAATAGATTATAATTACAATGTAAAAAGAAAAAGTAGAAAGAAGGTATTGATTATGAAACGTGATTTATTGAAAGAATTTGAAAGTATTATTATGAAACAAAAGTTAAATGAAAATGTGAAACAAAAATTGTTAGGTAATTTATTGAGATTGAAAAAACAGAAAGTTAATTTAATGGTAACAGGTGCAACAGGTTGTGGTAAAAGTAGTACAATAAACGCATTATTTGGAGTGGAAGTAGCAAAAGTAGGAACAAGTGTGGATCCTGAAACAATGGATATTGAAAGATATGAGTTAGATAATTTAGTAGTATGGGATACTCCAGGATTAGGTGATGGAAAAGAAGCGGATAACAGACACAGTAAAAGAATAATTGATAAACTTTATGAAAAAGATAAAAATGGTAACTTGCTAATAGATTTAGTTTTGGTAATTTTAGATGGTGGTAGTAGAGATTTAGGAACATCGTATGAGTTAATAAATAATGTGATTATACCGAATTTAGGAGAAAATAAAGAAAATAGGATATTAGTGGCAATTAATCAAGCGGATGTAGCGATGAAGGGGAAATATTGGAACGAAGAAGAAAATGCGCCTGAGGATGAGCTAGAAGAATTTTTAGATAAAAAAGTAGAATCTGTAAAGAATAGAATTAAAGAAGCGACAGGAATAGAAGTAGAACCAATATATTACAGTGCAGGATACAAAGAAGAAGGATATTTACAACAAAAACCGTACAACTTATCAAAGTTATTATATTACATATTACAAAATACACCAGAAGAAAAAAGAGTAGTTTATGTGCAAAATTTGAATCAAGAAGAAGTAATGTGGAAAGATAATGATGATTTGAAAGATTATGGAAAAGGTATTTTGGAAAGTATTTTAGGAGCGACAGTTGGAGTATTAACAGAAGGTGTGTCAAATGTGGTAAACGGAGTTGCAAATGTAGTTGAAGGTGCATCAGATGGGATTTCAGAAGGTAGTGATACAGGATCAGATATTGGTGGAGCAATAGGTAGTATATTTGGAGAAGTTGGAGAAACGATAGGTTCAGCAGTGGGTTCAGTAGTTGGAGGAGTTGTTGGTGGAGTAGTAGGAGCAGTTAGTTCAGCAGTAAGTAGTGTGTGTGATACGATTGGAAATTTATTTGGTGGTTGGTTTTAAATGAATTAAAGGTTTTGAGTGGATGGGATAAAAAAAGTATATTATTTTAGTAAAAAATGAGTTAGAAAAAAATGATATCATAATCTTGTAAAAAATATTAGGAGGTATTAGCTATGCTAGAAAGAGAAATGATGAATTTATTGGACAGCTGTTATGAAAAAGCACTAGAGGGAGTATTACCTGGAGAAAGAACAGTTATGGAGTTGGCAGAAGATTATTTAGCAAAAAGTAGCAGTAGAGAAAAAGCAATAGACAATTTAATAGGATATCAAACAGTATTGTGTGGAACAAACGGATTTATAACAGGTTTAGGTGGGTTATTAGTATTACCAGTAGCAATATCAGCAAATGTAGCAGGTGTAATTTATGTACAATTAAGAATGATAACAGCAATAGCACATATAAATGGGTATGATATTTACAGCGATCAGGTAAGAACAATAGCTTATGCGTGTTTAACAGGAAGTTCAGCAGCAAATATATTAAAAAATGTGGGAATAAAAATTAGTGAAAAAATGGCAGTTAATGCGTTAAAAAAAGTTCCAGGAGCAATATTGAGAAAAATAAATCAACAAGTTGGATTCAGATTAGTTACAAAATTTGGACAAAAAGGTTTGGTGAATGTCGTAAAAATGATGCCATTAGTAGGCGGAGTAGTAGGTGGAGTATTTGACACAGGGATGACATTAACGATAGGGAATATAGCAAGAAAAGTATTTTCGGAATAGTAAAGTAATTGTAAAAATTAATGCCAAATGTAACTTAGATTCTTGAAAAGAGTTTTTAAGGGGTAAGAATCAAGAGTCTGAGTCAAATTTGGAAATGGATTTAAAGTTAAAAACTCATTTACGAAAGGATAAAAGACTATGGAATTATATATAACAGATTTAGGGACAATGGTGAAAAAAAGAGATGATTTGTTTGAGATAACGACGAGTGAGAAAAAAGTGGCTGTAGCTCCACAAAAAATAAAATCATTGGTGCTAGCAAAAGGGATATTTTTGACGACGGATGTTATAAAATTGGCGGTGGAAAATAATATAGATATAGTGATTATTGATGATTTTGGGAATCCTTATGGGAGATTTTGGCAAAGTAAATTTGGATCAACGGCTAATATAAGAAGAAAACAACTGGAAATATTTGGTACGCCAAAAGGCATTGAGATAGCAAAACAGATATTGATACAAAAGATTAAAAATTGTGCAGAATATTTGGAAGATTTGAAAATAAAAAGAGAAGCGAAAAAGGAATTTTTAGATGAAAAAATAAAAGAAATGAAAAAATATATTTATCAAATTAAATTGGTGGAAGGCGATGTAAATGCAAAAAGAGGGACTTTGATGGGATATGAAGGGAATGCTGGGAAAATATATTATCAAACATTGTCAGAATTGATGCCAAAAGAATTTAAATTTGAAAAAAGAAGTATGCATCCTGCTCAAGATGAATTTAATGCAATGTTAAACTATGTTTTTGGAATATTATATAGTAAAGTTGAAAAAGCCTGTATAATAGCGGGACTAGATCCTTATATTGGAATAATCCATACGGATAATTATGGGAAAAAATCACTTGTTTTTGATATTATAGAAGGTTATAGACATTTAGCAAGTAGAACAGTATTTTCTTTGTTTACTCAAAAGAAAGTTCAGAAATATTTTTTTAAAAGAGAAGGAGACGGAGTTACATTAGTAGGTGATGGGAAGAAAGTTTTGGTAGAAAGTTTTTATAACAGATTGGAAAAAAAGGTACGGTATAATAACAGGAATATATCAAGTTTGGATAAATTACAATTTGAATGTCACGAATTGGCAAATCGTTTAATATCGAAATAAAATTATTAATAAATTATAATTGAATAAATTTAAAATACATTAAGTAGGTGATTGAAAATGATGACATGGTTCATATACGATATAACAGATGACAGAAATAGAAACAGATTAATTAAGATAGCACAAAAGCATGGATTATACAGAGTTCAGAAGTCAGTATTTTTGGGAAATATAGAAAAGGACGAAATAGATCAGATTATAAAAGAAAGTAAAAAAGTTATCGATTTGCGAGAAGATTCGGTATACATTTTCCCAGTTTGTGAAGCGGATTATAAAAAGGCAACATTGCTAGGCTTGTCTTTTGAAGAGGACATTGTTAAAGATGAAAAGCCAGTATTATTTTTTTAAAAGAGGTGAATAAAGATGGAAGTTATTAAATCTCAAAAAATATCAACGTTTGAAGTTTTAGACTATATATATTGCCCTAGAATTATATATTATGAAGAAGTATTAAAAATATTTGGCAATAAAATGAATGATTTTAAAAAGGCAGAAGAAGAAAGATTAGAAGAAAAAGGAAGAATAAATAAAAAATGGATATGGGAAAGGTTAAAATTAAGAAAACAGGACATAAAAAACTTGGAACAATGGGAGAATAAAGAATTTAACAAAGAATTATATTCAGAAAAATATCATTTTTATGGAAAAATAGACGAAATACTTTATTTACAAGACGGAACAATAATCCCGCTTTATTATCACAATTCCAAATATACCGCAAGAGAAGAAAACCGATATAAATATCTAATGGCAATGTTTTCTATGCTAATTGAAGAAAATTATAATATTAACTCTCAAAAAGGCTATATATTATTTTTAAATGGACATTCATTGAAAAAATTTGAATATACAAAAAAAGATTTTGAAAAAATAAAACAACAAATTTCCGAAATATTGGAACTAATAGAAACAGAACGATACCCACTAGAAGTGGAAGGCGGAACAAAATGCAGAGACTGTTATTATAAAAAAATTTGTGGAAGGTAATCATTAAAAATGTAAAAACAATGGGGAAAATACTCTTTTCAATAACCTGAATTGTAGCTAATTTTCTCTTTTTTTATTTATAATAGATTTTTGATAATTGCTAAATTAAAACGATATGTTTTATAAAAGCAACATTTACTATTGAAATTTACTGCAATCTACCCAATTATAATTTTAAAAAAAAACTTTGAAAAATCAAATAAAGTATGGTAAAATAAGTTTGTAGAAAAAATTCCTACCACTACAGGAAATAAAAATGTTAAGAAAAAATCCTCTCAAAACCAATAAAAATGCATATTTGGAGTTACGGAAAATGCTAAAAAAATAGTAAAAAATGATAAAAATCAGTCAAAAAATGTCAATTTTAATGTCTGAAAAAAATTCTGTAACATTGATAAATAAAGGATTTTCTCCAAAAGATGTAAAAGTAGTATATCCATTAAAATAAGGATGTAACATTTCAAATCACACAATGCAGAAAATTTTTTTAGGAGCTATCTTAAATGGAATAGCTTTTTTTATTATTCAAAAGTATTCAAAAAATAGGTTATTAATCATAAATTTTAGGTTATATAGGTAGTGTACAATTAAATCGAGAAATAAAATAAAATGAAAAAATAGCATATAGCTATTGACTTTATTAAAATTTTAGGTTACGCTTAGAAAGAGAAGAAAAATTTAAGTTGTGAAAGTAGAAAAGATATGGAATTAATAAAACCTAAAGAAAAAACAAATAAATCTTTGAGAATATCATTAACTGAAAAATGTAATTATAAATGCTTTTTCTGTCACGAAGAAGGACTTGATATGAAGAGTTCCAGGAAGTCAAATAAGACAAAAGAAGAAGTATATAAATTGATTCAGGAAGGTTTAAGAAATGGTTATAAAGATATTACATTTACTGGTGGAGAGCCTTTATTAAAGATAAAAGATGTAATATGGTATTTTAGAAAATTAAGAGAAAATAATAAAAATCCAGATATTACAATAGTTACAAATGGAGAATACATAACAGATGAGCTTATTGATGAAGTTCACCAATATAAAGGGAAAGCTAAGTTTAACATATCACTCCATTCATTAAATCCAGCAGATTATGGAAGGATTATATGTGTGCCTAATGAAAATAGAAGATTTGAAAAAGTTACACAAAATATACAAAAAGTAAAGGAAAAAGAAATAGAGGTTAAACTGAATTTTGTCTTGTTAAAAGGAATAAATACAGGAAAAGAGAAAATAAAAGAAATTTTAGAATATGGGTTAAAAAATAATGTTAATTATATAAAATTTCTAGAATTACTTGTAATAGAAGGTAAAGAGGAAATATATAAATATTTTACAGAATTAGAACAGATTGAAGAAAGTCTTAAGGACGAGCTGATTCTCGTTACAGATAAAATTGCTAGAAGAAAGCTTTATTTGTATAAAAATAAATTGAAAATAGAAATGCAGAAATGTACCTGCAGTTTTGGATGTAATAGTTGCTTGAGAAATAGAGATGTGAATGTGACAGCTGAATTAAAATATTATCCATGCTTCATTTTATCAAATGAAAATTATGAAATAAGTAGTGAAGATTTTATGAATAAAGTTGAAATAGGAAATGATAAAATCAGAGAATATGCTAAAGAATATAAAAATGATAGTCCTTTATTGATAAAAAAGAAAGAGTACATAGAAAAAAAATTAGAATTTTATTATGAAGTAAATTCTGAAAAAGATAAAAACATTATAAGAAAAGAATTGGAACAAGAAGGATATCGAATATACGAAACAAAAGAAACAAAAGAAAGATATTATTCCAGTAAAGAAAGTTATGAAATAAAAAAATTATTTATCCATTCACATAATGACATAAAATATACAGAAATAATACAGAATTATTTGGTAAATGAAGAAAATGGAGGAATCATAATAAAATTTCTAAACAGAGGAGATATCTTTAAGCCAGAAAAAATAGATGATTTAGCAGAATATGAGAAAAACCTTGAAAAAGAGGAAAGTTATTACATTAGAGAACTTGACTGGGAAATAACTATATTTAAAAATAATGATAAAACAGTAAGTATAGGTTTTGAAAAAACAAGTAAAAAAATATTTATTCTTTCACCAGAAAAGGAAATAGAAGATGAAATTGTCAACAAGCTACAACTGATGAAGATGAAAGAATTACCTATAAAACATATATTGAAACTAGAAGGGAAAATTAATGAACAGTATAATTTTAGAACTTTCTGCAATAGAAGACAAAATAATAGATAATACAGAAATGTACAGTTTTGAGATTTATAAAAAATTATTTGAGATATTAGAAATTGAAAAGAAAGAAGAATTAAGAGTTTCTAATATTTTTGGAGAATTTTTCAATGAAACAATCAAATTAGAAAAGGAAAAAAAATATAAAATTAGAATAATAACTAAATCGCAAAAATCTTTTTCTAATTTACAGAAAAAGTTATTTGAAATAGCTGTGAATAAAGAAAAAATTGAAATTGGAGAGGGGGGGTTCAGGTTATCTGGAATCAGAACAAAAAATGAGACTTGGTGTGGTGAATACGATTTAAAAAGAGAATGGGATAATTTAAGTCCGGAAATAACTAATTTTTATGAAAAGATAAAGATGAAAATTGTTAATCCTATTCTAATGAATAGAAAATCTATCCTTGGATTTGATAAAATATTGGAAATTATTTTAAAAGATGTAGAAAATGAAGTAGAATTTGAAATGGGAAAGATAAAAGAAAGTATTTTAAATTCAGTTATAGTAAAAAAAGAATATTATAGGGAAAAAAGAGTAAATCTATTAAATAATGAAATAAAAAAAGTATACTTAGGTGATATTGAAGTTGTATTACAAGGATACTATGGAAAAATGCTTTTAACTTTTCTTCAGTATGTAAAGTATACTGGAGTGGGAGAACTTAAGGAATATGGATTTGGAGAAATTATAATTACAAACGAATAAAAAATGAAATAAAATAAATTTTTTTAAGGAGTAGAAATGAACGAGAATAGAACATTTAAAGAAATATTAGACGAAAATCGATTTTTAGTTAGTATTGAAACTGTAAAAATAAAAGATTTTATTTTTAATACTGATAAATTGAAAACAATAAGAGGTGCAAGTTATCTATTAGATTATTTAAATCAAGTAGAAGTACCTAGAATATTGAAAAAATATGGGCTTATATTTGATAATAAAAAATTAAGCAAGGAAATATATTCTCTTAATGATGATAAGTTTTTAAAAGATATAGATAAGAAAATAGATGATTTTATATCAAAGGAAATAATATATATAGGGGCTGGTAATGCTAAATTTTTTGTTAGTAACGAAGAAAAAGCTAAGGATATATGTGAAGAAGTAAAAATAACTTATGAAAAAATGGCTCCAAGTGTTAAAATAGTTGCAGAATATGAAAGAGTCGGAGAAAATGACAAAGTTTGGGATATAATAGATAAACTGGCAGAAAAAACAGCAATAAGAAAGAGTGAAGGATTTCCATTAGTAAATATAGATTTGCCATTTATGAAAAAGTGTGATTTATCTGGAAATGAGCCAGCAGTAATATCAAGAAAAAATTATATAGAAGATTTAAAAAATATAGGAATACATGAAACAGGATATGAAAAGGAACTGAAAGAAGAAGAAAAAAAAGATCCAGAACAAGCATTAGAAAATCAAAAGGAAGAACAGAGAAAAGATACCGAAAATGGAATAAAAACAGTATTTAAAAATAGTGAAGGGAATATATCTCATATTAGTGAAGCAACAGCAGCAAAAATAAAATTTTCTAATAAAATGATAAAAGATGATGTGCATGAAATTGGATTTTATTCAATAATAAAAGAAGCGATAGATGACATATATCTTGATTCTTCAATATCAGATTACTCAACAGGAGATAGTTTTATTGGGCTTGTATATAGTGATGGAGATGGTTTAGGAGATTTTTTGAAAAATATCAAGAAAAAATATAGTGAAGAAAAAGAAAATAAAAAATTGGATGAAGAAGGATATTTAAGATTTCTTAGAAGATTTAGTATCACACTTGATAGAAATACAAAATTATCATTAAAAGAAGTATTAGTAGAAATGAATTCAAAGTTTGAAATTAAAAAAGTTAGAGATGAAAATGATCAAATGGTAGATAAAAAAGTGGTAGGAGAATTTTTAATTGTTGGTGGAGATGATGTCTGTGCAGTATTTCCGGCAGATTTAGCGTTAGATATTTCTGCTAAGTTCCAAAAAGTTTTTGAAGAGAAGATGAAAGAATTTGCTAAAAACGAAGATATTAAATATGATAATATCACATCTTCTGGAGGGGTTGTTATAGCGAAAGATAGAACCCCAATATATCAATTATTTGAGCAAGGAATAAAATTACAAAAATTAGCTAAATTAGAAAGATATAATAAAAATAAGAAAATAAAAGAGGAAAAAGGAGAAGAGTTTTTTAAAACTGGATATACCGATTTTCAAAATATTGGAGGAGAAGGATTAGTAGATATAAAAAAATATAGAGAGCAAATAGGTATAAAAAAAGAAGTTGATAGTGGTGAAGAAAAAAGTGGGAAAAAAGAAATAGAAAGAATAAAAATTACTAGAAGACCTTATTATATTGAAGGTGAGAATGATAGAAAATTAGAAAAATTAGTAGAAAAAATAAGAGAGCTTAAAAAACAAAACTTTCCAAAAACCAAGTTAAGATATATTTATGAATTAAAAAGAAATGATGATAAAACATCAAATGAAAAAATTATGGACGCAATAAATATATTATCAAAAATGAGTGAAAATGAAGTAAAAGTTTTAAATGAGCAATGGGAAATAATAGATAAATTGAAAATTTCTATGGATGAAAATATTAATCAAATAGACGAAGTGTTTGGTGATATATTAGATGTAATAGAAATGTATGATTTTGTGAGATAAAAGGAGGAACAATGGCTAAGATAGAGTACAAAGTTGAGCTAGTAACGCCAGCAGTTACAGCTAAAAGCGGAACTATTGGAAAAGAATTAGATGTAACAGTAAAAAGGAATATAGACGGACAGTCGTATTATTCTGCTAAACATATAAAGGGGATATTGAAATCAAAAGTAATGGAGTTTAAAAATGCTCTTGATGAAAAATATGATGCTGAACAAGAAAACAATAAAAAATTAAAATTAGATAGTGAAGAATTTTTAGAAAAATATTTTGGTTCAGCAGACAGAATGAGCCGATTAAGATTTTCAGACTTAATCTTGGAAGTCGAGAATGATGAATTAGAAAAAGAGTTAGGATACAGATATGGAGTAAAAATAGATAGAAGAACTAGAACTTCTGAAGATAATTCTCTATTTAACTATGAGTTTGTAAAACCGAAAAATATTTATAAAGGAACAATTGAAATAGAAAAAATAGAGGAAATGGAAAAAGAAGATTTGAAATTTATTCTTGCCAGCCTGTTTCATATAGATAAAATTGGAGGGCTAAAATCAAGGGGGATAGGAAAAGTTGAAGTAAAAATTGAAGATAAATCAATAGATAAGTTAGATGAGATTGTAGATAAGTGTATAAACAGGAATAATAACAAACATGAAATAAAAATTGAAAAGTATGAAAAATGTAACTATGAACTAACTTTTTTAGAGCCTATTGTGCTAAAAGGAAAATCTACGAAAAATGAAATAGAAGTAAGAAATACATTGCAAGGTTCGACTATAAGAGGGGCCTTAATTCAATATGGAATCAATAAAATAGGAGAAGAGAATGTAGATAAATTACTAGAAATTTCAGTAGATGGAGTAATAAAACATGAGTATAATGAAAAAACAAAAGAATGTGTTGAAAAAATAAAATTGGCAAGTATGTTTGAAACAAAATATCCTATTAAAGATGGAAAAAAGAAAAGTGTAGATAAAGTTATAGAGGATATAAGTGAATACACTATAAAAGAAACTAGAGAAAAGGTAAAATTAGAAAGAGGAGGATTAGGAGTATTAAGTCCAACTGGGAGTGAAATAAGTATAAAAATAGCTGAACACACTAGAACGACTGAAGAGGGGATGTTGTTTAATACAGAATATATAGATATGAAAAAAGACGATAGAAAAAAAACTTCATTTAAAGGTATTGTGGAAGGGCTCCCAAAAGAGGTATTTGAAAATGATAAAGAATATGAATTAAAAATAGGGAAATTTAAATCAAAAGGATTTGGAAAAGTAAAAATAAAATTTTCTGAATACAAAGAAAAGGTGGTAACAAAAGAAGAGATCAAAAAAAGAATAAATAAGTTAACAAATACAATGAATAAAGCAAATGAAGAATTAGAAAAAAATAATGAAAAAATGAAAAAAGATAATGAAAAATATAAAAACAAAAAGGTTATAACTTTTGATTTGTTATCAGATATTGTTTTACCATTTAACCAAGTTAAAAATATAGGAGAAGAAATAAAAGTTTTATTTGGTAACGAATTGAGAGAAAAACTTGAATTAAGTATGAAAAAAACATTTGTTAATGTAGAAAAGTTGGAAGGATATAGTATTGTAAATAATTTTAGAAAAAACGATGAAATAATAATAAAAAGTGGAAGTGTTCTGACTTATCTTATAAATGAAAATGATTTAGAAAGTGTTTTAGAAAGGTTAGTTGAAATAGAAATAAAAGGCTTAGGACTTAGAAAAAATGAAGGATTTGGAAAAGTAAGAATATGCAATGAAAGAGAAAGAAGCAGTTAGGAGGAGAAAATGTCTAGTAATAAAGTGAGATTTGTGCCTGAAAAAAATGAATTGATAGAAAGTTTTGAAGATAAACTGAAAGAAATGAAAGAAAAAATAAAAGATAAAGAAAAATATTTAGGAAACAAAGTGAAAATATTAGATGATAGAAAAGAAAGAGAAAAATTGTTTAAGAATCTGAAGGAGGACTTGGATAAAGTAAATGATGATATAAATATAGCACAATTTATGAGATTTTATAAATTAGTAGAAAAACAAGATTTTTCAATAAAAGAAGAAAAAGATGGAAAAGAAAGTGAAATAAAAAAATTTTTAAAAGACCAAAAAGAAAGAGACATCGCATTAAAATTTTATAATTACATGGAAAAAGAATTTATTGAAAAGGTTAAAAATGAAGATAAAAAATTAAATAAAACGAAATTAACTCTTATAGAGCAATATTTAAAATATAAAGAGGGTAGAGAAAGAATAGAAAAAAATAAATAATTAAATTTCAGGAGGAAATTATGGATTTTAAAGTATTCAAGAATAAATATATTATTAAAGGAAAGTTGACAGTACTAACAGCATTGCATATAGGAAGTGGGATAGAAAAAGATGGAAAAGATGCTCCTTTCATATCATTGGATGAAGATAATCAATTTTATATACCAGGGTCTTCTTTTAGAGGTTACTTAAGTACAAAATTGGAAAGATTGGTAGATAGCCAAAACAATATATCATTAAAAGACAAAAATACAAATGAGTTTTTAAATGAAGCGGATGTTAAATTAATATTTGGATATACTAATTTAGATAAAGAGAAAAGTAAGGATGTAAAAAAAAGAATAGTAGAAAAATTTTTTTCTAAAAAAGTAGAAGAAATGGAAGAAAAAGAATTCAATAAAAAATTAAATGAAGTAAAAAATATGGCTGGAAGGATACATATAGCTGATATGCCTTTGACTGTAAAAGTAGAATCAGTTACTAGAGATGGGATAAGAATAGATAGAAACACTGGAGCAACAAAAAAAGGTGGGAAATTTGATTATGACGTAGTACCAGCAGGAACAACATTTGAAATCAAAATAGAGTTAGAAAATATAGAAAAATACCAATTAGACTTAATAGGACTTGCTCTTCATGATATAATGTCTGTTGACGGTGATTTATTTGGAGGAAAAACGTCGAGAGGAATTGGAAGATGCAGAATAGAAAATAATCTAAAGGTATGCAGCATAGATGCTACAAATCCAGAAATATTAAAAGAGTATATATTTAAAAGAAAATTTGAAAAAGAAAATGAAGATTTTAAATTTAGTACAAATAGTTTAGATTTAGAAGTCAAATAAAATTTTAAACAAGAAAATATATAAATACTATATAAGGCAGGGTAGAAAATGGAAGAAAAAGAATTTTTAAAACTAGAAAATAGGCTGATTCTAAAGTTAAAAATAAAACCTATTTCCCCTTTAATAATAAAAATGGGAGATGGAAAAGAAAAAAATGATTCAGAATCAATTATAACGTTTATGACTAGTGAAAGTCCACAAATTTCTAAGAATGATAAAGGAATAGCAGTTTATAATAAAGAAACTAAAAAATTAGAAGAAGATAAAAGAGAAGGAGAGCCTTTCATTCTTGGATCAACATTAAGAGGATTATTTAGAGAAAGATTTTGCCAAATTTACAGAATTGAAGGAAATTTTGAGGATTATGACAAGAAAACAACAATTGGAAGTAGCAATAATGATTCAGAAAATGAAAAACAAGATGATTTAGAAAGTAAAGAAAACATAAAATTAATAAAAAAATTATTTGGATATACTGATGGAAATGATGCTTTTAAAGGAAGAATATTTTTAGAGGATGCTTATTTAGAGAATGAAGAGTATAGAAAGGCTTTTTATAAAAAAGATAATGGATTGGAAATAAAGAGAAAAATATTTAAAACAAGAAGTATAACACCAATAGATGCTTTTACTGGAAAAGCTGTAGTACCTCTAACGGTAGAATACTTAGAAGAATATTTTTTAACAACATTGACAATAAATAACATAACAAAAGAAGAATTGAAAAATATATATTTTGTTATAAGAGATAGTTTACTTGGAGAAATACGTATTGGAAGTTCTAAAACAAGAGGATTTGGGCAAATAGAATTTCATATTGAAGATTTTACATTTGAAAAATACGCAACAAATAATGATAATGAAGAATATAAATATATTGAAGAATTAAGAGAATTCTTTATCTCAAATGATACCTCAATAAAAATAGGAAATAAATATTTGAGAGAAAATCTTCAATTTAAAGATGAGAAATATAAGAAAGTTGATGCAGAAAATCCAAACGAATTTATAAAGAAACTTTTTGGAGAGGAGTAATAATGGTATTAGAATACAAAATGTTTAAAATAGAAGAAGTTAATGGATTGTTTGAGAATAAACCTTATAATATAGTTTATATCAATTATGAAAAAGAAAAAGGAATAGAAAAAGTAGTAAATAAAGAAAGTGCCTGGAGAGAATTGAAAAATAATAATTTAAATGATTTCTATAAATTGTATTTATTTAATGATGACAGAATGATAACAGTTTATAAGTTTGATAAAAACAATTTTCAATATACTGAGATGAAAAAAGAATATTTTTTGAAAAAAGAAGAAACTAGTGAAATGGATGTTATTGAAAGGGAATATTATTTAAGTGATGATGAAGTAAGTAAATTGAAGGTGTGTATAGGATATATAGGAGATAAGGAAAATAAAATACAGACTATGCAATATGTAGGATTTGTTGGAGGTGGGAAATAATGGGAGTGGAAAAAGTAAAAAATTATCCTTATAATTTTGTATCATTAGGAGATAAAGTATTAAATAGAGGGAAAAGAGTAATCGGAAACAATACAGGTACTTTAAAATGTAAATTGAGAACTTATTCTCCACTATTTATAATGGGAGATAGATTATTAAAAAATGGACATTCAGAAGAATACTTTTTAAAAAAAGATAACGAATATTTAATACCAAGTAGCACATTAAAAGGGGAAATAAGAACAATAATAGATGTTTTAACAAATAGTGCAATAAGAAATGTTGAAGTTGAGAGATTAGAGAAAAGATTGAAGCCTAGAGATGAATTTGGAACTAAATTCGGGATAATAAAAAAAATACCAATAGACAAAGAGGATGGAGAAATACAAGTTGTTAAAAAATTAAAAATAGAGAAAAAATTATCACGTAATTTAATTCCAGGAAGAGATTTAAAAAATGGTGGAATTGCTTATCTTAGATTTAAAAAGAATATAGTCGATAAATGTGAAGAAAATCATAAAATTAATACTAGAGACGAATTTATGGAAATATACACTTCAAAAAAGGAAAATAGTGTAATAGGGAGATTATGGGTTAGTTCTGATATTCCTTCAAAAAAATATGAAAAAATATTTTTAGAGAATGAAAAAGGTGCAATCTATAAATTTTCAAAAGAAGAATATGAAGATTTCAAATATATAATAAAGCAAAGAATAGAAAGAGAAGAAAAAGAAGGCAAAAGCAGTTATTTAAAAGAATATGAATTAAAAGTAGGAGATCCAATAATATTTGAAGCAAATGAAAAAGAAAAGAAAATATTACATCTAGCTTTTTCAGAAATTCCAAGATTAAGATATAAATTTTCACCATTAGATTTGGTTCCAAAAGAATTTCATCAATCGGATTCGTTAGAAAATTTATCTTTTTCAGAAAAATTATTTGGAACAACAGGAAATAATGAAGAAATAAAAAAGAAAAAGCAAGAGAAAAAAGAAAATAAAGATAAAAAAATGACTTCACTAATTGGAAGAATATATTTTACAGATGCAAAATTAAATGAAGAAAAAGCAAAATTTGTAGCTGAAAAACCAATAACTTTAAAACCATTCGGAGAACCTCATCCAACATTATTAGGTTTTTATTTAAAAGAAAATGGAACATATGATTTACAAGGTTCTCAAATAAGAGGAAGAAAATTTTATTGGCATCATAATGATAAAATTGAGGAAAAATTTGAAACTTTTGCTGATTCTATAAAAATGAATAGTAAAGAAAAATATAATTCAAGTTTACAGCTATTAGATTTTGGAAATGAATTTGAATTTGAAGTTCATTTTAATAATTTAAATGATGATGAATTAGGGGTTTTAATATATTCATTAGAATTAGAGGATGATTTATTGCATAAGATTGGAAAAGGAAAATCCTTAGGTTTAGGAAGTTGCAAAATAGAGATAAAAGAAGCTTTATTAGAAAATAAGAATAAATATAAGAGTTTTAAAAAATCTAAAATATTTGATGAGAATTTAGATAAAAATAAATATGTTGGAAGTGCAAAGAAATTGGGGTATATTGATGAGAGTAAAAATAATATAAAAGAATTAAAAATCATACTTAAGAAAACTAATAAGCTAGATTTTAGTAAAAGTTCTTTTCCAGAAGAGAAAGATAAAAATGGTTGGAATACATTAGCATGGTTTAATAAAAGAAAAAAAGATAAATTGATTTTAGAAAAAATATTAAAAATAGATGAAAATAAAAAGTAAGAAATCAATTGGTAAAAATAATTGAACTTGGGAACTTGGATATAGGAAATTAAAAAGTAAAACTATGCAAGGATTCAAGAATTTGTGCTAGAAAGTGATGAATAAAGATAATAAAAATATATTGATAAGATTATATAGAGTTTTATAAACAACAAAAATTTTGATAAAATTGAATAAAAGTTAAAAGCAAGGAGTTCTACTAGTGAAATACTCAATATTAAAATTCAAACGAAACAAAACACATACAATGAGAGATTTGGAAAAGTTAAGAGGCTTTTTAGCGGATAAGTACAGAAAAAATACGGTTTTTCATAATCACTTGTCGGATGGCTATAATTATGCATATCCTAAGTTGCAATATAAGCTAATTAAAAATATGCTTTCTATAATGGGAATTGGTGAAGATGTTACTGAGATAAATAAGAAACTTTTTGAAGAAATTGATTATTTGAATATTGATGGGAATTTGATTTTTGATATTCAGAAGGAAATTGAAATTTTTGATGATGAAATAGAGTTTACGGGGGATAAAATGTATGAATATAGATTTGTGACGCCTTATTTGCCATTAAATGACAAAAATTTTTCTAAATACTTGAGGAGAGAGTACACATTGGAACAAGCGATTACGAATAACATTTTAGAAGTATTAAAAGGTTTGGGAATTTGGCTTGAGAAAGAAAATAAAATTTATGTTTCGGCAGATTTGCAAATAACTTCAAGAGATTTGAAAAATGTGAATATGATTGCATTTATTGGAAATTTTTATACAAACATCAAATTTCCAGATTATTTCTCGCTTGGAAAAAGAAAAAGTTTAGGTTATGGAACGTTTGTGAAAGTCAAAAAATAAATTTTTATGAAATTATATGAAACTAAATATTTATAATTGATAAAACTAAATAGATATGGTAAAATAAATGTGGTTATTATTACCATATCTTTATATTTTAATTGTAATTTTTCTTACTTGCAAAGTAGCTAAAATAAAGGAATTGGGAAATAAAAAAGTTATGGAAACAAGTGAAAAAATAATAAAAATATTGTCATATATCTGTTAATTTTAATAGAGTTAGATTCTCAAAAAAACTCTATAAGAGTTGAAAATAAAGAGTCTGCTCTGTAGAACGGATAAAAGAAGAGAATCCAGTGGAATAAGGCTTGAAAAAAGAAAAGATTTGGAAATTTGGCTTGAAAAAAATAAAACGAAATATACTGATGAAATTTATGGAGATTTAATCTATGAAAATTATAATATCACCAAGCAAGACTAAAAAAATTAACAATTTGCCAATAAAAGATAGTGGCTCTTTAACTCAAAAAGAGCCTTTTTATCTAGAAATAACGAATGAAATTATTGAAAGAATAAAAACCTTTTCTGTAGAGGAAATTGAGAAGAAATTTAAATTAAAAAATGAAAAGGCACAAAAGTTATTGGAAT
>ERZ773056.185-NODE-185-length-30842-cov-4.560626_pt1 | contig 30842 bp, 31 predicted proteins | sample MGYA00580857_ERZ773056 | MGnify/ENA primary metagenome ERZ773056 (study PRJEB29015, sample SAMEA2737996) | human oral metagenome | biome: human oral; feature: human-associated habitat; material: dental | place: China | collected 2114 ... | reverse complement strand
TCTTCCAAGCAGGCGGCGGCGCATAAGACACAGAAAACAACCAAGTTTTCACACAAAAAGCTTCCCTCGGCCAAACACCAGGTGTTACTCATGGTGAAGCCCGAGGGAAGCTTTTTCGCTTTCTATAAGCAGCTCTAGACACACTCGTGGCCGTACCCATATGGGCGTACACCATTTATTCAACGTTATCCCGGTAACCTAATACCCGTTTATTTCTTCCGAAGGAGTATCTTCCAATGGGTGACCAGCCAGATCGCAACAGCCCTCACTATGCCAACCGTAATGATGTAGAGTTTGATGATGCTACGTCAGATGCTCTCGCGAGTGCGTGCCGAAACGCCGCGCGCGACCTTCGGGATAAAGTACCTGGTCAAAGGACCAAAGCAGATACAGCTATGGTCGAGTTCAAAGGGTACTTCTCAAAACTCTATGACAATAACATCAACATTGCCGTTGATAATGGTAAAGATATTGCCACTGTTCTTGACCAGCTTGCCAAAGTGGTAGACAACCTCAAAGAGGCCGCTCATAAAGAACAAAAAATTCGTGAAGACGCCCGGCATTACGAAGACGACTGGTTCGGACTTCGCAAAAGCTGGGATGATTTCTGGGGTTCCGCTCCAAAACTTCCAGACCCCTATATTCCAGACACCACGATTGATACTACTCAGGTTGGTCAACGTGAGCACCCCACCCCGGGCGCTCCCGGAGGTGGATCGGGTTCTACAAGTGGTACCTCTTCAGCAAAGCCATCAGATTTGCGAGAAAGTGCAAAAACCTCACATCAGCTGTTCGAGGATTTCCGTAATGTCCCCGGCGATATTCGTGCTAAAGCCGCTAATTTTAAAGAAAAATGTAAGTGGGGCACCATCGACTGCGAAAATCTTCTGACGACTTTCGACAACTGGAACAACGCCAATAATCAAGAAGATCAATGGGCAACCACAATCGCAGATGAGTTCGCTAAAGCAGGCAGTGAAAACACCGTTAACACGGTTTCTAACGCAGCGCTCCAGGCTGCCCTCGATAATAAATCCATCAAAAGCAGCCGCGAAGATCTCAAGGTTCCCGCACCATCCGTCGTAGGTCAGCCTACCTCCAGCGGCTATGCGAATGACCCGGTCAACGTTGCGACCGGTAACTTTATCGAAGAGGAAATCGATATTGCGTTTAGCAACCTCGCTTCCTCGTGTGCCGTCACGCGCATGTACAACAGTTTGGCTGTGCACGGTAATGGCGATGATTTACCGCCGCTGGCTGGGGTTTTCGGCCCGGGCTGGTCTTCTAACCTTGATACGGTTCTGAATTTCTCTGATGAAGGCGCTACCTGGATTATGCCGGACGGCCGTCACCTGTTCTTTGCCCGCGCTGGTGAAGGTTTTGCGCGGGTTGAGACCGATCCCTACTGGCTTACTCGCACTGGTGCCAGCGAAATCGCCACCACACCTATGGGGCGTTTCATCCTGGAAACCTGCGCTCTGAGCACTGAAGCTGACCTGTATATCATCTCTGATAACCAAGGTCACCAGTGGTTCTTCACTCTCACCGGCGCATGGCTTGGCTCCACGGGCGGAGAAGGCACCACTTTGGCGGTCACGCGCGCTGCTGACGGGCTTATCTCATCCCTGGTGCATGAGTTGAACCGTTCCATCACGTTCGACTATGTGGATGGGCTCGTCGCGGTAGCACGAACCTCGGCAGGGGAACGTGTCGAATATGCCTACGCTCCTGCAGGCAGTACCGCTGCCGGGCACCTGGTATCCATAACCAGCGGTGCAGGAACACGCACCTACGAACATGATGACAACGCGCTAATCCACCGCGTGATTGCTGCAGACGGCACCGTCGAGGTGGCCAACACCTATGATGAATCTGCCCGAATTGCACATCAACACACCGAGTACGGTCGCGATGTACGGTACCTGTACCTTGACGGCGGAGTGACCGAAGTTGCTGATGAAGACGGATCCCAAGCCAATGTGTGGATTAGTGATGACAGCGGTCGTCTAACCGCAATTATTGACGCTGACGGTGGGCGCACATCCTTCGGGTACGACCGGTTCAGCAACCGTATTCGGGTGATTGACCGTGATGGTTCTCGCACAACCCGCATCAGCGACAGCCGCGGACGCATTACCCGCGATGTTACCCCAGAGGGTCAAGATACCCGCTACGCTTACGATGAGTACGACCGCGTGACAGCGGTATCTATATCGGCGTTTGAAACGGACCCGAAGAAACGCTATGCAGCCACCCAGGCGCGCCGCAATGCAGCGGATGCTGAGGCTGATAACGGTGAGGTCACTCCGATCTCAACGATTACTTACGAGTACGCTAACGCTTGGGATCACAATCCCTCCCGCGTTGTCGATGCCCTGGGCGGGGTCACCGAACTAAATTGGGAGGGCGGCTTGCTGACCTCCCTGACCGGCCCCGAAGGGGTCAGCATGACTCTGAATTATGACGAGTTTGGTAACCTGACCAGCTTTGCCGACCAAGAGGGCAACACAACCTCGTTCACCTATACCGCTGCCGGGCACCTCGCTCAGGTTACTACTCCGCTAGGGCTCACAACCTCGTTCACCCATGACGCAGCTGGCAATATTACCGGGCGGCAAGACCCTGACGGTTCCCGCTGGAAGTTCGAGTACACCGCTGGTCGTCGTTTGGTCGCAGTCATTGACCCCTCTGGTGCACGCACGAGCTATGAGTACGGGCCCAGCGGTGATATGACTGCGGTTATCGATCCGCTCGGTCGCCGCACCGAACGCACCTTTGATGAAAACGGAAACGTCGCCACAGTAACTCTGCCCAATGGGGGCGTGTTCTCGTATGTGTGGGATGGGCTCTCACGGCTTATTCGTACGGTCGATCCTGCCGGTGGTCACTGGGAGAACACCTACGATGCCGCCAGCGTGCTCACGAAAATGACAGATCCGACCGGGGTACGCGTGCGTACTCAGGCAGATCGCAAGAGCGGCAGCGTTACCAGCTGGGACGGCACCGACGGCGTACGGGTTAAGTTCGACCATCTTGGCCGCCCCGTCGCGCGTGAAGAAATTTTCTCCCCGACGGAGGCAGCCCAGGAAGCTCCTAAAGCACGGGCAGAAAAAACCGATACCCCCGAGTCAGCCGCTGAGCTGGTGGTTTACGATCCGGCCGGTAATCCGGTGGAAATCCTGGATGCCGAAGGTGGTCTGACCCGGTACGAATACAACCTCGCCTCCCAGCTTGTGCGTCAGGTTTCGCCTGCGGGGCGTATTACCGCATACACGTATAACAGCTGTGGGCGTTTGGATTCTGTTACTGAGGGTGCTGAAACCGCCGAGGCCGTTACAACTCGGTATTCCTATGATGCCGACGGACGCCTGACCGAGCGGAATCTGCCCGGTATGAGCGAGAAGATTACGTATGACGCAAACTCGCGGGTTGTCTCGGTTATTGGCGGTTCTGGCGGGGACGTATTCTACACATATGATGCGTGTGGACGTGTGCGCAGCATTCGAGACGCTGCCTGGGGTACCCGCAAGTTCAGCTATGATGCCGCCGGGCAGGTTACCGAAGTCACCAATGGTCTTGGCGGTGTTACCCGGTATACCTACGATGAGGCTGGCAATGTCACGAAGGTGACGGATCCTGCTGGGCGTATCACCACCTATGAGTACGATGTGCTCGGGAACATGGTGAAGACGATGGATCCTGCCGGCGCTATAACCTTGTATGAGTACGATGCTGCTGGTCGTGTATTGCGTGTGGTCGATGCAGCCCAGAAGGTGCATGCGTGGGGCTACGACAGCTCTGGCGTGGCATGTACGTATTCGGTGGATGGTACCGAACAGCTGCGGGTAGATCGTGATAACCGTACCCGGTCGGTGACGGTCACTAATTATGCCGCCGGTATTCCCGCCGATGACCGTGACGAAAACCTGCCGTGGGTATCTCGGTACGAGTTGGATAGGCTCGGACGTATCACCGCGGTAGCACGCTCGTGGGGCGAGGCCCAGTCTGCCGCCTCCAACGGTGCGTATGAGCTGTCGTATGCGTATGATGCCGACGGTTACCGCACTGGGTTTACCAGTCCGTATGGCGCGCTGGCCTACACGCGGAACGCGGTGGGGAATATTAGTGCTATCACGAATACTGATACGGGTGAGCAGTCTTCGCTTGGTTATGATGCCGCCGGCGCGCTCATCCGGGCGCAGGTAGCCGATACGGTGCGCTCGTGGACCTATGACGGTCACGGCGCGATAACGGGGTACTCAGAAACCGCTGCGGATGCTGATAACTCTGCCGATGTGCGGGTTGAGGTTATTCGTGATGAAGCTGGCCGGATTGTGGGAGTAGATTCTGCCGCCGGGCTGATTACGTATGCCTATGATGGTGCCGGTCAGTTAGTATCTGCCCGTCGCGGAAACGAGCGGATGTCTTGGGTGTGGGATGCCGCTGGGTGCTTGATCCGTGAGGAATACACCCGAAACACTACTACTGGTGAAGACGCTACCGATAATGCTGCCTCTGAGGCTGCTGGTTGGGTGCGTGTGCTGGCGTATGATGATGCGGCACAGGTGCGTGCGATCGGTACCTACACCGCCACTAGTGTTGCAGATAATGCCGATTCTGATGCTGAGCAGGTACGAGAGTTCCTCGCTGATGGGAACGCTAGTGAGTTTACAGCCCAACTGCCTGAGCATGTTGACCTGAATTTTGCCGGTGATGGGCGCACGGTTGAGGGGCTGCCGCTGACCTTGGTGCGGTTGTATTCTTATGATGCTGTCGGTCGCCGTACGGGTGAGGTTGCCTCGGATGGATCTTCGGTGACGATGGGGTATAGCCTGGCGGGCAGTATTGCCTCGATGACCACAGCGGATAGTGGTTCGTGTGCTCGGGTGCAGGTGGCTGCCGGAGTGACCGGTGAGGTTGCCGGTATTTCCTCTCTTGCTTCGGGGTGGACTCCGGTGGTGATGGACCCGACGGCGGAGGTGCCGACTGTGGTGGGTGTGGGCGAGATGCCTGTGCCGACCCCGGGTGTGAGCATGCTGGGTGCCTCTGCTTCTGGTGGTTCCGGCGTGCGTGGTACTTCGTCTTCGGTGCTTGCCGGGGGTGCCGGTGTTCTGGGTGGTTTCACCTCGAATGCTGGGGTGTCTTCTGTGCCGGGGCTGGCTTCTTCGGCGGGGTTGTTGGATCCGTTCCAGTTACCAACCACACCTCTGACGGGTTCTGATGCTGCCGTTGCTGGTGCCGTGCCGGGTGTGGGTATTAATGCTTCCGGTGCACTCACGATTGCTGGGTTTGCGCTGATGGGCGCTCGAGTGGCTGACCCGGTGAGTAGGTCGTTTACGTCTCGGGATCCGCTTCTACCGGTGCCTGGTGCTGGCTGGGTGGGTAACCCGTACTCGCTAATCGGGAATAATCCTGTGGGACTAGTAGACCCGTGGGGTTTGTCGCCGATTAGTGTGGAGGATTTGAACAAAATCCGCGAAGATCGCGCGAAGATGTGGCAGAACATCGGTGAATGGGCTGCTACGGTTGCGATGATTGGCGCTGGCGCTGTTCTTGGAGCTATGGCGACTGGACTAGGTCCTTTAGGCGGTGCTGCTTTTGGCGCGGCTTCGGGCGCTTTGATGGGTGCTGGTATGTATGCATTGGAGCAGAAGGTCTCAGGTAAGTCTATTGATTGGGGTAAGGCTGGTCAAGAGGCTATTAAGGGTGCTATTACTGGTGCTGTCACAGGTGCTATTGGTGGTGGTTTCACGAACCTGGCGAAGCTTAAAGAACTGGGGAAGCTGGGGAAGGTCGGCAACTTCGTTGCTGATAGTAAAATAACCCAAGATGTTATTCAAAACGCTGCTAGTGGTGGTGTCGGTAATACTGTGGAATATGTCAGTAAAGGCGGTCGGGATCCTTTAGAAGCGCTCGGAAAGTTCGGTTCTGGTGCTGGAAGTAGCGCTCTTGGCGCTGGTGTTGGCGGTAAGATGAAGACTAAGCTAGGTGTGCCGGGCTATGCTGACGGGTCAACGATGGGTAGGGTGCAGTCTGGTCTCCGTACCGTCGGCTCAGATGCGGTAGCTGGTGGTTCTCGGGAGTTATCGAAGTACACGATGGAAACAGCTCCTTCAGGTACTTTCAATTTTGGAGAAGCCGCCCAAAAGACTGTGACAGGTATGGCGAAAGATGCAGTAAAATCTACTGTCAAGACTGCTGTGAAGATGGATAAAGAAGATGCAGCATATTACCGGTCAACTGCTGCATTTGCGTTGAAGAATCCGCAACTTACGGCGCATAATGCGGTGCAGGGAATTCAGACAGCAGCTACGAAAGCTAGCGATTCTCTGCAGATCGCGGCGATTAAGGTGCAGAATTATGATTATAGTCAGTTGGTTACTCCCCCAATACTGCGGTAGAAGCTAGAAGGGTTATCAATGGTGCAACAAAGCGTTCGCAATGCCAAGGGATGGAAGGGAATGCTCGTTTCTATTCTTGTTCTTGTGGTTCCTGCTGTAGTTATTATGCTGGCAATACATATTTCTCGTGATGATAGTGAGGGGAAGTATAAGTATTGCACGGTCGAGAAAGCCTGGGCAGAATACCGTGCTGGCGGTGATACTGGAGGTAACAATGACTATACTCGAGTCGGTCGTATAGAGACTCGGGAGTGTGAAAAATTAGCGCTTTCAGAGTCCCCGAATAAGGATCAATCGATGGATGATTATATGGCCTCCATTGAACCGGGAGGGTATTACAAGGTGTATATGACAAATGTACAGTTGAACTCTCCGGGGCTGACATCGGTGACTCGGTTAGAGAAAGCGGAGCGTCCCTAAAAGAAACGAGGTTTTTATCTTTTAGAGAGAGGAGGGGTGTGTTCGTGTATTCTGCACGAGCACACCCCTTAGGCATATATTCTGAGAACTTATTTTCACTAGAAGAAACGGTGAGGGGGTCGCTTATATGGGTCCTGCATTTTACGGTCTGCTCGGCGTGTTCCTGGGGCGTGCCAGTTGTAGGTGGGGATTAGTGCCGTCCACGATGACGGTACCGGTGGCCTTCGACAAAGTATCAGCACGGATGGTACCGCTGGTGTTAAGAGATGCAGCAGCACTGTTTCAATCGTGGTGATGATCCGGCTGATGGTGGGTTGCCAGACTTCGAAGTCTTTGGTGAGGGTTTCTTCGGTGTGGTTGTGCCGCAGGTATCGTAGAGTGGATTTCACCCCCTGAGTGAGGGTGAGCTTATGGGGTTTGATGTTTAACCTGTTCCTGGTGAGGGTCGTGTTGAATATGTTCAGTGGGGTGGCGAATTATGCCGTTAAGCCCGTGGTACGGTGTGAAGGCAACGGTTCCTACCTGTACGCGTATGGGTGGTGGTTGGTCTTGATATTTCACCATCATACGTGGACACAGGGTCAAGGGCCGTTATTTTTATGTCTCGGGCAGGGTGCTTCTACAGTAATAAATAACGCTCATGGCACTATTTATAATAGAATAAAAAAATTTAAGAAGGTGATTACACAATGATAAAACTATTAAAGTCAAATCTTTCATGGTTCCGACAGAAATATATTATTGTGCTTGTGCCGTTGGGATTTTTATTATTTTTTGGTATATATTTTGGGGTTTCGGCTCACAATAAGAATAATCCAATCATTAAGGAATGCACTGTTACCAAAACCGAGGTCAAAAGACATGATTCGGTATCAGCCAACTCTCCAGAAACCACGTATAGTCTGCATATAGAGTCATCGGACTGCCCTCAGATGGTATGGTCCGATATCGGTGAGAAAGACGCAAACTATTATCATAATCTACTAAAGGAAGGGAAGAGCTATAAATTTGGGCTTCCCAGAATTGTCCTCTTTCCTGGTACTGAAAATAGTATTGTGAGGATCTATGTAAACAGGTCTTAGAGATTTATGAGATGTAAGAATATTAAAGAAACGTTGGTAACAAGTATTATTTTTGTCGTTGCTGTAAGTTTTATGCGTTTTTATATTTTCTTTCGCGTGATGATAGTGAGGGGAAGTATAAGTATTGCACGGTCGAGAAAGCCTGGGCAGAATACCGTGCTGGCGGTGATCTCTCAGGCAATACCGACTATACCCGGGTAGGGTGGGTTGAGACTCGGGAGTGTGGGAAATTAGCGCTTTCAGAGTCCCCGAATAAGGATCAATCAATGGATGATTATATGGCCTCCATTGAACCGGGAGGGTATTACAAGGTGTACTTGAAGAATGTGCAGCTTGGTTCTCCGGGGCTGACATCGGTGACTCGGTTAGAGAAAGCGGAGCGTCCCTCATAAAGGGGTAGGTTTGCCGGGTTCTAGGAGAAAGGTAGGTTGTGGTGCCTTCTGCGTTGATTGGGTTGCTAGCGGGTCTTTTCGTCCGGAATGTTCCCTCGCTAAAACGTACGATGGGTCAGCCCGTGCTCGGGGTCAAACAACACCGACCTAAGCTTGCTTTCATGATTAGCTATGCATGTTTGATAGGAATATATGCCATACCTACCTATCACTCGGTAATAAAAGGTTTTGATATAACGTTCTATATCATCACAACCGTTCTGGCAGGTCCTTTAGTATTTTCTATGGTGAATCATTGTCATGCGTTTTATATCCAGCAAACCGTCTCGGGGGTCTACTGGCGCAATTGGCGGTGGAAGATCCGGTATATGCCGTATGAGAGTATCAGCGAAGTACTCTTGCAAAGTAATGGGAAGAACGGGTACCTGAGGGTACGCAGCCGCAACATCAAGAGGGTACGGCTGAGTTTTGATCCGTGGCAGTTTGATGCTTCTGTTCTGTTTGCGATGGTTTTGTCTCGGGTGGAGCATAAGGAATGGCCACAGGACCTGAACGCGCAGCAGGTTGAGGAGTTGGTGGCTGGGTTTGGGTCGTATGAGAAGATGTTTGGGTGTATTGAGCGGTTGGCGTATGAGAAAAAACTCAAACTAGACTAGCCTTAGCCTGTGCTGTTTCGTCTTAAGATAAAGGTGACTTTAGTGGATCTTGATGTTCTTCTCTATAAATGGTTCCTCATGATTCTAGGGGGAATCCTTACCGTTGGAACCTTGATCGCTACAATATTTACTCTTGTTTTCGGTCCTGGATTAGGTTGGGCGGCTTTGATGCTGTTTTGTTCGCTGATAGGAGCAGTTACTTTCTATAGTGGCTGGGAGATAGGTCGAGGACGTCCGGAAGAGCAGGAACCTGAAGACCAAGAAACCTCTGATGCAGAGCATCGTCAGGAATTATAACCAGCATCTAATATTGGCTAGGGGTGTGTTCGTGTATTCTGCACGAAGCGCATCCCTCTTGCTCTATTTATGTCCTGGTGAGGCTAATAAGACTCTCTGAGAGTACGTGATGAGCATATAAGGAAAAGGTACAGCTGAAAAGACGTATCAGCAGATATGGCGGGCTAGAAAGAGCGCTATGAGATGGAAAACGGTATTTTAGGTGGTCTGCTTGGCGGCCTACTCGTCGGAGCTATGCCCGGCATCCAACGTAAAGGTTCACATGTCTCCGTCGGGGTGAGGCAACACCGCCCGCGCTTTGTCCTCTACCTCGGATGGGGAATATTACTTTTTATCCTAATACCCTTTCCTCTTTTTATAGATATTATGTTTGGGTTCGACCTTGGCATGCATATTTTTATATTTATATTAGGTGCCCCTATGGGGCTGGTAGTCATTATTAATTACTATGTGCTCTATATCCGGTTTGATGAGCACTCGGTCACTTGGCGTAACTCCCTCGGACGCACCTATACCGCACCGTATACCTCGATTGATAGGCTCACGTATCTAGATAACAACCGCAACGGGTGGATTCGTATTATTTTCCGGGATCAGGGCAAGCGTAAGCGGCTGAGTTTTGATCCGGGGCAGTTCGATGGCACGGTGATTTTTGGTCATATTTTGTATAAGGTGCGTACGGGGGAGTGGGCTTCTTCGGTGCAGCAGTTATCGGAGTCTGGGTTTTTAGAGGGTCGGGAGTCGTTTGAGGCGTTACGAGAGATCCGATTCGTACGCAACTTACAAGCCTCAGCACCTTATACCGCGTAATCCCCAGGTACATCAGCAAAACCTGCAAACTCCCCGCACCCGTGGGAACATAGTTTGCCCTAAATGGGTTCTTCCGGTGTATGCACTCTATAATAAATAGGCAATAATCACCGACTGAAAGATAACAACATGCTGACTACTTCTGTATCCCGCCGCGGTGCTCTAGGCGTCTTGGGTCTTGGTTCTGCCGCGTTCTTGGCGGCGTGCTCCTCCTCTAACTCGAACGGCAACGGTGGGGACTCCGGCACATCGGCTTCCTCGACGAGTACCCGCAGCGACTACAGCGGCGAGGCTAAAATCGACAAGTTCGATACCTCAGCTGGCACCTACGAGCCCGCAACTCGCGAGACTCCCGCTAAGAATGTTCCCAAGCCTATCAAGCCTGAGAATATGAACGAAAACTCCGTCGCGGGTCTGTACTCTTCGATCGCATTCATCGGCGCGGCTTTGCAGTACGCACTGCAGACCGGCGATGTATCTCTGATCAAAGAAAGCGCTATGAGTGATGAGGATAAAGAGCGCACACTGTCGGGTGCTCTTTTTGCGGACCTTCAGGGCGGGAAGAGCTGGCTTGCAGACCCTAAAATTGTGATGAACTTTGAGGATGCTCAGCCTAAGGAAGAGAACGGCACCTACACGTGGCCGGTAACCGTGAATGTAACTCAGGGGGAATACGGCGTACATGATGGTGAGGTTGTAGATTTTCCTGAAGAACACCAGAAGCAAACTCAGAAGATTAACTTCACGGCTAAATACGACAATAACAAATGGAGTGTTGGGGGTTTCTATGAAACTGGTGGATCCGACAGCTCCGCATCTCACGATACCCAGGACAGCTAATCCCTAGCTCCGCATATAAAGCGGTGTCCTCTGGAATTTCCATACGTTCCAGGGGACACCGCTTTTTGCATTAGGGGTTCAGAACCCTATGTTTAGAAACGGGCGGCAACCCGCGCTACCGCATAGATTCAGTACCTAACGCACCCGTGTGAGAAGCTTTCTTGCCTTACCACATGCTTGCGAAATCGAGCACCATACGCCCGTTGATCTTGCCTGCGTTCATCTCCTCGAAGATCTGCGGGGCCTCATCAACCTTGCGCAGCTGCACTACGGGAACTACTAGCCCGTCTGCGCCGAACTGGAACGCTTCGGCAAGATCCTGACGGGTGCCAACCAACGAGCCGAGCACGCGAATACCGTCAAGAACGATCTTTGTGATAGACAGTTCCATCTTCTCGGGCGGAAGACCCACAGCCACCACGCTACCCCCGGCACGCACGCTCTCAACCGCCTGGTTAAAAGCGACCCTCGATACCGCGGTCACCACGGCAGCTTGCGCCCCGCCGTCAGTTACCTCACGAACCTTCGCCGGTACATCCTCAACCTCACGACCGTTAATCGTGACGTCGGCACCGGTTTCGGCGGCAAGCTTCAGCTTGTCGTCGTTAATATCGACGGCAATAACCTTGGCACCGAAAACCTTCTTGGCGTACTGCACCGCCAGGTTGCCCAGCCCGCCAGCACCGTAGGCGACCAGCCACTGACCGGGGCGTATCTGCGATTCCTTAATCGCCTTATAGGTGGTCACGCCCGCGCAGGTAATCGAGCTTGCCTGCGCCGCATCTAGGCCTTCGGGAACCTTCACGGCATAGTCTGCCGTGACAAGGGCATACTCACTCATGGCACCGTCCACAGTGTAGCCCGCATTCTTGACGGTACGGCACAGGGTCTCCTTGCCGGAGGTGCAGTATTCGCAGTGCCCGCATCCCTGGAAGAACCATGCAATAGAGACTCGATCGCCGGGCTTAAGAGATTCAACGCCTTCACCAACTTCGGTGACAATACCAATACCCTCATGCCCCAGGATGCGCCCCGGAACCTTACCGAAATCACCAGCCGCAACGTGCAGGTCGGTGTGGCAGACGCCGGAGTACTCTAGCTTCACGAGCGCCTGACCGTGCCCCACCTCGGGCACGGGAACATCGGTGACATTTATCGAGCCATCAACAACATCAGGGACAACTACAGCCTTCATGGGAACCTCCCGTGTACTAGCTCACTATCAATGTTCGTTTAATCGTAAAGCTCGTATAGAGACTTTTCTACAGTCCGGTGATATATTCAACCGTTAATACGGAATGATACTTATGAGCGATTTTGCGCTGTGCCGTAGTGCCTCTCTAGGGAGTCCACATAGAGAGCAAATAGATAACGAAATGATGAAGACGTGTCCAGGAACCCAGGGTTCAACAAAGCTCTAAGATACAATCGACGTAATGTCTCTGGTATGGAGCAACAAACTGGGAAGTTGAGGCTTATCTTCCGCCCCTGACTGCGCAGTTTCGGGCAAAAAGATGTGCTGAGACCCGGAACCTCGCTCGTAACCGCATCCCTTGAGAGCACCGATGAAAGGGCAAACATGCCAACCCGTTTACCCCACCATATCTCCCGCCGCGCCGCCTTGGGTGTGCTGGGCGCAGGATCTGCCGCCGTCGTTGTCGGATGCGCCCCCGCCGTCAAACCCGCGGACCTCGGGCAGGGGAGCTCGTCCTCCGCGAGCTCATCGTCGTCAAGTGCTTCATCCTCCAGCTCATCATCGAGCGCATCTACTCTGCCCGGCAACTCGAAAAACACGGGCGATGTAAAACTCGAAAAGTACGACACCTCCGCGGGTGAACATCAGCCTGCAACCCGTACCGAGAAACCGAAGAACGTTCCCAAACCTCTGCTCTCTGATAAAGCTAAAGAGAAAACCATAGACGGACTTTACGAGAACATCGCCTATATCGCGGCCTCTATGCAGTACCTCTTCCAGACCGGCGATATGGAGCCTTTCGAGAAATGCGCTCTGGTGTCATCCGAAAAGTCGAGTCTGTCCAGTAACACTACTGCTTCAGAGATGTTCAAGATGATCAAAGAGGGGAATGCCTGGATGGACAACCCGACCGTTGTGTTCTCGCTGAACACCTCCACCCCGAGCAGCAGCGGCAGCTCTTACTCGTGGGGCGGCACGATGAAGATGAATATGGGTTCTTTCGTCGTCGTGAACTCCATGAGTAAAGATGTGGAGTCCAGCAAACAACACGTTGATACGGATATTACCTTCGAGGCCCTCTATTCGGGCAGCTCGTGGACTATTCGCAGCAGCGGGGGTGCCGCCGGAAGCGGCGGATTCTCCATCTAAAACATTGTTGTTTTAGAGAGGTTGGGGTTTCTTAGCCTCACTAGATTTATGCCTTATTCGCTCTGAATGAGGCACATATGAAAGGAAAAAAAGAATATTATGTCATCGTTGATCGTGACTCGCCGTAACGCAACGCTGGGTGTGTTGGGCGCTGGCACCGCGGCCGCGCTCGCAGCATGTTCTTCGTCAAACTCAAACTCCAGCGGCGGCTCGTCAAGCTCCAGTAAGTCGGAACCCGCTAAGGATTACAAGGGCGAGGTCAAGTTCGATAGCTTCGATACCTCGGCAGGGGAGTATGTGCCCGCAACTCGCACCGAGCCTGCAAAGAACGTTCCTGTTCCGAAGCTGCCGGAGAACGCTAACGAAAAGTCCGTCGAGGCTTTCTACACGCATATTGGTTACTACGCTGCATGCATGCAGTATTTGTTCGTTACGGGTGACGACGGGCCTTTCCGTAAGGGAGCTTATAAGGAAGATGAAGTCCAGATTATATATCAAGACCCCACCTGGTCTCAGGTTCTTCCGAAGGTTAAAAATGGGGAGATGTGGCTGGGTAATCCTACAGCTACGATCGAGACTCTCACCGCACAGCCAGAAATTAACGGGGATCGTTATAAGTGGTCTATTCAGCTGAGCATAAACATAGGCGAATTTACGGCTACTCCTGAGGGAGCAGACGATATTCCGCCTGGGGAAGGATATGCTAAGGCTCCAGGGACATTCACCGGTACTTACTCTGATAACAAGTGGAGCATTACAACCGCTCAAACTGGTAATACCGAAACCGTTAGCCCGAAAGCTAAGCCAAACGGCTAACTTTGAAACCCCGCAAGATCGTAGAAATCTTGCGGGGCTTTTTTGTATTCGCAAGAAAATAGGGAACACTGATGTGCAGCGCTGAAATACCCCGGCGCGGCGCATCGCGCGAAAAAACTACCGTATTCTAAGACCCTAGAACGGCAGATATACGGGCTCCCGCAGCCCCGATACACTAGAGTAGAGAGAAACACCCATGGCGAGTTCATGCGCTCGCCACCCGTGCTTCCCGCAGTCGCCTGCCCGCGGCGTTACGGAAGCCCCGAAAGGAACACCATGTCACCTCATGATGTAACCCGCCGTGCCGCCTTAGGCTTTGTCGGCGCTGGCTCTGTCATTGCTCTTGGCGGATGCGTCGCCTCCGTGAGACCCGTCGATGCCGCCGCTAGCGGCTCTTCAAGCTCTTCATCGTCCGCGTCGAGCTCATCGTCTTCATCCTCTGCCTCCGCCTCACCGTCACCTTCAGAGAGCATAAAAGACTACGGCACTACTATCAAAAATGACAAGTACGATACGTCGGCTGGCGCGTTTGAACCCGCAGCTCGTGAACATCCAGCAAAGAATATCCCTAAACCTGTTTTAGATGATAAAGCTAAAGAGAACTCAGTAGATGGCTTCTACGCTAATCTAGTCTTTATGGCAGGTGCATTGCAGTACCTTTTTGAGACGGGAAGCGACGAAATGATTAATAAGTCTGCATTGGCACAAAGTGAAAAGGATGGTTTCTTAAAAAATGATCAATCCTCTTTCGATAGGATCAAAGATGGTGAAATTTGGTTTGGTAACCCTCAAGTAACGTTTGCCATGCGCTCTCCTCGTCCCTCAAAAGCAAGCGGTGGCGGCTACAATTGGGGCGGTATGATGGTCATCGATTTAGGAGAGTTTCGTGCCTTCCCTGATGGAACTAGCGAGGACTACACCGATGAAAAACAACGTAAGACAGAAACATCGGTGTATTTTCAGGGTAAGTATTCTGATGGTGCCTGGCAGATCAAAACATTCTAGGCGTCAGTAATTGAATGAATAATTGTGCTTTTCAGAGCATATAGCTGGTCCCGCACGCATCGTATTGATGCATGCGGGACCAGCTTTTGCTATCAGTACTATGCGCACAGAAGCATTCCAAAGACAGCTCTTACCGCCATAAAGAAGAATAAAACTGCCGCTATGTACACCTCGTACCGCTATTGAACACGTGCACAGCACGCCAAATTTTTAGACAAGGTACCTTTTTACAGGGTCGATAACATCGCGTGGGGTGCGTGCCGCGCCGGGCAGCGGGTCTCCAATAGCCCGAAGCTCCCAGCCGCGACCTACGCGTGCCAGCAGGGCTACCATGAGCCCCGTATGCGAGCCCTTTTCCGTCATCGAAAAACGTGCCATCTCCTGGCGGGTAGCAACGTTTTCAACGCGCACAAAGGCGTTGTCAATATTGCTAAACTGATCCCCGGAATATGAAGTAATTACCAGCGCCAAGAAAGCAACGCGTGCATCCACGCCCGGGAGGTTAATATCGATAACCTCGTCGTCGCCTTCGCCTGCACCCGTCAGGTTATCTCCGTGGTGAATAATAGAGCCATTGACCGAGCGCAACGACCCGTAGAAAACGACCTCAAGCAGGTTACCGGCTGCATCATAGCCGATCACGGAAGCATCCAGATCGACCGCTTTCTCTTTGATACGCCCAAAGAGCCCCTTGGTTTTAATGGGATCCCAGCCCAAGCCCAAACGAACCTGGGTGAGCGAGCTGTCTTTCGAGAGATCTAGTTTCTGGCCTTTTGACAGGTTAATAGCCACAGTGCCTGTACCCTTCGTTAGTTATGTAGTTATGTGGTCATAGAAATGCGGTGGGCGGATGCGCGGCGCACGCTGCGTCCGCATCGTCGCCCACCGCGTTGCTTGAGGGCTATGTGCCCTTGATCCTGCGGTTATGTATTCTGCACCGGAGTGTCAGGTTCTGCAGTCTTTTCCGCTAGTGCTGCCTCCGCATGGTTTGCCTTGCGGGAGGAGATAATCGACCCGGCGATAAAGACGATGCCGGAAAGGCCGATCACGTAGTCGGGAATATCCCACTTGAGGGTTGCCAGAAGCATAAGCGCGAGAACGCCGATAGCCCAGTGCGCGCCGTGGTCTAGGTATCGCAGCTCTTGAAGGGTTCCCTTTTCGACCAGGTAAATGGTCATCGACCGCACGAAGAGCGCGCCCACGCCCAGACCGATAGCGATAATAATGGGGTCTGAGGTTACCGCGAATGCGCCGAGAACGCCGTCGAAGCTGAAGGAGGCATCAAGAACTTCTAGGAAGATAAACATGGAGAATGCTGCTTTACCGGTAAGTACGGCAACATTCGCCAGGGATTCCTCTTGAGATTCGTTTCGGTCTTCCATAAAGGTCGCCAGACCGTTGGTCGCCAAGAAGGTGAGCATACCCAGAAGCCCCGAGAGCAGAATGGTGTACTGCTCATGATGCTCGGCACCGAAAAGCTGAGAAGCCGTCACTAAGATAACCCCGGAAACCAATACAGGCATAGAATCAAAGTGCCCGGCTTTGGCGAGCGGTTTCTCGATCACGGATAGCCAGTGGACATCCTTACCAGCCTCGAAGAGGAAGGAAAGGAAGAGCATGAGCAGGAACATGCCGCCGAAGGAAGCGATGGTGTGGTGCGCGGATTCCAAAATGTACCCGTAGGTTCCGGGCGTATGCGGATCGCCGCGTTCCATTGCAAGGTTCCAAGCTTCAACCGGACCTACGTTGCCTGCCAGGCAGACGATCAGGAAGGGAAAGATAAGACGCATACCAAAGACAGCGACCAGCACACCGACTGTCAAGAAGATATTGCGCCATGCATGCGACATTTTGTCTAGGTATTTTGCGTTCACACCCGCGTTGTCGAATGAGAACACGATCTCAAGGACAATCAGGATCGCGGCGGATACCATGCCGACAATACCACCATAAAAGGCGGCACCTATAAGTGCCGCAAGGGTAATCAAGAGATCGTATTTGAAGAATTTTAATAAAGCCATGAGGGCAGAAGGCTCTCCTTCGCGTTAGAGTAAGGCAGGTTGTTAAACGGTGAAACCGTAGGAGGTTAGCAGATGCGGCAGACCACCGGTGAACGGATCTTCTACGGCTTTGAAACGCCATTCGCCGTTGTGGCGGTACACCATCGCGAAGAGTACAGCGGGCGCTGCCGAGCAGTCTTCGGAAAGGTCGTAACGAGCGATTTCTTCATTCGTGTCGTCGTTTATCAGACGTACATAAGCGTTACGTACTACACCGAAATTCTTACCGGTTTTTTCGCCTTCGTAGATGGAGGCGAGGATGTGAAGGCGCTGTACCTTTGGGTCTACTTTATCGAGGTTCACGATAATGGTCTCATCGTCACCTTCAGCATCGCCAGTGCGGTTGTCACCGGTGTGGACGACCGCGCCGTCAAGACTGGTGGGATTGTTAAAGAAGACGAGGGATGCATCGTCAAAAAGGATCCTGTCATTTTCGTCGGTGATCATGACGGATGCGTCAAGGTCATAGGCTTCACCCGCGAGGGATAGATCCCAACCCAGGCCGATGGTGAGGTTTTTCAGGCCCGGTGCCTCTTTGGTGAGATTGATGGGGTTTCCTTTGGTGAGCTTAATAGCAGCCACTATATTTTCCTTTCTATTTATGGTGTTGATATTCGCTGAGAAGGGCGATGGCACAGGTAACGTAACCATCCTCACTTAATATTAGCGTACCCTCTCCTAAATCCCGGGTTATGCGCATATCGGGATTAGTGAGCTGAAGGTTCCTGCCGATCAGTTTTAAAGATCGTAGTAGCGTCAAAGATTTAGGGGGAATTGTCAAAACTGTGCCTGCTGCGTTGAGCGATATTCGGGTCATCCGAGAGGCAGCATCAGTTGGGGGAGCGGATGAACCCGACAGCATAACACTCTCACCATCCCAGTTCAGCAGGAATGCAGTCATATCGGTTCCGGTAATGCGCAGTTCTCCTACAGCGGCTTGTACCGCATCGAGCATAAAGAGACGTTCGCTCGGGTGAGCGTCGGCGATATTGGGGATATGACCCCACCAGTGCGGTTCACGCAGATGTTCGGATGGGGGAGTTATGGTTTTTGCCGTGTCTGCGGGTTGAGAATGCTGCCAAGATTCAGACGATTCCGGGGTGTAGGTTGCCGTCCCGCGAGATTTGCTCATATTTGGGGGCTTAATCTGCCGGTGCTGCACCGGCTGCGCTGTCCCGGATGCGCCCATCGCTCGGTTCGCCTGGCGGCTTATACTCCACTGAGTATGCTGCGCCCTCCGGTGCCCTTGTTGGTCAGAGGGAATATCTGCAGACTGCGGCCCCCGGTTTGCTGCTGCGGCAGCAGAGGGGGATGCTTGAGGACGTGCTTTCGGCTCAGGATCCGCTATGTAGGCAGTGATAAAACTGTAGCGACTCATAACCCGAACCCTTGAAGCATGGCGGAAACACTATGCCATTCATCGCACACAGCTCGCACTTTCCATTCACCGCGGTGCCGGTACACCTGCATCAGCCGTACCGCTGCGCTGCGACCTACCTGCACGAGTGGGGCACGGAACATTGTTTTTCCGGTGGCGGGGTTTATCATGCGTGCTCGAATCCCGCTGGCACGGTTGAGCCGCACGGTACTTTCCCCGTTTGTGAAGAGCACAACCTCCAGGGAATCTACGTCTTGGGGCACAGTGGGAAGGTGCAGATCGAACTGCACCTGGTCGTCGCCCATGAGTTCGCGGCGGCGAACACTGCCCGCACGGTCTAAGACCTGGTGAGCAAATACAAAGTCTTGCCGCGAAACAAGTTTGCCGTTCGAGGTGAGAAGTACCCCTGCCTCCAGAGATTCACGTAGAAGCGGTTCGTCGGTGCGCCACCGCAGTCCTACCAGCACGTGGTCAAGATCGGGTGCTTCCTGGGTAAGATTGACGTTCTGACCAATGCTCAGTTCCATTTATACCGCCATTCTCTTGCGCATGAACAGGGTGTGCGTTTCAAGTTCAAGGCTGTTATCTGCCCGCACAAGGTGAAGCGCTGTGACGAATTCCTGATTTGCATCAGTAAGAGCCTGTACCAGCTCGGAGGTTTGCTCCGGGGTGGGGTTGTGCGTGCGGGTGTAGACAGTCAACAGATTCGGTACATAGGTGGTTAGCGCCGTCTGGAGTGTGTATTCCGTCGTTGAGGGCAGGGTTGCGCGGGTATCACTGCCCGTTTCTGCCGTTATTTTGCGGTAGGTTTCGACCATCTCGAAGGCGGGTACGAGTGCGCGCGGGGGTACAGATACGGCAAAATCCGCCAAATAATTCGAGGCATCATCCAGCACATGCTGGGACTGGCGCAGGTACGTGGGCTCCGGGGCAGAAGAATGAGCCAAGGCGTACTCCTGCGCCGGGGCATCCGTGACGCTTTCTTGTTGGGAGCGGACCGGGGAATCGTCCGGCACACCGAAAAACCGTTTGATAACGCCCACGTGTGCCTCTAATTCTGGGTGAGCGCGCGGTTTGTGGGAGTTCCGCTGGCGTGTGCAGGGGATTCGGGGGCATTATTCCTTCGTGTAACGCGTTCAAGGGAATCCGCTGTCAGTTCGCGCAGCATCTGGTTCGACTGGGCGAATGCTTCTACCGCCCCCTGACGGAATGCGGAAACTTCGTCGAGCGCTTGAAGTACTTTTCCATGTGCCTGCGCCAAAACCTGCGGGTCGATTGCGGGTTGGGACGCCATCTGCTGGATCCGCGTAGCCTGCGAAGACAACATATCGGCATTGCGCATAATAGCGTTCTCGGTGGTTTGCTTCAGGGCGCCAAGCTGCTGCAGAACAGCTTCCTGCATGCCTAAGGAACGGGCGATATAGGCGGTCATTTTGTATGCCCATAAGGTGGTGTCTTCGGCGCGACGGATACCGCGAATGAGCTCTTTGCCGTTGCTGGAGACAACATCGCTTGTCAGGTACGCCTGCCCGGCAATTTCAAGTTTAGTGAGCAGATCGCTGATGCGCTGTTCGGTCACATATAGAACCTTCTCGGTGTAGATGCGCGCGGTTTCTTCATCTCCTTCAAGACGAGTTTCTTCGGCGGCGGCACGAACCATATCGGAGAACTGTTGAAGAACTGCGATCTTCTCGTTCAAATCCGTCATGCCTTCCTGAAGTTTCTCGCGCAGTTTCACGAGTTCCGCCTGCTGCATGACGAGCGCATCGGTGGATTTTTTCAGTTTTTTGCTGATGCCTTCAATATTTCTGTTGACGCTGGCGTACTGGTAGAAGAATTTCTCGATTTTGCTTTTGCCGCGCCCTATCAGGCGTTTTGCGATGCCGCGTTTACCGGGGGTACCGTCAATCGCGCTGTAATCCAGCGAGTTGATTTGTGCACGCAGTTCCGCCAGGTTTTGAGATGCTTTGGTTTGTGGGGAGTCCGGCGCAAGCTCAAGCTCCTGCATATTGAGCAGGCGCTGGGTAACCATGTCGATGCCGTTGAAGGTATCGGAACCGTAGCTTGAAATCGTATTTTCGAGGGTATCGAGAAGTGAAGGCGACTTCAGATCGGTGTTGTTGAGAGTGATAGCCAGTTCGTCTGCTTCATGACTGATAGTTGCAACCTCAGGGGCACGCGTTTCCCGTTTTACAAGGTCGATAGCTCCCGCTTGGTTAAGTTTAGGCGGTGCTTGAGTTACGACCGGCGGGGCACCAACTTGGGGTTCGGAAGTAGGGATTTCAGCCATGAGATATCCTCTCGTCATGTCGGAACATACTCTTCTATGGTACTCAGCGCAGTGTGCAGAAGAACGTCCTTTCGTTAGAAAGCAATAAAAGTTGCATAAAAAAGTACCGGTATGCCTGTGGATAACTTCTCCAGTTTCTTCGTTGCGGAACGTAAAAACCTCGTTGTTTTATGGGTTATCTATAAAAATACGTGGAGGTCAAGATCGGTCTGCGAAGCACCGCTCCCGCTTTATCCTCTGGCAGAATCGAGCGAAATCTCACAGAGCGCATACCGCTGAAATCTGCTATAAACCTCTACTTAAGGTGGATAATGAAGGGACTTCCCGCATTTTGATGCCGCGCGAAAGGGGAATCACGGTGGAATATGCGCTAACACGTCGTTCCGCGCTGGGTGCTGCGGGTGCTGGTGCGGTGCTTTTTACGGTTGCTTCATGCTCGAATGAACGCAGTGACTATGCCGGAGAAGTCAAACTCGAAAAATATGATAATTCTGCCGGTAGTTTTGAAGCCGCCACACGAGACACCCCTCCCAAGAACGTCCCCAAACCTATCAAACCTGAGAATGCAGATGAAAAGTCCGTTGCCGGGTTTTACGCGAGCCTAGCCTATATCGCCGCCGCTATGCAGTATATGTTCGCCACCGGTGACACCGGTCCCTACGATGACAGTGCGCTCACCGAGGACGAGAAACACTATGTTCATAATTCCTCAAATGAGCAAATACTGGCGCGCATGAGGGAGGGGCAAAACTGGTATGAGAACCCGCGCGTCACTATCTCCCTGAATACCGCGCAGCCCGCGATGGAAGGTGATACATATACGTGGGAAGGGAAGTTTTCTATGGAGTTCGGGAACTACCGCGTCGATCGTGGGCAGGTAAACGACCTAACGGAACGGCAAAAAAGCAATACCGAAGATATGGTTTTCAAAGGAATGTATACCAACGGGCGCTGGAGCGTTGAAACTCGGTCAAAGACCGTAGCCTCACAGAGCTCTACAGCTACACCATAGCGTTGTACCGTGCTTGGATGGGATACGCTCGGCGCTGATTTTTGGGTGTGTGCAGGGACGATGAGAAAAATATAACAGCTTATGATGACGTCATATAACACATGTTCGCACGGGTTAACGGCACAATAGTAAGGTACCCAGCCACATCACAGGGGTTTTAATCGTTGACGATTAAGACGCCGAAAGGAATGAAATATGTCAGAAAGATCCTATGGTTTTTCGCGCCGAACCGCTCTTGCGGCAGCCGGTGCGGTGGGCTCGGCGATGGTGCTGAGCGCCTGCGCCCCGAAAGTGAGAGGAATCGCATCCGAGCAGCAGAGTGCGGGGGCAACCGCATCCAGCTCTAGTTCCAGCTCTCCATCTAGTTCCAGTTCAAGTTCTTCATCTAGTTCCAGCAATTATGCAGGCGAGGTTCGCTTCACGAGTTTCGATACCTCCGCGGGCGCCTATGAGCCTGCCACGAAAGACCACCCGTCAAAGAACGTGCCTAAACCAACGAAACCCTCAGATATAAACGACAAGTCGGCGGCAGGATTTTATGCGGCGATTGGCTATACGACGGCAGCCATGCAGTACGCCATGGAAACCCTGGACTTTAGCCTTGTAGCGGATGCGTTTCCACCAGAATACAAAGATGTCCTGGAATCTAAATTTAACCAGCTGAAACAACAAACCACGAGCAGTAAATCATGGTTTGGCGGCCCCAAATTTAAGGCGATTCTCAAGAGTCCGGAACCGACGATGAACGGTACGAGTGCCACCTGGGAGGGAACAATATCGTTTTCGCTGGGTACCTTTTACGGGCCGAGTGGAGTAAGCCGAGAGTCTGAGACAGAGACATCAGATACCCTCTACCGCGGAACCTACACGGAAGGGCGCTGGTGGGTTATCTACGGCAGCTCCTCGGGTTCGTCAGGATCTGGATCGTCTCAAGAATTTTCACTCTAGAAACACCACACAGATATTCGGGCTAAGAAGTCCACACCACGAAAGGAAAAAGAATGTCCGCTCTACATGTCTCACGTCGCACCGCGTTTAGTCTGGCGGGTGCAGCCTCTGCCACCGTGGCGCTTGCCGCGTGCTCTAATGGAGATGGAAAAGATTACAGCGGAGAAGTGAAGTTTGACAGCTTCGAACGCTCTGGGAATTATGAACCAGCAACCAAAGACAAACCTGCCCAAAATGTGCCTAAACCCGTTAAACCTTCTCAGATGAATGAAAAATCTGCGGCAGGGTTCTATGCGGCGATCGGCTATCTCGCGGCTGCAATGCAGTACCTGTTGGAGGACCTAGAGCCCGAACCACTAATTGAAGTTCTGGGGGATTCACAAGGAAATTATGACCAGTTTAAACAGATGAAATCCTCCAACCTCGCATGGGTCGTTAATCCTAAAGTCGTGATCTCCTTGAAGACTCCTCAGCCTAAAGTCGATGGTGATACGTACACATGGGATGCAAAAGGCACCATTAAATATGATGGGATCGGGAGCAGTGTTGATGCTGCACAGCAGGCGGGTAAAGATCAAACAAGCGATATAACTATCAAGGGAACCTATAAGGACGGTCAGTGGCGTATGACAGACCCAGAGGCCACTTCAACATCCGGAAGCTCATCGAGCTCCGGGTCACTTTTCGGTTTCTAAATTTATTTAAGACCTGCTAGTTGCATCTGCATATGCGCCCAGGTTTCAGCATGAGCCTGAGCGCTGAAAGGAAACACATATCATGAACACACATGCGTATCGTCTCTCACGTCGCACCGCGTTTGGTTTGGCGGGTGCAGCCTCTGCGACCGTGGTGCTTGCTGCGTGCTCTGGAGGCGTTAACGGTGTCAGTTCCCAAAGCGAGCGCACCGACTTTAGCGGCGAGATCAAGTTCGATAGTTTTGACACTTCTGCGGGAGAATACAAGCCCGCAACCAAGGATCACCCCGCCGAAAATGTGCCGAAGCCGAAGAAGCCGGATAACGCTAACGAAAAGTCAGCGGCAGGTTTTTACTCGTCTATTGGCTACCTTTTTGCATCCTTCCAGTACTTCTTCGAGTCTTTTGACCTCGAACCCCTGATGGAGGTTATGGTAGACAACACCGGACAGAAGGTGCCTGCGCCGCAATTTGAGCAGCTTAAGCAGATGGGCACCGGGGGAGTCGTGTGGTTTTATGACATGAAAATTACCAGTAGCCTCAAGACCCCGCAGCCGAAGATGGACGGCGACACCTATACCTGGGATGGAAGCGTTACCATAAAAATCGGCGGTATGGGTGGTCGTGGGGGCATGGGCCGGGAACTGAACAAGGAACAGAGTCAAGACGTTACGTTCAAGGGAACCTATAAGGACGGTCAGTGGCGTATGACAGACCCAGAGGCCACTTCAACATCCGGAAGCTCATCGAGCTCCGGTTCGCTGTTTGGCATCTAGCGAAATTTTACGGTGAGAGTATTCATTTCTCGTTATCGTGATGGATAGCGGGTATATGCGTATGCTGTACCTCCGATGATCGATACCACCCGAGTGTCAGGGCTTGGGTTCCGAAAGGACTAGCATGTCTTCATTGAATATCTCTCGCCGTTCCGCGCTTGGGTTCCTTGGCGCCGGTTCTGCGGCGGTGGCTCTTGCTGCCTGTTCCGGGGCAAATAATGCTGGCGGGTCAGGCTCCTCCGCATCCGGCGGCCAAGACCAAAAGGACTACAGCGGCGAGGTGAAATTCGACAACTACGACACCTCTGCGGGTAAGTACGAGCCCGGCACCAAGGAACAGCCCCCGAAGAACTTCCCCAAGCCCCTCAAACCAGAGCAGATGGGCGAGAAATCCGTCGCTGGTTTCTATGCGGCTATCGGGTATATGATAGCTTCGCTGGAATATTTCACAGGCGCCAATGACCCGGAACCTTTGTTGCAGGTTGCGGCAGATAACCAAGGGAATAAGATATCTCCTGATAATTTTCGGCAAGTGGTTGAGCAGAGGAAATCTCAAAAAACTTGGGCTGAAGATCTTATGCTGGTGGCAATCTTGGATTCTCCGCAGCCTAAGATTGATGGCGATACCTACACATGGAACGGAAAGATCAAAGCTAGCAATGGTTCTTTCTTCGTGATTAACGGACAAGTGACAGATATTCCCGAAGACAAACAAGAGGAAGAATCACCTGCCATCTTTAAGGGAACCTACAAAGGCGGCACCTGGTTGCTGCAGGATCCGAGTGCTGCAGGGCAATCTGGAGGTGCCCAGGACCAGCAGCAAACCCCGCAGCAGCAGGCTCCGCAGGAAGGAGCCGGGGAAGGCACATCCGGAAACGGTGGGGCACAGTAGCAATACCGCACAAGCTCGTCTAGGAGAACCGAGTGTAGGTTCCTACTTAAAGAAAACCCGCAGGAAGCATAGTGTTCTTGCGGGTTTTCCGCGCTCTTAGCTGAATCTTTGCTCAGGGAACACTTAAACCTCGCATGAATTTCTACATCATGTACACAATGGGAATATACCCAACCACAGTTTGCGCCTTGATGCACGGGTAAAAGGCGCTGAAAGGACAGCATTTCGATGCCTTCCCACACCTCCCGTCGTTTTCCCCGCCGTTCCGCACTCGCGTTGTTGGGCATAGGCTCAGCGGGATTTATCGCCTCCTGCCTATCAAGAAACCAAGGATCTGCCACAAACTCTGACGAAACCCGCACCGATTTCGCGGGTGAGGTCAAATTCGATACATATGATGAATCTGCGGGAGCCTTTAAACCCGCAACTCGTAATCACCCGGCTCAGAACGTGCCTGTGCCCATCAGACCCGAGCATATGAACGATAAATCGGTCCGGGGGCTTTACAATACGATCGCCTATATTTCCGCCGCCCTCCAATATATGAACACCACCGGCAACACCCGACTTTATGACGAAAGTGCCGCCGCAGAGCCGGGACATAGTGTCATGCGCGGCGAAAAAGACGAAAAAGCGTTCTCTTTAATGCGTGAAGGGCGCGTCTGGTTCGATAACCCCGCAGCAACAGTAACCCTCAAAACCTCCGAACCGACTATCAAGGGCGATACCTACACCTGGGAAGGAAAGACCACCCTCGATTACGGAACCTTTCAGGTGGGCGAGAAAGAGACCGTGGACCTTTCTCTCGCGAAACGGTACGAAGTTGCCCAGACCACCTTCACCGCGGTGCATCGTGACGGCCGCTGGTGGTGTAAGGTGAGCGTTCCCGAAAAGATTGTGGGAGCACCCGAAAGAACTGATCTTTTCTCACATTTTAGGATGCGTGTAGAAGACCTAACCCCCACGCCTGTACCTACACCGGAGGCAAAGAAATAAAGGCGCTAAGGGGTTTCACGATTACGAATGTGCGTACCACCAGCAAATAATCAGCTGGGAGATCTAAACCTGAGAATATGCAGAAATACCTGCGGCAATCCCAAGCATAAATCATGGCGCATGGCAGGATAGTTAGAGGTAACCCAACCACAAGGAGCGTTCATGCTCTCTGCCCTAAACACGGATAGGATACCTTATTGTTATCCGGGCATAAGCAAGGCGCCGAAAGGAATACTATGAACATCCCAGCACATTATCTGACCCGCCGTTCCGCTCTTGGTGTGATCGGCGCCGGTTCTGCAGCGGCTGCCCTTGCCGCATGCTCAACCAGTAATTCTAATGGCGGCGGCGGTTCTGATTCGTCGAAACGTGACGACTACAGCGGCGAGGTCAAGTATGACAAGTTTGATACTTCGGCCGGGAATTATGAGCCTGCAACCCGTGAGCATCCGGCAAAGAATGTTCCGAAACCTATTAAGCCGGATAACCTGAATGATAAATCGGTGGAGGGCTTCTACGCCAACATTGGGTTCATCATGGCTGCAATCCAGTACTTGGGGGGAACATGGAACGTCGATCCGTTATTAGAAACCAACTTCGATTATAAGGACTCTCTCGCGCAGACTATAAAAACATATATAAAAGAGGATTACACTGAGAAAAACTGGACCGATGTCAAGTTCAAAATCTCTTTGGATACCCCTCAACCGACGATCGAGGGCGATAAATACAACTGGAATGGCAAAATAATTGTAGACCGCGGAAATTTTTATGTATATAGTCGCCAGGCGCATGATGTTCCCCAAGATCAGCGTATCAGTGAAGAGGCGGCGACATTTATTGGTACCTATCAGGATGGTAAGTGGAAAATCAGCATTGAGACAAGTAAATCCGCGTCCCCTGGCGCTGGCAGCGGGTCGTCCACTGGTTCCGGTCTGGGCGGATTCGGATTCTAACATCATAAAGCAGAAGGTCTGAACAGAAAGGAAATATTATGTCTGATCAGTACGTTATTTCTCGCCGTTCCGCTCTTGGTGTGTTCGGCGCCGGTTCTGCGGCGGTTGCTCTTGCCGCGTGCTCGACGAGTAATTCTAATGGCGGCGGCGGTTCTGATTCGTCGAAGCGTGACGACTACAGCGGCGAGGTCAAGTTCGAGAAGTTTGATACTTCCGCCGGGAACTATGAACCTGCAACCCGTGAGCATCCCGCGAAGAATGTTCCGAAACCGATTAAGCCGGATAACTTGAATGAGAAATCGGTGGAGAGCTTCTACCAGAATATTGCCTTTATTGTTGCTGGTATGCAGTATCTCTATATGACGGCAGACGGTAGTGCTCTTAAGGAGAGCAATATTAAAGGCAAAGAACAACTCTCAAAGCTTGAGGAACAGATAAAGTCTTCTGGGGTACCAGATAAGTCTTGGTTCGAGGACTTCACTGTCAAAGCTTTTCTTGATACTCCGCAGCCCAAGGTTGAAGGCGACAACTATACCTGGGAAGGAAAGGTATCGGCGAATCTGGGCAGCTTTACCGTTCAAAATGGTCAGGTGACGGATATTCCCGAGAAATCGCGGCATCAGGAAGTGCCTCAAACCTTTAAAGGCACCTATAAAGATGGTAAATGGGAAATTGACCTTGGTATGAGCAGTTCCGCATCCTCAGGTGCCAGCGGTGGAGCGTCCACCGGTTCCGGCAGCGGCGGAGGATTCGGGTTCTAAACTTCTTTCAAGCTGAACCGCATCGGACGTAAATATGGGACAAGCCCGCAGAAACACGTGCGTTTCTGCGGGCTTAATCTATGTCTGCGGGGCTTGTTGCTGTGGCAGGAGTGTCATAATTACCTGTACTGCGGCTCTACTCCGGGATAATAGAGGATGCGCCCCTCAGGTAACATCACTCCCCGAACGAAAATACCGGTAACGACGCCGTATTTTCCGCCTCTATGAGAAAGGTACCCGCCCATGACTTCCTCGTCCATATCTCGCAGAGCTGCCTTCGGCGTGCTAGGTGCCGGTTCCGCGCTCGCCTTCGCCGGATGCGCCGCCCGCGTGCAGCCGCTCTCGGCGGACGCATCCACGAGTTACCGTGCCGACTATTCGGGTGAGATCACGTTCAACAGCTACGACACCTCCGCAGGAGAATACGTGCGCGCAACCCGTACCCAACGCGCGAAGAACGTGCCGAAACCGGTGAAAACCGCCATGATGACTGAGAAAAGTTCCGCCGGGCTGTACTCTCTGTTTGGATTTCTTGGGGCAGCCTTCACCTACGGAATTATGACCAACGATTTCTCTCCCTTCAAAGAAATTACCTTTGTGGGAGGAATAAACGGAGCCGAAGCCTTTGAGGAAAGCAGCGTGAAAGAGCTTGAAAATATGTGGTTTGAAGACCCTAAAATGACGTTTACGCTCAAAGACCCGACTCCCACCCAGAACGGCGACGTCTACACATGGGCGGCAACGACCACATTCTCAACAGGTAATTTTGTAGTGTATGAGGGCACTGCGGTAGACATTCCCAGCGAGGCAAATAAAGACGTTCACGACGGAGAGTTTAAGGCGCGATATAACAACGGACGCTGGCTGCTGATCGATATTCCCACCAATACCGACTTGTCTTCTAGCTTTGGCTCGGCGGGTAACCTGAGTGCCTAATTCCAGAGGATAGTACTGGCCGGGAGTATCCGGGATAATAGTGTTAGAACAATAGTCGCCATCGATGAAAGGTCTTTCTCATGACACAGTCGTTTGTATCCCGCAGATCCGCCCTCGGTGTGCTGGGTGCAGGTTCCGCGCTCGCTTTTGTTGGATGCGCATCCAACGCTGGCAGCGTGAAACCGCTCTCGACGGATGCTACGGCAAGCTACCGCAACGATTTCAGTGGTGAAGCGAAGATCGACGAATACGATACTTCGGCGGGGGAGTACCGTAAGGCGACCCGTACCGAACGTGCGAAGAACGCGCCGAAACCTATCAAACCTAAGAACGCCGATGAAAACTCGGTGGCAGGGCTGTATTCCAGCATCGCGTTCTATACTGCGGCGACTCAGTACATGATGGAGAGCGGTGACGACAGCCTGATCGAGCAAACTGCGCTGAATGATACAGATAAAAGCTCCGTTAAGTCGTCCTCGTACCAGTTTTCAACGATCTGGTTTGAAGAACCCAAGGTGACGGCCAACCTCACCACACCGAAGCCCAAGGAATCCGGCGGAGAATACACTTGGCCTTCCCGATTCACCATAGGGTTGGGCAGCTTTATCGCCACCTCAGGAAGGGATGCTGATGTTCCCTCAAGCTCCCGCAGCACCACGCTCGACGTGGATATAACAGGGAAGTATGAAAACGGGCACTGGGTTATTGGCGGGTTCGCCGCAGCCTTCCGCAGCCAGGTAGGTTCAGGCTCTAGCAGCAGTAGTGGATCGAGCATCTAGCCTTCTGCTCTGAGGTTTTGCGGAACGTGGCGAGGCACAGCAGAGCGTACTATCTTATCCCGGCGACGGCGCTTTCACGCATAGGCACTGTCGCCTACACCATTGTGGTGACCTGGTATATCAGCCAGCACGCCGGTCAGCAGATGGTTGGGGTGATGAATGCGTTGAGCGGTGCGGGCATATTCCTCGCCAGCATTCTTGGATTTGTTGTCATTGACAGGTTCAAGAAAAAGTCTCTGCTGATTTTCTACGATATTTTTAATAGCCTCTGCTGCCTGTGCGCTCTTATTCTTTTATTGTCAGCACGCGGAGAATTTATCGTTTATATACTGATTATTCTTTCGGCTCTCATGTCTTTAGCCGCGACTGCGTACAGCCCCACAAGCCGCGCTATTATTCCTGAGATTCTTGGACATCGAGAATTTGAAAAATACAATAGCACCTATTCGATGGTGGGGGAGCTATCCCGTGCTGTGAGCCCCCTCGTGGGAACCATGATTCTCATGCAGAATTTTGCGAATGCTCTGGAGCTTTCAATCATTGTCAATCTGGTGTCATTTATTCTGTCTTTGGCGCTCACTTTTATGGTGCCCGCTGGGTCTGTCGCTACCCGACGCTCGGAGGGCTCCGAAGTATTCCAAAAAACGCATATACTTCACGATTTAAGGATTGGACTAGTATATATAGCCTCTAGTGCATATTTTAGACGCGAACTTTTCTTCGCCGCCCTCCTCAATATGTGGGGTGCCTCAACCCTTTTCCTGCTTCTAGGGCGAATTGCTTACTTGGGGTTAGGGCAAGAAGTTTACGGTATTGGTGTGTTTATGGGAACTATGGGAGCCGTGGCTGCATCTTTTATTCTCAACCGCATACCTGCGTTGAGGCGGTGGGCGCATCCACAAATATTACTGTTGGTTATCAGTGGCGCGTATGTATTGGCACTTATACCCGGAATTATCAGTGTTATTACTGCACAAAGTATAGTGAGTGGAATTATTGTTATCTACACTATTGGGCTTTTCTCGGACTTGCAGAAGAAGAGCGACGCTGGGCATATTGGAAAAGTAATGTCTGTCTTTAGTTTAGCGGCAGCGCTTTTTACATCGCTGGGAAATTTACTCTTCTCACATCTAAGTGCGCGGGTAGATACCGGAACATATGCGTTCGTATGTGCCGCATCCTTAGCCCTTACAGCGGCGGTGCTTTGGGCAATACGGCATCTTTTAACCCGCGCGAGCAGATAATATTTCGGCGAGCAGATAGCAATCCGTCATCTGCTCGCCGAAATATTATCTGCTCGC
>ERZ773056.183-NODE-183-length-30900-cov-17.098752_pt1 | contig 30900 bp, 38 predicted proteins | sample MGYA00580857_ERZ773056 | MGnify/ENA primary metagenome ERZ773056 (study PRJEB29015, sample SAMEA2737996) | human oral metagenome | biome: human oral; feature: human-associated habitat; material: dental | place: China | collected 2114 ... | reverse complement strand
TCAAAGAGTCAACCTTGGTAGAGGGAGATGTTTTAGAAAAGGTTGAAGAGTTGGGACTTTTGGCACCTCTCCACAACCCAGCCAACGCAGCAGGAATTCGCGCATTCAAGGAATTGCTTCCGGATATCACTAGCGTTGTTGTTTTTGATACTTCATTCCACACAACCATGCCAGAAAAAGCCTATCGCTATCCTCTTCCAAATAAATACTATACTGAAAATAAAGTTCGTAAGTATGGAGCCCATGGGACAAGTCATCAGTTTGTAGCAGGAGAAGCAGCTAAAATTTTAGGTCGACCACTAGAAGACTTGAAATTGATTACTTGCCATATTGGTAATGGTGGCTCTATTACAGCAGTTAAAGGTGGTCAGTCTGTTGATACTTCTATGGGCTTCACTCCGCTTGGTGGTATTATGATGGGAACACGCACAGGTGATATTGATCCAGCTATTATCCCCTATTTAATGCAACATACAGATGACTTTAATACACCAGAGGATATCAGTCGAATCCTAAATCGTGAGTCAGGACTTTTGGGTGTTTCTGAGAGATCAAGTGATATGCGTGATATTCACGAAGCTATGCGTGCAGGTGATGAGAAAGCGCAGCTGGCAAATGAAATTTTTGTAGATCGTATCCAAAAATACATTGGTCAGTATTTAGCAGTTTTGAATGGTGCAGATGCCATTATCTTTACAGCCGGAATTGGAGAAAACTCTGTAACGATTCGTCAGATGGTCATTGAAGGCATTTCTTGGTTTGGCTGCGATGTCGATCCAGAAAAGAATGTCTTTGGAGCAACAGGTGATATCTCAACAGAAGCTGCTAAAGTTCGTGTCTTAGTTATCCCAACTGATGAAGAATTGGTTATCGCTCGTGATGTTGAACGCTTGAAAAAGTAAGATAATCTGAATAAAATTACAAGGTAAGATACAATAAAAAGGAGTTGGGAGATAAATTTTCCCAACTTTTTGTTGTTAAAACAGTCTAAAACCTTGTCATTATTGGCTTTTTTGAAATTTATGGTATAATAGTAGTAATTTAAAGCGGGAGTTAGATTTTTTGATTTTAAAAGGATTGAAGAATTAAGAAATTGTATTTTTTAAGAAACTAACCAAAAACTAACCAAGGAATGTATATTTTTAGTCAATGAATATAGAATAAAGTGGATCAGGAAACTGGTCTATTTTATTTTGTATTTATAGATATAAAAAGTTGAATCGTCTATCTAAAAGTGATACAATAGATATACAAGATAAAAAAGGAGAATTGCTATGTCACAAATTGCTGTAAGAGTAGATGATAAATTAAAAAAAGAAGCGACTGAAGTTTTTAGTGAATTGGGTTTGGATATGACAACTGCTGTGAAGTTATTTTTGAAGCAAAGTGTGTTGACTAAAAGTATACCTTTTAAGCTTGGTCTGTATGAAAGAGAGTATAGTCAAGAAGAAGTAGAACAGGCAAAAAAAGATATTCAAAGATTAGTGAAAGAAAAGTCAAAACTGGTTAAACTTGATTTTAGTAAACAAGAGGATATTGATAAATTCTTTGATGAATAATGATTAGATATTAGGAGGAAGAATGGAAAAAATAGAAGAATATTCAATATTGATTGCAAGAATTGAGTATGCTGATGGAACAGGTTCAAAGTCACGTCCTGCGATGGTAATTGAGTTTAATGATGAAGTTATTAAAACTTATCGCTTGACTACAAAATATGAAAATAAATCAGATAGAATTAAGTCAAAGTATTTTGAAATTATTGATTGGTTTAAAGCAGGTTTAGAAAAACCTTCTTGGATTGATACTGTTCAAGCATATGAACTAGATAGGAAGAAAATCAAAATTCAAATTATAGGGAATTTGACAGATAGAGATATAGTTCGTTTGAAAGATTTTTTATCTAATGTTGATTAGGAGATAGAATATGGAAATTAAGGAAATAAGTTATCAGGATAGACTTCCAAAAACGATGAATTCGAGATTTAATTACTTTGTGAAGGACTTTTTGAAAGAGTATTCTGATCAGTTGGATAAGTTAGATTCGGGTTCGAATATGTCAATTAAGAAAGAATATGAGGCGGATTTAGAAGTCTATTTTGTTAAATTTTTATTTAGCAGATTACCGGGTTCTTTTAATGAGTTGTTTGTGTCTTGTAATGGTGAACTTTGGGGAGTAGTTTATCTTAAGTAAAAAGCGAAAGAAAATCAAACATCCCTGAATATTTAATTCGTTTTTTAGGTCAAAATAGGCAACCAGGTATTTGAAAAATATTCGGAAATAGAAAAAATAACACTATCTTAGATAATGTTATTTTTTTTGTTTTCTTTGAAAAATTTGGTGGCTATTTCTTGCACGTACACTTCGTAAGTGCTTGGTATACCTGCATTTTTGAGATAGTCATGGTAGTTGAATTGTTCATCTATCGGATACTCGCTGTTGATTAGGCTCATAAAGTCAAGAATTCTTCCTTTTTCAGCTCTGGTTTCGATGCGTTGTGAGAAGGTATCGATATGAGCAAGTGAGTTATGGGAATCATCATTTAGTAAATGGTGTTTTTCGTGTAGTAGGATATTGATTTTTTCTATATCTGTAGTGTCAGAACGTAGAAAGATGAAGTGTTGATTATTTATAAAAAGATAACGACCTTTTGTTTCTAAATGGTCTAACAAGACGACCTTGCAATTTAGGGCTTCGATTTCTTCTATGACTTTTCTTAGTTCCATACTATTTTTTATTTGCAAAGTATTCTTTTAGGAAGTCTTTGATAATCATTCTATCGTTATCTGTGATGGGTGTACCATCATAAGCGACTGAATTATCAATAGCTGTGTCGATGTCTGTTTCTAAAGTTGAATTTGGAATATCGGTTTGACCTAGTAGATAATCAGTAGAAACATTGAAAAAGTCAGCTATCAATGTTAGTTTTTCTTGAGTAGGTTTTTTCTTGTTTCGTTCCCAATCTGCGTAACTTGATTGGGCTATATTTAACTCTTGAGCAATTTCTTTTTGAGTATAGCCCTTGTTTTTTCTTAGTTCTTTTAGTCTTTCAGAAAACATAAGAGATCCTTTCTAAATAAAAAAAAATAAATTTTTTCAAAAAAAAGTGTTGACAAAAATAGCCATTAGCTATATAATATAAATATAGCTGATAGCGATAAAACAAAACAGCTATAATACATCTTTTATAGTTTTCTTAATTAAATCAACGGTTTCATCTGATAGTAGTTGGTTCTTGTAAGAAATTTTATCAGCGTTGAGGATTGATTCGATACGAACTGTTCCATCAGATAAAAGTTCTTCGATAGAAACGCCAAAGAAATCAGAAAACATTTCAAGGGTTGTGAGTGTAGGTCTTCGCCGACCGCTTTCCCATTGTTGGTAAGCTGGTTGAGAAATGTTTAATCTCTCAGAGATTTCCTTTTGGGTTAGATTGTTTTTCAATCTTAATTCTTTTAATTTTTTAGAAAACATAAAAAAGTTTAAAAAACCTATTGACGATATAGTCAAAAAGTTATATAATAGAAATATAATCAAATGACAATAAAAAGTCAATACCTTTCATAAAATAAATGAGGAGTAGAAAATGGAACAGTCAACTTTCTCAAATAAAGAGAAAACAAAATTACAAATGTTCTCGTTTATTTCAGATATTTCAAGAATTTGTGAAGATAATCTTGAAATGGTGGAAAGTCTTAGAGATAAATATGATATGCAAGAACTTGCTGATATTCGTCTAAAAGATATTGAACGTGTTTCCTTGATGTATCGACAAGCTCTTGGTAAGGTCTTGTTAAAAATGGACGAGGAGATAAACGAAGTTCCGCCTGAAGATTACATTGACTTTGAGACTATTCTTTTCGACTAGGAAAGATGATTTCGTTTCCTTTGCGGATAGGAATTAGCATAGTCCATTTTCCTTTCGAGCGGGTCTTGAAAGCATTGTCCATATTTTTAACTTTATCAACTTTCCTCTTTGTGACTTTCTTTCCATTTTCTTGATAACAATTTCTGTTATGAGAATTGAAATCATCTTTGAGGTGGTTCCCTTGAAGGACGAAAGGGTGCTGTTTACTCCTTGCCATAATATAGATTCCTTTATTTAATTTAATGGTTCTTTAGTACAATCAACTCGTACTTGGTTGTACTGCTAGAGCTATTAAAGCTAGCTAGAGTGAGACTTATGTGTATCTAAAACTTTTAAGAAGAATAATCAATAGTTTGCAAATATGAGTTTTGTTTCAAGTAGATGATTGAGTGATTCCTTTTGAAAGTGATAACAGATATAAGCTATCTCTCTAACTAACGATAGTAGTTATTGGTCTTTGAAAATTAAATAAAAAAACGTGTCAGGCAATGATAGACACTGACCAAACACGAATATTAAATGTAGCAATTTAATTATATGTGAATTTTGGGAAAATGTCAAGAGTTGCTTGATTGTAGATATATTTCATGGAGTTTAGTTGTTTCATCAATTTGCTTAGAAAGTTTGATAAACTTTTCAAACTCTTCCTCAGTAAATTGATAATGGTCTTTTACGTGCTTAGGTGTGATCTTTATTTTAACTTTCTTAAACTCAGCCACATCTACCAACTAGATTCCATGAAATGTATCTACAAAACTTTATAGATTCTAAACTCTTTGCTGACTTTCCTAGTAAGACTACGGAAAGCAAGGATAACGAACAATTACAAAAATTGTTCAAGAGGTTATCATCTCTGGATAAAGTTTTTTGAAAACAAAAATCCAGCAAAGTGTGTTTCCATCTTACTAAGCTGTTTACGATATTTTGTTTTTTGTGTTTGTTGGTATTATTATACCATAAGTAAATGGAGTTGGTAAGGAGTTTAGAGTTTGTAAAGTTCACGTTGGGTTTTTCGTCCTTTCGCCTTAGTAGATAAGAAAAGGGAACTGACGGCTGTGGTACAGTCAATGATACTTCTTAGAAGGTAGCTAGAGTGAGATAGTGAGGTCTATGTGTTGTATGGTCGGTGTGTGAGAGTAAAATCTTGCTAATGCCTTTGGGTAAGAAAGAGGGGATATTGAGTTATCCTTAAATTTGTGACCTTGGCGAAGGTAGTAGGCTGAGAAGCTGAAAGTATGCGAAGATAGGAGCATACATTTTTATATTGCTATATTCTATTAAAAAACGTAAAAAAGGCTTTGAAAATAAGCCTTTTTATTTTTGCAAAAATTAACAATAACTAGATTTTTATAAAACAGGTTTTGTCCTGATAAGAATTGAAAGTATTGTTAGTTTTCACAAGGGAATATAAGAAGTATTCTTTTATGTAAACTAGCAATATGAGTAGAGAATAGAAAAGAGGAAAAATGGATATTTGGATTTACTTAGTAAGAGTTGGAATGCTATTGTCTATGCTTATTTTGTTGATGTTTTTGATTTATTGGATGTTTAGTCATTTGATAATTTTGTTTGTATTTGTGTTGTTTGTGGTTTTCTTTTCGATTATCACATGGAAGTAGAAAGGAAAAGGATTTATGTTGAATGTGTCGATGGGACTTCGTTTGTATCGAGAAATGTATAATAAGTCGAAAGAGGACTTAGCGAAGTATTTAGAGATTCAATCGAAAGCGTATGCTCGATATGAAAGTGGAGAACGTGAACCTAGTCTTGAGAAACTGTATAAATTGGCTTATCTTTATAACTGCAAGGTTGATGATTTTATCAATGTTGAAGAAAACTTTAGTGTTGGTCGAGATGATGTTCTATCAACTAAAGATTTAGACAATTTAGGTTGTCATCATCAGTTTAGTCATGGTTTGATTGTTATGATGACTGAAGGTAGACCTTATGAAGAATTGATTCGTTTTATAGAAAATGATAGGACGAAGTATGCACGAAAATCTGAAGTAAAACAATTTCTACGTGAGTTAATTGAAAAGATTGGTTAGAGAGAGGTGAGTAAAATCAAAGATGTTCTTTTGAAAGGAGAAAGAGATGTAAAGACGTATTCTGAAGAATGGATACTGGGAGAATACAATAGAATTTATAGACGATTTTGTTGGAATTTGAAAATCTATGCTCATGTAAAAAATGGTGCGGATGTTTATGTCTCTTCAAAAAGATGTTGTGAAGATTTGTATAATCGTTTGTATGCTGTTGGTCAAGTTACTCGTAGCTATTGTAGTAAGATTGAATCGAAAATTGAAAAAACGTATCATCGTTTTTTAGAAGATGGAGTGATTGTTGAAGATTAAAGAGTCAGTTTTACTGGCTTTTTTATTTTTGAAAGGAGAAGAAATGGTTTTGGTTATTTTTGAAAGGTCACGTTCACCATCTAATGAATGAGATCGAAAAAGAAAAAAACATTATTTAAAATAAAAAAAGAAAAAGGAGAAAAAATTAATGTTTAAAACTAATGAATTTAAGGCTTATGGTTCAATCCGTAAAACGAAAAAGGCTGGTGTTTGTGGAGTTATCCTTGCCTTTGCTATGATGGCTATTTTTGCTCAAGGAAATGCATCTGCTGACGAAGTGAAACCATTATCACCTGCAACTACACAAGTTGCAAAATCAGCTACTGAAGTTGTAAAACAAGAAACTCAAAAACCAGAAACTAAAGCAGAAGAAACAGTAAAACCTGTTGCGTCGCCTGATCTTGATTCTGCTGTAAAAAAAGCGCAAGAAGTTGGTATTAAAACGACTGAAACTGAGAAAGTAGGTTACGATACCGAGGAACAAGCTAAGGCAGATGAAAAAGCGCAAGTTGCTGAAATTGACAAGAAGATTGCTGAAAAAGAGCTGAATATCAAGGAAATTGAAACAGCTAAAGGTCAAAACAAGGAAATCCAAGCCGGAAATAAATCTGCTATGGAAAAAGCTGGCTTGAAATATACTGGTGATTATCCAAAGGATAAGAAATCTGTTGAAGGCTACAATGCAGGTGCCAAAAAAGAAAACGAAGTGAATGAAGCTAAGTTTAAGAAAGATAAATTGGCAGTTGAAGCAATTAAGGCTAAAAATAAAGCCATTATGGAAGCTAAAGGCTTGAAATTTACTGGTAACTATGCCCAGGACAAGAAAGCTGTTGATGAATGGAATAAAGCCAATGCAGGGAAAGTCATTTCGACTATCCAAACTGGTTTGACTGCAACGTCAAGTACAACATTTGAAGCCATTTCAGGAGCTTCTAAAGCTGTTGCTCCTGACTACACAGCAAACGTTATTCAAGGGTATGCACGGAATACTAATCTAGATGCAAACTTTAATAACGTATTCTTGCTTGATGATAAGAGTGGTACAGCTAAAATCAAGGTAAAAAACACATCACACGGTGATGTTACTTTAACATTCAGTGGTATTACTCCATCAGCTGAATCAGGATTTATTCGTAGTTATGTAGCTCTTTGGGCTTCTGAAGATGGTGGTATCGGTTATGGTGTCTTTATCTCTGCTGGTGCTGGTGCAGCCAACGGCGGTGGTGGTGTTGACGGTCAAGGTGGCGGTGGCGCTTCTGGCGCTTATCGTAGCGATCGACAGGGCTGGGTTAAAATGGTTACTGTTGGAGTGGAAACAGATGCTAGCGATGTAAGCGAAGTGACTATCAATGACGTAGATTCCAACCAAGTTATTGATGTTTCTAGCTTGGATGGAGCGAAAATTACTACTGGCGCTAACATCACTCAAAGTGGCAACTCATTTACAGCAAATGATTCTGCGCAATCACAAAGTACATCAGGTGTCTTGGATAGTAATGGTATTGGTTGGAGCTTTGAAAAAGGACAAAAAATCAATTTTACCTTCATTCATTCAAACACTTCTGACACTTCGTATTCTATCGTAGGTGGTGTATTTGGACGTGCTTCACAAAAAGAAGTGAAAGAGAAACCAATCTCTATTCAAGAATATACTGAGCCAAAATACACTCCTAAACCGTATGTTTCAATCAAGCCTTATGTTCCTGTTCCTGAAGAAAAACAGTTGGAAGTTGAATATCATAAGGCTTACGTTAAGGAAAAACCTGTAACTCCAGAAACTCCTAAAACTCCAGAACCGCCAAAACCACAAGAACCTAACAAACCAACTCTTCCAAACACTGGAACCGCAGCCAGCATGCTTCCATTGGTTGGGATTGTTTCAGGCATGCTTGGTTTAGTTGGCTTGAAGCGTAAAAATGAGGCAGAATAAAATAGTTTAATGTGTTGTAAAAAGGTGGTAGAGTAACAGGAACTACTACCTTTTTATTTTTGAAAAAATTGTAAGTAGAAAAGGAAATTTTAAAAGTGAAAATTGAAAAATTTAAGTTTAATCCTGAAGCAATCGGGAAAGCAAATTATGTTCGTTCTGAAAAAGCCCCAGCCATTATTGAGGGCAAGCCATTTGATGGGACACGTCATATTGTAATGAATGCAAAACATGGTATGTTTTCTATTATTACTCCAAAGGATATGACCGTTTACAAACCGAATGAAGAAGTTGAAGCTATTGAGCCTATCTTTATGGAAGATTACGTTGAAGGAGTAAATTTCTCTGCTTCAACTAATGTATTGGCTAAAGGACTAAAACGTGTAGGAGGTAACAAATAATGGCAAAAAATGGGTTGGAACTTGGGAATCGTGTTGAAATTTTCTCCAAGAAGTATCGTATTTTGAATGACCTCTTGTTGGATTCAAAAGAAGTTTTGGGGACTTGTAAATTCATCAAAAACGAAGGTGCTCAATTTGTGAATGTTGATCTTGAAACTGGTGAGGGTGATTATGATGGAGTTGAAGTTCTTGTCTATTCAGAAGGACAAGAAGATACAGTATTCTTGAAGGTAACTGAACAGTCAGCAGAAGAAATTGATGCTTTGAATCTTGGCTATCAGGAAGCCATTGATTTTGATACTTTACTTATTGCTTATCATGGTATGCGCAAGGCTGACCGTAATCAAGTTGAGCCTAACAAACATCGTTTTGTTTTTGTAGTTGATAAACTCAAAAGAGTAGGTGGTCAATCTAAACAAAATCAGAAGCAAGAACAGCATCAGGAACACAAGGGATAATTTCTAAAGGAGAAAAGATATGAGTTTATTTCCGGCTTATAGAGGGGTTAGAATATTTCCCTTTATGGAAAAATTGAGGTACTATATTTTTTCTTTTTTCTTTTTGTTGATTAGTCCTATACTAGCTTTTTTTGTCTATTCAAATTTCGAGAAAATCAAGAATGTAGATATTTTCTCTATTGTCGTTTCAGTAGTTATGTTGATTCTGATAATTGGTGTAAGTATTTATTTGACTTGGTTGTCGCAGGAGCGAATATTCTATTTTCAAAAGAGGGAAAGGGAATCTAGGTTAGCTTTCTTTTTGCGGGAAAATGGATATACCTATACTAAAAAGGTTAAGACAGATTCAGGAACTAGAGATAAAGTTGTTTTTCCTGTTGTTTACATGAAGCAAAATCGTTATGATTTGGAAATTGCTTTTAAAATGGCTGGAAATAAGTTTCAGGATAAGTTTAAGAAGATTGGTAGTGAACTTGAAACAACGTTCTTTATGGACTTTATGGAAGTTCAGGACGATATAAAGTTTAAAACTTACAAACTAGCCTATTCTGCTTTTTTGAATCGAATCAAGGTAACTGATGTGGAGTATTCTGATAAGGGTATTCAATTGATGAAAAATCTGTATTGGAATCCTATTGATGACCCTCATTTACTTGTTTGTGGTGGTACTGGTGGTGGTAAAACGGTATTACTAAGGACATTGATTCGTGCTATGGCTAAAGTTGGAGTAGTAGATATTTGCGATCCAAAACAAGCAGACTTTGTGACTATGGCAGAACAGAAAGCCTTTGAAGGTCGTATTTCTTATCAGGTTAATGACATTGTTGAAATGATTGAAAGGGCTGTTGGTATCATGTTTGCTCGCTATGCTTATATGCGACAAAAACGTGAAGAAAATGGCGACAAGGATTTGAAGAAGTTCTATGAGTATGGTCTTGAACCCTATTTTCTAGTCTGTGATGAATACAATGCTTTGTGTGCTATGCTTGATTTTCAAACTAGACAGCGTTTGGATAATGCTATGGGTCAATTCTTACTACTTGGAAGGCAAGCTGGTTGCTTTGCGACAATAGCTATGCAGAAACCTTCAAGAGAAGATTTAGGCTCAAAACTACAAGCGAATATCAATTTCCGAATTTCTGTTGGTCGTTTGGACGAGGTTGGATATGATTTGGCTTTCGGAGAAGTCAATAGGAATAAGGAATTTAAGTACGTTAAGTACCTGGGCGGTAAGCGTGTTTATGGTCGTGGGTATGCTAGCGTATATGGAGAAGTCGCAAGAGAATTTTATTCTCCTTTGTTAGAAAAGGGATTCTCCTTTACTGATGAATATGAGAAGATTGAACGACGAGAAAATCCTTTTAATCCTTTGGAAAATCCGAAAGCTGAATTATCAGAAGAAGAAAAAGAAAATCTTCAAGCTGAAATGGAAGCACAAGAGGAATTGCAAAAAGGAGAAGTTAAGAAGGCTAGTCCTGAATTGGTTCAGGAGTTGATGGCTAGTAAACGACAGAATGGAGAAAACAATCTTGGCGATCTTGTGAAGGCGAGTGATTTCTCAAGGACTATTGGTGTTAGTTTTTCATCTGTTCAAAATTTATTGAATAAATTGGAAGAAAAAGATGTCATAACTGTTAGTCGAGAAGATGGTTTTTTGTATTTAGATAAAAGACAGATGGCCTTGGTCAAAGATTTGTTTGAGTTGAAGAAAACTAGTACTCAGAAATGGACTGAAATACTAGAAGACTATCCTTTTGAAGAATATTGATTGAGGAGAACTATTCTCCTCTTTTTTGTTTAGATAAGAGTTGGTTGAATAGAGCTTACTAGTAGCTAGTAGCAGAAGCGAGGAAGCGAAGCGACGAGCGCCTGCGGTCACTAGCGGTCACTAGTAAGCTCTATTCAACTAATTAACCCACCTATTCTAATAGGTGGGTAACAAGAGTTACAAAATGCACTTCGCACTTACAGCCACGTGGCTTCAAGGTGTGTCTTTTTTGCAATTTCTTGTATCCCTTTTAGTAAAAATAAGGAGTTTTATAGGAGAAATGGACGGAAGAGAGTTAAAAGAGTTTAGAAAAGAACAAAAAATGACTAGGAAAGAGTTATCAATTAAGACTGGTATTCCTGTTTCAACTTTAAAGGCTTACGAGAATGGGTACAGAACTTTGAAAAAAACAGATTTTTTAGAAATAAAAAATCAATTTAGTTTGAAAAGATGTGATGCTAGTCTTACAAGATATATGGTGGATTATTTCAGGTTTACACTTCATAATGAAATTGATGTTTATTTTGTTGCGAAAGAATTTTTTGGATTTGATATAATGCCTAAACCTGAAACGACCTCATTTATGAAATATGAGCTGTTGTATCGGTATGGGGATATTTGGTTTTTGGGATTTAATTCTTCGTACAGTGAGAATGGAGAAGATAAAAACAGAATTACGGTTCAATTAAGCGGTCAAGGCTGCAGACAGTTAGAAGTCTATCTTGAAAATGAAAATATAACTTGGATTGATTTTATAGAAAAAATTCAGAAGCGTTATGGAAATGATTTTAGTGTTACTAGGATAGATATTGCAGTTGATGAAATGGTTCAGGAAGATTCAAAAGATAACTTTGATTTATCATCTCTAGTAACTAGATATTATAATCAAGAAATTGTTTCGCCATATCTAAGAAATTTTTCATTTGTTGGTGGAGGTGGATTTGATTTTGAGAATCCCTTAGAAGTAGAAAATAGGCAAGGTTTGTCAATTTATCTTGGTAGTCGTCAATCTGAAATGTATTTTAATTTTTATGAAAAAAGATATGAGATAGCAAAGAAAGAAGGGATAAGCGTATCAGATAGCGTAAGGTTGTTTGGGATATGGAATCGGTATGAGGTTCGATTTTCACAAGGCAAGGCAAGGTCATTTATTACAGAAGTTTTAGAAGGTGCTGAGATTGCTGAATTGACGAGGTCGATATTTCAAGGTGCAATTCAGATTTATGATGGTACTGATGAACATGGTTTTAGAATGTATGATAGCAAGTGGCAAAGTCTTTTTGGAAATGACGAAGCAATTAGACTTTCAGTTAGTCCTGAGCCTTATTCTGTAGAAAGAACGATACGATGGCTTGTTGAGAGGGTTTCTAATTCGTTAGTGTATGTTTCTGAGATTGATCGATTGTTCATGCAAGAGAACATGAAAAAAATAATGAGTTCAGGAGAGATTACGCCAAGACAGCGAAAAGAACTAGAATTTCTTCAAAGTCAGTTAGGGAGTCTTACATGATTGAATATAAAGATATTGAAAAGATTGTCTATTTGATTCCTGACAGAAATTTTTATGATGGAGTGATTGATAGTAAGGTTGCTAGAGAGTATCAAGCCTATATTGAATTTCAATCACAAAAGTACAACCAAACAAAGAGAAAGCGTGATTGGGATGAACTGAAACGTTTGAATACAGAATATGAAACGTATTTAGCAAATGAAGTAGATGTAAAAAGAAAATTATTGTGGTTTGGGTTGTTAAGGAGAAGTAAAGAAGAGATGGAAGAGGAATGTTTAAAGTTGATTGAACGATTTCATTTAGAGAGGTGGATATAAAAAAATGGGTAAAATCGTTAAGTGGCTTTGTGAAGTCTTGCGCTTTATGTGTTTGAATTATATTCTTCCTATGTTTGTATTTCTTGTCGTTGATTTGATTAGTGGGAATTCTCAAATTGCTTTTGTTTTGTTTAGTATTTCACTTGTTTTAGGACTTGTGATGGATTTTAAAGAAATGGAAGGTTTAAAACATGATAAGAATAGTAAAGACGATTGTTAAAATTGTAGGATATGTGATTTTAAACTCTATTTCAGGATTGGTGTTATCTTTGCTTTTTTATGTGCTGATAGGGAATGTAAAAATCTCGATTCTATTATTTATATTGTTTTTTATAGGAGGGTTAATTTTGAATAAAAAGAAAAAATCTATTCCTAGTTTATCTTCTAAAAAGGTACTAGAAGGAAAAGAAGAAAAAGAGTTGGATTTTGCTATTGATTTAATTATTGCAGGATTTCTATTCTATACTATTCGTATCATTGTTGTTGGTTTGAAAAATATCTTTTAGAAAGATGGGTTTAAAAAACAAATTATAAAGAATGTAAGATGAAAATATTTGGTGCAAGATTAAGAGAAGTTAGAAAGAGTAAGAAAATAACTCAACAAGAGTTGGCTGATAGATTAGGAATAAAAAGAAATACGTATAGCGACTGGGAAAATGGTAAAACAGAGCCTACCTTTGAAATTCTTGTTAAGTTAGCAGATTTATTTGATGTTTCGTTAGATTGGTTATTTGGGAGAGACAAATGAAAGTAAAAAAACGTTCTCCTTCTTTTTAGTTAAGGACAAGTTATAAAAAAATAGAAAAATGAATGAAGAGGTAATTGAAATGGCATTACAAGGAAAAGATAAGCAAGTTATTGAATTGTCGAATGAACTTGCTAAAAAATTGAAGGAAAAAGATTTTTCGCAATCTTGGTCACTTGCAGGGGAGTTGAATGGGCTTCTTAAGAATGAAGAAGAGTTGACTTTATCTTATCAAGTAATTCAGTGTATTAAAAATGATTTGGCGAGTTATTATGATATGAATAAGGCATACAATAAAGTTGCAAATCGTGCTTTTGCGATTGGAAGCAATTTGGAGCGTAGTGCTTCAATTTAGTTAAAATGGTGAAGGAAGTCAAGTTTGGCTTCCTTTTTTATTTGGAAGGAGAAAAAATGAGTATTAAAGTAATTTTTGATAGTTATTCAGATATTTGTAGATATTATATGTATGGAAGAACATTGTTAGATTTACCAGAGAAAGTTATTGATCGGCTGAATGAACATTTTGATGGTACGGAGTTTAAGCAGTTTGATGACTGCAATCCTGACAATATAGCAATCAATTATTTTAAAGAAGTTGATACTGAGGAAGCATTGATTGAGTGTGCTAAGATTTTGAATCATGGTGAGTATGAGCAATTGATGAATGAAGATCGTTTGTTTGCTTATGTAGAGGAACATGAAGAAGAAATTGTTAGTCGTCTAAGCGAATCATACACCTATTTAGGTCATGAAGGCGATAGCTGGTTCTTGTTAGAGTAAAAAAATGGTATTATATGGCTTCAAAAGTATTGATTAAGAATCCAAAGAATGGAAGGCAGGCTTGGTTTAGCTTGCCTTTATATTTTGGAAAGTTATCTCAAATTGGTTTGACTGGCTCTTATGATGAAACTATTGAAATTGTTGATTATGAGGGTTCAGGTTTTATTGGATATGGTTTGTTTACTGTTGCTGATTTGGAACAGTTAAATAGACAAGTAGAAGGCTAGTTAAGAAAGGAGAAAATATGGAATTAACAGCTTTAATTATAGATACACGGTCAAAGATAGTGAAACAATTTTCTTTGCCTGTTGATATTGAAAATGTTGCTTCTGAATTTGGATATGATAGGGAAGATATTGTCTTTATTATTCAGTCGATTGAAGAATTGCCTGCTTTGAATTGCGAAGGCTTAACTTTAGATTTAGCGAATGAAATTGCTGAAAATGTGGAAGATGTAGATGAAGATTTGGTTCTTGCGTTTATTGAATCAGAAAGTTCTGATCCAAAATATTTGGCGAGTGTAGAATTTGATGATTGTAGTTTATATCCTGATGTTGATTCGGATAGAGAGTTAGGTGAATATCTTGTAGAGGAAGTTGGTGTAGAACTTTCTAAGGAAAAACTGCTTCTTTATATTGACTATGAAAAATTTGGTCGTGATGTTCGCTTAGAAGAAGGTGGTAGCTTTGTAGACAAAGGTTACTTTGTATCAAGATGATAGCGAATATAAGGGTTTTGAATGAAGGCAATTTCGATTATCTTTGTGAGTTAGATATTATGAAGCATAGTCAAGAGCAGATTGTTGCAAGATTGAAAGAACTTGGAATTGAAAAAGGGAATTTCTTCGTATGCGGTATTACTGATTGGGAAGTTGATAAAATCATGTCGCTGGACGAGGTTTACTTGCTGAAAAAAGCAGTCCTTGATTTGTATGATGGTGATGATTATGTTGTGAGATTTCAGTTAAAACGATATGTTCCTATCAAAAACATTATTTCAACCTATTATCAATTCTGTTCTAAAGATGAAGTAGCAACTGTGATTCAACTTTCAAAGAATTTAGATATTGGTCTTTTGATAAATTATTTTTTTAAGTGTGGAAATTGGGTGACAGCATTTCAAGGCTTTGTTGAGCAAGGCGAAGTGCTGAATACTCCAGCTGGTTTTTATAGAAAGGTTGATTTTTAAAGAACGTAGAAAATAAGGAGTAAAGAAGAAAATTGAGGTAATCTATTTGAAATGATAAGAAAATTTAAAAAAAGAGAAAAAAATCAAGAAAGATTAAAGAAACTTTCTGATAAGAAGGTATACATTCCTAAGAAAGTCAATCAAAAGAGTGCGAATCTAATTTTTGGCTCTTTGTTGATTGGTTTTGTGGTCTTTGTGGGTGCTGCTGGAGTTTTATCAATTAAGAATGTATCTAAAGTAAAGGAATTTGAAAAGAATCAGATTGCTAAAGTAGATAATAAGGAAATTGATAGACGGCTGGAGCAATTTTTGGATAGCTATGTAAGCTATTATTTTACTTATAAGGCAGGTGAGAAGGATAGTGAAGAAAACGCAAAGCGTTTGAGTGAATTCTATGGAACACCGCCTAGCGTTAAGAATCAAGGACAGTCAAAACAAGATATGTCTATTGTGAGTGGTCGTTTACTTATGGCGAAAGATGGAGTTGCAGTTTATGCAGTGACTTATGATACAAAGGTTGATAACAAGGTTCAACGTGTATCAATCGAGTTTTCAATTCCATACGTTGAAAAAGACGGTCGCTATTATGTTGATGGCTTGCCTTGGTTTGCTCCTGTTACAGATTTTAAGAGTCAGGACGTTGACAAAGAAAAGCAATTGGTTTTGACAGCAAATGATGGTCTGAGTGAAAATGACAGAAAAGATTTGGTTGCTTTTATTGAATTGTTTTTCAAGAATTATACAAGCAGTCAATCAAATCTTGACTTGATTTCAAAAAATATCAAAACAATTGGTGGAGCAACTGTTAAAAGTATTGACTATACCTATTTTTTAAAAGGTAGTGATAAGACACTAGCTTATGTGCAAGTTACTTTTGATGTTTTGGGTACAAGTCATAGTGAGAATTTTTCTTTCGAGTTAAGGAAAGATAAAGATAGTTATTTTGTAGATAAAATGGAGCATCAGATTCCATTTGATTATGCGAAGAAGGATAAAAAAGAAAATTAAGGAGAATGAGATAAATGAGTTTTTTTCAGTATTTAGTTGATAAGTTAGGTGTTCCTTTGATTGGATTGTTTGTATTTAGTAAAGCCATTCGAGCTTGGAGAGAAGGAAAGACTTGGGGGATTTTGGTATCCATTTTGACCGGTGCTTTAATTTTATGGTTCTTGTTAAGTCCAGAAACCGTGTTGAAAGCTCCTGCGACTTTATTTAATAAATTTTTAGAAGTTTTCAAGTAAGCTATGGAAAAAGAAGAGAAACAATTATTTTCGTATAAGCGTGGTTTTGACCAGCCTATATTTGTAAAAGAGTTATCGGATAATTTTAGTTTGCCTTTTGCGGTTGAGATGTCAACTTTGTTATATTTTATCTTTTTTACTCCGATTTTCTTTTTTATTCTGATGTCAGTAGGTTTTCTTGAGTGGGGTTGGTGCTTAGTTATTGGTTCTGCTTTAGGCTGGCAATTGGGGAAAATTCTGACTAATAATAAAATCGATGGTAAAACGATAGTGATTTATCTACGTGATTACATTTTTTATTTTTGGCATCATGGAAGATACGGTAAAAAGTATTATATAAATAAAGGTAAACGATATGTAAAAATAGAAAGGATTTATCGTGGAAATTACGAGTAATTACTGGGATTTTGCGGACAGTTTGATATTACGTAAAAATGGTGGTGTTTTTGCAGTCTTTGAAGTTCCTAGTGAGGTTTTGGTTACGATAGACAAGAGGGGACGTGAGCGGTTTAAACAAACCGCTTTTTCAGCTTTTAGTCAAATATCGGTCTATGGTGACTTTGAATTGCATACGATTCCTATTCCAATAGATTTGTATGAGCGATTTGAACTCTTGCGCCAAGATATTGACCAAGATAGCGGTACAGCGCCTTTGGCTAACTTGATGATGGATAGTCTGCAAGAAAAGATTGAAGATGAGATAGAGTTTTTGTTTGAGTACAAGCATTATATTTCTATTCCATTGAAATCAAACAATATCAGTCCAGACTTAGTTTCGACTTTGAAAGACAGCATGTCTTTCTACAAAAAAGAAACCTTGAAGTTGCTTGGGTTGGGTGAATTACCTCCTCTAAATTGGTATGAGAATTGGCAACTAAAAAAGAATGCTTTGAAAAGTGCCTTGCATCAATTGAGGGTTCGTGAAGTTGAAAAAACGGAGTTGGAGTTTTTGGCTCGTTTGCAGTTCTTACGAGGTCAATTTTATGACAAGGAAACAGAAGTAGATGCAATTAAGAATTGTATCGATAATATCGATGATACAAATATCTATTTTGAGAATCATAAAGTGTTGCGATTGGAGAATAAAGATGATGATAATTTGGTCGCTTGTTTCCCAATTGTAGACTATCCTCAAAATGTATCTTCGATTCATCTACAAGAAGAATTGCAGTTGCTAGATTTTCCTGTAGAAAGTATCTATAAAGTTGCGTTCTCGGCAGATAAGGGAGTTTCTTCTTCTAAAAAGAAAGCAAGAAACAAACGTAAAAATTTGGGGAATGTGGTTGCTGAAATTGAGGAAGATGGCGATATTCAACGTTTAGAAGTGCTAGAAGCTCATCAAATGTTGGTTGATTATCAAGAAAAAGTTGAAAGTAAAGAAAAAATGGTTGAATTTCTCCATTTCTTGGTTGTGACTGGCGATGATGAGGATGAGATTGAGGAAAGATATGATATTTTAAGTAAGCTCATAGCTAGCTTAGGAGGTTCTCTTGCAAGAGGTTATGCGGATAGATTGTATCTTTTCTACAAAGGTCGCTTTACAGAATTGTTGGATAAAAAACGTGAAAGTTATGTGCAATATACTTCTTTGGAAGGTTTCTGTCAGAATATGTTTTTTGTCACGAAAGAAGTAGGAAACAAGGTTGGCTTCCCCATTGGGCGAATAGATAATGAGATTGCGAGCTGGGGAGGTGACTTTGAGGCAGCTTTACAAGCAAGTAATCGTCTAGTTTTTTCAAATTTGCTTCAGGCGAATAAAATGGGGATTAAGGATAAGATTACGAATAATCCTCATGTTGCCATTACTGGAGCTACTGGAAATGGAAAATCGTTTTTGATGAAATTATTGTTTACGTTGAATAGTTTCTTAAAAATCAAGTCGATTTATATTGATCCTAAAACTGAAGTGAGAAAACAATATATGAAGATTTTGAAAGAGTATGAGGAACAGAATATTCATAAAGAAGTACAAGAGTATATCAAATCTATTCATTTTGTAACCTTGGATATGAAGGAAGATAGAAATATTGGAGTTCTAGATCCATTTGCTTATATTGATGAAAAGACGACGTTGACTGAAATTGCTTCAGTTTTAATCTCAACCGTTTTAGACAAAGAGGATTCTAAGAAATTGAAATCTTATTTGTTAGAAAATATTGATAAGGTCTGGGCTAGAAAAGAAAATGGCGAATTGGTTGGAATGTTACATCTGTTTAAGACTTTTGAAGAAGAGAAAGACGAAGATGTGGCACGAATTGGTCGTTATTTATCAAAAATGGGCGAAAACACTTTGTTGAAATTGTGCTTCTCTGATGGCTCTAATAAGTCTTTGCAGTTGGACAATAAGATTACGGTTTTTGAAATCGCTGGCTTGGATATGCCTAAGACTTCTAATTATGAGGATATGACAGATACTCAATTACGAAGTCTTGCGGTCATGTACGGTTTAACGTTTTTCTGTGCTGATTTTGGAGAAAGAGATAGAACACAAGAAACCTTGTTGCACGTGGATGAGGCTTGGCAAATTTTGTTGACTCCTGTCGGTCGTCAATTGTTAGCGAGAATCAAGCGTACAGGTCGTTCGTTTAATAATTTCTTGGTTTTGGCAACTCAGTCTGTAAAAGATGTTTCAACTGAAGATGATGGTACAGGGTTTGGTACAGTCTTTGCCTTTTCAGAAGATAGTGAGACTTCTTCGATATTGGAACATCTTAAAATCAAAGAAGATGATTTGTCTAAGGCATGGGTTGAAAATCAGACGATGGGTCAATGTATCTTCTCTGACGTTTTTGGTCGAAGAGAAAGAATTACAGTGGATGGTACGATATATGATTCGATAACTCCATTGTTTGAAACTGTTACAACGAATCTGAAGTCTACAGGTTAGTAAAGGAGAAAAGATGAAGAAGAAACTAGCTCTGTTTGTTTTTTTACTCTCTATTCTCTTTCCTTTGTTGGCTTTCGCAGATATAGGAACAGTTTCGCTTCCGAATGGTACGCTGTCTGAAACTCCAGCTTTTGTAAGGGATAAATCTTCTTCGACAAGCTCATCTAGTTCTAGTGATGGCTTAACGCTTCCCAATAGCGGTAATACAGGTGCAAGCTCTAGTATTGTTAAGCCTAGTCCATCTGAAAATAAAGACCCTTTAGAAAAAATTGCTGATGATACATTGAGAAGAAGTTCGGATGTTGTCGGTGCAAATGCCAATCAAGGTGTTGCTGATAGTGTCAAGGAAACTCAAAGGAAGCAAGAAGAAGAAAAGAAAAAGAAGGAAGAGGAAGAAAAAGCCAATACAAAATTAAGTTATGCCAATTTCAAGACAAAAATGAAACGCTTGACCAGCTATGTCTATTTTGACAAAGGTCTATTTGGTCTTGGTGAGGTCGGAAATTATTGGATAAATAAAGTCGTTCAAGCTATTTTCTGGTTCTCTAAATTCTTGTTTGGAATCATTGTAAGTCTAGTATCTGCAGTTGAAAAAATGACGGATGTATCGCCTTTCTTGAACAAGGTTGTAGAAATGGCAAGTGCTGTTTTCTCTGTTTTGTTTGGAGCAACGACAAAATATATCGCAGGTGTTTTTATGGCTGTATATATCTTGGCTGTGTGGGTTAAAGGCGGACAAGTTTTCAAAACAGCTTTGAAACTTGGTTTGGTCTTTGCGCTCGTTGGTGGTTTTTTCACTAAAATTTCAATCAATGGCAGTCCTGAGCGCTATCTTCCCATTCATCTGTATAATGTCACGGATGAGATTACAAGAGAATTTCAGACGGAGATTGTAAAAAAGGTGGGGACTGTAGATGCTTCTATGGCTGAAAGCTATTTTAACTCAACGATTATCCCTGCTTACAAGAATATGAACTCTAAAAAAGATAGTGAGGGAAATTATTATCTTTCAGAGGAAGATTTTCAAGACTTAACGAATTATCAGGAAGGTAAAGGGAATTTCAAGTTATCGGATAAAGAAATCAAAGCACTGACCAAAAAGAATGACAAAAACGAAACAGAAGATGTCAAAGGTCAAAATTTGGTTGATGAATGGTCTGATAAGTTTACTTATGCTTTTACCTCGATTTTTGATGTTGTTGTAGTCGGTATTGTGTATCTTTCAATGGGACTAGGTCGAGTAGTGATTTTGCTTTCTTATGCCCTATTGTTGTTGATTTCACCATTTGCTTTAATTTTAAGTCTTTTCCCACAATTTAGTCATTATTTTAGTGGTATTTCTAAAAAAGGTATCTCCTTCTTGTTGATTTCGTCTGCTATCAGTTTGGCAAGTGTCATTGTTCCAATCATCTATGGGAATATGTCAAGTTACATAGAAGATTTTGGCGGAGGACCTGGTCTTGTAGCAACGTTTTTGAAATGTATTGTGATTTACTGGCTATTTAGGAATAGAGACAACCTGCTATCCTTTATGAACGGCAAGGGAAATCCTCTTTCTAGTTTGACAAGAGGACGACTAGGACGTCTAGGAAATGGGATGAACTTGCAAAGGGCAAAAACATTTGCGACGAAGGTTGGAGATAGAGTTCCTAATCGAGTAAAATCCTTGGCAAGAATCACTAAAAATAATGCTCAAAGATGGGTCGATGACAAGGCGAAACCCTTGAAAAACTGGAATGGAAATCGCTTGGAAAAAAGAAGCAATCTAGCCAAAATGGAAATCCCTCAAAATGATGACTATATGGCGCGTAAGATAAAACGTGCTAAAAAAGTTGAATGGAGAAAGGCACATAGACGAGAAATGCTTGACCGAGCCAAGATGAAAGTTGAGTATTTCAAAAACTATGGAGAAAAGGATGAAACTAAACGAAGTGTAAATAATGAAAATTACGAGACTTTAGAAAATAGAGTCCGTGAAAATATGTACAGAAAGCAGGAAATAAAAGGGCATAGACCAAAGGCAAGAACATTTGAAAATGGAGTATGGAAAGAAACGGTTGATTTGCCATCTTTGAAACGCTTGGAACGCAAAGAAAGGATTCGCAAACTACAAAGGAAAAAAGGTAGACTTGGTTTACAAGAAAGGTTAGCTACGTAGATGAAAAAGACTAGACGAACCTTTGCCCTGCTTAGCTTTTTTCTACCGCTGCTTTCTTTTTTGTTTTTGATGCTTCTTCTTGGTGGATTGATTACGAGTTCTGCTGGTGGTTCATCAAGTAGTACAACTGGAAAGAGAACACGTTTAACAGCGCAAGAAGTGGCTCAAAAAGCCAATATTTCTGTTGAAAGAGCAGAAGATGTCATTAAGATTCTAAACTGGCAACTCTCTAAAGAGAAATTTACTTTAGAGGGTGCTACTGGATCGCTGGCAAATGCTGAAAGAGAAAGTGGTTTTGATCCTAAACTAACGAATCCATCAGGTGGAGTTGCTGGATATTTTCAATGGTCAGGCTGGGACGGAAATACTATCAATGGTGATAGATGGGCGAATGCAAGTTCACGTACTTTAGATAGTATGGTAGAACTAGAATTAATGTCTTATGAGTTGAATCATGGCTACAAAAAAGTCAAGGACTACATGCAAAAAGCAACTGATCCTTTTGAAAGTGCTAAGTATTGGTCAGAACACTATGAAGGTGTTTCATTGTCAGATGGGCAAACTAAGCTAGAAAAACTGGAAAAGGACAGCAAAAAGTGGTATGAAGTCTTTAAGGGAACGATTGAATCGGATGGCTCGTCTAGTGGAAATGCCATAGCTGGTAGCTTAGATATTGCTCCTGGAGCTGTTGCGATGGAGATACCGAACGGCTACTCCATTGACAAGGAAATCACTAAGGAAGGTTATATCACTCAATCTTATCCGTATGGTGAGTGTACGTGGTATGTCTTTAATCGAGCTAAAGAATTTGGAATACAGTTTGATCCATATATGGGAAATGGTCAAGATTGGGCGCATAAGTCAGGATATGAAGTCACGAATACTCCGACAAAGCACTCAGCGGTTAGTTTTCAAGGAAGGCAAGCTGGGGGTCATGCTACTTATGGTCACGTAGCTTTCGTCGAAGATGTCAAGGATGATGGTTCAATCCTGATTTCAGAATGTAATTTTGTCAAAAGTGGACAGCAAACAGGTATCACGAATTATCGTGTATTTGGTGCTGAAGAAGCAAGAAATTTTTATTATGTAATTGGAAAATAGAAAAGAGGAAGAAATATGAATAAGAAATTAGTAACATTGTTGTCTGTGGCTATCTTGAGTTCGGCAACGACGACTTTTGCAGATACACTTTCGCTTGGTGGTGATAGTACGGTTACAAATGATACGACAAGTATTGTAGCAACTCCGCCGATAGAAACAAAACCGACGGAGGAAAAACCAAAGGAAGACAAGTCATCAACGGTTGTGATTGGTGGTGAAAGTGAGAAGCCTATTGATGATAAAGCAGGTGGTATTGTTGTAACACCTACGGAAAAAGACAAGTCATCAGAAGCGCCTGCAGGGACACCAGCGCCTAAAGTGAATGATAATTTGGATTTGGGCGGTGATTCTGAGAAACAGCAGGAGAAGGACAATAAAGGCATTGTGGTTGATTCACCTACTCCATCAGACAAGCCGAAAGAAGAAACACCGAAAGAAGATACGAAGCCTACTGTAGAAGATACTCCTGAAATCAAGGAGCAGAAACAAAAGGCAGAAGAAAATGTTGGAGTAAAAGAAAAAGATACTCCGCAGCCATTGAATGTAACCAAAGAAGAAATTAAGGAGACTCCGATTGAAACCAATACAGGTCATAAAGTAGTTTCTACCAATCAAGGCAAGGTAGTTGTTGAAACAAGTGAAGGTGACTATCAAGAAAAAGAACCTTATGAAATTGGCGCTGTGAAACAGCAAGACGGTACAATCGCTTTGAAGGATAAAGAAGGACAGCTAAAAGTTCTTCCAAATACTGGAACAGCAAGTACAATCTTTGCGACGATTTGGGGCTTGATTGGATTTATTGCGACAGTTCTGGGTCGACGTAAATTGAATTAAGGTGGATAGTATGAAAGAGTTTTTTAGAATTTTGAAAGAATCTGATAAATTGGTATATAAACTATCTGCGATTTGTGGAATAAATTGGCTGGTTGGTCAGTTGTTTAAATGGCAATCTTTAGTGTTTGAAATGATAGTGTGTGCCGTTTTGATTAAGAAAATATCAGCAATACTTGAAATTAGTCCAAATTATTTAGGATTTTTAATGATTATTTATATCTTATCTGTTTCTTTTTCAAAATTGCGTTTTGGTGTTGAGAGATTCATTTATTCATTTTTTGGAAGCTTTGTATTAGTTTCGATTTTTTTAATCGCAGTGGATTTTCCATTTCAAGAGAATGAATTTTCATTATGGATTTTAGTGGGTCTTATTAGCATTGGTATTTGTCAGTTTATGAAGTGGTTTCAAACAAAACTATTTCAACGATATTTATTTAAAAATGTCTTAAATAAGGAATATCTTGGTATTAAGAAGGCGACGGATCCTTTTCCTCCTGAAATTAATTTCTATGTAGATGCTGATGAAAGCGATGTAAACCAACGAATGGTTACGATTAATCAACGTGTAGTAAAAGAGGCTTATCAAGGAATTGTAGAGTTAAGTTTTTTGAATGTTGAAAGATTTACTGGTATTGCTTATTCTGGAGAAGCATGGAATGGTTTTGAAGCTCCTTTGAAAAAAAGATTTTCTGATGTAGATGAAATGTATCATTTAGTGTTTAGGGTATATCCTTTTGGAAAAGAATTAGATCTTTACTTCAAATTGATTCGATTAGATTTAAGTCGAAGAAAGGCTTTTACAGTGAAAGGTGTGAAAGTAAGTATAGTGAATAATTAAGGTAGGGGAAACCCTGCCTTTTTTTTGTTGCTTTATGGATAAAAAAAAGAACATAAAGAAACTAGGATATGAGTTAAGATTCGGATTTGAGGTCAAAAAGCTCAACCAGGCATTCAAAATTTGTTCGGGAATAGGAGAATGAAAATGGAAAAATCATATAATAATTATCCTGATATTTGTGTATCAAAGAAGGATTTAAAAGCAAATTATTTCCCTTCGATTAGTATTAAAACAATTGAAAGGAGATTAGACGAAAGTCAAAAGACGAAAGAATTTAAAGATATATCTTTTAGGACAGGACAAAAAGTATTGATTAATGTGAGAGGATTTTATCTATTCCTTCTGCATAGAGAGAGAGTTAGATATATTTGATTGGAAAAAATGATATACTATAGTTATTGACTAGAGATATACTCATTTTTAAAAGGAGTATAAAATGTTTTTTAGAGAATTGGAGAATGGAAAATATAGATATTATGAAAAATATTTTGATTTAGAAGAAAATAAGTGGAAACAAGTTTCTATAACTTTAACTTCTAAAACAAGACAGGCACAAAAGCAAGCTAGAATGCTGCTGGAAGAAAAGATAGAAAATAAAAAGGAGAACATAGAAAAAGAGAAAACAAAAGTAAGGAAAATAACAGTTAAGGAAGCCTATGAAGAATATTTAAAAATTCGAGAATCTGAGCTGAAGAGGAGTACTTTTAAGTCTCAGAAATACACTATTATTGGTGAGATTAGAAAATTGGAAGATTATTTACTGGTGAATGTGACAAGTCGAATAGTTCAGAATATCTTGTTAGAATTGCCATGCTCTGCAGAACATAGGAAAAATAAGAAAGTTTTATTAAACTTATTTTTTAAGTATTGCTTAAATGTTGGTTATATAAGTGAGAATCCTATTGATAATGTTGTTTTGCCAAAAAGGAAGAAGAATTTAAAAAAAGTCAGGAAGAAACAGAATAAGTATCTTACTAGAGCGGAAGTAGTTCAGTATCTTAATTTTTTAGAAAAAGAAGAAAAGAATCAACGAGTACGTTTGATTGTTGAATTTATGTATTTGACCGGATTACGTTTTGGAGAAGTTTTGGCTTTGACTCTTGAGGATATTGATTTTGGAAATAAAACACTAGAAGTTAAGCATACATTGCATACGAGCGGAAGTAAAGCAGAAATATTCCTAGATAGTCCCAAAAGTTTAGCTTCTTATAGAGTCATTGGTATTAGCGATAGAGTGTTAGAGATTATAGAAGAATATCTTCTCATTGAAAAAGAAGGGCGATTTATATTTACGAAAAATGGGAATCCTTTTATGATTTTTTCTTTTAATGATTTTTTGAAGAGAAGTTTTAAAAGAAGTGGAATTCAAAAAGAAGAGGATTTTGTATTGACTACTCATGTTTTTAGGCATTCACATATTAGTTTACTTGCAGAATTGGAAGTTCCAATCAAGGCGATTATGGAACGAGTAGGTCATACGAACGAGAAAATGACTTTGGGAGTTTATACTCATGTTACGGAGCAGATGAAGTTTAATATAACTGAAAAATTGGATAAATTGGACTTGTAAAAGCTAACCAAAAAGTAACCAAGAAATGTCTAAAAATGTCTAAAATAGTCCATAATCTTTGGAGTAAGAATGTAGAAAAAAGCCTTTATGTCTATAATTGACGGTATTTGTCTAGCTTTTATTGAGGGAAATTGTTATAATAGTAGTAATTTAATAGATGGAGTTGAGTTTTGAAGAAAAGCTTTCGTGTAAAAAGAGAGAAAGATTTTAAGGCTATTTTCACGGATGGAATAAGTTTTGCCAATCGCAAATTTGTTGTCTACCAATTGGAAAATCAGAAAAGTCATTTTCGAGTAGGGCTGTCCGTCAGTAAGAAATTAGGGAATGCAGTCACTAGAAATCAAATTAAAAGACGGATTCGACACATTTTGCTAAGCGTAAGGGAGCACTTAGCTGATAACGTTGATTTTGTCGTAATTGCTCGAAAAGGGGTTGAAGGCTTGGATTATGCAGAAATGGAGAAAAATCTACTCCACGTATTAAAGTTATCAAAGATTTACCGGGAAGGAATTAGGAGTGAAAAAGAAACTACAGTTGACTAGTTTGCTGGGCTTGTCCTTATTTGTCATGACAGCCTGTGGGACAAGCGATGTTGCAGCAGATTCTACAGATATATGGAGTAAATTTGTCTATTTTTTTGCTGAAATCATCCGCTTTTTGTCCTTTGACGTTAGTATCGGAGTGGGGATTATCCTCTTTACGATCCTGATTCGTACGATTCTATTGCCAGTCTTTCAGACTCAGATGGTGGCCTCTAGAAAAATGCAAGAGGCTCAACCACGCATCAAGGCTCTGCAAGAACAATATCCAGGTCGTGATATGGAAAGTAGAACCAAGCTGGATCAGGAGATGAGGAAGGTCTATAAAGAATTAGGGGTCAAACACTCTTCTTCTCTCTGGCCGATTTTGATTCAAATGCCGGTTCTCTTGGCTCTCTTCCAAGCCTTGACTCGAGTAGACTTTTTGAAAACAGGGCATTTTTTGTGGGTGAACCTTGGGGGAGTAGACACAAGCTTTATCCTTCCGATTTTGGCAGCAGTCTTTACCTTCTTAAGTAGTTGGTTATCGAATAAGGCTTTACCTGAAAGAAGTGGAGCTATGACAGGGATGATGTACGGGATGCCTGTACTGATCTTTATCTTTGCCATCTCTTCACCTAGTGGCGTAGCCTTGTACTGGGCAGTATCCAATGCTTATCAAGTTTTGCAAACTTACTTCTTAAATAATCCTTTTAAGATTATTGCAGCGCGTGAGGCGGAAGTACAAGCTAAAAAAGATTTGGAAAATAGAAAAAGAAAAGCCAAGAAAAAGGCTCAGAAAACGAAATAATAAGGAGGAATCTGATAATGGTATTATTTACAGGTTCAACTGTTGAAGAAGCAATCCAGAAAGGATTGAAAGAGTTAGGTATTCCGAGAATGAAGACTCACATCAAGGTCGTGTCCAAAGAGAAGAAAGGTTTTTTAGGCTTATTTGGGAAAAAACCAGCTCAAGTTGATATTGAGGCGATTAGTGAGACGACTGTGATTAAGGCCAATCAACAAGCCGTAAAAGGTGTTCCGAAAGAAATCAATGAACAAAACGAACCTGTTAAGACAGTAACAGAGGCGACAGTTGATCTCGGCCATGTTGTTGAGGCGATTAAAAAAATCGAAGAGGAAGGTCAGGGTGTTTCTGATGAAATCAAGGCTGAAATCTTGAAAAATGAGAAACATGCTAGCACGATCTTAGAAGAAACAGGTCACATCGCGATTTTAAATGAATTGCAGACAGGAGATGCTGGAGTGGAAGCCCCAGCAGAGTGTGAAGAATTTGTATCTATGTCAGAATCGGTAGAAAGCCAGTCTTTGGAAGATCTAGGTTTGAAGGTGGAGCCGAGTTATGACATCGAACAAGTAGCAGCTCAAGTGGCTAACTATGTTCAAACCATTGTGGATGATATGGATGTTGAAGGTACAATTTCAAGCGACTACAATCGTCGCACGATTAATCTTCAAATCGATACCAATGAGCCTGGTCGCATTATCGGCTATCACGGAAAAGTATTGAAAGCACTTCAGCTTTTGGCGCAAAACTACCTCTACAATCGCTATTCAAGAACTTTCTATATCACAATCAACGTCAATGATTACGTTGAACACCGTGCAGAAGTCTTGCAAACCTACGCTCAAAAATTGGCGACTCGCGTTTTAGAAGAAGGACGTAGCCAACAAACAGATCCAATGTCAAATAGCGAACGCAAGATTATCCATCGCATTATTTCGCGCATGGATGGTGTGACGAGTTATTCTGAGGGTGATGAGCCAAATCGCTATGTAGTCGTAGACACAGAATAAATAAAATCAGGCTTGTCCTGATTTTTTGTTAGAAAAAGGGAGAAGAGACGAATGTTGGAAGCAATCAGAAACTATCTATCTTACGCAGAAATCCAGTACCGTAATCCAGATAAAGCTGGAGATGAACGAGAAAAAATGCTGGAATTACGGAAAAAAGGTCAAGAGGCTCGGAAGTCTTTTACAGAATTGGCTAAAACTTTTCAAGCTAAGCATCCAGAATGGAAACTGCAACAGACTAGTCAGTGGATGAACCAAGCGCAGCGCTTACGACCACATTTTTGGGCCTATCTACAGAGAGAGGGAAAGGTATCAGAACCTATGTTAGCTCTGCGCTTATATGGAGCTTCTTCTGATTTTGGTGTTTCACTAGAAGTTAGTTTCATCGAACGTAAGAAAGACGAACAGACTTTAGACAAGCAAGCCAAGATTTTAGAGCTTCCAGTGGTTGAAGGAATGTATTATCTAGTCTATTCAAATGGAGAAAGTCATAAGGTGGAGGCTACTGAGGGGAACCGTCGTACTTTATGCGAGAAGGTGAGAAGTCAGGAAGTCCGAAAAGTGTTGGTTAAGTCAGATGTTTCCCTCATTGAAAATCAGTCAGTAGAAGCGATATTGGAGAAACTAGAAGACGCTTATACTCTCCTACTTCCTTACTATGAGGTGACGAGAGGATAGACAAATCAAATGTACTAGAGGAGCTCAAATTGTTTTATTGCTATTCTATGCATTTTTTCATATAATAGTAAAATAGGATGTGTGATTCATTAATCACCTCAAAGAGAAAGGAAATTCTATGTCAAATCTATCTGTTAATGCAATTCGTTTTCTAGGTATTGACGCCATCAACAAAGCAAACTCAGGTCACCCAGGGGTGGTTATGGGGGCTGCTCCTATGGCCTATAGCCTCTTTACAAAGCAACTTCGTATCAATCCAGCTCAACCAAACTGGATCAACCGCGATCGCTTTATTCTTTCAGCAGGACACGGCTCTATGCTTCTCTATGCCCTTCTTCACCTTTCTGGTTTTGAAGATGTCAGCATGGATGAAGTCAAGAACTTCCGCCAATGGGGTTCTAAAACACCAGGTCACCCAGAATTTGGGCATACAGCAGGGGTTGATGCGACAACTGGTCCTCTAGGACAAGGGATTTCGACTGCCACTGGTTTTGCCCAAGCAGAACGTTTCCTTGCAGCAAAATATAACCGTGAAGGCTTCAATATCTTTGACCACTATACTTATGTGATCTGTGGTGACGGAGACTTGATGGAAGGTGTCTCAAGTGAGGCAGCTTCATACGCAGGCTTGCAAAAACTCGACAAGTTGGTTGTTCTGTATGATTCAAATGACATCAACTTGGATGGTGAGACAAAGGATTCCTTTACAGAAAGTGTTCGTGATCGTTACAATGCCTACGGTTGGCATACTGCCTTGGTTGAAGATGGAACGGACTTGGAAGCAATTCATGCGGCTATCGAAGCGGCCAAAGCTTCAGGAAAACCATCTTTGATTGAAGTGAAGACTGTGATTGGATACGGTTCTCCAAACAAACAAGGAACTAATGCGGTACACGGTGCTCCTCTTGGAGCAGATGAAACTGCGGCTACTCGCCAAGCTCTTGGTTGGGACTATGAACCATTTGAAATCCCAGCTGAAGTTTATGCTGATTTCAAAGAAAATGTTGCAGACCGTGGCGCATCAGCCTATGAAGCATGGACAAAACTAGTCGCTGATTATAAAGAAGCTTATCCAGAACTTGCAGCAGAAGTAGAAGCCATCATTGACGGACGCGATCCAGTTGAAGTGACTCCGGCAGACTTTCCAGCATTAGAAAATGGCTCCTCTCAAGCAACTCGTAACTCGAGTCAGGATGCCTTAAACGTTGTAGCGACTAAGTTGCCAACCTTCTTAGGAGGTTCAGCTGACCTTGCTCACTCAAACATGACTTATATCAAAACGGACGGACTTCAAGACGATGCCAATCGCTTGAACCGCAACATTCAGTTTGGTGTTCGTGAATTTGCAATGGGAACGATCTTGAACGGGATGGCCCTTCACGGTGGACTTCGTGTATATGGTGGTACTTTCTTCGTCTTCTCTGACTATGTGAAAGCAGCTGTCCGCTTGTCAGCCTTGCAAGGACTTCCTGTGACTTATGTCTTCACCCATGACTCTATTGCGGTTGGCGAAGATGGTCCAACTCACGAACCAGTTGAACACTTAGCTGGTCTCCGTGCTATGCCAAATCTGAATGTTTTCCGCCCAGCAGATGCTCGTGAAACTCAAGCAGCTTGGTACCTTGCAGTGACAAGTGAGAAAACACCAACTGTCCTTGTCTTGACACGTCAAAACTTGACTGTTGAAGAAGGGACAGACTTTGACAAAGTGGCAAAAGGTGCCTATGTTGTCTATGAAAATGCAGCGGACTTTGATACTATCTTGATTGCAACTGGTTCAGAGGTGAATTTGGCTGTCGCAGCTGCCAAAGAATTGGCTAGCCAAGGTGCCAAAGTCCGTGTAGTCAGCATGCCATCTACAGATGTCTTTGACGCACAAGATGCAGCTTACAAGGAAGAAATCCTTCCAAATGCAGTTCGCCGTCGTGTTGCAGTCGAAATGG
>ERZ773056.179-NODE-179-length-31036-cov-7.648333_pt1 | contig 31036 bp, 29 predicted proteins | sample MGYA00580857_ERZ773056 | MGnify/ENA primary metagenome ERZ773056 (study PRJEB29015, sample SAMEA2737996) | human oral metagenome | biome: human oral; feature: human-associated habitat; material: dental | place: China | collected 2114 ... | reverse complement strand
TTATGGATATTTTTAAAGGGAAATGTGATGTTTCTAGTATTTACACTTGTAATAATTGGAATGTCACTGTTTGAATTTTATAAAATGCTAAAGGATAAAGGCTTTGAGGTGGCAAGCAGAATTGGAATGGGACTTGGGCTATTTTTGCCTATTGCAATATATTTTCAGGAAAATTCAAAAAATGTATTTTCATATTTTAAATTTGCCCTTTTTAAACAAATTAACTTTGATATGGGCGGATTTATCGTGTTTGCAATAATGCTATTGGCTTTAAGGCAGATTTTAAAAGTAAAAATTCAAAATGCGATGGCAGAAATTTCCTACACTTTATTTGGAATAATTTATGTCTCGTATTTATTTTCACATATTTTATTAATAAAGTATGAATTTCCAAATGGGAATATTCTGGTTGTAATGACATTTATGCTAATCTGGGCGTGTGATATTTCCGCCTATCTTGTCGGAATGGCAATCGGTGGAAAAATATTCAAGCACAGGCTAGCTCCGAAAATTAGCCCCAAAAAATCAATCGAAGGTGCAATAGCAGGAATTTTAGGAGTATTTATAGTAATTTTATCATTTGATAAAATATATTTATTTATAGCAAATTTCGTATGCGGAATCTCATTTTTATCAAAAAACTGTTCCGTAAATTACAATTACGTTGCCATTGGTGGTTTGAAAGCCTTGATTTTGGCACTTGCAATAGGAATTTTCGCAGAACTGGGAGATTTGGTAGAATCTAAGATAAAAAGAGAATTAGAAGTAAAGGATTCTGGAAATTTGCTTTTAGGACACGGTGGATTTTTAGATAGATTTGACAGTGCGTTATTTGTATTACCAATTGTGTACTATTTTATGAAGTATGTGGCACATTTATAAAAATAAAAAGAAGGAGAAAAAATAAGAATGAGTATAGATAGAAATAATGAAATAGAAGTAAAAAATGAAGTAGAAAGACAATTTAATATTTTGAGCCGTGGGTGCGATGAAATAATTAATGAGAATGAATTTAAGAAAAAGTTGGAAAAATCAATTTCAACTAATACTCCGCTACGGGTTAAATTGGGGATAGATCCGACAGGTTCAGAACTGCATTTGGGACATGCTGTACCTTTGAGAAAATTGAAGCAGTTTCAGGATTTGGGGCATGAAGTGCTGTTCTTGATTGGGACTTTTACTGGGAGAATTGGGGATCCAACAGGAAAATCTGAAACTAGGAAGATGCTGTCAGAGGAGCAAGTAAGTGAAAATATCAAAACATATTTGGATCAAGTAAAATTGATATTGGACTTGGATAAAATAAAAGTTGTTTATAATGCTGACTGGCTTGAAAAATTATCACTTTCAGATGCTTTGAATTTATTGTCGCAGTTTACTGTATCGCAAATGATTTCGAGAGAAGATTTTTCAAAAAGATTGTCTGAAAACAAACCAGTTTCATTGATTGAATTTATGTATCCAATTTTACAAGGATATGATTCAGTTGAACTGAAGGCTGATGTGGAATTGGGAGCAACAGAACAAAAATTTAATTTGCTAAGAGGAAGAGATTTACAGAAAAACTTTGGACAGGAGCAGCAAGTCTGTATGATAATGCCAATTCTAGTAGGTCTTGATGGAGTCGAAAAAATGTCTAAATCACTTGGAAACTACATTGGTGTAAAAGACACTCCAAATGATATGTTTGGTAAAGTTATGTCAATTTCAGATGAATTAATGGAAAATTACTACACAATGATAACAGATGTTCCTTTTGAGAAAATTGAAGAAATTAAAGCACAAATTGCAGATGGAAGTTTACATCCGATGGAAGCTAAAAAGCAGTTGGGGACAGAAGTTGTAAAAATTTACTATGGAGAAGATGCTGCTAAAGAAGCCAGAGATTGGTTTGAAAATGTATTCAGTAAAAAGAACCTTGATGTGGATCTGCCTGAGGTGGAAGTTGAATACAGGGAAACAGGGATAATAGATCTTCTTGTAAAGGAAACGAAACTTATGAGTTCTACAAGTGAAGCGAGACGTCTTATTGAGCAGGGAGGATTCAAGATAAATGACAAAGCTGTAAAAGATGTAAAGGCAACTGTTGTTCCTGAAAGCGGAATGATTATAAGAGCAGGAAAAAAGAAAATAGTTAAGGTAAAATAAAAGTGAAAATCTGATGGAGGAATGAAAATACCTATCATGGAAAATAAATTATCCGATAAAAATAGAAATAATAGGAACAGAAAAGGGAGAGGAGTTTCCCATAGCAAGATAATTCTCATGGGAGAACATTCTGTAGTGTATGGATATCCTGCAATAGCCATTCCGCTAAAAAATATACAGATGGAATGTATTGTGGAAAGGTCAAGGGTTCCATTTTTTCACAATGAAAAAGACACACTTTCTACAGCTGTTCATACAGCATTAAAATATCTGAACAGAAAAAATGAGAATATAAAGTACAAGGTAATATCGGATATTCCTCCAAAAAGAGGGATGGGCTCTTCTGCAGCAGTAAGTATTGCTGCCATAAGGGGAGTACTTGACTATTTTAACAGAAAAGTTGATAATGTGACATTGGAGAAACTTGTGAATGAAGCTGAAATAATAGCTCATAATACTCCAAGTGGACTTGATGCCAAAACATGCCTCAGTGACAGTGCCATAAAGTTCATAAAAAATAAGGGATTTAAAAACATTGATATAAATCTGGGAGCATATTTGCTGATTGCAGATACTGGAATACACGGACATACAAGGGATGCAATAATGAATATAAAAAATATGGGAAATAAAGCTTTACCTATGCTGGAAAAGCTTGGAAAACTGACAGAAGAAACAGAAAAATTCATTGAAAAAAAGGATGTCGTTAATATAGGTAAAAATATGATTTCTGCACATGAGGAATTGAAAAGGTTAGGGGTAAGCATTGAAAAATCTGATGTTCTTGTGGAAACAGCCATTGAAGAAGGAGCATATGGTGCAAAAATGTCAGGTGGAGGACTTGGAGGCTGTATAATAGCACTCATGGAAAACAGGGAGAAAGCTGAAATGACAGGGAAAAAACTGATGGAAAAGGGAGCTGTAAATATATGGATAGAAGCACTGTAAAATCTTATGCCAATATAGCGATTATAAAATATTGGGGGAAAAAGGATCCTGTAAAAATGATACCTGCTACAAGCAGTATTTCCCTGACATTGGAAAATATGTTTACTGAAACAGAAATCAGTTTTATCAGCAGGGAAGAAGCCCTTGAAACAACAGGTCAGGCAAGTGATATCCTTTATATAAATGGAGAACTTCAGGAAAAGGAACAGATAGAAAAAATAACTAAAGTTATAAATCTTTTCAGAGACGATAGAAATCAGCTTGTAAAAATAGATACAAGAAATAATATGCCTACAGAAGCAGGGCTTTCTTCAAGCTCAAGCGGACTTTCAGCAGCAATAAAGGCATGTAACATGCTATTCGAGAAAAATTTAAGCAGGAAGGAACTTGCACAGATATCAAAGTTTGCTTCAGGCTCTTCAGCAAGAAGCTTTTTCGGTCCGGTTGGCATGTGGGACAAGGATACAGGAGAAATCTCAGAAATTAAAACAGATTTGAAATTTGCAATGATTGTGCTTGTACTGAATGAAGAAAAGAAGATAATTTCAAGCAGAAAAGGAATGGCAATCTGCATGGAAACTTCAACTTCATTTAATGAATGGATAAGACAGTCAGAAATAGATTTTGAAAACATGAAAAGGTACCTGAGGGAAGGGGATTTTTCAAAAGTAGGAGAGCTTACAGAAGAAAATGCGCTTAGAATGCATGAAACTACTAAAAATGCAAATCCTTCATTTACATATTTTACAGAAAAATCCTTTGAAGCTATGGAATATATAAAAGAATTACGTAAACAGGGAGAAAAATGTTACTTTACAATGGATGCCGGGCCTAACGTAAAAGTACTTTGCCTGGAAGAGGACTTTGACAGATTGAAGGATATATTTGGAAAAAAATATAAAATAATAGCATCGAAATGTAAAGTAATCAGTGATAACGATGATTAAAGAAAAAGAAAATGGAGAAGCCGGAATAAAGAGAACAGACGTGAAGACAGTAAAAACAGGTGGGAAATTATATATTGCGGGAGAATATTCTGTTCTGACTCCAAATCAGAGTGCAATTATAAAAAATATAGATATTTTCATGAAGGCTGAAATAAAATTTTCAAAAGACTACAGTATTTACTCGGATATGTATGACTATTCAGTTACATTGGAAGAAAAAGATGAAAATTATTCCCTGATTACAGAAACTGTAAATATTGTAAATGAGTATTTACAGTTAAAGAGAGTGTGCATAAAGCCTTTTAATATGAAAATTACTGGAAAAATGGAGAAAAATGGTAGAAAATATGGAATTGGATCCAGTGGAAGTGTAACGGTACTTACTGTAAAGGCAATGTCAAAACTTTACAGCTATGAAATTTCTTCTGAAGAGCTTTTTAAACTGTCTTCCTATGTACTTCTGAAAAGGGGAGACAATGGCTCGATGGGAGATATAGCCTGTATTTCCTATGAAAATCTTGTAATGTATACTTCATTTGACAGAAATTTAATAAAAGAAAAAATGAAAATAAAATCCCTTGCAGAAATAATGAACTTGCCATGGGGATATAAAATAGAAAAGATATATTGCCCTGAGAAATATGAATTTTTGGTGGGATGGACTGGAGTACCTGCTATTTCAGGAAAAATGATAGATGAAGTCAGAAATTCGATAAACAGGGATTTTCTGGAACAATCTGAAAAAATTGTCCAGAATCTGAAAAATGGAATAGAAAAAGGAAATAAAAAAATAATTTCAGAAAATATTAGAGAAAATGGCAAACTGCTGAGAAAACTGAATGAAAAAATTTATAGCTGCAAACTTCTGAAACTGGTAGAATGTGCAGAAGGACTGGATATATGTGCTAAAAGTAGCGGAGCAGGCGGAGGAGATTGTGGGATAGCCATATCTTTTAATGAAAATGATACGGAAGAATTGCTGAAAAGATGGAAAAATGAAGATATAGAGCTGCTTTATAAATCTAAGCTGTAAAAAATGACTGACTGGGAGGAGTTTTCGGATGAACAGAAAGGATGAGCATATAAAATATGCATTAACATATGAAAGTACCTGTAATAGTTTCGATGATATGGAACTGATACAGTGCTCCATACCGGAATATAATCTGGATGAAATAGATTTGTCTGTCAATTTTGCAGAAAATACATTCGAATATCCTTTTTTTATAAATGCAATGACAGGTGGAAGTAAAAAAGGTAAAGAAATAAACAGGAAACTTGCAAAAGTTGCAAAGGAATGTAATATCCTTTTTGTTACAGGCTCATACAGTGCTGCCTTGAAAAATCCTGATGACGACTCATTTGAAGTGGTACGGAAAGAAAATGAGGGGCTTCTTCTTGGAACAAATATCGGAGCGGATAAGGACTATACGGCAGGAAAAAAGGCTGTAGAAGATTTGAATCCGTTATTTTTACAGATACATGTAAATCTTATGCAGGAGCTTATAATGCCTGAAGGAAGTAGAAACTTTAATGAATGGAAGAAAAATATATCCAGTTTTGTAAAAAATGTAAAAGTTCCACTGATTTTAAAGGAAGTGGGATTTGGAATGAGTGCTGACACAATAAAAAAGGGTATGGAGCTTGGAATAAAAACCTTTGATATAAGTGGAAGAGGAGGAACAAGCTTTGCCTATATTGAAAATATGAGAAGCAAAAACAGACTTTCCTATCTGAATGAATGGGGACAGAGTACAGTGTCATGTCTTCTGGGCTTAAAAGATTATATAAATAAGGCCGAAATAATAGCAAGTGGTGGTGTAAGGAATCCTCTCGATATTATAAAGGCTCTTGTATTGGGAGCAAAGGCGGTAGGACTTTCAGGAACAATGCTTCGGCTTGCGGAAAACAATTCCACTGAAGAAATAATCGAAATAATAAACAGCTGGAAGGAAGAATGCAGAATGATAATGTGCGCCTTAAATGCTAAAAATATAAAGGAACTTCAAGAGGTAAAGTATGTTCTGTATGGTAAGACGAGGGAGTTTTGTTTAAAATAAATAAGTGAAAACAAAGTTATTTATGATAAAATGAAACAGAAAATAATGTATGAAAGAAGGAAAAATTATGAAAAACTTTAAAGTTATGATAAGTATTTTTATGTTGGCAGTATCTTTTGCAAGTATGTCTGCTGCAAAGAAATCTACTGTTAGAAAAACATCAGGAAAGAAAACAACTGTAAAGAAAGTTGTAAAAAAAGAAGAAGAAAAGTCACCAGTAATTGGAATGCCAAATCCAGCATCAGTTTATTGTGTGGAGCAAGGTGGAGAGTCGATTCTTGTAAGAAGTAAAAAGGGTGATTTCGGAGTATGTAGGTTAAAAGATGGAACAGCAGTGGAAGAATGGGAATATTACAGAGAAAATAACAAAAAGGAATAGAAAAATAATATAAAAAATAGAGTGTAGAAATACTAATCAGTTGCTATGTATTTTATAACTCTATTTTTTATTATAATGAAAATAGTTTATTATTTAATTTTGAAGTATTAAGAAATCCTAGCTTTTACTTCGGAATAATAGCCCATACTCTGGCAGGCAATCCGTTTGCATGAATAATTCTAGGTGCAACAATAAATATGACAGCCCCTACTGGAGGAAGTTTGTCAAGGTTTGCCATTGCTTCCACCTGAAACTTGTCTTTTTGAAGAATGTATCTTTCACCTATAAGATCTCCATTTTTTGCACAAGTGACAGCAGCATCCGTATCAAGAGTTTCATGTCCTACTCCTGCTACATTTCTTTTATCAAACAGAAATTCCAGTGTAGAAACTGGCCATCCTGGTGTATGTGCATTTCCTTCATTGTCTGCATTTGTAAGTGCTTTCATATCAGGCCATCTCTTGCTCCAGTCAGATTTGAAAACAACAAATGAATTTTCAGGTATAGTACCATGTTGTTTTTCAAATTCCAGAATATCATCTACAGTTATTTCATAATCGTTATTTTCCTGAACTTTTTTACTTAAATCAATTACAACTAGCGGTAAAACAGTATCTTCCAGCTTGAAACATCCCGCCAGACGTGCATTTTGTACAAAATGCCCAGGATAATCTATATGTGTACCAAATTGTCCCGGAAATTTATGTGTCTGTATATTAAGATTCATTTCAGGGAAATCGATAATTGTTTTATTAAGCTCAAGGACTCCATCAGGCATTCCACCCCAGTAAGGACTGTCATTTGTAAGCTCATGAGTCAAATCAATCCATTTATTTTCTTTTAGCGTTTCCAGTAATTTCCACAAATTATGTTCCAAATTTACCACATCCTTTTTTTAGTGTTATTATTATAATATATTATTTACAAGTAAAATAAAAATATAAATTATATATAGCAGCGTATATATCATAGATGTTTAATTTACAAATAAAATATCTATTTCAATATAACAGGATAAATGATATAATTATCTATAAAATTTACCTTTAAGGAGATGAATTTATGAAAATACTCGGAGTAATTCCTGCAAGATATGCATCTACAAGGTTTGAAGGAAAACCTTTAAAAGATATAAATGGAAATCCCATGATAGAATGGGTATATAAAAGGGCTAAAAATGCAGATATTGATAAACTTGTTGTGGCAACTGACGATCAGAGAATATATGATGTGGTTAAAAATTTTGGCGGAAATATTGTTATGACATCTACAGAGCATGAAAATGGAACTTCAAGAATAATAGAAGTAATAAATAATACAGAATACAGTGACTTTGATTTTATTATAAATATACAGGGGGACGAGCCTCTTATAGATATAAAGTCTATTAATCTTCTGGCAAATAATTACAGGGAGGAAAAATCTGAAATCGTGACTTTGAAAAAGGAATTTAGGAAAGATGAAGATGTGAGTAATCCAAATATAGTGAAGGTAATAACAGATTTTAACAGTAATGCAGTTTATTTTAGCAGGTCAGTGATTCCTTATGAAAGGAATTCTGTCGAAAATTTCAGGTATTATAAGCACTTGGGAATATACGGGTATACTTCAAAATTTTTAAATGAGCTTAAAAATCTCAAGGAAGGAATACTGGAAAGGATGGAATCACTGGAGCAGCTTAGATTTATAGAAAATGGCTATAAAATAAAAGTTCTGGAAACAGATTCTGAAGTAATAGGAGTAGATACGGAAGAAGATCTGACAGAAGTTATAGAATATGTCAGGGAAAAAGGTATAACATTATAAAAATCTAAGTTATGAAAGGAAAAAAATATGGAAAATGGAGTAATGATACAGTATTTTGAATGGAATCTTCCTGATGATGGAAAACATTGGGAAAGACTTAAAAATGATGCAAAACATTTAAGTGAAATAGGAGTTTCAGCAGTATGGATTCCACCCGCATATAAAGGGACATCTTCAATGGATGTAGGATATGGGGCATATGATTTATGGGATTTAGGAGAATTTGATCAGAAGGGTACCGTAAGAACAAAATATGGGACAAAACAGGAACTTATAGAAGCAATTGGTGAACTTCATAAATATGGTATAAATGTCTATCTTGATGTTGTATTGAATCACAAGGCAGGGGCAGATGAAACAGAAAGATTTATGGCGATAGAAGTAGCTTCTAACAACAGAAATGAAGAAGTGACAGAACCTTATGAAATTGAAGGATGGACAAAATTTACATTTCCTGGAAGAAATGACAGATATTCTGCTTTTAAATGGAACTATAATCTTTTTACAGGAGTAGATTTTAATAATGAAAATCAGAAAACGGCTATTTATAAAATAGTAGGAGAAAACAAGAACTGGGCTGAAGAAGTGGATGGAGAAATGGGAAATTATGACTATCTTATGAATGCAGACGTGAACTATGCCCATCCTGAAGTCAGAAAGGAAGTAATAAGCTGGGGAAAATGGGTAGTGAATGAACTGAAGCTGGACGGATTCAGAATGGATGCGGTAAAACATATAAGTGAAGGATTTATAAAGGAATTTCTTGATGAAGTCAGAAGTGTTTATGGACAGGAGTTTTATTCTGTAGGAGAATACTGGAAAGATGACCTTGAAACATTAAAGGAATATCTGGAAAGCTTGGAATATACAACAGATTTATTTGATGTGGGACTGCATTTTAATTTTCATGAAGCATCAGTAAAAGGAAGAGAATTTGATCTTAGAACAATTTTTGATAATACAATACTGATGTCAGATTCAATGCAGGCAGTTTCTTTTGTGGATAATCATGACTCGCAGAAGGGAAGTGCACTGGAATCCCAAATAGAAAGCTGGTTTAAACCACATGCCTATACGATAATATTTCTGGCAGAAAGAGGTTATCCTTGCCTGTTCTATGGAGATTATTATGGTGTAGGTGGTCAGGAAAGTGAACATAGATGGATAATAGACCAGTTGCTTCATGTAAGAAAGAATTATGCTTACGGTGCAGAAATTGATTATTTTGACAATCCTAATATTATAGGAATTTACAGAACAGGAAGGGAAAATGAACTGAATACGGGATGTATAGCTCTTCTGTCAAATAATGAGGAAGGGGAAATAATGATAGAGGTAGGACAGAACCGTACAGGACAGGTATGGAAAGAAGTTACAGGAAGCGGATTTGAAAATGTTGTGATAGATGATAACGGTTTTGCTGCATTTAAAGTCAGAGCAGGAAAAATTTCGGTCTGGATTCCTGATGAACAGTAATAAAAAATAATTTACAGAAAGCAAGGGAGAATATGAAAAGACAGACAAACAGAAGAGAAGAAATATTGGAAAATATTCAAAAGATAGTAGTAAAAGTTGGAACATCAACACTTACAAATGAAGATGGCAGTTTAAATATAGAAAAAATAAAAAAAATAGTTTCGGAATTGAGCAATTTATCTAACAAAGGTTACGATGTGGTACTGGTAACATCGGGAGCAGTGGGAGCCGGAATGGGAAAGCTTAATATGACGGAGCGTCCAAAAACTTTATCTGAAAAACAGGCACTGGCATCTGTAGGACAGGTGGCATTAACTCATCTGTATCAGTTACTTTTTCAGGAATATGGGAAAATAATAGGACAGATTTTGCTTACAAGAGGGGATTTTTCAGATAGAAGAAGATATTTGAATGCAAGAAATGTATGTAATACGTTACTTAAAAATAAAATAATACCCATAATAAACGAGAATGATGCAGTTGTATCAAATGAGCTGAAGGTGGGGGATAATGATACTCTTTCAGCATTAGTTTCGGGACTTATAGATGCTGATCTGCTGATTATCCTGTCTGATGTTCAGGGACTTTACAATAAGAATCCTCAGAAATATGAAGATGCAAATCTGATAGAAATTGTTGGGAAAATAGATGATGATATTAAAAAAACTGCAGGCGGAAAAGGCTCAAAATTTGGGACAGGTGGAATGATTACGAAGATAATTGCGGCAGAAATGGCAACTAAAATAGGTACAAACATGGTAATTGCAAGTGGAGATGATCCAAAAAATATATCGAGAATAGTAGAAAAAGAAAATATAGGAACACTATTTACTAAGAAAAATAAAAAAATAAGTTCTAAAAAATACTGGCTTGCATATGGAACAAATAAAAAAGGTCTGCTTACTATAGATGAAGGTGCTGAAAAGGCACTATTTAAAGGAAAGAGTCTTCTTCCTGTAGGAATAAAATCTTTTGAAGGTGATTTTGATAAGGGAACAGTAGTGAAAATTATGAATATGAAAAAAGAAAATATAGCGACAGGTATTTCAAATTATTCTTCAGATGAGATAGCGCTTATTAAAGGGCATAGAAGTGAGGATATAGAAAAAATACTTGGTCATAAGTATGATGACGTTGTAGTACATATAGACAATATGGTAGTTACAAAAGGACAGTAATCATGACAATAGATTTTTGAAGAAACTGTAACTATATGGAGCATAATGAAAGGAAGAAAAATGATTAGCGGATATATTGAAGAAATGGGAAAGAAGGCAAAGGAAGCATCAAAAAAACTGCTTACTCTAAATACGAAAATAAAAAACAAAGCCCTTGTGATGATTGCAGAAGAGCTAATTAATAAAAAGGAAGAAATAAAGGAAGCAAACAGAATAGACCTTGAAAATGGTAAGAAGGAAGGACTTTCATTTGCGCTTCTGGACAGACTGGAGCTCACAGATAAAAGGATAGAAGCCATGTCACAGGGATTAATGGAAATAGCTGCCTTTACTGATCCGATAGGAGAAATATTGACAGGATGGAAACATAAAAATGGGATGACTATCGAAAAAAAAAGAGTTCCGTTAGGTGTACTTGGAATTATATACGAATCAAGACCAAATGTAACCATAGATTCGGCAGGACTTGCAATAAAATCATCCAATGCGGTAATTTTAAGGGGATCGGCAAATGCAATAAACTCAAATATTTATTTAAGCAGGCTTTTTAACGAAATGGGAGTTAAGGCGGGATTGCCTGAAAATTCAGTTCAGCTTATAGAAAATACTGACAGAAAAATGGTGAATGAACTGGTAAAAATGAATCAGTATATCGATGTTCTTATACCCAGAGGTGGAAAAGGACTGAAAAAGTTTATTATTGAAAATGCTACAATTCCTGTCATTGAAACAGGAGCAGGAGTGTGCCATGTATTTGTAGATGAAAGTGCAAAAATGGACAATGTACTGCCGATTGTAAAAAATGCAAAAACTCAGAGGCCAAGTACATGTAATTCCATAGAAACAGTACTGGTTCATAAGAATATTGCTGGACAGATACTGCCTGAAGTGACAGAAATGCTTGTAAAAAGTGGTGTAGAACTTAGATATAGCAAAGAAGCCCTTGATATTGTAAATAGAAGTGATGTAAAGCCGGCAAATGAAGAAGATTTTGGCGCAGAATATCTTGATATGATAATGTCCCTGAAACTTGTGGAAAATGTAGATGAAGCAATAGAATATATAAATAATCATAGTACGCAGCATTCAGATTCAATAATAACAGAATCAATAGATAATGCTGAAAAATTCTTAAATGAAGTGGATTCGTCGGCAGTTTACCTGAATGCATCTACAAGATTTTCAGATGGCGGAGAATTTGGCTATGGAGGAGAAATCGGAATTTCCACTCAGAAACTTCATGCAAGAGGGCCTATGGGTGTAAGGGAGCTTACAACAACAAAATATATTATCAGAGGAAATGGGCAGATTAGGGAGTAAATAGAAATTGTAAAGAAATGTATGATATTGAACTGAAACAGTACATTTCATAATATTTCATAAAAAAGTGACATTTACTATTGCAATTTACCCTTAAAAAGAAAAAATCATTTTTCTCTAAAAAAAATATTATTTTTATGATATAATTACAAAATAGGCAAAAATATAAAATAACTCTAATTCTAATAAAAACACGGAGGTAACTATATTGGAAATAGATCATATAGAAGGAAAAGGTTTTTTTATTAATGATGAAAAAGGAGAGACAGTTGCAGAACTGACTTACAGAAAAGAAGGAGAAAAATTATATTTTGATTATACATTTGTATCTCTGTCACTGAGAGGTCAAGGTATTGCTGATAAACTTCTTAATGCAGGTGTAGAATATGCTGAAAAAAAAGGTTATAAAATTGTACCTGTATGCAGTTATATAGTTAAAAAGTTTAGAAGCAGTAGATATGATTATATAAGGGGATAGTGAGATATGAGTTTATTTATATTGAAAATAATAGGTATTATAACAATGTTTATTGATCACTATCACTATATAATAGGAGGTCCTTTAATTTTAAATATTATAGGAAGAATAGCATTTCCAATATTTGCTTTTTCACTTGTAGAAGGTTTTTTTCATACACGGGATTTTAAAAAATATATTGGGAGAATTTTGATTTGTGCTATAATTCTTCAAACACCATCAATTATTTTTAAACTGGATTATCCTGTGAATATATTTTTTACTTTGCTTACTGGACTTATAATTATGAAAATATATCATTCTGGAAAAATTCACTTTCTGATAAAAATTATTTTAATTGGAGGATTAACCTATATAGCAAAAAGGTATGATTTTGATTATGAAATATACGGAATTTTAACAATAGTTATTTTCAATATCTTTAGAGGAAAAAAAATCCTCATATTCTCTTCATTTCTAATATTAAATATTATTACAGTATTAAAGCCTGAGATATTTAATCTGAAAGAAATTCAGATATATTCAATATTTTCATTAATTCCTATATTTGCATATAATGGTGAAAAAGGTAAAAATATGAAATATTTCTTTTATTTCTTTTATCCTGTTCATTTTTTAATTTTAGAAGGAATAAAAGAAATAATTGGTAAGTTTTAGATGTTATTGATTTTTGAAAGAAAATTTTTTGGGAGAGAAAATGACAAAAAAGGAAAGACTGAATAAGATATTTCCGATACTTGAAAAGAAATTCGGAAAACCTAAGTGTGCACTGAATTTTGAAACTCCTTTTCAGTTAATGGTTGCTGTTATTTTATCAGCACAGTGTACAGATGAAAGAGTAAATATAGTAACAAAAGAATTATTTAAAGTTGTAAAAGAACCTCAGGATATTCGCAATATGGATATAACAGTGTTGGAAAAATACATAAAATCAACAGGTTTTTATAAAAATAAGGCTAAAAATATAAAATTAAATGCAGAAGCACTGTTAGAAAAATACAATGACAATATTCCAAATAGAATGGAAAAACTCGTAGAGCTTGCAGGAGTTGGACGAAAAACAGCAAATGTAGTCTTAGGAGAAATATGGGATATAAGAGAAGGAATTGTTGTGGATACGCATGTGAAAAGGCTTTCTAACCGCATAGGTTTTGTAAAAAGTGAAAATCCTGAAATTATAGAAAGGGAACTGATGAAGTTTGTTCCTAAAAAAAGTTGGTTTGAATATTCGCATTATTTGATTTTACATGGAAGGGACAAATGTAAGGCAAGAAAACCACAGTGTGAAATATGTGAAATAAATGAATATTGTAAATATTATGAAAATTTGTTAAAAAAAGGAAAAAATAAAAAAGAGGGGACTTCTAAAAATAAAAAGTCGCGGTAAAAACTAACAAATAGATTGTTAAATTAGAGATAAAAAGTAAAAATGAGGAATGGTGGAAATGATAGGTAAGAAGAAAAAATTAACAATATTTATAGTTCTAATGATAATTTTGACTTTTGGAACAGGAATTAAAGGTAAAAATTCACAGGTTGATGTAACACCTGAAAATACAGAAATTATAAAATCAAAAAGTAAAAATGGAAGATATGAAAATACTGAAGAAGATGAGGAGAGAAAACAAAAAGATTCTGATAACAGAAGAAATATCGAAAAAGGTTCAAAAAGTAGAAAAAATCGATCTTCTGAACAGGAAGATGTAAATCATAATAACAATAATGAAAATGGCCAGAATACAGATATAAATGCTTCGAATAATTTAACAAGAAATGAAAATAAAGAAAATTATTATGAAAAATTAAATCAGAAAGATTACCAAAAAAAGGAAAAGGACAAAAAAGAAAAAGATAAAATAGCAAAAGATAAAAAAGTCGTAATAGCTATAGAAAAAGAAATTGAAGGAATTTCAAAATATAGAGGAGAAATACATAAATTTATAGCAACAAGACAGGGAAAAGTACTTAAAACACAGGGAGAAAAAGAAAAACATCCGACTGCCTCATTAGCAAAAGTGATGAATATTCTAGTTGCGCTAGATCAGGTAGATAAAGAAAATGCTGATTTAAACGATAAAGTTTGTTTTACACCTGATACTGCATATTTAAAAGGAAGCTGGTTAAATGTAAAACCTGGAGATTGTTTTACATTGGAGGAACTTCTAAAATCAGAAATAATATATTCTGCTAATAATGCTGCTTATCTTGTAGCAAAGCATATAGGCAAGGGAAATATAGAAGATTTCGTAGTTCTTATGAATCAGAAAGCTCAGGAACTTGGTATGGAAGATACAGTATTTTATACACCTGCCGGATTGCCTACTTCAATGACAGGCAAGGAAATGGATATGTCTACCGCATATGATATGTATCTGATGGGAAAAAAAGCTTCGGAAGATGATAGAATAAGAGAATGGTCAAGTTTATCTGAGCTAGATTTACCTAATTCAAATGGAGATGAAGTAATTTATAAAAATAGGAATGCACTTTTATATAGACATGGAATATACGGATTGAAAACAGGTTTTCATGCCGATGCAGGATATAATCTTATAGTAACAAGCAAACTTGGAAATCTTGAGATTGTGTCAGTTACACTTGGAAATAGGACTGATATAGAGAGAAATGATGATCAGAAGTTTGAATTTACTGCAATAGAAAATAGATTGAAATCAATATATCCTGTAGGCAAAGAAATGGGTAACTTTAAAATAAGAAATGCTAAAAAGAAAGAAGTAAAGGGTGTTATTTCAGATAATGTGTATCAGATAGATAATTCAAATTATTCTTTTGAAGTAAAGGATTTAAATGTAAATGTCGGTAAAGAAGGAGTTAAAAAGGGAGATACAATAGGAATACTGGAAGTATCTGATAATGGAGAGATTATTTCACAAATAGATATAGTTTCTGAAGAAGATACCCGAAAACTTCTATGGTTTGAAAAGATTTTGAGAACTATAACTTTTGGACTTATTTAGTTATAAAAAAATAGAGTTGTAAAGAATAAATTCTTAATACTTTGCAACTCTATTTTTTGTTTTACATTGTAAAATTTTAAATAATTTAATGTAGTTTTTGTTTTATAACACTTTATATGGTTTAACTGAAATTACATTAGATTTCTTTAGATTTCTTTAAGGTAGGCATTTAACATCCACAGATTTTTTTCATAATTAGATATATATTCATCTACCAATGCTGATGTTCCATAATCATTTTCTTCATCTGCAGCTACTTTAATTTCTTTTACAAGATTTAACATTCCTTCAAATTCAGCCTTTACAGAAACTAAAACATCATGTACCCCAATTTCTTTGTTTTCAGCTTCCTTAATTGTAGTTAATGCTAAATAATCTTTTAATGTACCGTATGGTCTTCCCCCGATTGAAAGTATTCTTTCAGCAACATCATCTATCTGTCCGTTAAGGTCATCGTAAAATTCTTCTAATTTACTGTGAATAGTGAAGAATCCTTTACCTACAACATTCCAGTGATAGTTTTGAACCTTTCTGTATAACACGTTTAGATTTACTAAGTATAAGTTTAATTTTTCTACTGTTTTGCTCATTTTAATTACCTCCTAAATAAAATTATTTCATTTTTGCAATCTCTACAACTAATTACTATTTTGTATTAATTACAAATTTATTATAAAACAAAAAGCGGAAAATGTCAACAACTTTTTCTAAAAAACGAAAAAACTTTTACTATGACTAGTAAAATAGTCAATGAAACAATAATCGAAGGTCCTGATGGAATATTGAAGATGTATGAAAAATACAGTCCAAACAGAATCCCAAGAAAGGAAAAAAATACAGATAAAAACAGTATTGATGAATATTTCCTTGCAATAATCGAAGCAGTAGCCTGAGGTATTGTAAGAATTGAGATTATCAGTATGATTCCTATTGTTTTTATATTTATGATTATGGCAGAAGAAACAAGTATAATCATAAAATAGTTTATGAAGGTAACAGGTATGCCATATATTTTATAAAAATTTTCATCAAAGCTGGAATAAACTATACCTTTATAAAATACAATGAAAAAAACTATTGTTATGCTGTTCAGACCAGCCAATAAAATTATATTCAGTTTATTTGACAAAAGTATATTTCCAAAAAGGTAGGTAGACATATCAGCCTGATATCCAGGAGTCATGAAGGAGAAAATAATTCCGACTGCCATTCCAAGAGACATCATAATACCGATACCAAGATCGCTGTCTACATTAAAAAAATCCTTTAAAACGAGTATAAGTATACCTGAAAAGATTGAAAATATAAGTCCAAAAATCAGAGGATCCTTTATTTCCAGTTTAAAAGAATAAATTAAAAATATTCCAATTCCAATTCCTCCATAGGAAGCATGACTTATGCTTGATGATATAAAAACCATTTTTTTATTCACAATATATGTGCCGATTATTCCGCAGCATATACTGGAAAGTAATCCAACAATCAATGCGTTCTGCATGAAGGAATATTTAAAAATTTCTAAAAAGCTCATTTTTTCCCCCTTTTAATGTCTATGTGTATGTTTTGAATGGTATTCTTCTTTATTTCTAAAAATTTTTATATTATTTTCCACAATAAATATGGTATCAATATAGTTATATATTTTTTCTATTTCATGAGAAATAATAACAAGTGTGGAATCTGAAAGATGTTTTATCTTTTCAAATAACTGAAATTCAAATTTCTGGTCAAGAAAAGATTCAGGCTCATCAAGAAAAATAATGTCAGGAGAAGAAATCAGAGCCCGAGCAATTAATGCCCGTTGAAGCTGTCCTCCGGAAACTTCACTTATGAGCTTATCTTTTAGATTGTAGATTCCAAATTCTTTTAAAAGAATTTCTGTCTGTTCCTTTTCCTGTTTGTTAAATCTTCGGAAAAGATTTTTTCTGCTTGCCAATCCCGATATTACAAGATCAAATATGTTAATAGGAAAGGAAGCATCAAATTCTCTTATTTGTGGAAGATAACCTATTTTATTTTTATTAATAAAGAATTCGACACTGCCAGAATTTTTTTTCAAGAAACCAAGGATTACTTTAATCAAAGTAGATTTTCCTCCACCGTTTCTTCCTAAAATGGCTACATTTTCTCCTTTTATAATATCAAAGTTAATATCAGAGAGAATAGTTTCCTTATTATATTTAAAATTTAAGTTTCTGACACTAATCAGTTTTTCCTGAGAATTATTCATTTGCATCCTTTCCGTTATGTTAAAGTTTGTTGTTTTTTATTTCTTAAGTTTTCTAGTCAAGATAATCTACAAACTGTTTTAAATTTTCAAATACATCTTCTTTGTCAACGTTAAATTCCACAATTTTAGCATTTGGAATTTCTTTAGATATTATTTCTATACTTTGTTTAGGGAACTGAGGTTGAACAAGTATTGTAGTTATTTTATGTTCCTTAGCTTCATCTATTATTTCTTTAATCTGTTGTGCCGTAGGTTCTTTTCCTTCATATTCCACTGCAACTTCTTCAACATCATAGTCCTTTATGAAATAGTTCAGTGCAGGATGATAAATCATGTATGCTTTTTTTGTTTTGGAAGCCATTTTTTTATCAATATCCTCTTTTACTTTTGCAAGTTCATCTAAAAAAGCATTATAATTTTTTTCGAAAACATCTTTTTTATCAGGATAAGCCTGAACCAGTTTATTTTTTATTTCCAGAGCAGCTATAGGCATCAGTTTTAATGAGAACCATACATGTGGATCTATTTCTCCATCTTCATCGTGTTTATCATGGTCATCATGTTTATCCTTGTCTTTATGATGTCCGTGCTCTTCTTTTTCATCTTCATGATGGTGGTGGTGTCCTTTAAGAAGTAATGCAGGATCAGCAGCACTAAGAACATTTACAATTTTGTCAGAATTATTAAGACTTTCAGATATCTTCTTTTCAAATCCCAGAAGATTGTATGTGAAAAATAATTTTGAATTTTCCAGTTTCTTAAGATCATCCGGTTTTGGCTCAAAAAGTTCGTGGTTTGCATTAGGTGGAACAATTGCAATTACGTTGTAGTTGTCACCGGCAATTTTCTCAACGAGCCATTTAAGTGGAGCTGTACTTGCCACAAGTGTTTCCTTGCTTTCAGTTGCAGTGTTTTCAGTTTTTCCATTTTCTTTTGGAGTTTTTTCTCCTTCATTTTTTCCACATGATAGGAAAAGGACTCCTAAAAGTAGAACAGTTAGCAGTTTTTTCATATTTCCTCCTTGAATAAGTGTGTTTTTTATAGTATTACGAGATATTTACTATCATAACAAAATTTTATAATAAAAAGTAACAATTGTCAACGAAAAAAGAAAAAAATTATTAAACTATTATAAAAACATATGAATATATATAAATGTATATGTCTGTATAGATTATTGATAAAGTATATAAAACAAGAAAAATTAGGCTTTATAAAAATATATAAAAATATTTTTTATGGCTTATAAATATTTAAAATTAAAAAAAATTTGATAATAATAAATTTTGCAAATAAAAATATTTTATGATATAATTTATAAAAAATAAATTTGAGGAGGAATTTTGTGAAAAAGATCAGAAATGTTAAATTTTTATTTTTTGTATTAGCAACATTAGTTTTTATTCTGTCATGCGGAAATACTTCCAAAGGGGACAAGGCGGAAAAAAAAGATGAAATAGTATTTGCGAATTTTAGGGATATCAGAGATTTGAATCCACATAACTATGCAGGAGAAATGTATGCCCAGAATATGATTTATGAAGGGCTTGTGAAAATAGATAATCAAGGTAAGATTATCCCTTCGCTTGCTGAATCGTGGGAAATATCTCCTGATGGAAAAGAATATACTTTCCATTTGAGAAAGGGAGTCGTGTTTTCAGACGGTGAACCGTTTAATTCGGCAGCAGTGAAGGCAAACTTCGATGCGATTATGGATAATAAAGAAAGACATGGATGGCTTGAAAGTGTAAGACTATTTGATAAATTTGAAATACCTGATGAAAATACGTTTAAAATTACTCTTAAAGAACCTTATTTTCCAATGATGGTAGAACTGGGAGTAATAAGACCGTTCAGATTCATCTCGCCTAAAGCAATGAAGAATGGAACAACAAAAGATGGTGTAGATGGGAAATATATAGGAACAGGACCTTATGTTCTGAAGCATAATACAGTTGATCAGGAAGCTGTATTTGAAGTAAATGAAAAATACTGGGGAGAAAAACCAAAAGTAAAAACAGTAAGGGTAAAAGTCATACCTGACCCTCAGACGAGAGCGTTGGCACTGGAAAAAGGAGATTTAGATATTCTTTTTGGAAAAGATATGATTGATGATGAAACAATATTGAGATTTAAGGATAAGAAAGGATTTGTTGTAGAAATGTCAGAACCTGTTTCTACAAGAATGCTTTTAGTTAATACAACAAAAGGTGCATTGAAGGATAAAAATGTAAGAAAGGCACTACAGCATGTACTGAATAAAAAGGAAATTTCTGAAGGGATATTTGCAGGAAACGAAGCACCAGCTGATACTGTGTTTGCAAAAACGGTGCCTTATGCAAATATAGAATTGCAGCCTTACAACTATTCACTTGAGGAAGCGGCTAAACTTTTAGACGAAGCAGGATGGAAAGCTGGAGCGAATGGAAAAAGATCCAAAGATGGAAAAGTACTTGAAATTGCTATGAATTATAATGCTGACAGTGTAAGTGAAAAGTCAATATCAGAATATTTTAAGCAGCAGCTGGAAAAAATAGGAGTAACTCTGAATATTACCGGAGAAGAAGAACAGGCATATAGAGATAGAATGAAAAAAGGAAATTTCGATATAACATTTAACATCTCATGGGGAACACCTTATGATCCACAGTCATTCCTTGGAGGTATGAGACAGCCTGTTTATGGCGATTATGCGGCTCAGCAGGGATTAGTGGATAAAGCCAAAATAGATGAAAATATTTTAAAGGGTCTGAAAACTGTAAATGAAAATGAAAGGGCAGAAGCATTTAAGTATGTTCTTACAACTCTGCATGATGAAGCTGTCTATATTCCCCTGACATATGAAAGAAACAGGGCAATACACAGAGAAACATTAAAAAATGTAGGATTTGATATTTCCTCTTATGAAATACCATTCTACAGAATGAATTATTAGTAAATTTCGGGTTATATTATAAAAAGGGATTTGAGGGCTGTAACAGGCCCTCAATAACTGTTGTAAAGGAGCTTTAAAGTGAAAAAATATATAATAAAGAGAATATTGATATCGGTACCGTTAATTTTAGTAATCACATTTGTTGCATTCTGCCTTATTAATATGACCTCTTCAGATCCAGCAGAAGTTGCACTCAGGGTAAATGATATTTCACCTACTCAGGAAATGGTTGAACAGATGAGAGTACAGCTTGGTCTTAATAAGCCTTTTATGGAAAGATATTTTGAATGGCTATTAAAGGCGTTCCGCTTTGATTTTGGAATATCCTATGTAAACACAAACAGGAAGGTTGCGGATGAGATACTGAGATCATTGCCTGCAACTTTGAAATTGGCAGGGCTTTCTTTTGTAATAATCTTTTCATTCAGTATTCCGATAGGAGTTTTCTGTGCACTGAAAAATAACAGTTTTTTTGACAGAATAACAAGAATAATAATATTTATAGGCACTGCGATACCTGATTACTGGCTATCGTTAATTCTTCTGTCGGTATTTGCATTGAAGCTGGATATGTTTCCTATAAGCGGAGGAGATTCATGGAAGGGATATATTTTGCCTTCATTTGCGCTTAGTATGTCTTATATATCTACATATATAAGGCTAATAAGAAATAATATGGTTGAAACAATGAAGGAAGATTATATATACTATGCCAGAGTAAGAGGATTGAAGGAGGGAGCAGTAGTAATGAAGCATGCTCTTAAAAATTCCATCCACTCATGTTTGAATGCTCTTGGAATGAGTGTCGTAAAATTAGTTGCAGGGACATTCATAATAGAAAACATATTTGTACTTCCAGGATTGGGAAGACTGTGTATATCTGCCATATTTAATAGGGATTACCCTGTCATACAGGCTTACATACTTTTAATGGGAATACTGTTTATACTATGCAATCTCATTGTAGATATTGTAAGTTGCCATATAGACCCTAGACTTGCAGGAGGTACAAAATAATGCTGAAAAGAATAATGAAGGACAGAATAGCTTCAGCGTGCTTATTTTTGCTGGCTTTAATTATAGTTTTAGGTGTTTTTGCACCTGTCATTTCATCGTATAACCCAGCTGAAGGAAATATAATACAGAAGTTTGCAAAACCTTCAATGAAACATCTTCTTGGGACAGACTATATGGGCAGGGATACTTTTACAAGGCTTATCTATGGAATAAGAACAACGTTGTTCCTGTCAATAATAACAATGATTCCTACTATATTTATTGGACTGGTGATAGGAACCGTATCAGGTTATTTCAGAGGGATAATTGATGAAATATTGATGAGAATATGTGATGTAATGATGTCTTTTCCAAGTCAGGTAATGATTCTTGCTATAGTGGGAACGCTTGGAATAGGAATAAAAAATGTAATTATTGCAAATATCGCTGTAAAGTGGATGTGGTATGCAAGAATGATAAGAGGAAATGTAATAAGACAAAATGATAAAAATTATATACTTTTTTCAAAAACGATAGGAGCCAATACTTTCTATATATTGAAAAAACATATAATTCCCGCAATTCTTCCTGAACTTGTTGTACTGATAACGCTTGATATAGGATGGATGATTTTAAGTATATCTACACTTTCATTTTTAGGGTTAGGGGTGCAGGCTCCAACACCTGAATGGGGAGCAATGTTAAATGAAGCTAAAACTTCCATAGGTACAAAGCCTGGACAGATGCTTGCACCAGGAATTGCAATATTAGGAACGGTTGCAATATTTAATCTTCTGGGGGACAGTTTCAGGGATATTCTTAGTCCGAAAGGAGCTGAGAAATAATGTTACTTGAAGTAAAGAATTTACAGATAAAATTGAAACATAATGAAAAAAAAATTATAAAAAACAGTAATTTTTCCATGAAAAAGAATACCTGTCTTGGAATACTCGGAGAAAGCGGAAGTGGAAAAAGTATAACCTGTAAATCACTTTTAAATATTTTAAATAAAGATTTTGATGTATCGGGAGAAATAATCTTTGAAGGAAAGGATTTGCTTAAATTTTCCCAGACTGAGATGAGAGAAATAAGAGGAAAGGATATATGTATGATTGTTCAGAATCCGATGACATCATTTGATCCTCTATACACAATGGAAAATCAGATGACAGAGACATTTTGTGAACATCTTAAAATCTCAAGAAAAAAAGCTGTTTTATTGGCAATGGAAGTACTTGAAAAAATGAAGCTTAAGGATATACCGGATATTTTGAAAAAATATCCACATGAACTGAGTGGAGGAATGCTCCAGAGAATAATGATAGCCATAGCCATAGCATTGAAACCAAGACTGATAATAGCTGATGAGCCTACGACAGCAATTGATTCATTAAATCAAAAGGATATAATAGAAGAATTTAAGATATTGAAAAATGAACTGAATGTATCTCTGTTATTTGTAACCCATGATTTAGGTGTCCTGTCAGTATTGGCTGACAACCTTATTATCATGCAGAATGGAGAAATTGTAGAAAAGGGAAGAACAGAAGAAATTATGTCTAATCCTAAGCATGAGCATACAAAGTTTCTAATTGAAACAAGAAGGGCTCTCATGGACAGATTTAAGAAGGTGAAACAATGACAGATAAAAAGGAAGTGCTGTTAGAGATATCAGGAATAAAGAAAGAATATAAGGAAAAAGGACTATTTAATAAAAATACGAAAAGGGTGCTAAATGGAGTCTCATTTACACTGGAGAAAGGTAAGTGTCTTGGAATAATTGGAGAAAGCGGAAGTGGAAAGAGCACTCTTGGAAGGATTATTACAGGAATAGAAAAACCTACGAAAGGAACTGTAAAATTTTACGGAAAAGATATTCATAGCAAAGAAAATAAAAGTATGTGTCAAAATATGAGTATAGTGTTCCAAAATTATACAGACTCTGTAAATCCCGGTTTCACAGTGGCAGATATCATAGCTGAGCCGCTTATTGTAGGCAACGGAATGAAAAAAAGTCAGATAGTGGATGAATTAAAGGAACTTATTGAAGCAGTGGGACTTACAGAAGAATTTTTAGGAAGATATCCTCATCAGTTAAGTGGTGGACAGCTTCAGAGGGTGTGTATAGCAAGGTCAATAGCAAACAAACCTGAATTTCTGATGCTGGATGAGGCGGTCAGTTCATTGGATGTCTCTACGCAAGTTGAAGTGTTGAATTTATTGAAAAAATTAAAGGATGAATATGATCTGTCCTATATATTTGTAACCCATGATTTATTGACAATAACCTACATATGTGATAGCATTATATTCTTTAAAGATGGCATGATTGAAGAAAAAATAGATGATATAAATGATATGGATAAGATAGAAAAAGATTATTCAAAACGTCTGTTAAATGCTGTTATAGAATTTTAGCAGATCTTTTTTGGAAAACAATATAAAAATAGTTTGAAAATCATAGTGGAAAAGGAGAATGATATCTATTAAAGGATTGAATAAGGATTATTTTAAATTAATGTTGGGATTTATATTTTCTGCTCTTACAGCTCCGCTGCTGACTTCAGTGGATACTGCAGTCGTAGGGCAGCTGTCAAATCCTGCGTTTATTGGAGGAGTTGCACTTGGAGGGACAATTTTTAATACAATGTACTGGCTTCTGGGTTTTTTAAGAGTCAGCACTTCAGGATATTCGGCAAAGGCCTATGGATTACAGAATGAAAAAGAGGAAATGTTTGCACTTATAAGGCCAACAACAGTTTCAATAGTACTTGGAATGCTGTTCTGGATAATACAGACTCCATTACTTAAGGTCGCTGCTTTCTTCTATAAAACAAGTGCAGAGATAATCTATTATATGGAAGTGTACTATCGGATACTTATATGGGGAGCTCCCTTTGTACTTCTTAATTATACTTTCCTTGGATGGATAATGGGAAGGAGACAACTGAAAGAATGTCTTATATTGCAGCTGGCCACTAATTTTACAAATATTTTTCTTGATTTCTTTTTTGTTAGGGGACTGAACATGAATGTTGAAGGAGTAGCCTATGCAACACTGATTGCACAGGTTACAACTACAATATTATCAATCTGCATAATACTGAAGGGGAAGAAAAGTGATAGTTTCAGTATCAGAAATGCCATAAAGAAGATGAAAGTAAAAGAAGTGTTTGAAGGAAAAGCAATGAAAGAGATAGGGGCAGTGAACTTTGATTTGGTAATAAGGACAGTGTGCCTGCTTACTGTAACAAATCTATTTATGGAAGAATCAGCATTGAATGGGAAAATTATACTCGCTGCAAATTCCATACTTTTTCAGACACAGTATCTTATGGCATCATTCTTTGATGGAACGGCCAATGCTTCGAGTGTTTTTACAGGAAATGCAATAGGGGAAAAGAATAAGAGTAAGATAGAGTGGACAATAAAGAAATCTTTTCAGATGTGCGGAATTATATCTGTTATTCTATGTATAATACTTGTTCTGATCGAAAAAAGGCTGGTAAGACTGTATACAAATAATACAGAAGTAATAGAAACTGCAGGAAATTATATTGTGTGGATGATGATATATCCTCTGATTATAAATGCTGGATTAATATTTTACGGAGTATTTTCAGGAGCGACATATATTTCATCTGTAAGAAATTCAATGTTGTTATCATTAGGAATATTTATAATGTTTTATATGACTGTAGCAAGACTTTGGGGAAATCATGGACTATGGTTTTCATTTATAATGTTTTCAGCTGGAAGGTCGGTATTTCTGATAATGTATATTCCAAAACTGAGAAAAAAGATATATAATGAAATAGAAGGAATATTAAAATAAAGCATCTGTCCTATAAGCAGAAAATAAATTTGTTAACATAGATATTGTTAGACAGTTCTGTACAGGATGTACTGATATGTATTTTTACTTCAGACATTCTGTTTTTTTATTATAGTAAACATATAAATATATATTAGCATTAATTTGAAAATATGTTATAATAAATAACAAAAGAAAAAATATACAATATGATAAGGGGCTGTCTCAAAACAGCAAAAATATAAATACAATATATGAAAACTATATTTAATTCATTTACTAAAATTTTACTCACATAAAACAGTCATTCATTAAGGAAAAGTCAAAAACTTACTTAAAAGTTCGAACAGATGACTTTTCCTAAATTCATTTCCTATTTTACATTGTAAAATTTTAAATAATTTAAAAATATAGTTTTTTACATTAATTTTTAAGTTTTCTTTTTGAGATAGACTCTTATTATCTCATGTATGACTAAGAATGTTAAAATAAAAAACATACAAATGGAGAAATAAAAAATATGGAAAAAGATACAGAAATAATTTTTATAAGACATGGAGAAACAGATTTAAATAAAGCAAAAGTATATTTTGGGCATTTAGATCCTGATTTAAATGAAAAAGGAATAGAACAGCTCAGAAATACAAAAATTCTGTTTGAAAAAAAAGAAGAAAAACCGGATATTGTATTTTCAAGTGATTTAAAGAGATGTAGTCAAAGTATGGAAATACTTGAAATAGATGAAAAGATTGAAAAAATTTTTTTAAAAGAATTTAGAGAAATAAATTTTGGAATATTTGAAGGAAAAACTTATGAAGAAATAAAAAATGAATATCCTGAAGAAACAGAAAGAATGATAAATGACTGGAGAAATTTCAAGGCAGATAAGGGAGAAAGCCTGAAGGATGTAATGATAAGAACTGTAAAAAAGATGGATGAGATAATAGAAAAATATAAAAATAAGAAAATTCTTATTGTTGCTCATGCAGGTGTTATACAGGTTCTGATGAGCTATTATCTTTTTGGTAATCTTGATGGATATTGGAAATTTAAAATAAACAATGGATCAATAACAAAGCTTCATATTATGCATGATGGGTATACTTATTTTGAATATATTAATTTAATATGATAGTATGACGGCTTAAAAAAACTATAAATGAGAAAACTAGAAAAACAGGGAGTAACTAATATGTCAGTAAATGGAAATATAGGTGCGTTTATAACAAGTGCTGATACAATAGAAATAAGATTTTCGGATAATGAAAAACTGGATGTAGACCATATAGATGAAAATAATAATGAAGAATTCAAAGAATTTAGAGAAAATGAAAATAAAAAAGAAGAATTAGATTATTATATACAGAAAATACTTAATAGAAATAAGGATTTGAAAAATATTGATTTTGAAGAAGAATATGATGAGTATGAGTTAACAGAAGATTATGACTTAGATGACGAGCATGATATTGATGAAAAATATATTTTTGAAAATGAATATTTATCGGAAGAAAGTAAGATTAATTTTGATAATGAAATTTATGAAGGTGTATTTGATTTTGATAACTATGAAGATAATGATATAATAGAAGGCGATATAGATAATTTTGAAATATATGAAATTTATTTAAAGAAAGATGTAAGATACAATAATTTAGATATGATAAATAGCTATAGAACAGATTCTGACGGAAATATAGAGAACTGGAAACTGATTTCTAAAATCAGTCATTTTCTAGAACGGAAAAATAGATTTTCCATTTTGAACAGGGCAGAAGATAAAATAATAACATTGCTAGAATCAACAGGGATAGGAATATGTGAAAGAAATTTTTTAAAAAATGGAACTGTGGAGTTTGAACTGCTTCCAATTATTAATTTTAATGGCAGCTTAAGGGTAGAGGCATAATAGAAAATATTTATCCGTTGGAAAGTGAATGTGAAAACAAATTTGAGAAATAAAAATAATAAAAAATAATGAAAAAATTGTATATTTTAAAAAAGATGTGGTAAAATAGTAATTAAGAAAAAAGATTTTATAAAAAGACAATGTGAAAAAGAAAGAAGGAAAAATGAAAATAGTAATTGTTGGTGCAGGAGTTGTTGGAGAGGCGTTGTGCAGTGAATTGTCACAAATAAATAATGACGTCGTTCTTATAGAAAAAAATGAAGATATACTTAATAAAATTATTGAAAAGAATGATGTGACAGGATTAGCAGGAAATGGAGCTTCCTATGAAAATCTTCTGGAAGCGGGAGTTGATTCTGCTGATATTTTTATCGCAGTAACTGAGGCAGATGAACTGAATATTATTTCATGTATTATCGCAAGAAAACTAGGGGCAAAATATACAATTGCGAGAGTAAGAAATCCTGAATACAGTACAAATATGCGTTTTGTAAGAGAAGAACTTGGGATTTCGATGATGATAAATCCTGAAGAGGAAGCAGCAAAGACAATAATGAACACACTTAAGTTTCCTAATGCAGAAAGTGTGGATACATTTTTTTCAAACAGAGCTAATATTCTCGAACTTTTGATTGAAAAAGACAGCCAGTTAGTAGGTTTTCAACTTAAAAATCTTGAAAGCCATTTAAAGGAAAAGGTAATAATATGTATTGTAGAAAGGGAAAATAACATAATTATACCAACAGGAGATTTTATACTGGCAGAAAATGACACTATATATGTGACGGGAACAAATGATGCAGTAGCAAATTTTTATGATAAAATGGGATATAAAAAAAGTAAGGATATAAATTCAGTTATGTTAATTGGGGGAGGAACATTGTCCCATTATCTACTGAAAAGACTTATAAAAGAAAAAAAGCAGGTTAAGGTAATAGAGAAAGAAAGGGAAATAGCAAAGAAACTAAGTAACAGCTATCTGAATGCAATAGTTGTAGAAGGAGATGAAACTGATCAGGAGTTCCTGCTTAATGAAGGAATCGGTAGATATGATGCAGTTGTGTCATTGACTGATAATGATGAAGAAAATATGGTTCTTTCAATGTTTGCAAAGTCTGTGAATTCAGGAAAAATCATAACTCGGATGAATAGAACATTACTTCTTCCAATTCTTGAAAAATATGAATTCTGTACGCCAATAGTACCTAAAAGAGTAATTTCAGATATAATTATAAGGGTTGTAAGATCTAAAATGAATGTAAAAGGTTCAAAAATGAACACTCTTCACAGATTTAGTAATAATATGGTTGAGGCAATAGTTTTTGAGATTAATGATAAAAGTAAATCCATAGGAATACCATTAAAAGATCTTGCAATATTACCGGAGGTCATAATAGCGGGAATTTTAAGAAGAGATGAACTGACATATCCTGGTGGAAATGACATGATAGAAGCTAATGATAAGGTAATGATAATAACAACAAGAAAAGGAGTAGAAGATTTTGATGATATTTTAGGATAAATGTGAATTTTTCATGAGGTAGTATCAAAAAACGTAAAATATAGTTTTTATGTTAAATTATAAGTCTTTTTGACACTTCTCATAAATAATTTAAAATAAAAATATGATTATGAAAATCTGAGAATTAGGAGAAAAAAATGAATAAAAGAATGATAGGTTTTGTAATAGGGAGACTTCTTTTATTGGAAGCAATGTTAATGGTATTACCTTTAGGAGTCAGCTTTATTTATGGGGAGACATTGAAATATAAGGGAACTTATTTTGGTGTAATAATGCTATTGATAGCTATAGGTCTTGGACTTTCCCTTAAAAATCCTAAAAATATGTCAATACAGGGAAGAGAAGGTTTTGTAATAGTTGCATTGTCGTGGATATTAATGTCGGCATTTGGGGCATTGCCATTTGTTATAACAGGTGAAATTCCTTCATTTATAGATGCATTTTTTGAAACAGTAAGTGGATTTACAACAACAGGATCGAGTATTATAACAGATTTGAGTGTAATAAGCCGTTCAAATTTGTTCTGGAGAAGTTTTACACACTTTGTGGGAGGAATGGGAGTACTTGTACTTGTACTGGCAATATTTCCAAAACATTCTCCTGGATCGGTCCATGTAATGAAGGCAGAAGTTCCGGGGCCTACATTTGGAAAACTTGTTTCTAAACTGTCTACTACAGCAAGAGTTCTTTATAAAATTTATCTTGTAATGACATTAGTGATGATTATACTGCTTATGTTTGGTGGACTTGACTGGTTTGAATCTTCACTTCTTGCCTTTGGAACAGCTGGAACAGGAGGATTTGGAGTAAGAAACGGGAGCATACTTCCTTATAACAGTGCATATGTAGATATAGTTCTTGCTATTGGAATGCTTGTTTTTGGAGTGAATTTTAATATATATTATTTTATACTTATAGGAAAAGTAAAGGAAGCATTAAGTAATGAAGAACTGAAGTACTATCTAATAATAGTTGGAACTGCAGTAGCACTTATATTCATAAATATAAGCACAACTTATAAATCAATGTGGCATGCTTTAAGGGATATATTTTTTACAGTTTCATCTGTAATTACAACAACAGGCTTTTCAACTGCTGATTTTGGAAAATGGCCAGTATTTTCACAAACTGTAATTCTGCTTCTTATGTTTTTTGGAGCGTGTGCCGGTTCAACAGCAGGAGGACTTAAAATTTCAAGAGTTATTATGATGGCTAAAATGTTTGTTGCAGAAATAAAACAGATGATAAGTCCTAACAGAGTAGTTTCCATAAAATATGAGCATAAACCGCTTGATTCAAAGGTAAAAAAGGGAGTTGCAAACTATTTTATTGTATATATTGGAATATTTACAGCGTTGCTTTTAATAGTTTCAATGACAACAGATGATTTTCTGACAGCTTTTAGTGCGGTTGCGGCAACATTTAATAACATAGGGCCAGGGCTTGGAAAAGTTGGTCCTGCATTCAGTTTTGCTGACATGACTGATTTGTCAAAAATATTCTTGAGTTTTGGTATGCTTGCAGGAAGACTTGAACTGTTCCCTATGCTGATATTATTTGCACCGGAAACATGGAGAATAAAATAAGAAATGAACAAAATTTAGCTTTAAATTTAAAAAACTTTTTAAATTATATACATGGAAAGATATTTAAAAAATAGCACCTCTTATCTTAAATTTGATATTGAAGGTGCTGTTTTATCTGTTTTATCACTATTTTCTGAATGTAATACAATAAAATCTGTTATTCCATAAAAAGTCCGTCTTCTTTTCTTTTACACTTTCAGGTATACATTTCTGGATTTCACTTAAATCAAAATCTGTATTTTTATAGTAATTTTTTGTGAAAATACTTTTTTTATATTGAGTTCCAATAAAATCTGCGGTTTCATCTGCTATCATTATTTTTGAAC
>ERZ773056.178-NODE-178-length-31060-cov-19.547363_pt1 | contig 31060 bp, 31 predicted proteins | sample MGYA00580857_ERZ773056 | MGnify/ENA primary metagenome ERZ773056 (study PRJEB29015, sample SAMEA2737996) | human oral metagenome | biome: human oral; feature: human-associated habitat; material: dental | place: China | collected 2114 ... | reverse complement strand
AAAATTGAAGATATTTATATTTTTACGAATAACTATGAGAAGAAAATTGCTGAATATGGGCAAATTCTAACTGAAAAGGAAAATAATCTGGAAATTGAAAAATATGAGCTGTTTGAAGGATTTATCTTTAATGATAATTCAGAAAATCCAGATAATAAAAATAGAAAAAATAATTTTATTGTACTGACAGACAGGGAGCTTGACGGATATATTTACGAGCGAAAGAAAAAAACGACAAAAGCTATAAAATATAAAAAAGTCAATCAGATAATCGAAGGCGATTACGTAATTCATGTTCAATATGGTGTTGGAATTTACAAAGGGATTCAGACAATGGAAGAGCGGGATTATTTGAAAATCAAGTATGCTGATGAGGACATTTTGTATATTCCTGTTGAAAAGCTGGATAGACTTGAAAAATATGTGTCAAATGATACAGAACCGCAGTTATTCAGGCTAGGAACACGTGGATTTAAGCGAAAAAGGAAAAAACTAGAAGAAGATATTCAGAAATTTGCGGCAGAACTTATCAAAATACAGGCAAGAAGGCAAAGTCAGAATGGTTTTGTATACCAGAAGGATACTGTATGGCAGGAGGAATTTGAAGCAAACTTTCCATTTGAGGAAACAGAAGATCAGAAAAATGCCATAAATGATGTGAAAAAGGATATGGAAAGTCCGCAAATAATGGACAGAATTGTGTGTGGAGATGTTGGATATGGGAAAACGGAAGTTGCGATGAGAGCGGCATTCAAAGCGATTGACAATGGAAAGCAGGTTGTTATGGTAGCTCCGACTACTGTACTTGCGGAACAGCATTTTGAACGGTTTAAAAGAAGATTTGAAAATTATCCGATTACAATTGAGAATTTATCACGGCTTACGAAAAGTAAATCAAAGGACATTTTAAAAAATCTAAAAAACGGAATTATTGACTTAGTTATTGGAACTCACAGGCTTCTAAGCGATGATGTGCAGTTTAAGAACTTAGGGCTTTTAATTATTGATGAAGAGCAAAAATTTGGCGTTAAGGCTAAAGAAAAGTTAAAATCTCGAAGGGAAAAACTGGATGTGCTGACATTAACTGCGACTCCGATTCCTCGTACATTAAATCTTGCGATGCTTGGAATCAGAGAGATTTCCATAATTGACACACCTCCAACAAACAGGCTTCCCATTATAACAGAAATTCTCGATTGGGATGAGGAAACAATAAAAATGGCAATACTGCGTGAACTGTCACGTGATGGGCAAGTTTTCTATATTTATAACGATGTAAAAAATATGAAGGAAAAATTGAAGGAACTGAAGGAAATGCTTCCAGACTTTGTAAAAATCGAATTTATAAATGGACAGCTCCCGCCAAAGGAAATTAAAGATAAGTTATTACGTTTTGAAAACGGGCAGTTTGACATTCTTATTGCTTCAACAATTATTGAAAATGGAATTGATGTGGGAAATGCCAACACTATTTTGATTGAAAACTTTACTGGTTTAGGATTATCTCAGGTGTATCAGCTGAAAGGTCGTGTAGGACGTAGCAATAGACAAGGATACTGTTATTTATTAAAAACGAGAAATATTACAAAGCAGGGACAGCAAAAGGAAGAAAGCATGCTAAAAGTGGAAGGGATAAAATCAGGAGGTTTTCAAATTTCGATGGAAGACTTGAAAATACGTGGCGCTGGGGAAATTTTGGGAGATAAGCAGCACGGAACGATTGAAACTTTTGGATATGATTTATATATAAAAATGCTAAATGAGGAAATTCGCAAGCAAAAGGGCGAGTTTGTCGAAAAAATTGAAAATGTGGAAATTATTCTGGATGAAAGAGGATTTATTCCGGAAACATATATTGAAAAAGATGAAAGGCTAAATATCTATAAACGTTTTGCAATGCTGGAAACAGACAGCGAATTAACTGATTTGCTTGATGAAATTAGAGATAGGTTTGGGAAAATTCCAGAGCAGATGAAAAAATTTATTTTAAGCATTAAATTAAAATTATTTGCTGAAAAATATAAAATTCAGAGAATTCTCGAAACAAGAAATCATTTTGAGCTGTACTTTTTAGGTAATGCACGAGCAGAGCAAAATGAATTGAATGAAAGAATCGAAATGAAGAAAGTTGTAAAAACTATTGATGCAGCAAGTCCGAAAGGGAAAAATAAAGAGAAAGATACTACTGATAATCTTGTTGTAATGAAAGTTAAAAAAACAGATTTGTTGACTATTGTGAAATAAATTTATTGACAGCATATTTATACATGGAAATTAGTTTTAAAAAAATCTTTTACTTTAATGGAAATAGATTTTATTTTAAAATTTTGAAATATATAAAAATTGTGGTAAAATTTATAAAGGAATTTATGTAAATCAAAAATTGAAAAGGAGAAAGTGGATATGAAAAAAATAGTATTATTTTGGGCAATATTTGGTATGCTGTTCTCAACTGGAATTGTTTTGGCAGAAACTACCACTACATTAAAAACAGAAAAAATAAAATATCCAAAAGGGATAAGAAATGTAACATCTGTAACTGAAGTCTTTGGAAATGGACAGCAGATTACACATATTATCATAGAATTTAATGACAAGGTGGTAAATTCACAGCTTTCACGAGATACTTTTGCCGTACCAGGCAGAACTGTGGAAAAAGTTTATTCAAATACCCAGCCTGAAAAAACAAATATTGTCAAGGATGGAAAATATGTAATCATCGAATTAAACCCAAAAGACAAGGAAGCCTCTTTGCGTGTGGAAGGCGGATCTGAAATAGGTTTTCAGATGAAAAAGGCAACTTCCAAAATAACACAGAAGGAAGACATCTTATTTACAAACGGAAAAAAAATGGAAAAAAGCATTGCAATACTTGAAAATAACAAGACAAAAAATTTAGTTGTAGAAAATTTCAAGCAGTTTGTGTTTAAAGATCCAAGAACTGGGACAAGTGTCAAATACAACCTGTATATTCCAAAAAATTATGACAGAAATAAAAAATATCCACTTGTACTGTTTATGCACGACATGGGTGTTTTAAGCGAAGATACGAAAACTACGCTTCTGCAAGGAAATGGAGCAGTTTCATTTGCAACGCCCGAAGAACAGTCAAGACATGAGGCATTCGTGCTAGCTCCCCAATATTCAAGACAAGTTGTTGATGATAACGGCGACATTACAAGCGATCTGGAAGCGACTGTCAATTTAGTAAGAGAATATCTTCCTTCCAAATACAGCATTGATACCAAGAGAATTTACGCTACTGGACAGTCAATGGGAGGAATGATGGCAATTGTCATGAATTCCAAGTATCCTGATTTGTTTGCCGCTTCGTATCTAGTTGCATGCCAATGGGATGACAAGGAAGTCGCGCCAATGGCAAAAAATAACTTATGGATCCTAGTTTCTACTGGAGATGCAAAAGCTTATCCGGGAATGAACGCCATCACAAGTGAACTTATAAAAATGGGAGGAACTGTGACAAGAGAAGCATGGAAGGGTGATTATTCAGAAGGGCAGTTTCTAGAAAGTGCAAGAAGGCTTGCCGCTCAAAAAACAAACATAAAATACACAACTCTGGAAAAAGGGACAAATCCATACTTGCCAAAAGATGCTAATCCAGGCTCTGAACATTCAGGAACATGGAAAATAGCATATAGCATCCCTGGTATCAAGGACTGGATGTTTTCTCAAACAAAACAGTGAACAGCATTAAAAAATTTTAAATAAATGAAAATTTAAAAGCCAGGAAAGGAGAAGATATTGACTTTTAGTTATTTTAGCCCTATTCATATAGAAACTTTTATTGTATCTATTTTATTTTGTATATTTTTATTTTATATTCCTAAATTTTTCAAAAATTTGGATATAAACAAATACTCAACTTTTTTAGGATACTTTTTATTAATATTTAAGTTAGTTGACTCAATTTACAGGTTAATGTATCAAAATGAGCCGATAACTAACGTAACACCTGTACATCTTTGTAATTTTGCGGCAATTTTTGCAGGGCTGTATTTGATTTTTAAAACAAAATTTTTATATAATGCCGTATATTATTTGACTTTTGGACCAATATTGGCATTAATTTTACCAGGAATAATATACTACCACGATAATTATTATGTTTATCTTTTTATGATAATGCACGCACTTATTGTTTTTACAGCTTTTTTTGGCTATACATATCTAAATGACAAGCCAACAAAAAAAGGATTTTTTCAGTCAGTAATTACACTGCTTCTAATATTCCTTTACGCGTTCATTTATAACTGGATATTTAAAGAGATAAATGCAATGTTTTTAAAAAGCCACATTGTGCCACAAGTAAAGTTTATAAATCCAATTTGGCTATATGATATTGTTCTTATTCTTACAATGATATTTTTACAATTTTTGCTGTATTTGCCAGTTATGCAAAGAAATAAAAGATAAAATTGCTATAGAAATGTTAATTTGAAAAATAAATAGACAAGAAAAAAGTACACCACTGATATTAGTATTAATGTATATATATTTTAGTATTTTTAGGTGTACTTTTAGTTTTTTCAATTTTTTATTCTGCTCCAGTTTGAGCCGCACTTTCCTCTTCAAATTTTTCTAAAATAACTTGTGTTATTTCGGCTCTTAATTCAGGTTTTATAGGATGAACAATATCCTTAAATTCTCCATTCGGCATTCTTCTCGAAGGCATTGCTACAAAAAGTCCATTTTGACCTTCAATTATCTTTAATCCATGAATGACAAAACTTTCATCAAATGTGATGTCAGCATACGCCCGTAACCTTTCATTGTTTTCCGTTTGTTTTCCAATTCTAATACGAATATCAGTAACTTTCATAAGTCTTCTCCTTGTTTTGTAATTTATATCTTCCATTATAATTATACCTCATTTGTTAAAAAAAACAAGTGAAAACCTCAATAAAAATACAATATTTACTGTATTTTTATGTAGCCTGTAAAGTTAATTTATAATCAAACTTTTGGACAATAAAATTTTTTTAATTTAAGCAAAATAGTTAAAATCTTTAAGTTTAATATTTAATGTAAAAATTACTATTATTTTATTACAAACAAGAAAAATAATTAGTCAATTATTTGGATATATTCATCAATAAATTCCTTTTTTAGACTTTCAGGCGGCAGATCCAGTACTTTTACCTTTATGTTCTTGTTAAAATACTTTATTTCAAAAATATCGCCTTTTTTCACATCGTATGAAGATTTTTTTATATCTCCGTTTACAATGATATTTCCATTGTCAGCCAGTTCCTTTGCCACTGTTCTTCTTTTTATAATTCTTGTTACTTTTAAAAATTTATCTAAACGCATTTTTTTCCTCGATTTTTATTATTTTATATCTTTCATTCCTTCATACCAAGCTGTATTTGTTTCCACAAATCCAACATTTGGGTTTTCTTTCAAGAAAAGACCTCTTACTTTACTCTTCTTATCACTGAAAATATGTGGATTATCAGTTGTTGATTTAGCTAAAAGAGCCTTTTTGATTTTTTCCTGATCTTCTTTTGCTAAAGTTTTTGTATTAAATACGATTGGCCCATTGTAAACAGGTATTGATTTTATAACTGTAAAGCTTTTTCCAGCATAATCTCCAAATGGTGCAACTGCCCCTTTTTTCACTTTATATGTAGCTCCTGAATTAAAGTCTTTTCCAGCAGTCAGCTCATAAATTGTAAATGATTTTGGAATAGCAAATGTCGCAACGTCAACATCTCCTTTAAATAATAAAACTTGTGCTCCTGGATGTGAATTTCCAAACATAACTTTTGAAAATACTTTATTTCCAAGCACTTCATCTGTATTTTTTAGCCCAAACTCTTTTACAATGTAATTAGCAGGTATTTTAAATCCTGATGTAGAGCTGTTTGTAACAAATCCTATAGACTTACCTTTTAACTTCTTCAAGTCAAATCCATCTCCAGAACGGTATTGATTAGCATCTTCTGCTCTAACTGCAATAAAGCTGTAATAACGTGCATCTTCCAATGTTCCACTTTCTCCAGCATTTGTAAGCACCGCCTCAATATCTTTCGTTCTCTGTCTAGCATTCAAATATGCCTCAGCCCCAATATAAGCAATTTGCGATTGACCAGAAATAATATTTTCAACCGTAATATTGTAATCTGTAGTTGTTACAATCTCAACCTTTTTCCCAGTCGCTTCTTGTACAACCCGTGCAAATTCTTCTCTTGACTTTTTCAACGAATCATTAGTTTCATTAGGTAAAAATACAATTTTAATTGTATCATTCTTTTTACCACAACTAACTGCAAATAACAAAATTGCCAGCAATAACAAACTTCTTAAAATATTTTTTCTCATAATACCTCCTAAATAGTATAAATAAATCTGCCTTATTATAGCATTTGTTATTTGCATAGTCAATTCTATATTTTTTGTGGTATGCTTATAATAGATAAATTAAAAAAACTAAATAAAGATATACAATTTTTAGAAGGTTTTCATGAAAAAAAATAAATGGAAAATATTATTAATTTTAAGTATTGCACTTTTAGTCTTGACAGCCTGCTTCAATAAAAAAGAAGATATAGGCAAGAAAAAGAAATCAGAAAAACAGCTTTCAGAAGAAGAACTCCAAAAAGGGAAAGGCGTTAACGGGGATTTGCCTGATATTGTGTATACGTATGAAGGAATAGTAGATGCGGCACCTGGAATCTACCAGTTTCCTGATACTTATGAAGAAAATATAGTGAAAAAATCAGATATCTAGAGAAAATGCATGAAATAGCTTTCTCTGACTATAAATGGGAACCTTTAAGTGATTCTATGATAAACAGAATAATAGCATCTCATAATTTGACACTGTTAATGAACCAATTTCTCATAAAAAGATCTTTAGGAGAAAAAAGTCTTTCAAATGATCCTAAATATGCCGGACTGTATGAAAGTAACGGAAGAGTGTCTAAAAAACTTAAAGTGCTTAGCGAAGAAAGAAAAAATGAAATAGAAACAATATATAAAGCTGAATTTGAAAAAATCACAAAACAGTCGGAAGAATATATAATAGCACAGATTAAAGCTAGAAAAGGAGCAACAGTGGCATATATTCCAACAACAAGCAGAAAAAATCCTATGAGCAAATATTGGAACGGACATGGTGGAAAAGGCGGTACGATTAAAGATTCTAAAAAAGATAATGAAGAATTAAGAAAAGAACAATCAGGAAAATAGAAAATAAAGCAGAACTTACAGTTTAACTTTTTATCAATTGACTTTGTCTTCTCTTTTTTGATATAATGTAACAAATGTTATTATTGTTTAGGAGAGAAATTTAATGTTAGGAAAATCAGGAAGAAATGTTTTATCTGAAATTGTTCAGTGTATAGTTTCAAATATATTCAGTCCATTTATTCGGAAAAATCCTTTAACTATTTTTATTAACGGTAATTTTGTGTACTTTGAAAATATATGCTCCATTTACAGTCAGAACAAAAAAATTTTGTTAAATAAAAGTGACGTATTTCTTCAGTTTCTTGATAAATATATTTCTAATGTGGAATTTGATCTATCCTTTCTTGAAAATATGGACGTCGAACTTCTGATAAAAAAATTTGAACAGCTCTGTTCCAACAGCTATATCAGTTTTATGACAAATGACATTAGGAAAAAAGTTATTGAAAGTTTTAAAAAGATTATAAATGGTATGGTTTACATACATGTCTCGTTTTCAGGCATTATGCTGAATTATACTTCTTTTTCATCAAATGTAAGAATTGTGAGAGCTCCACCTTTTCATTATTGTTTTGATTAAATTAACCAATAATGAAGAGAGGAAAAAATCACAATGAGAGAATTAAAAGGAATTAAAATAGGAAAGTATTATATTGAGAAACCCATTATACAAGGTGGAATGGGAGTAGGAATAAGCTGGGACCAGCTTGCAGGAAATGTTTCTAAAAATGGTGGTTTAGGAACAATAAGCGCTATATGTACAGGATATTACCAGAATATGAAATTTATAAAAAAGCAGGTAAATGGCAGACCATTAGGTACTGAAAATGCCTATAGCAGAGAAGCCTTATTTGAAATTTTTAAAAATGCAAGAAAAATATGTGGAGATAAACCTCTTGCATGTAATATCCTACATGCAATAAATGATTATGAAAGAGTTGTCACTGATGCTCTCGAAGCAGGTGCAAATATTATTGTAACAGGTGCAGGACTGCCTCTTGAGCTGCCAAGACTTACTGAAAATTATCCTGATGTTGAAATAGTTCCTATTGTTTCATCTGCAAGGGCTTTAAAAATCATATGTAAAAAATGGAAGGCAGCAGGAAGAACTCCTGGAGCCGTTATTGTGGAAGGACCTAAAAGTGGTGGGCACCAGGGTGCAAAATACGACGAACTGTTTGCTCCGGAACATCAGCTTGAAGCTATCCTGCCACCTATAAAGGAAGAAAGAGATAAATGGGGAGATTTCCCAATAATTGCTGCAGGTGGTATCTGGGACAGAAATGATATTGAAAAGATTATGGATTTAGGTGCAGATGCAGTACAGATGGGAACAAGATTTATCGGAACACATGAATGTGATGCAAGCCCTGTACTTAAGCAGGTTCTTATAAATGCAAAAGAAGAGGATATTGTAATAGTAAGTTCACCTGTGGGCTATCCTGGAAGGGCAGTAAAAACAGAATTAATAAAAACTTTAGAACCAGGTACAAAAAAAATACAATGTATCAGCAACTGCGTTTTTCCTTGTAACAGAGGGGAAGGTGCAAGAAGGGTAGGCTACTGTATTGCAGACAGTCTTGGAGATGCCTATCTGGGAAGACTGCAGTCAGGTCTCTTTTTCTCAGGCGCAAACGGCTACAAGCTTAAAGAAATTGTGCATGTAAAAGATTTGATTGATGAACTTATGACTAATGTAAAATAAAAAAATAGAAACTATTTTCTAAATAAGAATTGTTATATCAAACATAATAAAAATTATATTTATTCGTTTATTAAAATTTTACTCATCAAAAACAGAAATTCGTTAAGAAAAAATCATAAACTCGCTTTTTAAAAGCTCAGACAATGATTTTTTCTAGCACTCATTAACTATTTTTAATTGTAAAATTATTAAATAACTTATAAATATAATTTTTACATTGTTTTTTATAAATTCGCTATTTATAATAGTTTCTGTTTTTTTATTTCCAGCACATCAATTTTATCTTCATCAACCAGTATAGCCTGATTATTAGTTATTGGTACTAAATTTAATGAAGAATATGCACTCATTGTTTTTTCTGCACTCTCTTCAAAGGGAAAACATCCATAATGTGGAACTGTATAAAAATCAACCAGATTCAGTGAATTCAAATTTTTCAGTTCTGAAATATATTCTGTCCCATCATCCATAAGTCCTGCATATTTTATATTCTCAGAAACAATCATTGCTCCTGCCGACTCGCCAATATAAAGTTTACCTTTATTTACTTCTTCTACGATTATTTCATCAGCACCTGTTTTTTTCATTTCCTGTAGAAGATAGAAAATATTTCCTCCTGACACATAAATAAAATCATTATTTTTTATCTTTTTTACTATTTCACTTTTTTCAGCCTGCGAAATATCTAAAATATCAATTATCATTCCTGCTTTTTCAAGTTCTTTTTTTGCATCTTTCACATAAAAATTTATTTTTTCAACTTTACTCGCAGTTGGAATAAAAGTTACTATTTTCCCCTTAAGATTTTTTTCAAATATATTCAGCAATCCTGCAACATCTGCAAAAGATGAACATAGAAACAATTTCTTTCCCTGATAAGTTTTTTTCATTTTATATTCTCCTTTTCATATTTTATATTTTTTATATTTATAGTATAATATAAAAAAGTGTCAATTTATGATACTATTTCATATTATTTTCAAAAGGAGCAATATGAATAAATCAGAAAGAATTAATGATATGATGTTATTTCTAAATGACAGAAGTTCATTTAATCTAAAAGATATTATGGAAAAATATAATATATCCAGAAGTACTGCACTTAGAGATATTTCATCACTGGAAGAAATAGGAATGCCTATCTACTCACAAACAGGAAGAAATGGCCACTATAGGATACTTCCCAATAAACTGCTTTCTCCCATTGTATTTAATACTGATGAAATATTTTCCCTCTATTTTTCAATGCTTACTTTGAAAGCTTATGAAACTACTCCCTTTCACTTAAGTATTGAAAAATTAAAGGAAAAATTTGAAAGATGTCTTCCATCAGATAAAATCGAACTTATTCATAAAACAGAAAAAGTTTTAAGTTTTGGAACGGTAAAACAGATTAATCATTGTGAATTTCTAAAGGATATTCTTGAATTTATCCTTGATGAAAAAATATGTAGAATAAAATATTCAAAGAATAATGTAATAGAACAATATTATATACAGTTTTTTAATATTTCTTCAAAGTATGGCCAATGGTATGCAATAGGATATAATTTTAAAACAGAGGATTACAAAGTATTTAGATGTGACAAAATTCTGAATATGGAGGAAAGTACTGAATATTCTTCAAAATCTCTTTCTGAATTAGTGACATCATATGATATTTCATTAAAAAAGAAAGGATATACAGAATTTGAAATTGAAATTTCAAAGGCTGGAGCTGATATTTTTTATAAAGAAAATTACCCTTCAATGAAACTTTTTCATGAAAATGGGAAATACTTTATTCGTGGTTTTTATAATGCTGGAGAAGAGAATTTTATTACAGGATATTTTATGAATTATGGAAAAAATATTTTATCCATAAAGCCTTTTTTCCTTAAAAATTTAATAATCACTAGAATAAAAAATCTTGAAAATTATTTTAGTTATAACTTGTGACATAGCTTTAATTATACTATAATATAAGAAATTATACGAGGTGATAAAATAAATGAAATATGTATATTTTTACAATACTGGAATAAAAGAGTTAGGTACATTAGGAATTGGAGCATGTGAAGACAAAATAACAGATTTATTTTTTGAATATGAAATGGAAAATGTTAAAAAGAATAAAAATTATATTATAAAGGAAACTCCTTTAATAAAAAAAGCCGCATCTCAGTTATTTGAATATCTGAATGGAAAAAGAAAAGAATTTGATTTACCTTTACTAAAAGATGGAACTGATTTTCAAATTTCCGTCTGGAATGAACTTTTAAAAATTCCTTATGGTGAAACCCGTTCATATAAAGATATCGCTATTGCAATTAATAATGAAAAAGCTGTGAGAGCTGTAGGAATGGCAAATAACAGAAATAAAATTTCTATCTTTATTCCATGTCACAGAGTGATAGGAAGTAACAAAAAACTTGTAGGATATGGTGGAGGTCTTGAAATAAAAGAATTTCTTCTTAATCTTGAAAGCAAAAAATAAAGTTGAAAGTTATAAAACAGAATATCTCAAAAAATGATTTTTATAGCATGGGAATCACGCATAAAATTATTTTAGTGTTTGTCATTTTTTATTATTTATAAATATATTATCTGAAACTTAAATTTGAAAGTGAAATAAAAAATTTGATTAAAACAACATATTGTATATACAAAATTAAAAAAATATGCTAAAATAAATTATACAGGAAAGACAGTTAACATAAAGTAATTAAATAAGGAGGATAAAAATGAAAAAATATGATGCAGTTATTATTGGATTTGGAAAAGGTGGAAAAACTCTGGCAGGATTTCTTGCTGGAAAAGGGCAAAATGTAGCATTGATTGAAAAATCTGATAAAATGTACGGAGGTACATGTATAAATGTAGGATGTATCCCATCAAAGAAGTTAGTGAACAGTACAAAAGTACTTAAAAATAAAGGACTGGACAATGTTGAAGCGAAAGAAAAATTTTATGCTGAAAGTATAGACAATAAAAATACCTTAATTGGAGCATTGAGAGGAAAAAACTATGAAATGCTTGCTTCAAAAGATACAGTTACAGTTTATGACGGAACAGGAAGTTTTGTTTCAAAAAATGTTGTAAATGTAGAAAACAATGGAGAAAATATTCAGATTGAAGGAGAAAAAATATTTATAAATACAGGTTCGACTACTATAATTCCTAATATAAAAGGAATTTCAGAAAGTAAGCATGTTTATACAAGTACTTCACTTATGGAATTAAAGGAACTTCCAAAAAAGCTGACAATAATAGGTGCAGGATATATTGGACTTGAATTTGCTTCAATGTATTCTGAATTCGGATCGGAAGTTACAGTTATTGACATGGCTGACAGATTAATGCCAAGAGAAGATGAAGAAATTGCCGAGAGAGTAAAAGCAATACTTGAAGCAAAAGGAATAAGATTTCTTCTGAAATCAAAAATAGAAGAAATTTCTGACAGAAATGGCAAGGGATATGTAAAAATTTCAGGAGAAAATGGAGAAAGCGAAGTTGAATCAGATGCTATTCTTGTGGCAATTGGAAGAAAGCCTAACACAGAAGGGCTTAACCTTGAGGCTGCAGGAGTGAAAACTGACGAAAGAGGGGCGGTTGCAGTTGATGAAACATTGAAAACGACAGCTGATAATATATGGGCAATGGGAGATGTAAAAGGTGGACTTCAGTTTACATATATTTCCCTTGATGATTTCAGAATAATAAGAGACAATGTATATGGAAATGGAAGCAGAACAATAAATGACAGAAATGTAATACCTTACAGCGTATTTATAAATCCACCTTTATCAAGAGTGGGAATGACTGAAAAAGAAGCTGTTGAAAAAGGGTATGAAGTGAAAACGGGAAGACTGGAAGCCATGGCTATTCCAAAAGGAAAAATAGAAGGAGTAACAGACGGTCTGCTTAAAACAGTGGTGGATGCCAAGACAGATAAAATACTTGGATGCACTTTACTGTGTAATACTTCCCATGAAATGATAAATGTTGTAGCAGCTGCAATTAAAGCTGAACAGAAATATACATTCCTGAGAGATATGCTGTTTACACACCCTACAATGAGTGAAGCATTGAATGATTTATTTGGTAGCGTGAAGTAGGAAATTATACAAATTTTCTTGACATATAATCAAAATCGCTATATACTGTTATAAGAATAACCGAAGATTAAAATACCGGGGAGCTTTATTGCTGAGAGTAGTTGTCAATGGCAACTTAACCCGTCAAACCTGATTCGGATAATACCGACGAAGGGAGTATCTTTTAATAATCAAAATTACACTAATTGGAAATAACTGCTTCGGAAAAATTAAATATAGAATGCTCAATTATTTAAAACAGAAATTTCCAATAGAAATAAAAATAAATGTAAGATAGATGTTAAAATACCTCCTTTGTCAAAAAAGGAGGATTTTTTATGTTAAAAAATGAAATAGATGCAAGTGTTGCAATTCAGGTTTTGCCAAGTGTTCAAGGAAATGATGAAATTGTAGGAATTGTGGATGAAGTAATTGCCTACATTAAAAGCAAAAATCTGAATACTCACGTAGGGCCTTTTGAAACAACTATTGAAGGTAAATATGAGGAACTTATGGACATTGTGAGGGAATGCCAGCTTATAGCTGTAAAAGCTGGAGCGCCAGGAGTCATGTCCTATGTAAAAATAAATTATAAGCCGAAGGGAGATGTACTTACCATTGAGCAGAAAATCTCAAAACATTCTGAATAAAATAATGGATAAATCAGCACCATTTATTATAATATTTTTTATCCTTATTTTATGGGAAATTTTATCAGCAACAGGAATTGTGCCAAAATTTATGCTACCTTCGCCTTTTGATGTAGTAAAGGCATTTATTGATGATTTTCCATTGCTGATGCATCATACCTGGATAACACTGGTAGAAGCATTTTTAGGACTGGGACTGGGAATAATACTGGGGTTTCTGATGGCCATTATAATGGACAGATTTGAATTTGCATATAAGGCGATATATCCGGTACTTGTAATAACTCAGACTGTTCCGACTGTGGCAATTGCCCCACTTCTGGTATTATGGCTGGGTTATGGAATAATGCCAAAGATAACATTAATTGTCATAACATCATTTTTTCCTATAACTATAGGACTTCTTGATGGCTTCAAGTCAGCAGACAGGGATGCATTGAACTTGTTGAAAACAATGGGAGCAACACCTCTGCAGAATTTTATTCATATAAAATTTCCAGGCTCTATAGGATATTTTTTTGCAGGACTTAGAATATCGGTTTCCTATTCAATTATAGGAGCAGTTGTGGCAGAATGGCTCGGAGGATTTGACGGTCTTGGAGTTTATATGACAAGGGTAAGAAAATCATATTCATTTGATAAAATGTTTGCAGTAATATTTTTTATATCGGCAATTAGTCTGTTTCTGATGTATATTGTAAAAAAGATACAGAAAAAGGCAATGCCATGGGATAATAATATTTAATTTAAAAATTTATGTAAAATAATAAAACAAATAATATAAGAAGGAGTGGAACAAATGAAAAAAATTTTAAGAGTTCTGTTATTTTCTCTGCTAGTGATATTAGCTGTAGCGTGTGGAAAGAAAGACAGTCAAGGTAATGGCGGAAATGATGAAAAGAAAAGCGGTGAAAGCTCTTCGGCAAAAATAAGCATAGTGCTGGACTGGACACCAAATACTAATCATACAGGATTGTTTGTAGCAAAGGAACTGGGATATTTTAAGGAAGAAGGGCTGGAAAATGTGGAAATAGTTCAGCCACCTGAAGGAAGTACAACGGCATTAATAGGAGCCGGAGGTGCACAGTTTGGAATAAGTTTTCAGGATACATTGGCAAAATCCTTCTCAAATGACAGTCCTGTACCTGTAACTGCTGTTGCCGCAATTATACAGCACAATACTTCAGGAATAATATCATTGAAGGATAGAGGAATAGAAAGTCCAAAAAAACTTGAAGGTCATAAGTATGCTACATGGGATGATGAAATAGAAAAAGCAATATTGAAAAAAATCATAACAGATGACGGTGGAGACTTCGGTAAAGTTAAAATGATTCCAAATACAGTAACAGATGTAGTTACAGCACTTAAGACAGATATTGATGCTGTGTGGGTATATTATGCGTGGGATGGAGTTGCAACGGAGCTTGCAGGATTACAGACAAATTTTCTGAACTTTGCTGATTATGGGAAGGAACTGGATTATTACAGTCCCGTTATAATTGCAAATAACGATTATTTAAAGAAAAATCCAGAAGAAGCAAAAAAAGTTTTAAGAGCAATAAAAAAAGGATACGAATATGCTATTGCAAATCCGGAAGAAGCGGCAAAAATATTAGTGAAAAATGCTCCTGAACTGAAACTGGAACTTGTTATAAAAAGTCAAAAATGGCTTGCTTCAAAATATAAGGCAGATGTGGCAGAATGGGGAGTAATAGACCAGAACCGTTGGGATTTATTTTATGAATGGTTATTTAAAAATAGTCTGATTAAAAAGGAAATATCTAAGGGATATGGATTCTCTAATGACTATCTGAAATAGGATTTTCAGCTGAGAAAGTTATTTAAAGTGAAAGGCAGTATTAAAAAATGACAACATCAATTACAAAAGAAAATAGGAAGCTGAAACTGGAAAGTAAAAATGTTTCAGTGCAGTTTGAAGATAAAAAAATTATAGAGGATATTTCTGTCAGGCTTTATGAGAATGAGCTTGTGTGCATTCTCGGACTGAGCGGAGTTGGAAAAACTACACTTTTTAATGTTATTGCAGGTCTGATTTCTCCGAGTGAAGGAACTGTAGAAATGAATGGTACTAATATTACAGGAAAATCAGGAAATATAAGTTATATGCTCCAGAAAGATTTACTTCTGCCATTTAAGACAGTGATAGATAATGTCTCGCTTCCCCTTGTAATAAAAGGAGAGAAAAAGAAATTTGCAAGGGAAAAGGCTGAAAAATACTTTATGCAGTTCGGTTTAGAAGGAACAGAGAAAAAGTATCCAAATCAGTTGTCAGGTGGAATGAGGCAGAGGGCTGCACTTCTGAGAACATACTTATTTTCAAATGAAACTGCATTGCTTGATGAGCCTTTCAGTGCTCTGGATGCTATAACAAAACATAGGATGCATCTCTGGTATCTTGACATAATGAAACAGATAAAAATGTCTACATTATTTATAACTCACGATATAGATGAAGCCATAATTCTGTCAGACAGGATTTATATACTGTCAGGAAGTCCAGGTAAAATAGCGGCAGAAATAGAGGTTAATATAGACAGATGTGGAGATAATGAGGAACTGCAGCTATCGGAAAAGTTTTTAAAATATAAAAGGAAAATACTGGAATATTTAAGATAGATAGACTGTCTCAAAACAGGAAAATACTTACACGTTTTTTAGAATTTTCTGAATATATTAATATTCAAAGAGCCAGTTTATACTTTTAAATGGCTCTCTGTCAAGTGTGGGGTGATAAAAAGCTCAATAACCTTAAGGATTTTTAAGTTTAATAAGCTTTCTCAGGTTATTGAATTTTTCTTCACCCCACAGATATTATAGAGCTTATATTTTAAGATAATAAATGAATTAATCACATTTTAGATACAAATCATAAAAATCAGAATAACACAAATACACATAAAAAATTATATCGTTATGAAAAATTTTTTTCAATAAAATTTGAAAAAATAAAAATCTTGAAAAATATTGAAATCAGTATATATTATTAGTATAAGGAGAAAAAATGGTAAAAAAAAGGTATTTTGAAATTATTAATCTGATACTAAATTCAAATGATGAAATTACAGTAAAAGATATTTCAAACTTATACAATATAACTGAAAGAAGTATTCGTTATGACATTGATGAATTAAATATGTTTTTTCAGGAAAAAAACAATAGAGACATCATTGAAATAAATAATAACAGATTAAAGATTTTATACTCAGGAAATGAAATAGAAGAAATTGTCAGAAATATAAGAGTTAAGGAATATTTTTTATCAGAAAATGAAAGAGTTAATATATTAGCTTACGAGATATTTCTTGTTAAGAATGAATTTATACTACAGTACTTTACTGAAAAATATAACCTGAGTAAAACAACTGTAAGGTATTCATTAAAAGAGTTGAATAAAATTATTGATGAATATGGTCTTGTAATTGATATGAACAACAATAGAGGATATAAGATTATTGGAAACGAAGTAAATATAAGGAAATATATGATTAATATATTGCGAAAGTATATAAAGAACACAAAAGAGAAGACCATAGAGTACAATCCTTTAGAAAAGATAATACAAAAATTTTTAAAAAAGGGTAGAATAGAAGAATCTAAAAATTTAATTAATAAAATACTGGATTATACAGAAAAAACAATTAGTGACGAAGCATTTGAAACTTTACAGCTGTTTCTATTTATTTCACAGATAAGAAATGAAAATGGATACGAAATAGAAGAAGATGTGGAAAATAAAATTTTTCTTTCGAAAACAGTAGAATTTAATAAAATTAAGGAAATATTGGAAAAAATTGAAAATATAAAAGAAAAAGATATTTATTATTTTGTTGATTTTTTTCTAGGTTCATATTCATATAACTTGGATTATTCCTATTTTTTAAACTGGATTTTGATAGAAAGCCTGATAGATCAATTTATAAAGTTGTTAAGTGATAGCTTGGGAATAAATCTTACAGAAGATAAAATTTTAAGAAAAGAATTGCTTAATCATATAAAACCTGCAATTTATCGAATGAAAAATAAATTTAAACTGACAGAAAGTATTTTAAGCGAAGTCAAAAAACAGTATATGGAACTTTTTGTAAAAACAAAATCAAGTTTGAAAATAATTTCTGATTTTATAAATCTGTCATTTGATGAAGATGAAACGGCTTTTATTACTATTATGATTCAAAGGGCTGTAATGAGAAATAATCCTGCGACACTGTTCAAGAAAGATACTGACATATTGATTGTATGTGGATTGGGATATAGCAGTTCAAGATTTTTATATGAAAACATTAATAACAGATTTCAGGTTAACATAATTGATATAATACCTTTTAATCAGCTGGAAAATTACAATTATCTGGAAAAAGCTGATATCATTATATCAACATTGAATTTTAAGCTGGATGGTATAGATGTAATAACAGTTAATCCCATCATGAATGAAAAGGATATTTTAAAATTAAAAAATTACGGTCTTCCTGAAAAAAAATCAAAAATAAAGTTGACAGAGTTGTTAAATGTTATAAAGAAAATAACGGATGAATCAGAATTAAAAAAACAGCTGATGAAAAATTTCGAAGAAAACATTTATGATGATACGGAATCAAAAGTGGAAATTGGTAAAAGTTTTGTAGAATTACTTTCTGAAAAAAATATTAAGTTAAATATCAATGCAAATGACCTTGAGGAAGTAATAGAAATTACAGGTAAGACAATGATTGATTCAGGGCTTGTGAAGAAAAAATATACAGAAGAATTGAAAAATCAGATTATACAGTATGGAAAATATATTCTGGTTGGTGATAAAACAATTTTGCCTCATGGGCAGCTTTTAAAAAATGTAAAAGAAACAGGTTTTTCATTAATAACATTAAAAAAGGAAATAGATTTTTTTGGGAGTGAAATAAGAATAGTTATATGTCTTGCATCAAGGAATAAAGATGAGCATTTACGGGCTATACTTGAATTGAACGGATATCTGAAAAATCCTGATTTTGAGAATGAACTGCTAAATAAAGAGAATCCCAAAGAACTGATAGATTATTTAAAATTTCTAGAGACGGCTGATATTTGAATATTATAGCAGTTATTTCTGAAAAATTGAATTAACTAAATTTATTAAATACAGGAGATAGAAAAATGGAGAATTTTATTAATAAGGATAATATTATTTTAGATTTGGAAACGGAAAATAAGATAGAAATAATTAATAAAATGATAGATACAGTATCTAATGAAAAATTAGTTGATAAGGAAAAATTTTTTGAAGATGTTTTGAAAAGGGAAAAAATGGAAAATACTGTTGTGGGATTTAAAGTAGCAATTCCTCATGGAAAATCAGAATTTATAAATTCTCCTCAGATAGTATTTGCAAAATTAAAAAAAGAAATTTTTTGGGGAGATCCGGATGAAAAGGTGAAATATATATTTCTTCTTGGGGTTCCTTCAGCTTCAGCAGGGGAACATATAAAAATTTTAATGAAGCTTTCAAAAAAGATACTGGAGGAAAAATTTAGGGAAAAATTGGAAATAACAGATGACAAGGAAGAATTATTAAAAATTATTATTGAGTAAATGAAAGTAAAAAATAAACTGATATAAGGAGAAGAATTATTATGAAAAAAATTGTAGCAGTCTGTGCATGTCCGATGGGACTGGCACATACATTCATGGCGGCAGATTCTTTAGAGAAGGCGGCAAAGGAACTAGGTGTAGAAATTAAAATAGAAACACAGGGAGCAGATGGAATTCAGAATGAACTTACAAAAAAAGATATAGCAGAATCAGATGCAGTAATTCTTGCGTTGGCAATTACTCCACAAGGTATGGAACGTTTTGAAGGTTATGATCCTTATGAAATTACTTTGAAGGAAGCAATTAGGGAAGGAAAAGAGATTTTAGAAGAAATAGTTGAGGAAATAGGGTAATTTAATAGAAAATGGTATAAATAAAGCAGAATAAAATTAAAAATTATGGAGGTATTTAAAATGGCTCAATTAAAAAGAAAAAGAAAAAATAGTTTTTGGCAGGAATTTTATAAACATCTTATGACAGGTATATCCTATATGATACCGGTACTTATAATGGGAGGACTTATTGGTGCGTTTTCTCAGGTAATCCCTTACGTAATATTTAAAATTGATCCAAGTGTATCAATTTTGGATGCAATAAAGACAGGACAGTATACAGGAATGAGCTTACAGTTATTAAAATTGGCTTCGTTGATGGAAAGTTTTGGATTTACATTATTCGGTTTTGCTATTCCAATGTTTGCAGCATTTGTGGCAAACTCTATAGGTGGTAAAACTGCTCTTGCTGCAGGATTTATAGGCGGTTACGTTGCAAATAAGCCTGTAGCCACTATAGGAATGGTTGATGGAGTTCTGGATAAGGTTACTCCAGTTCCTTCAGGATTTTTAGGGGCGTTTATTATTGCAATGATAATAGGATATTTTGTAAAATATTTAAATAAAAGTATTAACTTACCAAAAAACTGGCTTGCATTTAAATCTACATTCCTAATACCTTTACTTTCTTCACTTTTCTGTATGTTTGTAATGGTATTTGTAATAACTCCTGTTGGAGGATGGATAAATCTCCAAATTAGAGCACTTCTTGAGGCTGCAGGAGCAGCAGGGCAGTTTGCATATGCTCTTGTACTTTCAGCAACTACAGCTTTCGATTTAGGAGGGCCTGTAAACAAGGCTGCAGGATTCGTGGCTTTAGGATTTACTACTGAAAAAGTTCTTCCAATTACAGCAAGAACAATAGCAATAGTTACTCCATCAATAGGTCTTGGACTGTCAACTCTGATAGATAAGAAATTAGTTGGAAGAAGAGTTTATAACAGTGAATTTTATGATGCAGGTAAAACATCAATTTTCCTTGCTTTTATGGGAATTTCAGAAGGAGCAATTCCTTTTGCACTTGAAAATCCTGGATTTACAATTCCTTTATATGTAATTTCTTCAATAATAGGAGCATTTTCAGGAATAGCTCTAGGAGCAGTACAATGGTTCCCTGAATCAGCAGTCTGGGAATGGCCTCTTGTAAAAAATCTTCCTGCATATATGATAGGAATAGCTGTAGGATCAATAATAATTGCAGTATGTAATGTGCTGTACAGAAATAAGCTTATAAAAGATGGTAAGCTGGAAGTAGATGAGTATTAATATGAATAAAAAATATGATTTTCCGATTATTCCGCATACACACTGGGATAGGGAATGGTACTTTACAACTTCCCGTTCTAAAATATATTCTCTGAATCATTTTAAGGAAATATTTGATGTGCTGGAAAACAATAAAAACTTCAGTCATTTTTTGCTAGATGCACAACTGTCTATCATAGATGACTATCTCGAGTTTCATCCCTATGATGAAGATAGAATAAAAAGACTTGTTACAGAAGGTAAACTTATAATAGGGCCATGGTATACACAGACAGATCAAATGGTAATAAGCGGAGAATCCATTATAAGAAATCTATATTATGGAATAGAAAGGGCAAAAGATTTTGGGGCATATATGAAAACAGGATATATGCCTGATTCTTTTGGTCAGTCGGCTCAGATGCCACAGCTGCTGAATGGTTTTAACATAAAATACAATACCTTTAAAAGAGGGCTGGGGGATAGTCATTATCCTAAAAATGAATTTTACTGGGAATCTCCTGATGGGAGCAGGGTTTTCAACATGTATCTTGACAGATATGGAAATTTTGTTTATTTTACATCTGAAACAGATAGTTTGAATAATTTGATGGCAAAATTGAAGGAAGAAACAGACAGAAGGTCATTAATAGGGACTTTAACATTATATAACGGTGAAGATCAGAGACCGATTAGGAAAAATCTTCCTGAAATTGTAGAAAAACTTAATAAGCTTAATCCTGATAGTAATTTTTATATATCTACCATTGATAATGTAATGGAGAAAGCGGAAAATAATGGATTTAATTATGATACTGTAAAAGGGGAGATGACATCAGGTCAATTCAGCAGGGTTCATAAATCCATTTATTCAACTAGAGCGGACTTGAAGATAAAAAATAACAAGAATGAAAATCTTATAGTGAATATATCGGAGCCTTTAAGTTCAATAGCATATAAATCAGGCTTTGAATATGAAAATAAAGTTTTTGAAAAGGCATGGAAGCTTATGGCTGAAAATGCCGCTCATGACAGTATCGGTATGTGTAATTCTGACGAAACTAATAACAGTATTGAATATAGAAATGATACTGTAAAATCTCTAATGGATAATCTGAATGATTTAAAGATGAGGGAAATAGGATCAGCTATTCCTGAAAAGGATATTTTTCAGTTTCAAGTATATAATTTTCTTCCATACAGAAGAAGTGGAGTTTTAAAGGCTGAAATTTTTACTCCTTTTACTGATGTAGGAATTTACGATACTGATGGTAATATATACAAAACCAAAGTTCTAAAAACTGAAAAGATTGAGGAAAGAATAAAAAATAAAATGAAATCTGAAGTAGGATTCAATACAAATGATAATCCCCGTTGGATAAAGGAAAATGCAGAAATATATAAAACTGAGTTGCTGATTTACCTGAAAGATATGCTGCCTTTAGGATATAGAACTCTATTTATGAGAAAAAAAGAGTTGGCTGATAAAGTTTATGAATGCATTACCGAAGTGAATGAAATTGAAAATGAAATTTTGAATGTGAGAGTTAAGGAAAATGGTTCAATAATCATAAAAGATAAAAAGAATAATTTGAAAAAAGAAGGTCTTTTGATTTTTGAAGATTCTGGAGATGCAGGAGATACTTATGATTATTCAGAGCCTTATAACGACAGAATTTTAACAAGTGAAAATTCTGAAATCAAAATATTTGAAACAGAAAAAAATTCTCTGTTAAATAAAATAAAATATTCTGTAAAAATGAATATTCCTCATAATTTGACATCAAGAGAACAGGAACAAGATAATATCCAGATAGAATTTTTGGTAACTCTAACACTGGAAAAAGAAAGTTCTCTTGTAAAAGTAGATATAGAAGTTGAAAATAAAGCTATAGAACATCGTGTTCGTGTATTGTTTAAAACAGGAATAGAAAGTGTTGAGTCTATTGCTGATCAGCAATTTGGAACAATTAGAAGACCTGTTTATCTTTCTGAAGTTAAAAACTGGCAGGAAAATGGTTGGAGTGAGAAGCCGAGAACAATAGAACCAATGCAATCTTTTGTCTCTCTTGCTAATGAGCATGAAAATGTAAGCATTATAACAGATTGTGTCAGGGAATATCAAATTATAGGTGAAAAATTAGATACAATAGCACTTACTTTATTTAGATCAACACCAGAGATGGGAAAAGCTGAGCTTAAAGATAGACCTGGAAGAGCTTCTGGAATGGCCAATTGGGAAACACCTGATGCACAGCTGCTGAAAAATTTAAAATTTAACTTTGCTATTTTTATTGGAAAAGAAGGGTATTCTGCTTCAAAAATTTCAAATATGTCTAAGGAATACTTGACACCTTTATATTATTATCAGGCTGCAGAATTTAAAAATGTGGATATTTTCTTTTTAATGAATAAACCTGAAATTCAGAATCTTCCATTTGATTTTTCTATGTTTTCTTCAGAAAATAGGAATTGTGTTCTCAGTACTGTGAAAAAAGCAGAAAAGGAAGACGCTCTAATTATGAGAATATATAATCCAGATGATAAAAAATCTACTAATTTTGACATTATATATCATGATGATATTAAAAATACATCTTTGGTAAAATTTGATGAAGAAACAGTCATGGATAATGTTGAATTCAGTCTTGCTGGAAATAAAATTAAAATTAATAATGTAAAAACTTGTCAGGTTTTAAGTATCAAGGTTAAATAAAGGTTCTTTGTCAAGTGTGGGATGAAATAAACTTATAAATATAAAATATGTGCTTTTAAACTTTATTATTTTAACTATCAAGTTTTCTGGCACATATTTTAATTTTTGAATATGATGTTATTATATTTCCAACATTTTTTCTAGTTTTCAAATTCTACATTAGAAAAATATATTTCAACTCTTCTGTTATTGTATCTTCCTTCTATAGTATCATTATAGTCAACTGGATTTTCTTCTCCTTTTCCTATGATTTTCCTAAAAGAAAATCTTTTATTTAGTCCATATTCTTTCATTAATTCAGCTACTTTTTTAGCTCTTTGTTTAGATAATTCCAAATTGTGTGCTTTTGAACCTATATTATCTGTATATCCTATAATATCAATATATCCATTTTTTCCAAACATATTTAATGTTTCAACAATTTTTTTAATAACAGCCTTTTCTGACTCAATAAGAGTGTCATCATCAATTTTATACCCATGTACTACGCATTTTTTCTCAGTTTCTGAGCAAAATGTCCACTCGTCACTTACAATTTTTTTTATATTGACTTCTCCTAAACTTATATTATTTCCCCCATTAGAAATTTTCTCTGCGGCTATGTTAAATGCAAAAATAAATATCAGAATTAAAAGTATTTTTTTCATGTCTATTTTATCTCCAAATAATTTTTTTATAAATATAGTTAATACTTCAATTTATTCTTCCATTTTTTCAAGTATTTCATCACTTATATTAAAATTCGCATATATTTCCTGGACATCTTCATTGTCTTCAAGGTCATCATACAGTTTTAATATTTTTGCTGCAGTTTCAATATCAGTTATTTCTATTTCATTTTGTGGATACATTGTTATTTCAGCATTTTCACTATTTAAACCTTTTTCCTCCAAAGTCTTTTTTACACTTTCAAAGTTATTTGGGTCTGTTATTACTACTGAAAAATTTTCTCTGTCAATAATATCTTCTGCGCCTGCTTCCAGTGCAACTTCCATCAGTTTTTCCTCATTGATTTTTTTCTTATCAAATTCAAGAATACCTTTCCTGTCAAACATAAATGCAACGGAGCCTGTTTCTCCAAGATTTCCTTCATTTCTTGAAAAATTCATTCTGACTGTGGAAGCTGAACGGTTTTTATTGTCTGTAACTACATCCACTAAAAATGCTGCTCCTCCAGGTCCATATCCTTCATATCTTATTTCAATATATTCTACACCTTCCAATTCGCCTGTTCCCTTTTTTACTGCTCTTTCAATAGTGTCTTTTGACATGTTTGCAGCTTTTGCCTTATCTATTGCAAGCCTTAACCTTGGGTTAAAATCTATATTCCCACCGCCTATTTTTGCCGCAATCATTATTTCCTTACCTAATCTTGTAAAAGCTTTTCCTCTGATTTTATCCTGTCGTCCTTTTCTCTGTTTTATATTTACCCACTTATTATGTCCTGCCACGAGATTTACCTCCAAAACATGTTAGTTATATTATTTCTTATTCTGAATTTTTTGCAGAATAGTTTTAATTGCATCACCAATATTACTTATATTGGAAAGTTCTTCATCCTTTATCCATTTAGAAACATCAGCATTAGCATATCCCAGACTTTCCAGAGCCAGTTTTATATCTTCCTTCATAAGAAGAAGTTTTGTATTTGAAGTATCTGAAATAATATTTTTTCCGTTTGAAATACCTTCGTTTTCATTCTGAATTTCAATTATATTAAGCTTTTTAACCTTGTCTTTTAAATCCAGTATTATTTTCTGGGCTTTCTTTTCACCTAGTCCCGGCACCTTTGTAAACAGCTTTGAGTTGTTGTCCAGTACAATATTTATAACATCTTTTACATTGTAAGTGGAAAGAATAGCAAGAGTAAGTTTAGGACCTACACCGCTTATTTTTATCAGTTCTCTGAAAAGTTCCCGCTCATTTTCAGTTTTAAATCCGTAAAATGAAATATCATCTTCCTTGACATGGGTATGAATATACAGTTTTTCATCTTCCCCTATTTCCTTAAGTGTTTCAAATGTTTTCAGGGAAATAAAGATTTTATACGCCAGTCCATTTATATCAATTGCTACATAGTCAATTTTTTTTATTGTAAGTTCTCCAAAAATATATTCAAACATTATTATAAACTAAGTGTAAATTTACACTTCTCCTTTCATTTTACTTTCTAATATTTAACACTACAGTTTTTTGTGAAACCTAAAGCTTTACAAGGTTTACATGGTCAATATTTTCATTTAGAAACATTATTCCTATTTCCTTAAATTTATCCTGTCCATCAGTTACAAAATATTCAACTTCATGTCCTTTTTCGGCATCATTTTTCAGTAAATTCTTTTTTACCAGAATCTCTTTTAAGTCCTGAGCTGTCTCTTTTGCAGGATCAACAATTTTAATATCAGGATAAATACTGCTTATTGTTTCTTTCAGTAAAGGATAGTGTGTACATCCCAAAATCAGGGAATCAATTTTATCCCTGAAATCATCGAGATACATCTGTACCATCTGATTTATAAGCTTTCCTTTAATTATTCCTTCTTCAATTGCAGGAACAAATAGAGGGCATGATTTTGAATATACTTCTATTTCATGATTTCTTTTTTTTATTTCAGTTTCGTATTTTTTTGAATTGATGGTAGCTTTTGTGCCGATGACCCCTATTCTATTATTTTCTGTAGTATAAAGAGCTGTCTTCACACCAGCTTCTATAACTCCTATGATGGGAGTCTTAAATGTTTTATTCAGTTCATCTAAAGCAAGAGAAGTAGCTGTATTACAAGCTACTACAATTGCATCTACTTTTTTTTCTATTAAAAAGTCTACGATTTGTTTTGAATATCTGATAATCAGATCTTGTGTCTTTTCTCCGTAGGGCACTCTGGCAGTGTCCCCGAGATAAATGATTTTTTCATTTGGAAGAACATTTCTTACTTCCTTTAAAACAGTTAATCCTCCAACCCCTGAATCAAAAATACCAATAGACATTCTTCATTTGCAATAGATAAAGCTACTGCAGCTCCTTTCTCTATTTATAATATGAAATTCTAAATATAAAACTGTAACCGTTATCTCATTATAAGGGAACCTGTAAATTCATTGACTCCATCGTCAGCAGAATACTGTCCTACGATTTTTCCTCTGTCCTTACTTGAAATATTACTGTTCAGCTTTACTTTATAGTTCAGCCTTTTATTTCCTGTTTCCCCTGAAACAACAATATCCTCTGTAGGGTACAGATTATATTTTTCATTTCCTATCCTTACAGTACTGACAATTTCATTTTTATCTATTACTTTTGTTTTAGCATTTTCAATATTTTTTTTACGATTAGTCGATGACCTATCTGGCAAATTACCCTGTAAATCTTTCAAATTATTATCTTTTCTTTCTTTTTTAGAAAAAGTTTGAGCTTTCGTTTCAAAAGCAAAATAATTATTTATTTCTTCAGCTCCAATCGCATTTCTATTTTTTGCCTTATTTGAACCTAAAATTACAACTATAACCCTGTCATTTCCTCTTTGCGCAGTTAAAATTATATTAGAACCTGCAGCTTTATGATAACCTGTTTTTAGCCCGTCAACACCTCCTACTTTTCCTAAAAGGGCATTTGTAGACTTTAATTTTATTTCTCCACCATCTATATAATCTTTTGCATTTCTTGAAATATTTAAATACTCTTTATATGCAATAGCTTCTTTTGCCAACCCATATAAATCTTCAGCATTCCCCTGATCCATGCATGTTCCTGTGTCACCAGGCGGTAACCCATGTGGAGTACAGAATCTAAGTGAGTTTAATCCAAATTGTCTTGCTTTATTATTCATGGCATTTATAAAACTTGGAACATCTCCACCTGAAACATACTCAGCAAGTGCATATGCAGCATTATTTGAAGATCTTATGATAGTTGCCTTCAATAAGTCTTCTACTGTATACTGTTTTCCTGCAACTAATTTTATACCATATGGAATTACTGATGCTGTTTGAGAGATGGTAACTCTATCACTCATTGAAATGTCTCCACTTTTTATTTTTTCAAGTGTCAGAATAGATGTCATAACTTTTGTTATTGAAGCCAGTGGTCTGACTGCCATTGTATTTTCCTTTTTTATAATATTCCCATTAAAATCTCCAACTAAAAGTGCTTTATAGTCATAGTAGTTTTCACCATCTGCAAATATGAAAACTGAAATTATAAAAAAACATGCTAATAATATTTTTTTTATACTTACCTTACATTTCATTTTTTATTTTCCCTACCTTTAATATATTATTTACTCCAAGAAATATTAACATATTTGTATTAGTTTTTTATTTGTAAAAATTGAATTAATATGCTCAAATTGAAAAAAAAGATACAGAAAAGTAGTTTCTAATATTAGTTTTGTATACTTATCTTGACCAATAGAAAAAGTGAAAACTTTTTTCTTCATAAACTCCTTTTAAGAAACGGGTATCTTCAGCCCGTTTCTTTTTTTGCTAGTATTTTAGGATGTTCAAGCCTTTGAAGTGGTTTTATGATGTTCAATAAAATTGAAAATAAATCGAATAAATTTGAATAAAATCATGTCTACATGTATCATAAATGTATCAAAAATAAAGATAAATATATAATTCAAGAAAAAATGTTATTCATAATTGTGACAAGTATGACCATATCGATATTTGCTCCATTTTCTGTTGTGTTTTTTCTTATTTTTGCAGGAACTTTGATTCTGCTAGATCCAATTGGGTGAGTACTACTGGCTATGTTATGTACATTTATTTATTCTATAATAAAAGAAAATTCAAATGTCTTGTTGTAAGCTGTTTTTTAATTCCTCACATTTTCATACTTTATTTTTGCTTTCTGAATAGTTGACACATTTTTATACCGATGTACCAGCTGATTTATTTAAAAATATATTTGCATAAAATACAATAATTTGGTATAATTAAATTAATATAAACATAGTATAGTACCTTCAAAGGATAACTTGATAATGAGATAAACAAATTTGGGATAGAAAAGGCTGGAAATTTCCGGTCTTTTTTATTATTTAGTTACTGATTTTTATTTTAATCAGTTACAATTTGTTTTAATCATTCAGACCTCTTATTCTTAGAGACATCAATAGGCTTTTTATCAGGCCTATTTTTTATTATCCTGTATAACTTATTTTTATCTGTCCACATTTTTGTGTTGAATTAATATATGATAATAAAATTATCATTCTATTTCAATTCTGAAGCTCATAATTGCCCCAAATTTTAATTCATTTCTATTTTTGATATAAAACCCTGTCTAATTATTTCAAATCGAATTCAAGGCATATTAGACGGTTATTTTTTAATTTACTCACTCGTAATAATATTACCAGTCCGTTTTTTATTTATGATAGAACTAAATCAATCATTGTAATTATTAGCTTTTGATAATATTCAATCTAAAAAAACGGAATGGATGTGAAATTTTTAAAAAATCATATCCAGATGTTTTCTAGAACTTCCTAAACCCTCGGGCTTTAAAAATTTTTCCAAAGTACTCTTTTAAAATTGCATGAATATATCCTATTTTAGGTTATACATCAACCACAGGATAATACCGCAGTATATTTCTATAATTCTATCTATTTTAATTTTTTTTTCCCCTTATTTAATCTATTTTCTGATTTACTTAAATTGATTATAGGGTATTCTATAGGCTTATTTATATCTAGCTTTATCATTATAGGCAATATAGGCAATTAATAATCTTTTTTATTTACAATGTTATCGGTTACATAAAAATTCATTTATTTATATTTTCTATGCATAATGTGTTCTTAAAATAAAAATTAAAACTTATACATAAAAATTAATCTGTTACAATACAATGTATCAAGAATATATCAAACTTAAAAATAATATCAGTAAATCAATACTTTGATAATACTATTAGTGTTTTCTTCTAAACTCCTTTTAAAAGCTAGGTATATTCAACATAAGGTAGCTAAACGCATTTTTGCACCAAGCGTTGAGATCAGAATACGGCATTTTTAGCCGTAAATAGACCACAAAGCCTGAATAAATCGAAGTTATGAGCCGTGATCGGCTAGGGGAATTAAATACTGGTAGCTAGGTAAATTTAACTTAGGTAGCTACCAGAGAGAGATTTAAAGCGGTGGCATCTAAAGGGGATTTAGGGGGCGATGAGGTTAAAGGTCTTTATCGGCGTAAGGCTTGACGACCTCGATGATTTTATCGAAATTATCGGCTTTAACCCACTTTTCGAGAATAACATCAACATATTTAGGAAAATCCTGCACAGATCCCCATGCGTTAACGGTCGTATAGCTGAGACCTAATTTTTCAGCAAATTCTTTTTTTGTGATACCGATACTTTTTAACTGCGTTTTGAAGGTTTGCAAATCCATTTTAAAGCCTTTACCTGAATTGTTTTGCATATTATATTATTTTTAATACAAAAAAGCAATATTCATATTAAAAACAATACTAAATTAAGCTAATTCTAATATTATTAATAATACAATTACAGCAATAAAGATATTAAAATCAATACTTTAAAGGAGACCCCAATGCAATTAACATTTGACATAGCCGACGAGCTAGACCTAACCAACGAGATACCAAGCGCGCTAAACGCTATTAGCACGCTAGCGTATGCTTTGCCGTATCTGCAAAAAGGCGTAGGAACTAATGCCGCCGCAATGGCGAACGCCTCTTATTTCCTAAGCGTGGCGCTAGACGACGTAGCCCAAGCCGTGCGAGATTACGCAGATAAGAAAATAGCCGAACAAAGAAAGGAGGAAAAGAAATGCTAATACTAGCCAACCCAGACAGACCGACGACCAAAGAGGGCTTTAACGCCCTTATCAGGCAAAACAACGGCGGTAGCGATGAGGTAAGCGAGCAAATAATATACAACGTGGGCTATTTAGTCTATTGTAGCAATATTTACGCGCTAAGACAGCTAAAAAGCTACCAGGATAAAATAGAGAGCCTGCTAGCCGACAAGATGATACTACAAAGCAAACTAAGCGAGCTAGAGCAAGCTTACCGCACTGCGTCGGAGAAGTGGGGCGAAGTATCGGACGAAGCATACGAGCTAGAGCAGGAATTAATCAAACTAAAAAGCAAGCAGAGCCAAGGAGCAAGCGATGAATAAAAGAGACTTTAACCAAGCTTTGAGGTATTTAGCTAAGGGCGCAGACGCGCCCAGCTATTCGCAGTTAAAAGATTTCGCTTTTAGGTTATGGACCAGTTTGCATAAGCGAGGCATTGAGCTAAAGCGAGCAAGAGGCGACAAGGCGTACGAAGCGTTTCAAGCAGAGGTAGCAAAGAGAGAGGCAAAAGGAATGGCGGACGCATTATTTGAAACGGGCTTACAAGCATACCGCCTTTTTAATTATTACGCTAGCGAGTGCGAAAAGCTAGAGGAGAGAATAAAGTATCTTTGCGAGCAAATAGACGCCTTGCAAGCCAAAGGCGAGCCAAAAGGTAGCTACACGTGGCACAAAGATCTAAAAGGCGCGTAGGTTTATCAAAGGGGG
>ERZ773056.177-NODE-177-length-31280-cov-10.732202_pt1 | contig 31280 bp, 38 predicted proteins | sample MGYA00580857_ERZ773056 | MGnify/ENA primary metagenome ERZ773056 (study PRJEB29015, sample SAMEA2737996) | human oral metagenome | biome: human oral; feature: human-associated habitat; material: dental | place: China | collected 2114 ... | reverse complement strand
CTTGCAGGCGTTCATTTGCTACGAATTTATATCTGATGAATTTTCCTACACTTTCGATAATGAAGATTACGGGACACACAACAGAGGCAAGTTTTTTAAAGTACATTAAAGTAACGCCAAAAGAGCACGCTGAAAAGTTATTAGCACACTGGGAGGCGTATTATAAGGACAAAGAAAAAGCACCTAATTAGGTGCTTTTATTATTGTTGATTTTATCAACAATTAAAAAATACTTTTCTTTTTAATGATTGTATTTCTTTTGTTAGAAATTGCATTTTAAGATTATATCTATTATACATCCAATTTGTTATTTCAAACCAATTGATGTATTTTTTTACTTTTTTATGTTCAAATAGTTCTGTTTTAATATCGAACTCTACTAATAGCTTACTGTTTTCATCGCACAAAGCGTAAATGCGAATATTTGATATTTCGTATTCGTTATATGGGAAATCGTAATACAAATATTCTTGTACCATTTCTTCAGATATTAATTCTACTAATTTTATATCTTTTTTCATCTTGTAGTGTTTTTAAGTTTATTACTAATATTTTGAGCCTTTTTGCGCCTTGCTCAGGGCGTTGCAATTAGTTATTTAACGAATGAATGTCGTAACGAGCGCAAGTGTATTTTTCTTCAAGTTTTTCAAGTGCTTTGGGTGTTACAAAATAAACACCTTCTGTATATTCTGATTTTTTTATACCACGACCTTTGAGTTCTAACTTGGTGCGTACTTCATAATTATTATAGCACCATTCGTAATATACTTGTACCTCTTGTTGTTTGTTTAATGCTTTCATACTATTAATTTGTTTAATGTTATTACTAATTCTTATTGTTTGACGTTGCAAAGATACGTAAGTATTTTTAAACTTGCAAATATTTTTACAAATATTTTTACACATTTTTGTAAATATTTTTGTAGTATATTGTTTTTCAGTGATTTATATTTTTATTTTGTAGTTTAAAAATAATTATATAATTTTGCAAAATCTAAATATATATAAATATGAATGCGAATATTAAGATGTTATTCTTTTTGATTAAGAATAATAAGGTATTGGTATGCGAGAGTAATTTAACGGAGTTTGTAACATTACTCCCTGATGATATTAGGGAGTTGAGGAGTTATGATTATTTTCATAGGGAGTTTCAGAAGTCTAAATGCTTTCAATTTAAGTACAACAAGGAGTATACTTTTCAGAAGATAGTATATAAGTAGGGTATTTATGGGTAAAAATTAGGTTTGTTGAAAGTAAATAATTAGACGTAATCCTACAAAGGAAAAAAACACGCTTTTTTAAGGCGTGTTTTTTTTAGTAATAACTTTAAATATAACAAAAAAAATGAAAACTCAGAACTAAGCACGCTAAAAACAGCGTGCTTTTTTGCTGAAATGAAATACAAAAAATTAAGAATGCAAACGTATCACGTTGCAAAAGTAGGTATTACTTACATAAGTAATTGCTAACATAGATTAGCAACGATATACTACAATTGTGGGGTACTTTTGCAGTATGGAAATTCGTTTTGACATATACGACAATCAAATTACTGCTTCACAGATTGACACTAAAAAGGGCGTTATATATGGAGTAGCGTTGGCAAATCGTGGAATGAATAAGAATAATTATTATTTTTCTGATAGATTTCTGAATGAATTAAAAGAGTTTGGCAATAAGAATGAAAAGATAAAAGCACGATTTGAGCATCCTGATTTTGGTACATCTGCATTAGGTTCGTTGATAGGGTGGTTTAAAAATTTCAGGATTGAAAAAGGTAATTTGTTTGGAGATTTGTTTATAGCTGATGTAGCTAAAAAAACAATGGTAATGGGACGAGGTATTTCCATTGCTGATTATATCCTTTCAATGGCAAGCGAGTGCCCTGATATGTTTGGCAACTCCATCTTTGTGTTTGCTGATGAGATAATCGAAAAAGATGATAAAGGGGAGGATGTTGTAGGTCTAAAATTGGATTCGTGGATAGCCTCAGATTTGGTGGATGTGCCTGCTGCTACGAATGGATTGTTTTTTTCACAAAAAGAGAAACGTAAAAAGTTTAATTATATGAATATTTTAGAAAGAGTAAAAAAGGCGTTTGATTTTTCAATAAGTAAGGCTTTTGACTTGGATTTGACTCTTGCAAACGGTGATATTATTACTGTTGTAACAGAGAGCGAAAAGCCACAAGTAGGCGACAAGGTGAAGCAAAAGACTGACGGAGGCGAGGACGCTGAAAAACCGCTTGCCGATGGTGAGTATGTTTTGAAAGATGAGAGCACGCTGGTTGTAGAAGGCGGGGCTATTAAGGAGATTAAGGAAAAGGCGAGCGAGCCTAATTCTGACGATGGCAACCAAGAGGAATTTGCCAAACAATTGGAGGAATGCTTTAGCTTGGTAGCTAAAAAGATTGATGCTTTAGCAAGTGAATTTGCTAAGATAAAATCGACACAAAGTCGATTCTCAGCAGACGACAAAGGAGCAACAAGCAATGAGCCCTCTGTGACTGGAGACGGCTTAGATATGGACAAAATGCGTAAGCTTTTAGGACGTACTAAGTAATTTTAACTAAAAGATAAAATAAAAATATGGCAAATAAAGCTTTTAAAGAGTTTCTAAAAGAAGCGGAAAGAAACAAGGAGTACATCAAGAGAATTAAAGACTTGTTAGAAGAAGGACAATTTGGGTTACTTCCTTTGCAACAAATCTTTACTATTCGTGAGGATATTGTGAAAGGCACTGAGTTTGGATATTATGCGCCAATATCGAATGTAACTCACTTAGACGAAGGATGCGGCAAGCCTTCTAAGCCACTTGATACACAAGTGCGTACTGGTTGGTTTGACCCAGTTCCTTTAAAGGTAAATGTTTCAGATTGTTATTCAACATTGGAAAAAACATTCGATGCTTGGGTTTCTAAAACTGGAGCAGACCGTTTTAACATCGATGACTCAGATTATGTAGCGTTTTTGGTTTCACTAATCGAGGGTGGCATTTTGAACGACTTCAACAGATTCGTATTCTTCGCAGACAAGAACCATTCGACAGTGGGTAGTGGTAGTGGTACACAAGTGCTTAAAACGGGATTAGACAAGGCTAATTTCAATGTACTCAATGGATTGTTTTCCCAGTTTGAAGCAATGGTAACATCTGTACCTGAGAGAAAGATTACTATTGATGAGAATGCACAGGCAAATTATGCCGGACAGCGTGCCCTTGCAGATGATAGAGCTTACAAGGTACTCTGTCAATTGAAAGATATTGCAGGCTTTAAGTCAGGAGCTTCACCTGTGTTTGTTATTACACAGAGTTTAGCAACCAACTTAACACGTTTTATGCGTAAAGAGTTCCGCAATGAGCAATCGTTTAAGATGGTTGAAGGCGGTTATATGGTATCAGAGTTCGAAGGTGTACCTGTGGTTACCTCTGAATGGTTAGACGATATGATACGTTCTAACTTTGACGACGGCACTAAGTGGCACAATCCACACCGAGCCCTGTTGCTTGACAAGAACGAATGCCAAATTGCTATTGACAGTATGGGAGCGCTTAAAGACATAGGTGTTGAGTACTTGGGCGGTGATATTGAAAAGGTCTTTTTGAAGGCTTCTTACCGTGCAGACTTCCAACGTGTGATTGGCAATACCGGAGCAATGGCGATTTAGTAATGATTAGTGATAAATGGTTAATGTTTAGTTAGCCATTTATCATTAACAATTAAACATTAAAAGAGAAATTATGGCAGAATGTATTAATGCTTTAAGTAAAGATTTGACCTTTGATTGTAACGACAAGGTGAAGGGTATTGAGAAGCGTATTTTGCTCATCAATAGAGCCGATATTGACTTTGCGGCAACTACAATTGAAGCTGACAAAAACAAAATGAATACACTTGTGCTAAAGAGTGGCAAAACGGGGTATTTCTTTGATAATTTCAAAGAAACACACATATCAGAGAGCATTAAACCTGAGATTTCAGATGATGATTTCAACGGATATAAACACTCAATAGGTATTACAGTGTATGGCAAGAGTGCTGACGATTACGCACAAATCGACCAATTCGTAAATGGCGCGCAATTAGTTGCTGTAATTGAGCACAAGGTAAAGGGTGCGAGCAGTTTTGATGTATTGGGATTCTTTGTAGGATTAGAGGTTACTGAGGGCGAGGGTCGCACTAATGGCGGCGCTTTCAAACTTACAATCGCAACGCCTGCAAACCAGAAAGAGCCTAACGTTGCTTTGAAGTGGCTTGAAACTGACTACGCAACCACTAAAAAGAAGTTCGACAAAAAACTGGCAGCGTAATGAATTTTACTGAAAAAAGTTTAAATGAATTGCTCAATGGTGGGTACGAAAAGGCGGTGGGGGAGGATAAGAATACCTTCATCGCCTTTTATGCTTACTTATTTGACGATAGCGATCCGTGCACGACTTGTGGCAATAAGTTGAGCGGGTATTGGAATAGGCTCGTGAATGAAGGCAAAGAAAAATTATATAAAAAGTTAAATATTATGGCAAAGAAAAACACACAAGACGAGTTGCAGGAGGATTTGCAACCTACAGAAGCGATACAAGATAACGCTGAACAAAACACACAAGAAGATTTGCAGGAGGATAGTAATGAGCCTTGCAAATTCAGATTGCGCTCTGGCATTACTTCATTAGCGATTGATTTTGGTAGCAGTGAGTTGTTTAACAACGACACGCTAACGAATGATATTGCATTGCGTTACTTGAAGATTAACCCTAATAGGATTGCGAACTTTGATTTGTATCCTGAGAACTGGGAGAAGTTGATTGGCGAATTAGCAAATTAATAAATTAGAAGATGACAAGGCTGAAAGCGATAGAATTAGCAAAAGAGGAAAGACGTACGAATAGTGATAAGTTTAAGGGCTTTCCGTACTTGGCGAATGGATTTGGCAATGATTACCCGACAATCATAGAGCAGTTGGTGGCAGGTTCGCCAACTGCTCGTGCTTGTGCGGGTGTGATTGCTGATTTTATATTTGGGCGCGGCTTTGCATTGGAGATTGAAAAGAGAGAGCAGGCAAGGTTGCAAGGGGTCAGATTTAGAAAAGATGAGTTGTTTGTAAATGATAAACGGGAGACCCCTAACGACTTGCTCAAGAAAGTAGCCAGAAGTATAGCGATACATAAAGGCGCATTCGTGCACGTGAATTACAACGGCTTCTATGAGAAGACAAGTGTGCAGGTGTTGCCTTACAAGAATTGTAGATTAGGGGCAAAAGACAGTAACGACTACAGAGGTAAGGTGCTTGTATATAACGATTGGGATAAACTTACAAACTACAAGGATAGAGATGAGAATTTAGTTGCTATTGACCGATACGACCCTCGCCCTGATGTTATAGAAGCACAAGTAGCTAAGGCAGGAGGTTGGGAAAAGTACAAGGGGCAAGTGTTTTTCTTAAACCTTGATAGGAATGATACCTACCCGCTGGCGTGGGCTGATGTAGTGTTGCGTGATTGTGAGAGGGAAAGGCTATCGAGTGTATTCACAAGGAATGGCTTTAAAAAAGGCTTTTTTGGCACTTATGCTGTTGTTACGACTCCAATAGAAAAAGAAGAGGAAAGGCAAGAGTTTAGAGATGAATTGAAGAAGAGTATAGGTGTAGAAGCTGAGCAATCTGTTTTTCACTTTGAAACGGAAATGCAGGGCGATAAGTTGGAGAATAACATACTGATAAAACCTATAGAGAGCAATATCAAGGCTGATATGTTTCAGTACGCTGACCAAAAAACAGCGAACAATATACGCAAGTCGTATGGTAATATACCGCCCGTGCTGATTGATTATGTTGAAGGAAAATTAGGCAATACATCGGGGGAAAGTTTGAAAGAAGCGCGTATCTTTATGCAGGAGCAAATGCAAGAAGAACGCCAAGATGTACAAGAGATGTTCGAGGAGTTATTCGATGGTTTTGTAAGAGATATTTCGACAAACGGACTTTTTGAAATTAGCAAATTAGTAGATTAGCAAATGAAGTTATTAGTTAATAAGCAAGAGTGCAGCAAGTATCTGAGTGTTTCACTATTTCGCAAAGATGAAGAGTTTAACCGCTTTATAAGAGAGGCGCAAATGTTTGACTTAAAGGGGTTGGTTTGCGAGTCTTTTTACCAAGATTTGACAAGCGAAACGCCCGTGAGAGATTACACGTTATTGCTTGAGGGGGGTAGTTATACCTTTGAGGGCAAAAAGTACGAATTTGCAGGGCTAAAAGCGGTATTATCGTACTTTGCGTACGCTCGCTATGTATTCGTGGGGCATCAAGTAGATACGCCGATGGGTATTAAGGTGAAAGAAAATCAAGATGGTGAAACGGTTAGCCAAGCTGAAAGGCGTGATGTACGCACGATGTACAAGCAACAAGCAGATTTGCTATGGCAAGATTGCGAGCGTTACCTTGAGAGGAATAGACTACTATTTCCTGAATATAGTTGTAATAGCGGATGCAACGAAAGCAACCGAATTAATAAACATAGAATGAGAATGCAATTGATATGAGATGTATAGATAACATAAAAGATATAACATTAGATTGCAAATATAGACCTATAAAGGGGCTCAAACATAGAGTGCTTGTAATACCTTACAAGGATATTGATAGGCGATATACAACAATGAATGATGATAAGAGTGTTATTACTCATTTTCAGTTGTATCCTACTAAAAGAGGGTATTTGTTTGAACTACCGAACGCTTTTAAATTGAATGGTTCACAAAAGTTGAGCGGTGGCTTTGTACACGAGTTGTTGATAAAGATAGACAAGACGGATAGCGATAATATTGCCACGATGAACGCACTAACAAAAGGAACTTATGTACTTATCGTGGAGACAATGAGCAACACGTTTGAAATATTAGGCTATGATGCTGGTGTAGTGGTGAGTTCTATACAAAGAGACTATGCGGGTAACGTTATAGGGCTAACTTTTGCAACTCCCAGCGATGTAAAAGAGTTACGAATGGTAGCGTTGTGGGGAGAGGTAGACTACCTTACTATGAGAAAGAAGTTTGAAAATAAGGCATTTGTTGGGAGAAATCTTATATTAAATTCTAAGAGCAAACGAACTTTGAATGGTTATACAGGTACTTTCTACTTGCTTAATGAGCCAACTAAGACCAATGAACAATATGTATTTTCTTGCATTGGAGATGTAAAAGGGTTGATTGTAGTTTATTTTTCAAACGAATTAGGAGGTGTGCCAAGACAATATATAAACACAAATTTACAAAGCGGGAAGACTACTAATTTAATAGTACCTAATAAAGAATGGAGAGGTATTACAATTTATCACGAAGTTGTAGGTATTATACCAGCGCCTATATCATCAATCGAATTATTAAAATTAGAGCAAGGAAACATCGCAACAGATTGGAGCGAATAAAAAAAACTATGAATAATTTTAAACGAAACTTAATAGGTAAGGACAAATTGCTACATTCAAAGGTAGGCAATTGTATGTTAGTGCTATTTTTTGCACTGTTTTTTAAATTTTGGAGCGTTGGGACTGCTTTTATTTTAGCATTAGCAGCTGTATTATTAGCAGGGCTTGCAAAAGAGTTGTACGATAAGTGCATCAAACGCACGTTTATTGATTGGTGGGATATAGTAGCGAGTGTAACACCTTACCCTATTGTAAAACGTATAAATAAGCGAGCTAATGGATAAGTTTATAAAGTGGCTACTCAAAGCTAAAATAAAGATAGCGATATGGGCAACGCCTTTGGTATTGCTTTTCTACTTTGATGATAAGATACATCTAAGAGATAGGGTGTATTACTTTTTTGTGGTATTCTTTAAGAGCATACCGCTACTGTTATTATATTCTTATTTCTCATCAGATGAGAGAAGTGTGTTGTTTTATATGGGTGTAGGTGTGGTACTGCTTATTGATATGTTAGTAGGTATGTGGTATCATTACACAATAGGGGATTTCAGCTTTGAAGAGTTGTTTAAAGATACGATAAAGAAAGTAGCTATAATTGCTTGTGTGTACATTTCACTTTTTATAACAAAAATACCATTGAGCGAATCGGAAGCTGGTAAAGTGTTTGTAAGTACTATTCAATTTATGACATTAATGTATCCAGTAAGTAGTATTTCTAAGAATGCCTTTGTTCTTTCGGATGGGAGATTCCCGCCTAAGTTCTTTATGAAAGCGTTGTATAACTATGAAAAGAGCGGTAAACTAAAACCTTTTTTTGAAAAAACGAGCAAAGGAGAAATGCCTGAAGAATTAGATAATAATAAAACAGACGAACAACAATGACACCAAAAGAATTTATAAAGCAGTACAAACCTTTTGCCCTGGAAAGCGAAAATAAAACGGGTATATCGTATCTCTTTACCTTGGCACAAGCAGCATTAGAAAGCGGTTGGGGAGAGCGTGGCGTTGGCAATAACTTTTTTGGTATAAAAGTATCTAAAAACCTTGTCAGCAGCACGCCGAATGAGAAAAAGCAATTGTTACGCACTACTGAAGTGTTATCGAGTGCAAATGCTGTATTTCCTAAGATATTCAGCATTAAGAAGCGAGCTGATGGCAAATACACTTATTCCGTGTTAGACTGGTTCAGAAAGTACGACACGCCTGAAGAATGTTTTACAGACCACGCACAATTCTTTTTCAAAAACAAAAGATATGCAAAGGCATTGTTAGTAAGAAGCGACCCGTACAAGTTTGCTGAGGAGGTAGCAAAGGCGGGCTATGCAACCGCTACCAACTATGCTGATAGTTTGAAGAAAGTGATTAAAACAATTGAAGGTTATGAGAAAACATAATTACATAAGAATACTGAGAGCTTTCGGAGTTATCGGATTGGTGCTGGTATTGCTCGGCCTATTAGGTTGCAAGACTCGTAAGGTAGGCACTACCGAGCAAAAGCAAGTCAAAAAAGAGCGTATTATAAAGTACAAGGATAGTACGGCTCTTTTTCAGAAAAACGAACAAACCTTGCAACTCGATACACACGCCTCGCAAGAGTACGAGGTAACAGTGGAGAGCGATAAGGACAGCCTTGGTAACAGCAAGGAATTAGTATATTATCGCATTCGTGACGGCGACAATGAAACAATTAGGGTAAGAGGTGGAAAGGTGAAGATTACGACTAAAAACAGCCTTTCTAATAGCCAAATAGTGGCGAATACTACCCTTACGAATACTATAATCACAACCAATAATGAATTACGAAACACAGAGAGCACAACGGCTTTCCGGTGCGGCCTTCGAGGTGCTCTCTCACACGGCTTTTTCTCATAAAACAAAAGAAGTGAATAGTGTTATGAGTTACTGGTGGGTATGGCTATTGTTGGCCATGCTGGTATGGTTGTGTTGGCGATTTAGAAAGTGTTTTTTTTCTTTATATTAATATTGTTGGTTTATGTAAAAAGCCCCGCGTGTGATCGTGCGGGGCTTTTTTTTGTTATTATGAAATTTATTCAACATCTGTTGAAGTAATTATTTTAGTACCTTCTTTGTTGGTGTAATAGTTTTTTGTTATGGTTTGCTCTACATTGTTAAGTAGAGGATTCTTTATTGTATAGGTTGCTTGATAAACATCTGAAAGTTTAGCATTATTCATTGCTTTGTATTTCTCATAGCGTTTTTTTGCACCTTCAGCGTAAACGGATTTTTCAATAGCTTTATTTCTTTTGTTTTTTAAGTCGTAGTTTAGATAAGAATCTCCGCTTTCAATGTTTGACAATATCATTTTTTGATAAGCTTCTGATATTTTATTATTTGAACTAATAACAAAGTCAAAAGATAGAGTATCTTTGTCTTTGTTATATGTAACGCCACCGTCGTAGAATATATCGTACAATTTTTCTTTTTGCACTTGCATTCTGTCATTAGCGGTGATTTCTTTGATTTTTTTCATTTCTTTAATTTTGAAGCCTACATTTTTGGCTTCAGTTTTTAGAGTGCTTTTTATACCATTATTGATATAATCATAAAGCATTTGCTCTTGTTGATTGTACCCACAAGAAATGAGTAATGTAGTGAGTGCTGAAAATAATAACTTTTTCATTGGTATATTAGTTTTAAAAATTAATATTTATTTGAATAAACCTTGCAATTTGATAGCAACGAAAACTACTAAACATATAACCATAATGGCAATCATTGTTATAAGTGAGTTTTTTTGCTCTCTTATTTTTTTAATGGGATGTCCACAATGAGGACACGTTTCTGCTGAAATACTGATTCGCTTTTGACAAGCGGGGCAATTTGTTAAGTTCATATATAAAAAATTTAGTTACTAATTAATTATTTTAGTTGCGATGATTACTTTGAATAAGCGGGTGATATAGCGTTTTGGTATATCTTGATCTGGGTAATTGTCTTTATCGGGGTTCTCAGATACGAGGCGATAGCATTTAGGGTCGCGTGATTTGGTGATTCGCTTGATGAGGCGATAACCGTTGGAGGTTACTATGGCGTATATTTCGCCAAGTGGAAACCACGTTAGGTCCACTTCTTTGACGGCTACTATATCGCCGTGATTGATGGTGTTTTGCATTGATTGCCCAGTGGCGTTAATCCAAAAGTCGCAATTGTTGGCGGGAGGGTAATTGATGTAATAATCGGGTTTTACGTTGTTAAATTCTATTACTCCCATAAAGCCATTGGTAAAATCAATATTGTAATAGGGTACGCCTTTTTCATTGTAATTTATTGCTTCATCGGCGAGGATAGGATCTACATTTGTTATAGGGTTGCGTACTTCTTTGGGTACAGTTAAATCACCACTTGCAATTTTTTTTAAGTCCTCCAACGTATATTTAGTACCTCGTACTTGATTGAGTAGCATTGTTCCTTCACCTTTCCAAAGCCAATCTTTATTGAACCCATAGATATTAGCGAATTTTGTAATGAATTTTTCAGTAAGATACCTCTCATCACCTTTTAAAGCTAAGGACATAGAAGTCTTATTGATTTCCATTTTATTCACAACATCTTGATTTGTGCTTATAATCTGTTCACCTTTTAGATGCGATATGGCTTTTTTAAACCTTTTACGAACATCTTCAGTATAAACATTGTTTGTATTTGAATTATTTTCCATATCTTTGCAAAAAATTAAAGATTAAACACTATGAGTGATATTAAATATTATTTCTATCAATTTAAGGACTTTATGACTTTTATAGGTATGGAGGTTCTGCCTTTTTTGGGTATTTGCTTGTTGTATCTTATAGGTGTTTTTTGCATTGTATATGTATTGTGGTTGATTTGGGATGAATGTTTTAGTGACTATTTTATTAAAGAAAAACATCTTCGTATGAATGATGAATGCGTTAAAAAAATAGCAGCTGAATTTAGAAAAAAACTCAAGCGATAACCTACTACTTATTATTAGTGCCCTCTTTTAGTTTATTTGCTAAATCTTTAATGGTATCAATATTGGTTTTAGGATTGGGAGGAATACTAAATCGTTCTTGACGTCGATTTAATGGTTTTTCATCTTTTAAATTTTTATTGTTGTTCTCCATAGATATTTGTATTTAATTGTTTCATATATAATTCTACTTCTTTTGTAGCCCTTTTTATTAGCCTCTTACTTTCTTTTAGATTGATATTACTCTCTATATCTAATATTTCCCTTTTGATATTTAACAGTCTGTTTATATCTGTTACTAAATCTTCATTAGTAGTTTTTTTTATTACTATTTTTGTAACAACGGCAAATACTTCTAAGTTGTATTTTCGATAATCGGACAATATTTTTTGAATGGTTGCTATTTCTTCGGGTGAGCGAAATAATAAATCTTCAGCAACTAACAGCACTTGAAAGGTAGCGCAGGCTACAAATATAATAGATGATACTAATTTATTAAACTCCCAACTAACAATGCCTATAAAAGCAAATACAATAGCTATTATTTTAACAGTTCTCTTAATGTATCGTTGTTTTTCTAAATAAAACTCAATGTATTTCTCTTGAAATTTACCCTCTTCTAATGTTGTTAGTATATTTACCACTAAAAAATCATCAACCATAATAAAAAATACATCTCTAAAAATCAATTAGTTATAAAATATTTTAATAAAAATACAAAAAAAGTTTGTATTTTATTTGGATGATATAAACATTGTTTGTATCTTTGCACCGTCAAAATGATAGTAAAAAGAGTTAGTTGTTTTGACTTGGCAAAAGTACTAAAAAGATATGAAACTGACAAACAAAGCGCTTGATTTCCTCATACCAGTTGAATAACAAGGAGGAAGGCATGATAATAAGGCACTTGAGGGCTTCCTTTTGTGGTTTGCCAAGGTCAAAGATAGAGGTAGGGAATGGGTTCTCCCTCTCAGGCAAGCTATCATGTATGTGTACCAAGAGGGCAATGGTCTGTAGGGTCTTACCCAGCCCCATATCGTCAGCAAGGCAGGCGCCTAAACCATTATAATGATGTTGCAGGAGCCATTGGACACCTTCCCTTTGGTAAGGTCGTAGTGTAGCTTTGAGATTGGGGGAGGGGCTATACTGGACTTCAGCCATGGGAGCTATAGGGCGGAGTTCAGGCAGCTCTTCCAAGAGGGTGTAGTTACTCTTGGGCAGTTGTACTTTATGATCTACCACACGGGCGAACTTACTGATTTTCTCATATTTGGCAAACCACTCCTTTGGAATGACAAACAGTGTGCCATCGGGTAGGGGATAGAGGGGATTGTGCTCCCGTAGGTTCTTGATAAGCTGTGAGAAATGTATTTGATGTGTTCCTTGAGTGAGGGTGATATGTAGGTCAAACCAATCATTGGCCTCAGTGGTTTCTCCAATGCTAAGGGAGAAGGCAGCTGTATTGACTTTCTGTCCGTTAATCTCAAGGTCGGAGAGGACAAATCCTTGGGCTTCAAGCGTTTCTCTATGCTTAAGCAGCAGGAAATAAGAGGCAAAGGGGTAAGGGTCTTTCACGAAGAAATTACCTCCTTCTTGGGCAAAACCAAGGGCTTCCAAACATTGGCTTCGCTCGGCCTCCTCAGCGGGGTTGCGCTTGTAGTGTTCTATCTGGATAGCACCATTGGGCAAGACCTCCAAGTGGGATTGCTGGTTTCGGCTTTGATTGCTATGGAAGACAACTCCATCGTAGTCAAAAGACAAATAGAGCTTGTACATATCGGCCATAAAGTCGTGCACCCATCTGATTTGGGTAGAGACCAAGTGGTGCTTTTGGATCATATCGAAGCCTATGGTGCTGATATCAACCTTTTTGATAATCTCCTTGAGGAACTTGTTGAAGTATTCGGGTATGGTACTCTCAGGGATAGCAACAGCCGTCTTGTCCAAAAACGGCTTGAGGTTCAGCGCCCTGATAGGAGCTACTTGTACTAAGGTCTTATCCCAGACAATCCAAGGCCCCTCGTGGCTAAGCAAAGTAATAGCATGTTCAGAAGGGAGAGATTTTTCTTTGTCCAAGAGGAAAAGGCGGTAGGTGATACCTGTAGGGGTTTTCTCAAACTCCAGCAGAGGAGCCAGCACCCTATCCGAGCACTCAAGCAGTTGCCGATCCAGAGGCTGCTCCTTTTGGCAGTTCACCACAAGCCACAACTTATGCTGGGCAATCAGGGTGAGCAGGGCATTGGCCTTGCTCTCTATCTGTTGCTGAATATACTTCTTCTTGGCTTTGTCCTTATAACGCTCAGAGAGCGGGTGTTTCCGATCGGTATATTTTTCCAATAAGAGCAGGGGGTCAAGGCTATGGGATAGCACCAGGGCCTCTTTCTCTACCACAGAGAGTTCTATAGGGCTGTTCTTAAGCACCTCCTCGGTAGCCTTTCGCAGTAGGTACCAACAACCATTCCGCTGTTCAGCCACAAAGGCATGCGGAAGGAAGAGTTGGAAATCAGCATCGTAAGAAAAATTAAAGAAGAGGTGCACAGCCATGGATTATTTGCCTTTGACGATTTTCTCTTGTCGGTTGATGGATTCTTGGTGTATTGCCTTGAAGATTTTTATCACAAATTCCTCACTAAGGTTATATTTTTCCCCCTCAAGAATCATTTTGCCAAGGATTTCATGCCAACGGGTGTTCTGTAGGATAGCCACATTGTTGGCTTTCTTGAGCTTACCTATTTCGTCGGAGAGGAGCATACGCTTTTTGAGCAGTTCCAAGAGTTCGTCGTCCAGTATATCGATACGAGAGCGCAAGGAACTGATTTGGGAAGCATAGTCGCCCTCGCCGAAGGAAGTCTGGCGGATACGCAGGTCGTTCATGATATCTACCAATCGCTCAGGGGTAACCTGTTGGGCGGCATCGCTCCAAGCCTCATCGGGAGTGCAGTGTGTCTCTATCATAAGCCCATTGAAATTCAGGTCAAGAGCTGTTTGAGAGACATCAAAAATCAGTTCTCGCTTGCCTGTGATATGTGAAGGGTCACAGATAAGAGGCAGGTCGGGGAACTTATTTTGCAATTCTATGACCAACTGCCACTCAGGGATATTGCGGTACTGAGTCTTCTCATAGGTAGAGAAGCCGCGGTGAATAACCCCTAAGTTTTTGATATCTGCCCTAAGCAAGCGCTCTATGGCGCCTATCCATAGGGAGAGGTCGGGGTTTACAGGGTTCTTGACCAAGATGACTTTGTCGGTACCCTTAAGTTCGTCGGCAATTTCTTGTACGATAAAGGGGCTTACGGTAGAGCGGGCACCGATCCAGAGCAAGTCAATATCGTGCTCCAAGGCCAATCTCACATGGTCTTTGTTGGCTACCTCGGTAGCGGTTTTCAGGCCTGTTTCTTTCTTAACGCGTTCGAGCCATTTGAGACCCAAAGCACCTACGCCCTCGAACATACCAGGGCGGGTACGCGGTTTCCAAATACCAGCACGGTAGTAAGTAACGTCGGTATCCTTGAGTGCATGGGCGATTTTAAGGACTTGTTCTTCGGTCTCGGCACTACAAGGGCCAGCAATCACCACAGGGTGAGAGAGGTGTAGGTCATCGAGCCATTTTCGGTTTGCTTTGGTTATTTCCATTGTGTTAGGGGTTATAGGTGCAAAAAATTGCTTATTTCCTTTCAAAAATTGCTTATCGATATTTTTGGATTGATAATCAATGAGTTACAATTAAAATTTTACCTTGCTTATGAGAGGGTAAAAATTGCTTAATTATTCTTTGTGTGGGCGAATTGCCATTCGCCCCTACGACATGCGTTGGCCATTCGTTATATATGTGTGTGTAAATGTGTCATGGGTGTGCTGTAGGGGCAAAGTCTGCGCTAGCAGAGTATGTGAGGCAATTCGCCCTATTTCAATTTGCTCTATTTCAATTCTCCCTTCAAATACGAAAACGCAAAAATACAAAAAATAATGATTAATGCCAATAATGATTAATGATTAATTCCCTAACTCATTAATCATTAGTCATTAACTGTTAATCATTATTCTCTGTCATTCTGTTAGTATTTCCCCTTTGGCACAGTATTTGAAGGAAAGAAAGCGTATAAATAAATAATTTCATGAAAACATATACTATCAAAGGAATGGGCTGCACTGGGTGTGCAACCACTGTAGAAGAAAGATTGTCTAAAGTAGCAGGCGTTACTGCCGTTAAAGTAGATTTTAACGCGCAAAAGGCCTTTGTAGAATCCAAAGAGGAAGTCTCTTTGCCAGCACTCCAAAAAGCCTTAGAAGGTACTGATTACACTATTGAAAAAGACTGACAGGATGACACACACCTATTATGTAAAGGGCATGAGTTGTAGCGGCTGCGAGATGACCGTCAAAAAGAGTCTGGAGGCTATAGAGGGTGTCAGCAAGGTTGTGGCCAATGCTAAGGAGAAAACCGCTGTCGTGGAGATGAGCCAACATGTGTCTTTTGAAACGTTAAAAGCCGCCTTGGAGGGTACTCATTACACCTTGGTAACCTCCTTGGAGGAAGCTACTCCTACTGCTAAACCTCAAGCCTCTACCCACAAGGGGACAGGGGTGTATTACTGCCCGATGCGCTGTGAGGGGGACAAAACCTACGACCACCCTGGCCATTGTCCTGTTTGTGGAATGGACTTAGTGGAACAGGTCTCCACTGAGAGCCTCAAAGGAGGCGGGCAAGAACAGCAGAAGCGCCAGGAGCTACGCCGTCAGTTTTGGGGAGCAGTGGCTTTTACCTTGCCTATTTTTATCATTGCTATGGGGGGTATGTGGCATGATAACCCTATGTATAGGCTGATGCCCGTTACTTATTGGAACTGGGTACAGTTTGCCCTATCACTACCTGTGGTTTTCTACTATGGATGGACGTACTTTGTCCGCGCATGGGTGAGTATAAAAACGCTACGGTTCAACATGTTTACCCTTATTGGTATTGGTGCAGCAGCAGCTTGGGGCTTTAGCGTAGTAGCGCTCTGCCTGCCTGATAGCCTGCCTGAGCAGTTCAAGGAACATGGTTCGGTGCCCCTCTATTTTGAGGCTACCACGGTGATTCTTACCTTAGTCATCTTAGGCCAACTCTTGGAGGCCAATGCTCACGGACGTACCCAAGAGGCGGTGCGTATGCTGCTCCAGTTAGCACCTAATACCGCTATAAAGCTCATAGGTGAACAGGAAAAGGAAGTGCCTGTAGAGCAGGTTGTCAAGGGCGACCTACTCAGGGTAAGACCTGGGGCTAAAATCCCTGTAGATGGCCGTATCACCACAGGGATGGCTACGATAGACGAGAGTATGATTACAGGAGAACCGCTGCCGGTGGAAAAGCAAACAGGCGACACCGTATCGGCAGGAACTATCAATGGCGCTCAGGCCTTTGTCATGCAAGCCGAGAAGGTGGGTAGCGATACGCTGCTTTCCCAGATTGTTACCATGGTACAGCAGGCTACCACTAGCCGTGCCCCTATCCAAAAGTTGGCCGACCGTATTGCCGCTTACTTTGTTCCTATTGTGGTAGCTGTATCTGTCTTGACTTTTATCATCTGGGCAGTTTTTGCTAAAGAACACGCCTACGAATATGCTTTGGTCAATGCCATTGCGGTGCTTATCATCGCTTGTCCTTGTGCCTTGGGCTTAGCTACCCCTGTATCAGTCATGGTAGGGGTTACCAAAGGGGCACGGCAGGGAATTCTCATCAAGAATGCGGAGGCCTTAGAGCGTATGAAGCAAGTGGATACCTTGATTGTAGATAAGACAGGTACTCTTACTGAAGGCAAGCCCAGTGTAAGGGCGCTTATCCCCTGGGCAGGGTATAACGAGCAAACCCTATGGCCAATTCTCTATGGAGTGAATAAATCCAGCGAACACCCTTTGGCCAAGGCAACTAATACTTATGCAGCCGAACATGGAGTAACTCCCCTTGCTATGACCGATTTCAAGGCCTTAGCAGGGCGTGGGGTAGAGGCAACCTATGAGGGCAAACATTATTATTTTGGCAATGACCGACTCATGCAGGAGATCGGAGCTACTCTTACCGAAGAGCAACTCAGCCAAGTAACAGAAGCACAGCGTCAAGGGCAAACGCTTTCTTTTCTGGCTATAGAAAAAGAAGTGATTGCCGCCGTAGCTATAGCCGATAAGGTCAAAGATACTGCCGCTCAAGCTGTCAAGGCCTTACAAGAGCAGGGAATCACCGTGGTTATGCTCACCGGTGATAATCCTATTACCGCTCAGGCAGTAGCCCAGCAACTGGGTCTTACCCACTATAAGGCGGGCATGCTTCCCGAAGATAAGCAAAAGGAAGTACAGCACCTGCAGCAACAAGGAAAGATTGTGGCCATGGCAGGAGATGGTATCAATGATGCGCCTGCCTTAGCGCAAGCTCATGTGGGAATAGCCATGGGTACAGGTACAGATATAGCCATAGAGAGTGCACAGATTACCTTAGTCAAAGGAGACTTAGGCGGAATCGTCAAGATGCGTACCCTCAGTGAGGCGGTGGTGAAGAATATACGGGAGAATTTGTTTTTTGCCTTGGTGTACAACACGGTAGGCATTCCGATTGCCGCAGGGGTATTGTATCCTTTCTTTGGTATACTGCTCTCACCCATGCTTGGTGCCTTAGCTATGAGCTTTAGCTCTGTAAGTGTGATAACAAATGCGCTTAGGCTTAAGTAAAAAATAATGACTAATGACAAGTGACTAATCCATTCTATTAGTCACTTGTCATTAGTCGTTAACTTGTCATTAGTCATTAAATAAAAAAAGCCTTCCATAGGAAAGCCTTTCATTGGTTTAAATAAACCTGTGTAAAACCAAATATTACACAAAACAACACAACTAAATTTTTAGCGGTCTGGACGGGACTCGAACCCGCGACCCCATGCGTGACAGGCATGTATTCTAACCAGCTGAACTACCAGACCATTGTTTTGTTTTGCGGTGCAAAGGTACAACATTTTTTCAAACTAACAATACTTTTTTCAAAAAAAATTCAATTATTTTTTATTTTCGCTGATTGTCAATGTGTTACAGTGATGAGCAGTCAGTAATCAGTGGTCAGCAGGAGGATTAAATGACAAATTGCCCCCATAGAATCAGTGGTTAGCTATTAGCAACTCGAAACTCAGAACTCAAAATTCAATTTTTTTTCCTATTTTTGCACCCAAGAACTAGTACTTATGAAAAGAGATGAAATTATAGCTACCATCAACGATATCTTGGTAGAAGAGTTTGAAGTAGATCGCTCGGTTATTGCTCCAGAGGCCAATTTTCGCGAGTCCTTAGGATTGGATAGCCTTGACTATGTGGATTTGGTAGTGGTCATTCAGGAGACCTTCGGGGTAAAACTCGTGGAGGCGGATTTCAAACCCATTGTCAGCTTCAATGATTTTTATACGATCTTAGAAGAAAAAATCAATGCAAGATAAAAAGGCCAAGACCCAATGGCAGGGTAAGTCCAAAGGAAGTGTATGGGGGTACAAGGTATTTGTGCTGCTCATCAAGCGCTTAGGTGTCCGCTGGGCTTATGGGTTGCTTGTCTTTGTGGCTTTTTATTACTTCCTCTTCGAAAGGCGTTCCAACCGTGTGTTGCGTTACTATTTCCGCCAACGCTTGGGGTATTCGTGGGCAAAGACTTGGGTAAGCCTCTACCGTAATTACTTTGTCTTCGGACAGACGATTATTGACAAGGTAGCGGTATCGGCTCAGTTGCGCGATCGCTTCACCTACGACTTCGATGGAGTGGAGCACTTGCAAGCATTACTTAGAGCGCACAAGGGAGGGGTGCTTATTTCCGCTCATATTGGTAACTTTGAGATGGCCGAACCATTCTTCAGGGAGATAGATAAGGATTGCCAGATACACACTGTTACGGTAGATCTGGAGCGTACCGCCATTAGGGACTATTTGCAGGAGATTTCTTCGGCTCCCCCGCCTAAGTACATTTATATCAAGGACGACCTCTCTCATATCTTTGAGATCAATGAAGCCTTGCAACACCATGGGATTATCTGCCTTACAGGCGATCGCTATTTTGAGGGCAATAAATACCTCTCCGCTCCGCTCTTGGGGCAAATGGCGCGCTTTCCTGCGGGTCCTTTTCATATTGCCTCCCGCTTGGGCGTGCCCGTCATCTTCGTCTATGTAATGAAGGAGCGCAACCTACACTATCACCTCTACGCTCGTGTCGCACAGACCGCTCACCGAGATGCTCAAGGCCTGCTAAGCGCCTTTACACAAAGCATGGAGCAGATGCTACAGCGATACCCCTTGCAGTGGTTTAACTACTTTGATTTTTGGGAAGAGTTAGAAACGAAAAGTAAAAAATGAAAAGCTTGTAGCGCGCCACATGAAAGGGACGAGCTACAAGCTCTAATAATAGTTAGGCACGAGCTAAAGTTGCTGAATACTTGGAAGCAAGTATGTGACTCGCGCCAGCCTATGGGCTTTACCTTTTACCTTTTACTTTTTACTTTTTACTTTTACTAAGGTAGTATATTTGTACAAAGCAGATAAGGGCATTAGGAATAATAACAGGCCATAGTTTAGGTTCGTAGAGCAGACCATAGATAACAAAGCATAAACAACCTATCAAGTTGATTAGGCGAATATGCTGTACCTTCTTCATAATAAAGCTCAGTACAATACATACCGAGGCTAAATAACCGATATATTCTATATACATTCTAGTTCTTAGTTCTTAGTTTTTAGTTTTTAGTTGTTAGTCACTCGTCACTGGTCACTCGTCACTATTTAAGGTTTTTTACCTTTTACTTTTTTACCTTTTACTTTTTTTGGAACGGGGACATAGGCAGCCGCTTCGGGGTCAAGGCCACGATGTATGCCCTTAGGGGTAATGTTTACCGCGAGGATTTTGCCATTTTCGTCAATGAGGAAGTTGGACGGTACATCTATGATGCCTAAGGATTGTAAAGTCTCGTCCTTGAACTTCTTAGGAGCAATAAGAGTAGTGAAGCGATAGCCTTCGCGATGGATATGATCAAGCCAAGTGTTGCGCTCATGATCTAGATAAACCGCATAGATGGTAAAGCCATGCGAGCTGTGGTATTTCTTGTAAAGCTCGGCAAACTGGCGGGTGACCTCCACACAAGCAATACAATCCGAGGCAGTAAAGAGTACCAAGGTGAGTTTCTTCTTAGCCGCCGAGAGCTTCTCACGCCCTTTTTCGGTATCAAACTCCATATCAGGCAGTTGGCTACCTACTTGAGTTCGGCTCATGGCACTAAGCATCTGTTCTATTTTTTGGATATCTTCCTTGTCCTGCGTACGTTTGTCCAAAAGGTCATAGAGCCTTTGAGCATAGCGGTAGGGGAGTATGCGGTCGGTCATCAGGTCGGACAAGAGGATACCAGCAAACTGGCTCTTAGGTTCGCGCTTGATGAGCTTCTCCAAGCGAGGAGTTAGCAGATCAGCCAGGTTGGAAAGCGAAGCATTCTTATGCCTGAAGATCAGAATATCCTTGACCTCATTGAGCGAGGGGCTACCGTTAAGCCCTTTAAGATACACCTGATGGCGGTTTTCTATGGCAATATCAGCAGAGAGATCGCCCGCTTCTAAGACAAAAAAGCCTGTATTCTTGAACTTAGGACTCACCGAAAGAGAGGCTTTGGTAGGATAGGGCACTTGTCCTGAGAAATAAAACTCCTTGTTGGAGACCTCGGTACTATCCACCTTGTCGCCATACCACAAGTATATCTTACCCTCATAGGGGCTACTTACCCGACCAGTGAGTGTAAAGTTTTGGGAAAAACCTACGGCTGCCTGTAGCAAGCATAGATATGAAAAAATAGTTCTCATAAGGCATAAATATTGGGCAAAAATATAAATTTTTTTTCACTTTTCATACCATAAAGCGCAGAAAAAGCAGCCTTGCCGAGAATTTAAGAGAATTTCTTAAAGACGATTCTCCTCCTTGACCCCTATTTTAACCCCTCAAAAAGATATTTTAAGAGAGCTAAAACATTGATATACAGCTAATTTGCGAAAAACCGTGCTTTTTTTTTCAACATATGACTGCTAATCAAAAAAACTTTCTTACTTTTGCAACGAGTTAAATTAAAATTTTTAAGTTATGTCAGACATTGCATCAAGAGTAAAAGCTATTATTGTGGATAAGCTCGGAGTAGATGAAACAGAAGTAGTACCAGAGGCTAGCTTCACCAATGATCTAGGAGCAGATTCCTTGGACACTGTAGAGTTGATCATGGAATTTGAAAAAGAATTTGACATTCAAATCCCTGATGATCAGGCTGAAAACATCTCAACAGTGGGACAAGCTATTAAGTACATAGAAGAAAACAAAAAATAGCATATACTCACTTGAAATGCTCTACGGGGAGGAAAACTCCCCGTTTGGTATATTGTAGGTAATACCATTTTAATTTTAAACCTCATTATTATGCAAACCAGACGTGTAGTTGTAACAGGATTAGGCGCCATCACTCCTATAGGAAACACCTTGGACGCCTATTGGGACGCACTCCTTCGTGGGGAGAGTGGAGCGAACCTCATTACACACTTTGACGCTTCCAAGTTCAAGACCCAATTCGCCTGTGAGGTAAAGGGCTTTGACCCCAACGAGTTTATAGACAAGAAAGAGGTACGCAAGATGGACCGCTTTACCCAATTTGCCGTAGTGGCTTCCGATGAAGCAATTAAGGACGCTGGCCTTGATTTAGAACACGAGGACAAAGACCGCATCGGAGTTATATGGGGTGCTGGTATCGGGGGACTGATGACCTTCCAAGACGAGGTACTCGCCTTTGGTCGTGGCGATGGTACACCCCGCTTCAACCCTTTCTTTATCCCTAAGATGATTGCCGACATTGCCCCTGGTATGATCTCCATTCGCTATGGCTTGCGCGGGCCTAACTTCACCACCGTATCGGCTTGTGCCTCTTCGGCCAATGCGCTGATCGATGCGCTGAACTATATCCGCCTAGGCTATGCCGATGTAATGGTCACAGGAGGCTCCGAAGCCGCAGTCAACGAAGCTGGTATCGGAGGGTTCAATGCTTTGCATGCCCTTTCCACCCGTAACGACGACTACAAGCGTGCTTCTCGCCCTTACGATGTAACCCGCGATGGGTTTGTACTGGGAGAGGGTGCAGGAGCGCTCATCTTGGAAGAATACGAACACGCCAAGGCACGTGGTGCCAAAATATACTGTGAGCTAGCAGGAGGCGGTCTCTCTGCCGATGCCTATCACCTAACGGCTCCTCACCCAGAAGGGCTAGGAGCAAAAGCAGTGATGAAAAACTGTTTGGCCGATGCTCATCTCGCCCCAGAGGACGTAGATGCCATCAATCTACATGGTACTTCCACTCCACTAGGAGATATAGCTGAGACGAAGGCCGTTAAAGAGGTCTTTGGCGAACATGCCTATAAGCTCAATCTTAACTCTACCAAGTCCATGACAGGCCACCTACTCGGTGCCGCTGGAGCTATAGAGGCCATCGCTTCTGTACTGGCTATCACACACCAAGTAGTCCCTCCAACCATCAACTTTGAAAATCCTGATGAGAACATAGACCAAAAACTCAACTTCACCTTTAACCAACCACAAAAACGTGAGGTAAAGGTTGCCATGAGTAACACCTTTGGTTTTGGAGGACATAATGCTTGTGTATTGTTCAAAAAATTGGATTAGATGCTATTCTTAAAAAAAATAATATCCCGTTTTCAAAAAAAAGACGGGATATTTTTTGCTAAAATGGAGAATCTCTTAGGCTTCCGCCCTAAGGAGATCCATTACTACCAGGAGGCTTTTACCCTTGGTACGGCTCGCTGTGAGGGGACTGCGCCCCATGTGAGCTACGAACGCTTGGAGTTCCTTGGCGATGCCATACTCGGTGCGGTCATCGCTCACTTTGTCTTCCTACAAGCTCCTGACAAGAACGAAGGGGATCTGACCAAGATGCGTACCCGTATGGTAAGGCGAGAGAACCTCAACCAAATAGGCGAACAGCTGCGCCTGAGGGACTACCTGCTGACGGATAAGAAGACCGTACTGCTTAGCGGTAACATCACGGGAAATCTATTGGAAGCCCTCGTAGGGGCAATTTACTTGGACTTGGGCTATGGCAAGGCTACCGAGTTTATCCATCGTATCCTGATAGATAACAACTTAAGCATGAGAGACTTGGAGCACAAGGTCATTAGCTACAAGTCCCTAATGGTAGAGTGGGCACAGAAGTACCACAAGACCATCGCTTTCGTTTCTGAAGAGGATACCACCTATCAGGGCAACACCAAGCACTTCCAAGCCAAGGTGATGATCAACGAAAAAGTCTATGCCAAAGCGCATGATACCTCCAAGAAAAAAGCCGAAGAACGCGCTGCCAAGCGTGCTTTCTTCCGTGCGGGAGATCAGAAAAAGAAAAACAAGAAGAAAAATCCTATCAAACAACCCTAACCCAAAACGATACCTATGCCACAGACCCAACCCCTACCCAATGAGGCATACGACGAAGACCTTCTCACAGAGTATGCCGACCTCTACCAAATCATGCTCTACAACGATGATTACAATACCTTTGACTACGTCATAGAACTGCTCATGGAGGTATGTGATCACACTTACGAACAAGCAGAACAGTGTGCCGCCCTAGTGCACTTCTCAGGCAAATGCCCCGTAAAAGAGGGTTCCTACGAAGACCTCCTTCCCCGCTGTAGCCGCCTCACCCGCGCAGGCCTTACCGCAGAAATAGTGACAAGATAGTGACTAACGACTAGTGACTATACAAAAAATCTGATTACTAATTTAAGTTTCACCAGTTCTGTAACTTATTGATATTCAAAACCTCCCCCTACCCCCCCTCCAAAGGGGGAATGAGATAGTTTATGGTTCTCAAGGAGTTATAGAAAGGACATTTCCCAGATTGATAGACAATTTTTATCTTTTTCAACGAATTTATTCCCCCTCTCGGAGGGGATAGTCCGTGAATACATGGAACGGAGTATGTGAGGGGAGGTTTTCTTTGCAATATATTGATTATTAATCAATTATAAACCTAATTATAACCTAAAAATGACTTGCGAAACTTAAATCAAAAAGTTTTGCTTTAGCTGTTAGAATTGTAAGGCTATATAAATATCTATGTGAGCAAAAAACAGAATATGTACTTTCTAAACAGGTACTTCGCAGTGGAACCTCTGTTGGTGCTATGGTTCGTGAGGCAGAATATTCAGAAAGTAAAGCTGACTTTGCCCATAAAATGGGAATTGCACGAAAGGAACTCAATGAGACACTTTATTGGTTAGAGCTTCTACTACAAACAGAGTACATAACACAGACAGAATATGATAGCCTATCAGCAGATGCTATAGAAATCATCAAAATACTTACTACAAGCATCAAAACTGCAAAAAATATAAACGATTAGTCACTCGTCACTCGTCACTCGTTACTAGTCACTAGTCGTTAGTCATTAGTCACTAGTCGTTAGTCACTAGTCACTACTTTGATGAGTTCTTCTATTACCCCAAAATTCAGTTCTTTCGCCAATGCACGGAGGTGCTCCTTGAGGATACGCTTTTGGGTGAGCTTGGTGCGCGGACAAGCCTTTAGGGCAATGAGGAATTGCTGTACCTGCTCATAACGCTTTGTCTTCCAGTGTGGTTGCCGTTTGGACTCCAAAGCAGGTATACTTGGGTCAAATAGGCGTAGTATATCCACTGTTTGAGCAGCAAAGTTAGTATCACGCTCATAGACAAAGGTTTTTGATTGCTGCTCCACAGGATCCTTGCTCAAGAACAACTCTTGCGAATAGGTAGAGTAGATCTCTATCGCAAAATCAATCTTCCCCATCCATATCAGCGCATTGCACAGCTTGGAAACCAAGATGTCAGGCGTCTGAAAATATTCATCAAACACATGGAGCGGCTTAGCCCTAAGATTTCGTTCTAAGGCTGCTTCCGCTATCCGAATAGCCTCCTGTTCATTGTGATTGAGATACGCCTGAGCTACTTTGGCAATAGTATAGCGCGTCTCAGGATAGTGAAAAAAGCTATCGGGATACTCCTGCCATACACTCTCTATGTATTTATCAGCTTCTTTAGTGTATTTTTCTACAACATTTCTCCCCTCCATTCCAAAACTACAAAAAGCCCCATAAGCCAAAAAAGAATTTTGACATACCATGAGGTGATCCAAAGGTTGGGTTTTCAAGTAAGTCTCTATCAGCTGGATATAATCGCTCTGAGCCATACGGTCGTAGTAGGGAAACCAAGGGTATAGCGATTGGGTAATCTTGGGATAAGAGCGATAGCGCTCAAGGAAGGTATAGGCGTAGGGGATATCTTGGAGGATAATCTCGGCATAGGCCTCATGGGTATCTCTGAGCCGTGCATCGAAGAAGCTGGCGTTGGAAAAAGCCACCGTATCATAGAAGGCATTGATAATGCGGTGGGAGTCAAGGTTTTGTACGACAGCCCCCTTACAGAAACTTTCCCAATCAGGCACTCTTATATAAGCGCAAATCCGGTTCAGGCTGGTAGCACTTAGTTGTTTGTCCTTGTCTATCTTCCCGTAGAAGCGGCGCAGGCTTTGTGCAGAGAGTTGTACTTTTTCAGCCAATTGATCAAAGTCAGCAACGGAAGTGACCACCCTTCCAAAGACACGGTTCACCTCATTTTGTAGTCTGATAATGTGAGTGTTATAATCGTTTTGCATAGTTCCTACTAATAAATATTAGTTCTACATATATATCATAATAAAAAGGCAAATAGTTACTCCTTAAATAGAAATTTGTGTGTTAATTATTTGTATTTAACAATTATTCTAAATATTTGTATAGCTTAAAATGCATTATTTTTTCAAATAAAAACTAATTTTTTTAAAGAGTGGGGCATCTGAGTACTTACTGCAAAGTTATAAAAAAATAGAAATAATATTTGGACAATATTGGACTTTTTTGTTTGGCTGAAAAATCTTACCTTTGCAAAGTGAATAATATACTATAAGAAAGAATTTGTATAATGTTATAAAACAAGAGTAATATGATAATTTTCAAAAGAAAACTGATGGCTGGATATAATTCAGATAAAAAGACATTTTACGAGTATATAGATAGGGATGCTGGGAGTGCCATTGAGGATAGCAAGGAAAATCGCATAACAAAGAAAATCCTTGAGGATATAGGTATGCTATACTCTTCCTCTGATATGACAATGAAAGAACTTGCTAAGAAAGCTCCCTTGCTTGAATATACTGCGATGAATGTTTCTCTTGCTACTGAAATTAGTAACTATTTCTCAAGGATATGCTTCCATATCACAGACCATTATAAGAAAAATTGGGAGGTACTACTAAGACGAGAATTAGGTGAACTGACCCCCGATGTTATAATTGCTGAGCGGAAAACCTCCAAAACGGAGAAGCCATCCCCAGAAAAGATAAAAGCAGTGATAGAACTGAGACCTCAAGAGTGGATACGAGCCTTTATAGTAGGAAAAGGAGAAAATTGTTGGGGCTGGCAGATAGAAAAAACGGATATATGCTCAGTAGAGAGTAGGGCTTACTTCCAAAAGTATGTAACGACACTCGGAGTGAGCCTTAGTGATATTTTTGTGATACTGCCTACCCTTTCTGTAAGCCCTCAAGACTCTATAAAAACCATCACAGAACTACAAGAATGCTTTTCTCAAAATACAGGAATCCCTGCAGAAAACTTAGTGATACTCTCTGAGAATAGGTTTCTCCAAGAGTCAGGTACCTTTACCAATCTCACTACCCACTTTGAAGAATTCCTCCAAAAACTGTTGGAAAAGTAAATAAGACAAGAGTCTATCAAACCATACACCAATAGAGGTAGGTGTTAAATAAATAGTTAAAAACATTATTTAGAGTAACAATAGACTGAAAATGTCTAATATATAAGAAAACTTAAAAAAAATATTTATGGCTATACTAAAAAGAACTCATTTAGAAACAGCAGATCTTGTTTCTAAAAATGGATTTTATAAAGAAATATATAAAGAGGGGGGGAACATAGCTAAAGATTTTAATGATAAAATTCTAGTAAGTGAAAGAGTCTTCTCGTATATTGATGTGTTATATCAAATGGAGGAGATGGTTGAAACTTACATTGAAACCAATCAATTTTCTTTTGATTCTGCCATACTGAGTGAGCCGCTAGCTAGCGAAATCGTTTTTTATATTTCAGGGATACTGGACAATATTTCAGCTCTTAGAGAGAAAGATTGGAAAATTTTAGTGAGAAAACGTATAGGTCAACTCACTCCTGATATTGTAATCACCGAGAAAGAAGCCACTCCCACTGAGGAGGGATTCCAGAGAGGTGTAATTGCAGTGATAGAGCTAAGAAATGAAGCATGGGTACGCCAGCTTATAGCAGAGGAGAATCCTAACTATTTCCAAAAGTATACAGATACACTTGGGGTAACCCTTAAAGATATCTTTATCATTATCCCAACATTGGTAACTTATCCAAAAACATTGGTAACTTATCCAAAAACATTGGTAACTTATCCCAATAGTATGAAGTCTGTAGTAGAAGAGCAAGGGATCTTCTCACAGAGCACAGGCCTTCCCAAGGGGAACTGGGTTATACTCTCAGAGAACCGCTCCATTTCAAATGAAGAGTCCCAAATATTCCTCACAACCAACTTTGATGATTTTCTAAAGGAATTGGTAGCAAGATAGGTGCATAAATGAGATTTTTTAATGTATGTGTAATAAATAAACAATAAAATTTATGACTAAACAAATCAAGCAGGTAGCCACTACAGAGGAATATATTGTAGTTCGCTATGAAGATGACTCAATAGGTGTCTATAACAGATATGGCAATGCCAAAGCCGCTTTGCGAGAAATAGCCATTGAACATGGTTTCGAGTATGATCCTAGCTGGACTACTCGTCAGTTTGGCAAAAAAATGATAGATGGGGTAGGTAATGGCGCACCAGCTATTGCAGATAATGACTATATCGTGTATATAGATGCTAATGGAACAGTTATCTGTGGAAGAAAAACAGAAGGAAGTGCTAAGGGAGCCTTACGTATGATTGCTGAAAAATACAGCATCACTTACGAAGAAGGTTGGAATACACAGCAGTTCGGGCGTAAGGTGATCGAACACTTATTGAGTGTGAAAACATCAGTGACTACAAAGGAGGAATTCCTAGAGAAAATAAGAAAAGATATAAAAGAATTTTTAGAAAAGAATAATAAAAAGGACAATAAATTATTTTTTAATGAGCGTGATTTCCAAGTGAATTTAGCCTCTTTCCTAAGAGAACAACATTACTATGATAATGTATTTTTAGAATATTCACTACCAGCTTCGTCTCTTAAAGATAATAGAGAGGAAGAAGTTGAGGCTAATATCAGAATAGATATTGTAGTTGAAAAAAGCAATCAATTCTGTCCTATAGAACTTAAATATAAGACAAAATTAGTAGAAGGAGAAGGAAATATTATAGAGCGTTTTGGGGAGGAAATTGAAACGGAACTTTTGAAAAATCAAGCGGCCCAGAATATAAATAGGTATTCTTTTTGGAAGGATGTATATCGCGTAGAAAGAATAAAAAGAAATTTCTCTAAGGTGATAGCAGGTTTTTCTATCTTTGTAACCAATGATGAGAGCTATATGAAGACACCTAAAGGAGCTTCTGCACCATTTACAATGGAAGCAGGGGTTCAACATTCTAAAGAATTGAAATGGGAAGAGAAAGAAAAAGTAGCAGATTCAACTAGAAGTAAATATCCTGAAATTGTATTGGAAAATCAATATACCATTAAAGAATGGTATGATATAACCCTCCAAGAATACAAGTTTCATTACTGTATCGTAGAAGTATAATCAATAATCTGTATAATTATCAATGAAGAGACTAATCATTTCATTAGCCTTAATAGTAGGGGTTGTTACGACAAGTTGTCGTAAAGAAACTATTATAGAACGTATAGAAGTACAAAAAGGTAATAAAATTCTTTCAGGAACAGGTGCCCCTGAGGCAACACTCGGTGAGGAAGGGGATTACTATCTTGACCTTACCAATGCAGACCTATATGGTGCCAAGTCCAAAAGTGGCTGGGGACTTCCCCTAAGCCTTAAGGGTACTCCAGGGGCTAATGGGCAAACTCCTCGTATAGGAGAGAATGGGAATTGGTATGTAGGAGATACCGATTTAGGCGTAAAAGCACAAGGAGCACAGGGTGAATCTGGTACGAATGGACTAACCCCTCATATAGGCGAGAATGGGAATTGGTACGTAGGAGATATTGATTTAGGAGTAAAAGCTAAAGGAGCAGATGGAGTTTCTCCTCATATAGGTGAAAATGGTCATTGGTTTGTTGGCTCTACTGACTTAGGTGTGAGAGCACAGAGAACTCAAGAACAGTCAGCAGGACAGGATGCTCAGGGTAATTCAGGTAGTAATGGTGTGCTTCCACATATAGGCCCTAACGGTCATTGGTTTGTAGGCACTACCGATACAGGAGTTAAAGCCCAAGGTGAACAAGGAGTGCCAGGGGCTAATGGTAGAGACGGTAATCCAGGTGCGCCTGGCCGAGATGGTGCACAAGGTGACGCAGGCCGTCCAGGTAGTGATGGAATGTCTCCACATATTGGCCCTAATGGTCATTGGTTTGTGGGCACTACCGATACAGGGGTGAAAGCCCAAGGCGAACAAGGTGCGCCAGGGGCTAATGGTAGAGATGGTAATCCAGGTGCCCCTGGCCGCGATGGTGCACAAGGTGCCCCAGGCAGCAATGGGGTAACACCTCATATAGGGCTTAATGGTCATTGGTTTGTAGGTACTCAAGATACAGGAGTCAAAGCTCAAGGTGCTCAAGGTATACCAGGTACTAATGGTAGAGATGGTAAAGATGGTTCTAAGATATATGGGGATGCAGGAACACCTGCTAATAGCAGAGGAAATGAAGGTGATTGGTATATAGATACCCAAAACAAACGATTGTATGGTCCAAAAACAGCCACTGGCTGGCCTACTACCTATATGAGCCTCACCGCAAGTGAAGGGCAAGCACAGTCAGGCCACTCTAATGATTATGACCTAAGTCCTGATGGAAAGACTTTGAAATTTTGGAAAAATCGCTCCACTACAACTCTTGATATGGAGGCAGACCCTATACTAAAGAATGTTACAACTATTGATGATAGAGCATTCTATGGGCAAACTAATCTAACTTCTGTAAAACTTCCAAAAAAATTGAAAGTTATAGGAGAAGCTGCTTTTCAATATTGTGGGCTGACAACCATTACAATTCCTGAGAATGTTGTGATGATTAAGGGGTCAGCATTCTATAGTAATCAAATAACAATGATTACTTTTGAATCAGTACAACCTCCCTCTACTCTTGAATATGGTTATAGTGGTATTTTTCTTAACAATAGGATAAGTACTGTCTATATACCGGCAGGAAGTAGATTAAACTATAGTTCTCTTTTTTCAAGCATTCCTCATGCAGCTCTAAGAGAGAAATCCTAAAACATCATTATGTTTTTATGTACAAACCCCGTCCTTTTTCCCTAAGAAGGCGGGGTTTTTAATTAGCCCAAAAGCTGTTTTTCTACCAATTTTCCCCCTCCAGTTCCCCCTTCAGGGCTAGGGGGAATCAGATTTTTATCAACTTCGGTGATTATTGGTATACTGATTTCCAACCACTTAAAAAATACTTCAAAAAAATTGGTTGAAATATTTTGTCAGTTTAAAAAGAAGTTGTAATTTTGCACCCGCTTTCGAAAAGGGAGTCAGTTCATTAAAATAGACCAAAAAATATTTTTAAAAAAAGATTTGGTAGTTTCAAAAAAAGGTTGTACTTTTGCACCCGCTTTCAAAACGAGCGAGCGCAGCGAAAGAGACTAAAATTTTTTTT
>ERZ773056.175-NODE-175-length-31444-cov-8.935073_pt1 | contig 31444 bp, 24 predicted proteins | sample MGYA00580857_ERZ773056 | MGnify/ENA primary metagenome ERZ773056 (study PRJEB29015, sample SAMEA2737996) | human oral metagenome | biome: human oral; feature: human-associated habitat; material: dental | place: China | collected 2114 ... | reverse complement strand
GCTACGGCGAGGGTTCACCCCGCCGTAGCGCGAGCAGCCCTGAGTCACCACTGGAGCCGGCGTTCCCAATCCCGAGGCGAACGGCGGAGAGCGTCCCGACCCCTCCCAGATTCACCGGACCCCGTCGCAGCGCAGCCACTCCCACCAGTCCAGCCACTCCCACCAGTCCAGCCACTCCCGCCAGCCCTGCCAGCCCCGACAAAACCACCGTTTTCAAACGCATCACGGAACCGATCGCGCGCCGCTCGGCCACCTCGCCGGAAACACCAGCACGGGAACCCCGTGAATGGCGCAACGTTCCGAAGGACGACGCCGAGGACGAGATCCCCGCCCGGCCACCGCGACACCACATCCCGCCCATCCCCAAGTTCGTGAAGATCATGGGGATCGTCGCGGCGGTGGTGCTGCTCGTGATCGCGGGCTGGCTGGGCATGGTCCTGGGCGGACTCGGAAAGCCGAGCGCGGACGCGTCGCCGGCCTGGGCTCTGAAGCTGCCGACGCAGATCGGGAGCTTCGCCAACGACGGGGTGAAGGAGTCGGCGGCCCCCAGCGGCGCGGGCACCATCCTGCGATCCAACTACTCCGACGGGACCTCCCAGTTCATGCTGCTGCTGCAACGCCCGGCACCGGAGTTGAACTCCTACCTGACAAGTTCCGGTATCACCAACATCACCTCGGTTCACGACGCCTCGTGCGGAATCTACGACAAAGAAAAGATGCCTGTGTGCGCCCGGGTCATCGACAAAACGGTCATCATGGTCATGGGGTTCAGCGGCCAGAACAACGAGACCTTGGCCGACCTGATCGAGTCCGCCTACAACACGGTCAAGAAGCAGCAGTAGATTTTCGCGGTCGCGCAGCACTGAATCGATTTCAAAGCCATTTGGAGCGCTCCAAACGCTCTTTGGTGCTGCGCAACTGCGCTCATTCTCATCGTCCTACGGATAACGTGTACTGGATGAAGGCCGCGCGACAAGACACCCGCCTGGACCCGTTCGTCGAACACTACGCCGCCCGCACTCAGGGGCTCAGGGTATCCGCGGTCCGGGCGCTGTTCGCCGTGGCCAACCGGCCCGAGATCGTGTCGCTGGCGGGCGGGATGCCGAACATCAAGGACCTGCCCCTGGGCGAGATCAGCGACCACATCGCCCGGATGATCCGCGACCAGGGCACGCAGGTCATGCAGTACGGCTCCGGACAGGGCGAGCCGCGCATCCGTGAGCAGATCTGCGAGGTCATGGCGGAGGAGAGCAGCGTCGCGGACCCCGACGACATCGTCATCACCGCGGGCTCCCAGCAGGGCCTGGACCTCGTCACCCGCGTCTTCTGCGACCCGGGGGACGTGATCCTGGCCGAGTCGCCGTCCTACGTGGGGGCGCTCGGCACCTTCCAGAGCTATCAGACCGAGGTGGTGCACGTCGCCTGCGACTCCGAGGGGCTGATTCCCGAGGCCCTGACCGAGACCGCCGAACACCTGAAGAAGCAGGGCAGGCGCGTCAAGTTCCTGTACACGATCCCGAACTTCAACAACCCGTCGGGGGTGACGCAGCCCGTGGAGCGGCGCCGCCGGGTCATCGAGAGCTGCGCAGAGGCGGGGGTGCTGGTGGTGGAGGACAACCCCTACGGGCTGCTGACCCTCGATTCCGGCCCGCTCCCGGCGATGCGTTCCCTCGATACGAACGTGGTCTACCTGGGGTCGTTCTCCAAGACCTTCGCTCCGGGATTCCGCGTCGGCTGGGTGTGTGCCCCGCACGGGGTGAGGGAGCGCCTGGTGCTGGCCCAGGAGTCGGCGACGCTGTGCCCTCCGGTGTTCTCCCAGTTCGCGATCAGCAACTACCTGGAGAACTGCGACTGGCGCGGCCAGATCGGGGTCTTCCGAAACATGTACCGCACCCGGCGCGACGCCATGCTCGCCACCCTGGAACGGGAGATGCCCGACGGCTGCTCCTGGACCCGGCCCGCAGGCGGGTTCTTCGTCTGGGTGACGCTGCCCGAGGGGCTGGACGCATCGACGATGCTGCCGCGCGGGGTCGGCGCCCGCGTGGCCTTCGTGCCGGGACCCGCGTTCTTCGCCGACGGGCAGGGTTCCCGCAACGTGCGACTGTCCTACTGTTTCCCGCCGCCCGACCGGATCGCGACGGGGGTGGAGCGATTCGCCCAGGTGGTGCGGAGCGAGCTGGAGATGCTGCGGACCTTCGGCATGCACACCCCGTCGCACGCCAACCCGACCAAGGGACCGGGACCGAACCTGAACTGACCACACCCCGAGTGAAGGACTGATGCCATGACCGTGTTCGTGATCGCCGGTGGCCTGAGCCACGAGCGGGAGGTTTCGTTGCGCTCCGGGAAGCGCCTGGCGGGGGCGCTCCGGAAGAGGGGCCATGCGGTGACCGAGACCGACGTCAACGCCGACCTGATCTCCCGGCTGCTCGGGGACGAGGGCCCTGTCGCCATCCCGGTGCTGCACGGCGAGCTCGGCGAGGACGGCGCGCTGCGGGAGGTGTTGTGGATGCTGGGGGTGCCTTTCGTCGGCAGCGACGGGGCGAGTTCCCGGCGCACCTTCGACAAGTCGGTCGCAACACGTCTGGTCAAATCCGCCGGGCTGGTGACCCCGCGGCAGGTGGCGCTGCCCGACGACATCTTCCGGGAGCTCGGAGCCCAGGCGATCATGTCGGCGATCGGGGACCGGCTCGGCTTCCCGTTGATGGTCAAGCCCTCCCGGTCCGGGTCGGCGCTGGGGGCCACGAAAGTGGACTCAGCCGATGAGCTGCCGTCAGCTCTCGTCGGCGCCTTCGCATACGGGAAGATGGCAGTGATCGAGGAGTTCGTCACGGGGACAGAGCTGGCCGTCACCGTCATCGACGACGAGACGGGGCCGCGTGCGTTGCCGCCCGTCGAGATCAGGCCCACATCGAACGTCTACGACTACGAGGCCCGCTACACCGCGGGAGCCACCCGTTTCGTCACCCCGGGGGACCTGCCCGACGAGCTGCTCGAAGCCGCTGGCCGGCTCGCGGTCCAGACGCATGAGGTCCTGGGACACCGGGATATCTCCCGCGTGGACATGATCGTGCGCGACGGGGTTCCGGTGTTCCTGGAGAGCAATGTGGCCCCGGGACTGACGGACACCTCGCTGGTGCCGCTGGCGTTCGAGGCGGCGGACCTCGACCTGGGTGAGGTGTTCGCACGCCTGGTCGAGCGTGCACGGCTGCGCAGCCACTAAGCCGCGTCCGAGGCAGGGAGAACCGACGGCGGGAGAATGACCTGGGAGGACCAAGACCCCAGTCCAGCTCCTAGGGAGGGGCCTACCTTTTCCTCGTCCTTGGGATGGCTGCGCTCATTTTGCCTCTCAGGCAAAATCCCTTGTCAGAAGCACGGGAGTCAACCTCAGCTCTTAAAAACCCGCTTTATCGACATAACTGCTAAGAGCTACATCGTTTAGCGCGTCGTCTACGCTGTCATGGCTCGACGGTGCGCCCGTCGATCACAGCCATGATCCGGTCCAAGTCGTCGGCGGAGGCAAACTCGATGGTGATCTTGCCCTTATTCTTACCGATGGCAACCTTCACCCGGGTATCAAAATGGTCGGAGAGCACAGCCGCGACTGCAGCTTCACGTTCTGAGGGCAGCCGCCGGACACGCTGCGTCGGTTCCTCGTCCGTCGGGACGTTGCCGAGTCGGACCATTTCCTCTGTGCTGCGCACTGAGAGCCCCTCGGCGACGACGCGCTCGGCAAGCAGCTCCTGCGCTCGCTGATTCGTCAATCCCAGCAGTGCTCGTGCATGCCCGGCGGAAAGCACACCGGCAGCCACCTTGGTCTGCACGGTGGAGGGGAGGCTCAGGAGCCTGAGGGTGTTCGAGATCTGCGGCCGGCTACGGTGAATCTTCTGGGAGAGCTGTTCTTTGGTACAGTTGAAGTCTCCCAGGAGCTGCTGGTACGCGAGGGCTTCCTCCAGGGGATTGAGGTTGGCCCGGTGAAGGTTCTCCAGAAGCGCATCACGCAGCAGGGCATCATCGTCAGTGCCACGGACAATAGCTGGAATCGTCTCCTTATCCGCAAGTTTGGAGGCGCGGAACCGGCGTTCGCCCATGATCAACTCATAGTGATCGGGCTCCACCTCACGCACCACGACGGGCTGCAGCACCCCGAACTCTTTAATGGAGGCAGCCAATTCGTTGAGCTCATCCTCATCGAAGACGTGGCGTGGCTGCCGGGGGTTGGGCACGATCTGCTCCAGCGGCAGCTCCACAAAGTAGGAGCCATCCCGGAGCCGCTCGGAGGGAGCAGCAGGCTTGCTCTGGGTTTCCGGTTCGTCGGTCCGGGCGAAAAGATCCCCGAGGCCCTTTCCAAGACCAACGTGCTGTTTTGCTCTGGCCATCAGGCTGCTCCTTCAGTCTCGATGGATCGGGCGATCTCTTCGGCGGCCTTGAGGTAGGCGACAGCGCCAGGAGACTTGGGGTAGTAGGTGAGGACGCTCTGTCCATAGGACGGGGCCTCCGCGATCCGCACTGAACGTGGGATCTCCACGTCAAGCGTTTCCTCCCTGAAATGCGACCGTACCTCGGTGGCCACCTCATGGGAGAGGTTCGTGCGATTGTCAAACATCGTTAGGAGCACCGTCGTCAACTGTAGTTGATCATTCAGGTTTCCCTTGACCCGCTGGATAGTACGCATCAGCTGGGAGACACCCTCGAGAGCGTAGTACTCGCATTGAATGGGCACCATGATCTCGGTAGAGGCAACGAGAGCGTTGAGCGTGAGAAGCCCCAGAGAGGGTGGGCAGTCGAAAAAGACGTAGTCAACCCCAGATTCCTCGATATATTGAGCCAGCGCCCTCTTCATTCTGGACTCACGGCCGGACTCATTGACGAGTTCCAGTTCCGCGGTGGAAAGGTCGATCGTGGCGGGGAGGACGTGCAGATTTGGCGTGTGGGGAGACTGGACGGCGAGGTCCTGGATCCGTTCTCCACGAAGCAGTACCTCGTAGGTTCCCGGGGTTCCAGGGTCATGTTCGACGCCGAGAGCAGTGGATGCGTTGCCCTGTGGATCGATGTCAATCACAAGCACATTGAGGCCGCCAAAAGCGAGGGCGGCAGCGATGTTCACGGTTGTGGTCGTTTTCCCGACGCCGCCTTTTTGGTTGGCCACCACGAAAATGCGGGGTTCTTCCGGACTCGGCAGCGCTGACATCTGAGTCTCGTCCCCGTACTCAGCGCCATACTCGTCATCAGCCACCCAGTCATCATCGGCACGATCAAAGTAAGCGCGCCGCGGTCCGATGGGGGTCTGGATGGCCGTTTCACGTGAAACGCTCTCGTGGTCCTTCCAAGGCTCGACTTCTGCGTCTTGTTTCGGAGTACGCTTGCGCTTGCGAAAGAACAGGGCCATGTAGTCCTCCTCCTTTGATGCTCATCAACTTTAGCTTGAGTCAATGACGCGGACTGAAACTCAACGGCGTTTCACGTGAAACAGAATGCGCAGATCCGAATGGATGACGTCATCGCCGACACCTCGAGACTGGCGCTGGTGCGTTTCACGTGAAACGCACTGGTGCCGCAAAGCCCTGTCCCTGCGATCCTGTAGACCAAGGCAAGTAGGGGATCCCGCCGGCAGGGGCGGTGGTGAGATGAACGAACTCCAGACTCATCCATCGCAGATCACCCCCGCCGGACGCAGCGCATTACACTTCACGGCAAGGTCTGGTGGGGGTTGGCTGTGTCTACCGCCAGGAGATTCCCGGTAACTCCGTATCTCTCGCAATGATCAGGGGGACCAGCCGAGGTGTTGTGAATCAGCAGCGGCCGACACCTATCAGATGCCTGACCTCGGTGAGGTTGGCCCCACGCCTGGCGGCGGCAGACTCATCCTGACGAGATGGTCTTGCCGATGAATCTCTATACTGTGATATCAACTTAGAGATTCCGCCGGAACGCATGGGCGTTGCGTGTAATCTTGCGCAGCGGGTCTTCATTTCGCCGGTTTTCAGCCACGGATACGTAGTGCCTCGTATCGTTCACCTCGTCCAGGACACGACCCGGTTCAGCTTCACTCGATTGTCTTGGCAATACCCCTTCCGGAACTACCTCTCGCTAAGTTCCACACACGACGCAGGTGCCGCTGGCAGAAACTCAGCGAAGGTAGGTGCTCCCGGAACGCTGTGAGAGAGGTGACGTCCAGCAGAGGCGTCACATCGAGAGAAGAAAATACATTCGGGTGAATTCTGACACCGCCGGCCAGGTGCTCCTGACCTCGGCAAGGGGCGCTGCCAGCGATACCCCGAGACCAGATGATGCCTGCATGCTACGAGTCGACTAGTTCTTACCTGGTCTTCGTATCATCTGCTCAAGAATCCCCAGACGATTCCATTACCTGGGACCGCTTCCGAACGCGCAGAACATCCGATGGCTCTGGGCAGGCATAAGGAGATGCTAGGCACCGCTACACCGGACAACTGGGACCACACCATGAGCGATCTTGGTTCGCCCCTGCTCTGACCAGCTCCGGTAACCACCATGTGATGGCCAGCAAAACCATCGAAACCCACGAGGTCGCGATGCATAACAAGTGCCCATGAGAAAGCGAGTCAGCCGGGCCAGGGTGGGGTCAGGTTCTTTGGGCAGCAACCGTGGCTGGAGGTTTGACTGTCGTAACCAAACCTATTAAATGTTATAGCGATATATAAATACCTCTGTATCTGGGTATTTCTACAGGCCATGTGAGCCACCAGCTTTTGCGTGGGCGCCCCCCCCACCACGGATGTGAGGGAAGCGACGCTCAAGACCTCATGGGTAAGGTAAAGAGGGACATGCAAGCAACGATGATCCGAGGCCGAGACAGCGGATAGGCAATGGAAGCCAACCTGGCTCTCTTAGACGAACTGACAGATGGGCCTAGCCCTGGCCATCAGTGGCATGTCGGGGAGAGGTCGTTCCGGGGCGGATGCTATGCCGAGGCAGCCAGGCAAAACGTCATGGGCACCCCGTGGGTAAGGCGGGGTTTAGCTCCGGGGCCTCTGGGGGTGCAAAGCACCACAGCACCACACTGCTCCCGCAGACAGCGATGCAGACTATCTACGTCGTAGATATACACACCTCAAGGTCATCTGTCGCTGGCCATCAGCAGCGAAACAAGAAGGCATTTGCGGGTCTCCCCGTGACGGATCGGTTGCCCAGTTACCATCCATGCTTCGGGCACTGGTCAATACACTCACCCATACATGAGGCTCCCACAGCGGAACTAGAAGCTATTCACTCCTGGAAGCTCGCGATTAGTCCTTCGGCCTCGAGTCGAGGCGTCCGTTCCTTTCAACAGAGGGGACTCTTCTAGCTCGTTGTGGCTGTCTGCGTTTCACGTGAAACGCAGACAGCCTTGCTAGTTGTGTACCGGGAGTTCGTTAGTAGGAGGCAGTCCCGGGGCGGATGCTGCGCCAAGATGACCGAGTGAAACTGCTACTAGACGTGCTGTGAGCAAGGTGAGCGAAGCGAAGCGCCGCGTCCAGGATCGAAAAACCGGCGAGCTAACGCCACACAGCGCTAGAGTCATGGGCCCGGGAAGTCCTTAGCAAAGGCAGCAGCCGCGGACTACGTAGGCACCTGATCAGGGCGGATCCGAGCAGTGCAGGGCCTACAGATCGATGATGACCGCCACCAGCCAGGATGAATTAGAGCGCTTGTCAACTAGAGTAACTGCCGTTTCTACCCCACAATAGTCAAGGCCAGCTATTGTTCGTGGCACCGATGACGATGCCTTGCTGCGTCATGCGCTTCTGAGAACCTTCACTAGGTACTCCCCTGGAGGAAGTCGCCTACCAGCAGCCCCTGGGAGACTTCAACTGCATCAAAGAACAGCTCTCCAGAAGATCCAGCAGTAGGTATGAACAGTAAGAGCGCTGGTCGGAAGCTCACAGCACCCACTCACCCAGCAATGCCTTCACCACCATCATGGTTATTAAGAGATCCCTCAATGGAATCGGGTGGCACTAAGCTCGGCACTGTGCCGTTCGTTATCGACGCGAACCGCCGCGTGTATCCCTGCCGAGTTGGCCGTGACGGGAGACAGCTTGCGACACACCTACATCGGCGGGGCCAGCGCTCTCATAGTTGAAGATATCCGACGAAGGTATGAGGCGCGGCACAAGGATCCCGCTGACGTTCAGCCAACCTTTATCTGCTTTGCCTTGCGCTCGATTGCTCGAACAGCATCTGTCGGGACCGATTCTCCGGCATGAAGTTGACTGTAACCAGCGTCCAAAGGTTTCGCCCACCCTACTAGCGTCGGTTCCTGTCATTTCACCGATGTTCTCCAGCCTCCAGTGCACCGTTTGACTTCGTTCAAGGAAAGCCCCCAGACCCCGGATCACCGTCGATACCAGGCTCGTAGAGGATTCTTCCCGCCGCATCACCGCAGCCGGGCGCATTCGGGTGGTCCCGACTGATGAGCTTAAGAAGGAATAACCCCGTTTCACGTGAAACGGAGCGGTGTACAGCCACCAAGCGCAGAGCCAGCAAATAGAGGTAACTCAGATCGAGCACAAATGCATCACGGACCATACAGATAGTCTTCGTTCTCGGCGATACTATGCTCCTCGCATGGGTTTCCTGATCCTCTTGAGTGCTCTGCACGATAGGACGGCAGGGGTCCACGGTGCTTGCCCAGCCCTCAGGCGACTGCATGCCGGGCGCCCTTCCCAAGTTTCCAGTGCATTGGTCACAGCGTCGCCTTGAAACTCCAGCATGTCAGGCAAGGAGTTGTGACCAGTTCTCAGAGGTCCCACCTGTGGTGGTGAGGCAGCCTTCAGTACCGTGCTGGCAAAGTCGAGGGGTCTGCTGGTGCGGGCCGGCGAGGCCACATAACCAGGATGATGTCTGGATGTTGCGAGTCAATCAGACTCTCATTAGCGGGATCCCCCCACGTCATAGCTTTTGAGCTCCGCTTGTATGGCTACCGGCTGGGTCAGGGCAGCGCATCCCTGCCTCACCTGAAGACTTGCCGCCACACGGTAATCCTTATCTTTCAGCCCTCTGATTCTGGATCATCCGCTGGGCAACCTTAGGTTTAGAGTCCGGGGTCCGTGGAGTTCGCATATGCCACAGCCCCAGCAAACGTCCACCATCAAGAGCAAAGTCACTGCACCCGGTACGGGTTCCAGGTTTTACGATAAAGCACCTGACGAAGCCAGCCGCTCAGGAATTCCCCCGGCCATCATCGAGAGTTTCGCTGCCGTTTCACGTGAAACGGCAGCGAGTAGGCCCATTGCCTAGGGGTGATACCGGCATGCGGCGCTACAGACAAAGACCTGGCGGAGGTGAGCTGGAGATTTGGAAATGACACGATACCCACTCGAAGCTCTACGAGGTCGATCAACAGCCGCGCTCCCATCCTGCTCACTAGACACCCAAGAAGCTCTCGCTCAACGGGCAAGCGACGCCCACACTCACTGTCACGATAGAAGCAAGGTGGCATTTGATCCCGTAACGCTGTCTCCAAGCACCTCACACTCTCTACCGCAAGGATTCTCTCAGCCCGACGATTCCACGGCCGAATCTGTGCCGACAAGCACGCAACGTATACAGCCGCTCAATAGCCCGCAGGATAAGGCGGTATGATGGTGCATGTCGTACTTAAGCTCTTCACGAGCTTCAGATCCCGCTCATAGGCGGGTGGTGGGCAAGCAACGTCCACCACGTCCGTCGATTTCGCCGTGAAAATACGCTGAATCATGCGCCGCTCCCTACCCCCCACCAGGGGCCTGGGTGCCACGTCAGCTAAACCCCCTCAGTAGGTCCGTGCGAGCCCTTCGATCGCACCTGCCAAGCTCAAGGCATCGTCATGGGTGTAGCAAGGTAGTGTTCGCATGGCAGCTCCCACCTCAGACCTGACGAGTGAATTTGGCGGTAATAAGGGGACCCGGGCTTTCTGGAGTCTCCCTGCAACTCTTCCGAAGTCCTGAAACTGGGCGGAAAGCCCGGCGGAGCGCTAGTCCTACCGGCTGATTCTGATTGAATTCGACCACGTGACACAGAACTAGAAGCTCCGTGACGAGGGACTCTCTGGAAGCTAGTCCACCGTAATGGCCACCTTACCTATGGCTCGGACTCTTTTGAGTATGCCAACCCAGACCAGTGCATGCCCAGCCATCGACGATTTCATTGCGATGGTCAGCGTACAGCACAGCGCTCATATCATGCCTTGTCAGCACGGAGTCTGGAGCGGCTCATATCACAACACCATCACATCTGAGTTATTTCTAAATTCCTATCTGCCTCAAGCCATATATAGGTAAGTAGGCAAAACTATTTATCTTTTAGAGGTCTGGAGGCCATCGTCGTCTACCGTGGCTGGGGCTGGTTCCAGACCTCGAAGAGCCTTATGCCGTGTGTCGGGAGGTTCCCCAGTAAGTCGGCTCCGGGGTGGATGCTGCGCCAAGACAACCGAGCGAAACGCTACCGGGGCGTACCGCGAGCAAAGTGAACGAAGCGAGCGCCGCATCCAGAGCCAATAGACACCGGCGAACTAACGCCACACGACACCAGCTTTCCTTCCTGGTCTCACTACGCGCTCTCTCCGTTCACCAGGTAGGTTTCCTCGGTCAAGACAAGGTCAGCCCCTCATGGTATGAGGGGTCCAGGGATTTCAGAGCCCAGCCATGGCTCGAAGCAGGTGTTGAGGCACACCACCAAAAACAATCCTCTACGACGGCCTATACACCTTCCCACGGACACAAGCATTGAACCCGACTGGGAACACACCAGCATGCGTGGGAAGTCCCTTCTCAAAGGTACTCCCCTCCGCGGGGATGGCGCATCAAGCAGGCGGTTACTAGCATCATGCAAGACGTAAGAAAACACAGTAAACACGGCATCGTGTGTCCCGTCGGGTGCTTCCGCCCCGGATACGGTCACCTCCTCGCCTGCGGCACCCCTAGTGTTGCGTGACTCAACTACCTCGCGAAACACCCACTCTGGAACCAGCCCTCGCTGACGAGCCTCCAGTACACGACTCCAGGGCTAGCCGCAACGTGTGCCCATCCATCAGCGAATCTCTATCCTGCTACGATCCAGCCCACACACCGCTATGTACTGACGCGTTTTCTCTACGTCAGGAGCGCAGCCGCAATGGTGGGGGAAAGTCCATCGACCGGTCGTTTCACGTGAAACGCCCTCCGCTCTATTCCAGATCAAACAGCTGACCTGCACGACGTGCAAGAGCCTCCGAGAAACATGCAACACAGCAGTCAGATTGTCTTCAAGCTGTACCGATAAAGCAATAAACATATAAATACTCTCCAGGGCCGCCGTCGACGATCTCCCGAGGATCTTCGTTGTGGCTGGGCCGGCTCTGATGGCATGCAAAAGTTCGTCAGTAGCAATTAAGAGGTAGGGCCGGAACAGATGCTGCGACGAGGAAACCAGGCGAAATGATGAAGGTCATACCCACACCACGAGCAAGGCGCCAGAGAGAACATCCAGCGCAATGACGAAGATACACATCACCAGACTGTGAATCTACCCGACCCGCATGGCCAAAATTCTGCTCTAATGTGAAGCCATGATATTGGCCATCGTCGGTGGGCGTCTTTGCCGCGGAAGTCTGCCGACAGCAGCTCTGGAGAACCTGACGATATGAAGCAACAAACCAGGCGTCCCTTGGCCAGCTTCGACCGGGTGGTGCATCGATTTACAAGCAGACAGTGACTGCGATACGTTCCCTGGACAAATCGCCCATAACCTCGTGAACAACCAGGATCCCCAAAAACCTGCGCTGCACCCCATCCCCTACCCATCCGCCGCAACGCCCTGGTACCTGGTCACGTGTCATCATTCGCCGGTGACTTCCGGCCCCGGATGCGGCACCTCGCTTCAGTCACCTCTCTCGCGGTATGGATACAATCCGGTAGCGCTTCGCTCGGCTACCTTGGCACAGCATCCGCTCTGGCCACCTCTCGCTGACGAGCATCCGGCGCAGTCATCAAAGGCGTGCAAGCTTGAGTCTGCGGTTGCGTTTCACGTGAAACGCAACCGCCGCTCTCCCAGGCGAAGAATCTGAAAGAGAAAAATCATCAGCCCATGTAGCGACGCTGAAGCTTATTCACGGACGCTGGGAAAATGGCAAAACCCCTTGCCGGAGCCAGGTTGTCCGAGGCGGTGAATAAGCAGCACTGATCAGATCAGCACGTGGCGTAAAACTATCCCTTACGCGCCAGCCAGTATCCTCGTCTTTGCCAGTCGGTGTCTGGCAGAGATAACTCACGGTTCTGCTAGCGAGGATTTCCGCGTAATCCCGAGGCGGCGGACCGGCATCACTATGCCGTCAGCGTGTGGCCCCAGCATCTCTTCTGATGCGGCCCACCTCACACAACTGCCCATGACAGCGGCAATGCTTCTCATCCCCTAGCCTGACCGGTGTCTCACCAAATCGAGAACTCAACAACCTGGAGACCTCCGCCACGAGGATGACGACGAGGCAGGCCACTCTAGACACCATCGCGGTGAACCACAGCCACGATGCACATGGCATGTGTCGATGATGAATAAAGTCCAAAACACCTGACGTGCACCATGTCAGCCGACTCTCTCAACAGGATTGTGTGAGTACATCCACAATGCTGGCATAATCTGATGGAATAACGATCGGATCCTGCTGCCACATTGCACGAAGAGCTGTCTCTGACGAGATCAGAGAAAACACCCGCTGCCTTGCAGCCGCTAATGCATAGCAGCAATACTCTCGCAATTTATGCCATACGGGCGACTTGCAATAGTCCAAAATGCCTTGTCAGCCGCAGACGATGATGACTCACACGGAAATTTTCCGGGCAAGCTGAGCCGAAGCCACGGTTTGAGGCCGCGCCGTGGATACATCTCAACTCCATGCTCCGGGCAGCCTCGTTGCCCTCGAAGTAGGACGCCACCCTCGTCACCTCAGCCACCGCACCATAGCAGAGCCACTAGGCGCCGGGTGTCCCTCGGTCGCGATCACATCAGCCGCTGCCAGGGCCTCGTGCAACGTAAGACTGGCGAGGAAATTGCTTGCAATGAGTCTCTACGTCAGGGCCAGGAGGGTTACTCATGAATTATCTCCCCTTGTCAACAGTGGGTTGCTAGAGAATTAGCAGCATCGCTGAGTAAGCCTCTAGGGTTGCTTGCGGTCATGAACGAACTACTGAGGATACTATCCACGAGGGATTTTGGTCCAATAATCCCCTTGTCAATCCTGGAGGCTTATTCGCGCCTACAAAAGACTTGTCGCAACAAGGGGCTCCGTTACCTTGAGGCTTATTCACAGCCGCAGTCAACCTGCCCTGACAAGGAGTTTTACTGTTTATCAGCCACCCTATGAATAGGCTTCCTTGCAGACCACCATGGATAAGCCTCCAAGATTGCTTGCGGTTGTAATCAGCTTCCTGACTCCATGGCAATACCCCATGTGGGGTTATTCCTTTGCCGACCTTTAGCCATCCGCTACCCCACACTCCTGGATACTCTTATTTATAGCTACCGCCACGAGGAGTTCTTTTGCCCTGAAGATCACCCGTGAATATAACCCTCTTGGTTGCGTATATGGATACCTCGTCAATGAAAAACGTTTCCAGCGGACATCGTGGCGCCTCTGCTCGATTTGGTACGCCCGGACCAGTGAATACACTCAGTCACGGGAAACGAGGCGCCGGAGACGGACGGTACGCCTCAGCTAGCACGACGGCCAAAATACCATTTGACAAGGCTATCTGTCTCAGAGGCACAGCACCTATCGTTCAAGAGATTTGTCGCTAAATTGATTTAGTCACTCGTATGGCGCGTGCTCCCTCGACCTCCGGAGCGGCACGGACCTGAAGCACCTGGGCAGTCAGCTGGTATCCGTTCAAGCGCTTACTGGCTTTCGCGATTTCCTCCTCCGCACCAGCCCCTTTCAAGGCGAGTAGCTCACCGTCAGGGAAAAACATCGGGGTGGTCCATTTCAGCAATTTTTCCAGAGGAGCTACGGCACGGCATATCACCGCATCAAATACCTCGTCACAGTCCTCGGCGCGCAGCCGCTGCACTTCCACCTGGTCTGCGAGACCGAGTTCCTCGACAGCGATATTCAGGAAATTGAAGCGCCGCAGCAAAGGCTCCAGCAAGACCACCCTAAGATCAGGGCGGCACAGCGCCAGCGGAATCCCGGGAAGACCAGCGCCGGAACCGATATCCGCCGCGTCCACTCCTTGCCCCAGGACATCGACCAGGGCTAGGGAATTGGAGATATGGCGACTCCAGACTTTGCCCGCCTCGCGCGGCCCCAGCAGGCCCCATTCAATGCCGCGGTCACGCAGAATCCCGGCGTAGGCCTCCAGCCTGTCAGCCCCTCGCGGGAATCTCCTCCTCAGGGCATCCCGTGCGACCTGTTCGGCAGCGCCCTGATCCTCTGTCTCCTGCATAGTCATCGGTATCCACTTTTCTGCTTTGCTACCGAGATCGCTCGTCAGGGTTTGGAGACCACCACGCGGCGGAAGGGAGGCTCGCCCTCCGACTCGCTGGTCAGGCCAGCCGCGGCCACCTCATCATGGATAATCTTGCGCTCGTAGGCATTCAGCGGTGCCATTCTGACGGGCTCGCCATTCTCCAGCACCTCCGCGACCGCGTCCTTCGCGAGCGCCACCAGCTCAAGACGCCGCCGCTCCCGGAAACCGCCGATGTCCAGGGTGAGCCGGGAGCGATGTCCCGTCTCGGTCATCACAACCAGGCGGGACAGCTCCTGCAGTGCGTCGAGCACCTGGCCGTCCTTGCCGACCAGGCGGTCGTCCTCGGTGTCGATGACAATGTAGGCACGCTTGTTGCTGACGGAGTTCTCGATATCACCGTCGAGATCTGCGATGTCCAGCAGCTCTTCGAGATAGTCAGCCACCAGGTCGCCCTCGGCGAGGAGGGTCTCGTTGTCGGTCTTCTCACTCATGTCACTCCGATCGGATCGCCCCCGCAGGGACCGGATTCACTTCTTCTTACGAACAGACCGACTGGTGTTGCGGGGCTGGCGACGCACCTGGCTCTGCCCTCCCGACCCGTTCGAGCTGTCGGTTTTCAAGGTCGTGCGGCTGACCTGCTGGCGCACGACGCGACGGCGTCCGTTCTCGTCGGCCTCCGGCTGGGCAACCGCCACAGCGGGCCGCCTGTTCTTGCGGCGTTTCGCGTTCCGCGCCTCCATGATGGCCTTCGGGTTTTTGCCCTGGGCGCGCATCCGCTCCTCCCAATCGATGTAGGCGGGCGTGTTGGGTGTTGGGTTATTGCGGATGAGGATTCCCTGCTGGGCCATCGTCCAGAAGTTGCTGACCGTCCAGTAGATGAGCACACCGATCGGAAGCACCGCCGACGAGGCCGCGTACATGATCGGGAAGAAGTAGAGCATCATCTTCTGCGTCTGCGCCATGGGACCGGTCAACGCCTCCGGCGGCATGTTCTTGCGCATCAGCTGAAGCTGCGTCAGGAATAGCGTGGTCACCAGCAGGGCGATCAGGACGACGCCCAGCAGCTGGGTGGGACCAAAACTGTCCATAGGGAAAATGCGGCCCGACAGCCTCGCACCGGAAAGGCTCGCCTCCTGCAGCGACGTCACGAGATCCGGGTTGACGTGGAACCAGTAGCCCCGCACCTGATGGTCCGCGACGCCCTGCAACACCCGGTACAGGGACAGGAAGACCGGTGCCTGCAGCAGCATTGGGAGACAGGAGGCCATCGGGTTGACCCCCTCCTCCGCATAGAGCCGCTGCATCTCTTGTGCGAGGCGCTGCTGGTCTGCGCCGTACTTCTTCCGCAGATCCTGGATTTTGGGCTGCAGCAGTTGTAGAGCCCGCGAGGAATTGATCTGCTTGACGAACAACGGGACCATCAGGGTCCGCACCATCAGGGTTAGGCAGACGATGGACAGCGCCCATGAGATCCCGGAGTCTGGCCCGAACAGCGGGCTCCAGAGCCAATGGAACAGCACCAGCAGTCCGGAGATGGCCCAGTACAGGGGCTGCATCATCGCGGAGAGCATTCCATAGATGCTGTCCCAGATGGACAGCGGCACCATGAGGTCGATCATCTAGGACACCTTCTGCCCGGAGAACACCCGGGCCTCGTCTCGTCGGACTTCCTCGGCCCATGTGGCGGCCTCGGGAGTCCCGGGAACATATTCGACTCCACCTGCCGACCATGGATGGCAGCGCGCGATGCGGTGCACGATCAGGAAAGCCCCCTTGATCCCACCGTGAAACTCGACCGCGCGCTCGCCGTAGGCGGAGCAGCTGGGATGAAACTTGCAGACCTCCCCATACAGCGGGGAAATAAACTTGCGCCAGGCCCGGATGAACCAGAGCATCGGGTATTTCAACACGTCGCCCTCGTGAAAGCTCGCTTCCAGGCGGACTCGAGGTCGCCGGACAGTCTCTCGGGTTCCATGGCGGCGGATGGCAGGGCCCGCACCACCACGTCAGCGGCAAACGGGACAGGAAGACCGCCGACGAGATGTCGCAGACGGCGTTTCACCCGGTTGCGGGTCACCGCATTCCCGACCGCCTTGGACACAACAAAACCCACCCGAGTCTCCTCGGGTGGATTCTGGGTGCTCACTGCTACGTGAACCACAACACTCGGGGTGCCGGCCCGCACACCCTGCCGGAACGTCGCGGTGAAGTCACCGGAACGACGCAGGCGGCGGGATCGGGGCAGCACTACCAGGGTCAGGCAGACAGTTCCACACGACCCTTGCGACGGCGGGCACTCAGGATGGCGCGACCGGCGCGGGTGCGCATGCGGGCACGGAAACCGTGCGTGCGGCTACGACGACGGTTGCTCGGCTGGAAGGTGCGCTTGCTCATGGCGATGACTCCGTAAGGTGATCTTCAACTCAAGGGCCCCGAGGGGTCCCGGGGAAGGTCCGCTCCCTTCGGCAGCGGCTGTCCAACGATACGCGCAGCGTGGGATTTCCACAAACCGTGACGACGCACTCCCAGGCGCAGCAAATTACATCATTGTAGTCCACGAAAAGGGCGTTTCCCGTGTTGCGGATGGCTTCCAGGAGCACTAGTTTCATGTTCCACGCGGCTGGCTTATCCACAGTGCTCGGCGGCCGCCGTCCAGGGTGGGGGGACTTATACCCTGTTGTGGACAACCCTGTGGAATACCGTTCTGCCCTGGGCAGAGTGCCTCGTCAGGAAGGAGTCGCCCGTGTCCGTACCCCCCGTGCCCGAGCTGGACGCCATGTGGGAACGGATCGTTGGCGAAGTCCCCATCTCCTCCCGGGCCTGGCTGCGCCGCACCAAGCCTCTCGCGATGCACAGCAACACCATGATGCTGGCCGTCTCCGACGAGACCACCCGCGAGCGCATCGAAACCAAGCTACGCACCGAGATCGAAACCAGACTCAGCACCGTGACGGGAACCAGGACCTACCTGGCGTTCGTCATCGACCCGGAGTTGCACGTCGAGGCGCCCGAGCAGAAAGCCACGCCCGCTCCGAAACTCATCGACGAGAAGGTCCAGCACCGCCGCCCTCCCAGCGCGAACTCCGACCTCAAACTGAATCCCCGTTACACGTTTGAGTCCTTCGTCGCTGGATCCTCAAACCGCTTCGCCCATGCCGCGGCAGCTGCTGTCGCAGAGCAGCCCGGCAAGTCCTACAACCCGCTGATGATCTACGGGCCGTCCGGGCTGGGGAAAACGCATCTGCTCCATGCGATCGGGCACTACGTCCGCAGCTATTACGAGAACCTACGTGTGCGTTACGTGTCTACCGAGGAGCTCACCAACGACTTCATCAACGCCATCTCGGACAACCGGACGGCCGAGTTCCGGCGGGCCTACCGCGACGTGGACGTACTGCTGGTCGACGACATCCAGTTCCTGGAGGCGAAAATCCAGACGCAGGAGGAGTTCTTCCACACGTTCAACACACTCCACAACGCACAGAAGCAGATCGTGATGTCCTCCGACCGTCCCCCACGACTATTGGAGGCGCTCGAACCGCGTCTTCGATCCCGTTTCGAGTGGGGCCTGATGACCGACATCCAGCCCCCCGACCTGGAAACACGCATCGCCATCCTCCGGAAGAAGGCGGCATCACAGCGGCTGACCGCCGGTACGGAGGTGCTGGAGCACATCGCGTCCCACATCACCACCAATATCCGCGAGATCGAGGGCGCCCTGACCCGCGTCGCTGCCCTGGCCAGTCTCAACCAACAGGAGATCACCCTCGAGCTGACAGAACGGGTGTTGCGGGATCTGATGCCCGACGGCAACGACATCCACGTCGACGCCGACTCGATCATCTCCGCAACCTGTGACTACTTTGGCATCTCAGCCGACGAGTTGACGGGCGCCAGCCGGGTCGCCGCCCTGGCCCGGGCCCGGCAGATCGCCATGTATCTATGCCGGGAGCTGACCGATCTGTCACTGCCGAAGATCGGCTCCCGCTTCGGGGGCCGCGACCACACCACCGTCATGCACTCAGTGAAGAAGATCGACACGAAGATGGGCGAAGACCGCCAGCTCTTCGATCAGGTGACCGAGCTCACCAACCGCATCAAGCAGAACTAAGCAGATCCTCAGCCCCGCAGCAACCCCATGCCTAGGGGCGCCGAGTGCTGCCCGCACGGCAGGCGGTGAACAGCGGGCGTAGGACATCCGTCGAGTGGATGCAGCCTCCCATGAGTTATCCACACATTTGTTCAGTTCGTGGTGGACACCGCGGTGGACAGGGAGCAGGTGGAAAGTAACCCACAGATCCTCCCCGTGTAGTTTTCGAGTAATCCACACCCCATCCACACCCAGAATACTGCTCTGACAAGGTATTTCAACAGTTTTCCACAGCTTCCACAGGCGTTACTACGAGTATGAAGATGTAATTACAGAAAAACCATCAAAGTCACACCGGTGGAAGTGTGGAAGACCTCCGGTCACGCCAGGACCAAACGGCTGACGCGGCCGGACCGCATCCACTGGCAGGATGAAGCCGTCCGGCAGGCTGACTGAACTGGGACCTGTGAATCCATGTTGATCCGGGTTTCTACCGGTATGCTGACGGGAAACCACGCCGTGGTGGCTGGTGTCAAATACTGAAGGGGACGATGTGAAGATTCGAGTGGAGCGCGACGCATTGGCCGACGCCGTTGCCTGGGTGGCTCGCAGCTTGCCGAATCGTCCCACGGCCCCGATCCTCGCGGGGCTGCTGATGAACGCCTCCGGCGATGAGGTGACACTCTCTAGCTTCGACTCCACCACGTCGGCGCAGGTGACGATGCCGGCCGAGGTCACCGACGAGGGGACGGTGCTGGTGTCGGGGCGCCTGCTCAATGAGATCGCGCGTTCCCTGCCCAACAAGCCTGTCGACATGACCGCCGACCACTCCCAGGTCGAGCTGACGTGTGGTTCCGCACGGTTCAGCCTCCAGACCCTGCCCGTCGACGAATACCCGACGCTTCCTGAGATGCCGACCCAGACCGGTCTCGTCGACGCCTCCGTCTTCGAGAAGTCTGTCAGCCAGGTGGTGATCGCCGCCGGGCGCGACGAGCTGCTCAACGTCTTCACCGGCGTTCGGGTGGAAATCAACGGCGACCAGCTCTCGCTGCTGGCCACCGATCGCTACCGGATGGCCCTAAAAGAGCTCACCTGGCAGCCGTCGTCACCGGACATCGAGGGTGCCGTGCTCGTACCGGGACGTGTATTGGCCGATACCGCGAAGTCGCTGACCTCCGGCAAGACGGTGACGGTGTCGCTGTCGACCACAGAGTCCGAGGGTGAGGGTCTGGTCGGTTTTATTGGCGAGGGTACGAGGGGACGGCGGGAGGCCACTACCCGGCTGCTGAACCAGGCCTTCCCGAAGGTCCGTCACTTGATGGATGTCGTCGGCACTGTGACCGTGCGTGTCCCCACCGCCGATTTGCTGGCTGCCGTCAAGCGCGTCTCGCTCGTCGCGGAGCGCAACACACCGCTGCGGATGATCATCGAGGACGACCACATTGCCCTTGAGGCCGCCACCGGCGACCAGGCGCACGCGTCCGAGGCTATCGAGGCGCAGGTTGAGGTCACCGGCGAGGAGAAGTCCATTCAGGCTGCCGGGTTCAACCCGCACTACCTGCTCGACGCCCTCGGGGCCCTCGATGCTCCCTACGCGCACTTCTCCTTCACCGCTCCTGGCAAGCCGTGCCTCATCACGGGCCTGGCGACGATCGACGGTGATCAGCTGTTCGACTATCGTCACGTCATCATGCTCATGCGCCTGCCCAGCTGATATTGCAGGAATAAATAATTTAAAGATCTTCTTTTCCGCCTGACATATCTGGCCTGAACCAATGGCCGACACACCCCCTGTAGCGCTTGGCTTCGTGATCGCTTAGCCTGGTGTTCAGGCATACGAAAGGAAAAGACACATGATCTCCCTTGGAGGCCTTTTCATCCTTCTCGGCTTCGGATCACTGATTCTGCCGATTTTCAACCTTCAGTTCAAGCTATTATTTTTTGTCGAGGGAATGCAACCTTGGTTCGGGATAATCCTGGGAATTGTAGGAATCATTCTCGTAGTGCTCGGTTTTATGCACAACAACAAGCAGGAGCAGCCCCAGCAGCCTTACCCACCTCAGCAGGGCCAGCCGCCACAGCAGTGAGCTGAGGTCCAATGTCTGGGAGGGAGCGGTTGCTCCCTCCCTTTTTCATGCGGCGCTACGAGTGTCAACGGGTGGCTAGCTTCTTCCGGTGAGATCTGCCCGTAGGATTTGAAGACGATGTTCGTCACTCACCTGTCAGTCACTGACTTCCGCAACTACAGTGCCGCTGAGCTGAATCTCGTCGCCGGCGTGAATGTGTTCGTCGGATCAAACGGGCAGGGTAAGACCAACTTGGTGGAGGCCGTCGAATACCTCTCGACAATGTCGTCTCACCGTGTCTCCGCCACCGCACCTCTGATCCGCGCCGGCGCTGAGTCCGCGATCCTGCGAGCCAGGGTGCAGGCCTCTCGTGGCGACGAGCGTCTCATCACGCTCGAACTTGAGGTAACCAACGGCCGCAGCAATGTCGCGCGCCTCAACCGGGCTCCCCTGGCGCGCCCTCGTGATCTCATCGGGGCGCTGCGCACCGTCGTCTTCTCGCCCATAGACCTGGCCATCGTGCGCGGTGATCCATCGGACCGCCGGGCCTGGCTGGACACCCTCGTCACCACTCGCTGGCCGCGCATGGCCGGAGTGCGTGCCGACCTGGAGAAGGTCCTGCGGCAGCGCAATTCACTGCTCAAGGCGATGTCCGGGAAGTCGATGCGGCAGGCGGCGACCGAGGAAGAGACAACACTACAGGCCTGGAATGAGGCACTCGCGCGGATCGGCGCCGAACTGCTGCACGCCCGCCTTGACACCTTAGCCGACGTTCTGCCGCACGCTGCCGCGGCATACGAGACCATCGCCCCGGTGAACAACCAGATCTCGGCGCAGTACAAGACTTCCCTCGACTTGGCCGGCATCCCCGTCGACGCCGTCCGCGGCACCCTTGAAGCGCGGCTGCTGGAGGCCATGGCGCAGCGGCGGCGCGACGAGATCGCCCGCGGGGTCACTCTCGTCGGACCGCAGCGTGATGACGTCACCTTGTCCATCGGCTCCCTGCCGGCCAAGGGGTACGCCTCCCACGGGGAGTCGTGGTCCCTCGCGCTGGCATTGAAGCTAGGTGGTTTTGCCCTGGTCCGCGCCGACGGCATCGAGCCCGTCCTGGTCCTCGACGACGTTTTTTCGGAACTCGACGCCATCCGCCGGGAGCGCCTAGCCGGAGCTGTGGCCGACGCAGAGCAGGTGCTCATTACGGCCGCCGTTGGGGCGGATGTCCCCGACTTCCCGTCGGCGCTACGCTTCCAGGTACACGACGGCACCGTGCGGCCAGTCAGCGAGGCAGCGGAGGTGACAGATGACTGAACCGGTTAGTGACGACGACCTGCCCGCGGAGGACGTCTACGACCCGACCGGGCTGGAACTGGCCAGTGAGATCGCGCACCAGACGGCGCGCACCTCCCCCCTGCTGCCGGAGGTCCCGGTGCTGCCCCCGAAAGTCCCGAAACGCCGGCGCTGGGCCGGGGAGCAACGATCCGGCGCCCACTCCGACGACCGCGACCCGCAGCTGATCGGCAGCGTCCTGGAATCCGTCGCGAAACGCCGGGGCTGGCAGCGCCAGATCTCCCTCGCAATAGTGCTGCGCGACTGGCCGGGGCTCGTCGGCGCCATGAACGCCGAACACTCCTGCCCCGTCGAGTTCCGCGACGGGGTGCTCACCGTCCAGTGCGACTCCACCGCCTGGGCCTCCGCCATGAGGTACAACGCCGGACCCCTGGTCGCGAAACTGAACCATGCCCTCGGCGAGCGCTCGGTCCTGCGCATCGAGGTGCTGGGCCCCCACGCTCCGAACTGGAAACGGGGTCGCCGCTCGATCCGGGGCCGCGGCCCCCGGGATACCTACGGGTGAGGGTCGTTTCACGTGAAACCATCGGGTGTAACGGTCAGTCGCCGACCACGCCGTTCTGGTAAGCGAGGATGACCAGTTGAGCCCAATCCCGGACATCCAGGCGACTGAGTAGGCGAGAGACATAACTTTTCACCGTCGCAGAGGTGAACTTCATCTCCTCAGCGATTTCATCGTTGCTCAGGCCCTGGGTGATCAACCGGAGCAGGGACAGGTCCTTCTCCGAAAGCTCTCGGATCTGCTTGGAAGGACGGTGTCCACGCTCGTAGTGCGAGAGGACGCGAGTGATGAGCTTGGGCGACAGCATGGCCTCACCCAGGTGGACCTGTTGGATGGTGTGCATGATCTCGCCGCGGGTGCTGGTCTTGAGCAGGAACCCCACCACTCCCGTGCGCAGGGCATCGTGGAGGGTGGCATCATCCTCCAGTGAGGTCAGCGCGATGACGCGACTGTTCATACCGATGTCATTGAGGCTTATTCATGGGGTGTAGGCGAAGATGAGTCCGGTGACGGCTTGTATTGTGGTTTCGAAGGTGTTGTAGGGCGGCGGTAATCGGTGTGGAGAACACGCCAGGTCTTGAGGTTCGCAATGACACGTTCAATAAGGGTGCCGTCGATGATGTACTGGCGGTCCGACTCGAGGTCCCCCACATCAGGCACCCAGGCTTGGAGGGCTTCGGCGATCAAGGGGGTGTAGACCGCCACCACTCGTGAGATGGTGGATTGGGAAACCGTGTGGATGTCGGCCAGTAACTCTTGGGTGAGGTTGTGTCTGAGCGTCAACAAGGTGACCTGGATACAGCGGAACAACCCCAGGACACGGGACCCTGCTACGGGAAGGTTTCCGGAGCAGGCGGTGTGGATCAGTTCGCACAGGTTGAGGATCTGGTCGCGGTCAAGGTTTGTGGTAGTGTTCACGGCGGCGGCTTGTCTTTCATCTGAGGTTTTTGTTTCTACACCTTGAATTATCTCAGATCGGGCAAGCCGCCCTCACATCCCCCTCAGGACAAAGCATTAGCTGAGGAAAACCAAAACACCCTATGAATAAGCCTCTGTGGTGCAGGCGAACTGGAGTGCATCAACTTTGGGGGATGTGCATGAGAAAATTCCTGCATGACGTGCCATAGTGGCTGGAACTGTTTACTGGATTGGGAGCAGGCATGAAGAAGGTCGTCGTCGCTGACAACGTGACTCGCACCTACGGCAAGTTCACGGCCGTGGACGGGGTGTCGTTTCATGTCGCACAGGGTGAGCTGGTCGCGTTGCTGGGGTCGAACGGTGCCGGCAAGACCTCGTTGCTGGAGGTGCTCCAGGGGAGCACGCGTTCCAACGATGGTCGTGTCCGGGTCTTTGGGGTCGATCCAGTAGCGGATCGAGCCGCCATTCGCCAACGCACGGGCATCATGCTCCAGGAGGCGGGGTTCGCCAAGGACCTCACCGTGCGGGAGACCTTGGTCATGTGGGCCGGAACCCTGACATCTCCTCGTCCCGTGGCGGACTCCTTGGCCATGTGTGGCCTTGAGGGTCGTGCCGACATCCGGGTGGGGAGCCTGTCCGGAGGGGAACGACGCCGCCTGGACCTGGCGATGGCGACCCTCGGGCGTCCCGAACTGTTGTTCATGGATGAGCCCACCACCGGGCTCGATCCTGCGGTCCGCCAGTACACATGGGAATTGGTCAGGCGCATGCTCGATGAGGGATCGACCGTGTTGCTCACCACCCATTACATGGAGGAGGCCGAGGAACTCGCGGACCGCATCCTCATCATGGACAGGGGACGCATCCTGACCGAGGGTTCAGTCGCTGACATCGTGGCCCGGCATCCCTGTGAGATCACCTTCAGGGACGTCGAGGTCAGCGACGGCGAGTTCGAAAGACTCTCGCACGTGGTGTACCCGGTCAGTCGTGATCGGGGGATCACCCGCGTGCTGAGCACGGACCTCCACGCCACACTGCGCGAGTTGCTGGCTCTGGCTGACAGCCGCGACATTCACCTGGATGGGCTCAACGCCCGGGCGGCGTCCCTGGAATCGGCCTTCCTTCACATCACATCGAGGAGCCACTCATGATCGCAACAGTTCTCCGTCGCACATGGGCCATTTCCAAGGCCGAGACGAGCCTCTATGTGCGGAATCGCTCCATTGCGCTCACCGCGCTCCTGTTCACTCCCCTGCTGGTGCTTGCCAGCAGCCCCGTGATCCTGCGGGAGGAGAACAACGTCTTCATACCCACAATGGTCCTTCAGCTGGTGGTGAACACGAGTCTGCTGCTGGTCGTGTATTTCAACTTGACGGCCATCTTCGTGGCACGTCGAGAGGACGGTGTCTTCCAACGTATGGACACCGGAGAAGCAACCCGATGGGAAACCGTGGTGGCCACCACCGTGCCCAGTGCTGCTGTGTTGTTGCTCCAAGTGCTCTGTGGGCTGCTCCTGGCCGGGCTGATTGCGAGGACATGGCCCGTCGCAAATCCCCTGCTCCTGATGCTGGCCCTGCTGTTGTCCCTCGCCCTGTTCGCGGCGTGTGCCGCTTTCACGTCGTCGTTCTGCCGAACCGTCGAATCGGCCCAGTACGGGGCGTTGCCCGGGTTTTTGTTTTTCTACTTCCTCTCAGGCCTCATCATTCCGCTCCAGTTGTTTCCTGAACCGGTACCGACCATATCCAGGTGGAGCCCATTAATCGCCGTCAACCATCTTCTGACTCTCAGCTCGGGGACGGACCCGCTGACCAACCAGAGCACCACTTTCCTCCAGTCGTGGATCCAAGCCGGGCAGCCTCTGGCCGCATTGACCGTGTGGCTGGTGTTGTTCGCCTACCTGGCGCGGCGTCACATGCGCTTCAACCGGCGCTGAGCACCGAGTCGAGAGCGGACTGAGCCAGGAGACAAACAGCGATCCGTAGCTGATTGGCAGTGCCCTGGAAACCGTTGCTGCTCGATCCAAGGCTGAGTAGCGGACACCTACGGGTGAAGGTCGTTTCACGCGAAACCATCGGGTGTAATGACTCCAATGTGCGGGTGTAAAATTCGTTCATGGCGCTCAACATCAAGAACAAACGGGTCTGTGAACTTGCTCGGCGGGCGGCCGACCGGTTCGAGACCACACAGGTCGATGTCATTGAACGGGCGCTGTTGGAACTGCTCAATCAGGAGGAACAGCTCCGACAGGCTCGGTTCGAAAGGATCATGGAACTTGCTGGGGAAATCCATGACAGCATGACCGATGAGGAACGCGAGGCCCTCCGAAACGTGGACCAGGAAATCTACGATGAGGACGGATTGCCGCGATGATCGTGGACTCGTCGGCGCTGATCGCCTTGATCCTGCAGGAACCAGGACACCAGAAGATCGGCCGTGTCCTGAGAGCTGAGGACAAACTCCACATGTCCGCTGTCACATGGGTCGAGCTGGGGGTGGTTGCTGATCGTCGGCTGTCCGAGGCGAATCAGCGCAGACTCGATGCCATGATTGACGGCTTGGGAATCGTTCTTGTTCCTCTTTCAGCGGTTCAGGCCCGGCGTGCGCGGCAGGCACACCGGCGTTACGGCCCGGGCTCCGGGTCGTCGGCGCGATTGAACATGGGCGACTGTTTCTCCTACGCTCTGGCAATCGAACTCGACGAGCCATTGCTGTTCGTCGGTGATGACTTCGCCCACACCGACGTGCAGCAGGTGGACCTCGACGGCTGAGCCGACTCCGGTTTGAAGCGCCAATTCCCTTGGATCAAGCGGGTTTGTGCACGCCCTTTGCGACGGCGACCACCAGGCCGACGATCATCAGGCCCAGGTAGCCGTACCAGAGCGGATCGAGCCAGGACGACAGCGACGAACTCAGGTGGCGCGTGATCTGGGTTTCAAGGGTCCAGACCAACTGGTTGCCCGAATTGGGGAAGGAAACGAACCCGCTCAGGCCGCGTATCAGCGCCACCGCGCCCAACCCGGCCGCCGCGAACACCGCCAGCAGCACCCAGCGGCCGATCCTCGTTCCCAGCAGCAATCCCCCGATCAGCAGCAGCCCGGCCGCCACGTGGAACAGCCACCAGTACGAAGCCAGGGCCAGGATCTGGCTTGCCTGGTCAGCCTGCTGAGCCGGGACGTCGGCCACCTTGGCCTGGACACCGGTCGGCGTTTCGAACTGGTCCATGTAGGTGGAGATCTCAGGGCCCGCGTTCGAGCGGATGGCCTGCCATGTCCGGGAGATGAGCGGGTCGAGGTTGACCTTGACCGACGGTGGGGTCCTGGTCCTGCCGGAGCCGTACTCGGTGAGGTCCTTCAGCAGGGTCTCGCGGCTGTCGTTCAGCGTCGACTCCCAGGCCGACTGGACCTCGGGGCTGGACATCGCTGTGCTGACCCCCGTGCCGATGGTCTCCTTGAGTTTCGTGCGCAGACCTGGAATCTGGTTCACCGACTCCGGGATCCGCTGCTCGATCGAGCTGCGGAGCAGGTCCGTGACGGCCCCCTTGACGGCCTCGTCCCTGGCGATCGCCTGAACCAGCTGCTGGGTCGATTCCGGCGAGGTGGCCGTGTGGTTCGTCCATTGCAGGACCGATCCCGCTAGCGCGCACAGCGTGGCGGCCAGCAGAAGAATGCCTGCGAAGAAATTGCGGATCATCCGGTGCTCCTCGGGTCGGTGGGGCGCGCACGTCCATGTTAAAGGGTTGTGCCTCCTACACACCCGTGAATCCGAGCACCAGCATTGGCCCCACCCCAAGAGCAATGTTGACGATCCAGTGGGCGATCACCATCGGCGCCAATCGCTGCTGCTTGTGAACGATGACGCCTGCTGTGACACCCCACGCAAAAAACGCGAAGCCGTGGATGATCATGCCACGCCCATCGGCGGCGAACATGGTGTGCTGCAGGCCGAAGGCAAGTCCCTGAACCACGATGGCGACCGTGATGCCATGACGTTCGGCCAAGCCGTCTTGGAGCCAGCCACGGTAGACGATCTCCTCGATCGGTGCGTTGACGAGGAAGACCACTGCCCCGAGCACGCTCATCACCGCCAGCACCCCAGCGGGAAGCTGCGGACTGGATTTTGCGAATACCTGTTCGAAATGCTGGAACATGTCCGACCCGAACATGAGATACATCGACCCCATCAGGACGACGAACAGCGGAATGTAAGTGACGATCAACCATAGGAACCCCCAAGCTATATCTTTTCCGAGGCGGGTTTTTTCAAAACCAAGGTATCTCCACACGGATGTTCTGCGTTGACGGAATGTGCGCAGTATGACAACGGCGCAGATGATATTGACAAATGGAAAATAGAGCATGTCAAGCGGTGGAAAATTTCCGCTGATGCCGGTTAGTCCGAGTGTAAAGCAAGTTGTGATTGCCAACGCAATCATAGTGATCATCCGGATGATCACCAAGTAGAACGGTTTTGCCCGTTGGGCGGTGAATACATCTTCCGTGGCCATGATCTACAGTGTAATGGGTTGTCCGAGGTGTTTGAAATTAATCTCGGTGATGAATTTCGGAGACGTCATCATGAGTTCAGACTTCCTCCGGAACGGTGTCTTGGGTTGTGGTGAAACGTGGGTGGTCGCTTGCATGGCCATGGACGTACTCGACCGGGGCCCGATGCTTCTGGCCGAGGGGGCCGGGCTCAATGGAGTGTGACCAGTAGCGGGCGCGCGGTGGATGGGCGGTCCACCACAAAGGGTGCGGGCTCCTGAGCCTTCGGTGGACCCACCTTGGGACCGGGGTGTCAGAGTTCCGTGTCGCGGATCTGGGAAACGCCTCACGAGCTCTGGACGCCCCTGGGGCTGTACCCCGAGTCATCCTCACCCCTGGCGGGAGGTCAGAGAGCGGATTCTGGCCGGATGGCGGGGTGTTCAGGGAGCGTGTCACGTAGGTTTCGAGGTAGACTTGCCAAGGTTGTACACGCCGTCGGTTCACCCGGCGGCTGTTTCATGGAATGGGAGCACCGCGTGACAGAAGAGCAGGCCAGCGAGTTGGAACCCCAGGACGAGGCCGGGCAGTCCGGCAGCACACACACCGACGCGGCCTACGACGCGGAGCAGATTTCGGTACTGGAGGGCCTGGAGGCGGTTCGCAAACGCCCCGGCATGTACATCGGGTCCACCGGTGAACGCGGCCTGCACCACTTGGTCTACGAAATCGTGGACAACGCCGTCGACGAGGCCCTGGCCGGTTACTGCGACCAGATCGATGTCGCCCTGCTCGACAATGGCGGCGTGCGCGTCGCCGACAACGGCCGCGGCATTCCCGTCAAGGAGCACCCCGTGGAGAAAATCCCGACGGTGACCTTGGTGCTCACCGTCCTCCACGCCGGCGGAAAGTTCGGCGACGGCGGCTACAAGGTTTCCGGCGGCCTCCACGGCGTCGGGTCTTCGGTGGTCAATGCGTTGTCGAAGGAGTTCACCGTCGAGGTCTCCCGCGACGGCCACCGCTACGTGCAGACCTTCGAGTTGGGTGTGCCCCGCTACGACCTCCAGGAACTGGAGGAAACCGAGGACACCGGCACCACCGTCACCTTCTACCCCAGCCCGGAAATCTTCGAGACCACCGTCTTCAACTACGAGACCCTCGCCACGCGGTTCCGCGAGATGGCCTTCCTCAACAAGGGGCTCAGGCTCACCCTCACCGACCTGCGCACCGTCGACCGGGAGGGTGAGGACTCCGAGGAGGAGCAGCGCCACGACTCGTTCCGTTTCGAACATGGCCTGATCGACTACGTGCGCTACCTGTCGCAGTCGAAGGATCCCATCCACCCCAGCGTCATCGACGTCGAGTCCCACGACGATGCCCAGGGCATGAGCCTGGAGATCGCGATGCAGTGGAACGCCTCCTACGCCAGCTCGGTGCACACCTTCGCCAACACCATCAACACCCACGAGGGCGGCACCCACGAGGAGGGGTTCCGCGCGGCCCTGACCAACACCGTGAACCGCTGGGGCGAGACCTGGGGTCTGGTGAAGAAGAAGGAGGACCGGGTCTCCGGTGACGACATCCGCGAGGGCCTGACCGCCATCATCTCCATCAAGCTCGCCGAACCACAGTTCGAGGGTCAGACCAAGACCAAACTCGGCAACACCGAGGCCAAGTCGTTCGTGCAGAAGGTCCTCAACGACCGGTTGGGCGACTGGTTCGAACGCAACCCCGCCGAGGGCAAGGACATCATCCGCAAGTCGCAGGCGGCCGCACTCGCCCGGATCGCCGCCCGCAAGGCCCGCGACATGGCCCGTAACCGCAAGGGTCTCCTTGGCGGCGGCGGTTTGCCCGGCAAGCTCGTCGACTGCCAGTCCCGCAACCCCGGAGACTGCGAGGTGTTCATCGTCGAGGGTGACTCCGCGGGCGGTTCGGCGCGCGGCGGGCGCGACCCGAAGACGCAGGCCATCCTCCCGATCCGCGGCAAGATCCTCAACGTCGAGAAGGCCCGCCTGGACAAGATCCTCGCCAACAAGGAGGTCGAGGCGATCATCAACGCCCTCGGCACCGGCATCCAGGAGGACTTCGACCTCGACAAGCTGCGCTACCACAAGATCGTGCTGATGGCCGACGCCGACGTCGACGGCGCCCACATCCGCACGCTGCTGCTGACGCTGCTGTTCCGTTTCATGCGTCCCCTGATCGACGCCGGGCACGTCTACCTGGCCCAGCCGCCGTTGTTCAGGCTGCGCTGGACCAACGCCCCGCACGAACTTGCCTACAGCGACGAGGAACGCGACGAGATGCGCGACGTCGGCCTAGCCGAGGGCAAGAAGCTGCCCAACGTCAACCCGATCCAGCGTTACAAGGGCCTCGGCGAGATGAATGCTGACGACCTGTGGGAGACCACCATGGACCCCGCCAAGCGCATTCTCCTCCAAGTCAATCTGCAGGACGCCGCCATGGCCGACCAGATGTTCTCCATCCTGATGGGTGAGGACGTCGAGCAGCGGCGCAGCTTCATCCAGCACAATGCCCGCGATGTCCGGTTCCTGGACATCTGACCCGCCCGAGACGAGAGAAGGAGCTTGGAGTGGCTGACGAGACCACGGAGCGCCCCGAGGGCGTCGATGAAGAACTTGAGGCCGAGGCGCAGGGCCTGGAGAAGCTGGCGGGACACACCACCCCTGTCGACCTCCAGGTGGAGATCCAGAAGTCCTACCTCGACTACGCCATGTCGGTGATCGTCGGGCGTGCACTGCCCGACGTCCGGGACGGCCTGAAGCCCGTGCACCGGCGGGTTCTGTATGCCATGTGGGATGGCGGCTACCGGCCCGACCGGGGCTGGAACAAGTGCTCCCGCGTGGTTGGTGAGGTGATGGGTCTCTACCACCCCCACGGCGACAGCGCGATCTACGACGCCTTGGTGCGCCTGGCCCAGCCGTGGGCGATGCGCTATCCTCTCGTCGCGGGTCAGGGGAACTTCGGTTCCCAGGGCAATGACAAAGCAGCGGCTATGCGCTATACCGAGTGCAAGATGGCGCCGCTGGCCGTCGAGATGGTCCGCGACATTGAGCAGGACACCGTCGACTTCAAACCCAACTACGACAATCGCGACTCCGAGCCGGTCGTATTGCCGTCGCGGTTCCCGAACTTGCTGGTGAACGGGTCGACGGGCATCGCGGTCGGGATGGCGACCAACATCCCCACCCACAACCTGCGTGAGGTCAACGACGCCGTCCAGTGGGCCCTGACCCACCCTGGTGCGACCAAGGAGGAGCTCCTCGAGGCCGCGATGGCCCGCATCCAGGGCCCCGACTTCCCCGGCGGTGGGCTGATCGTCGGCCGGCGAGGCATCGAGGACGCTTACCGCACGGGTCGCGGGTCGGTGGTCATGCGGGCCATGATGGAGCTGGAGGAGGACTCCTCCGGCCGCCAGATGATCGCCATCACGCAGCTGCCCTACATGTGCAACCCGGACAACCTGGCGACGAAGATCGCTGAGCTGGTGAACGCGGGACGCTTGACGGGCATTTCAGACATCCGTGACGACACCTCCGCCCGCACCGGCCTGCGCCTGGTGATCGTGCTGAAACGCGACG
>ERZ773056.174-NODE-174-length-31508-cov-7.497250_pt1 | contig 31508 bp, 30 predicted proteins | sample MGYA00580857_ERZ773056 | MGnify/ENA primary metagenome ERZ773056 (study PRJEB29015, sample SAMEA2737996) | human oral metagenome | biome: human oral; feature: human-associated habitat; material: dental | place: China | collected 2114 ... | reverse complement strand
GAGACATGGACGTCGTCGTCACCGGTCGGCACTGCACCATCAGCCCCGAGCTCAAAGAACTGGTCCATGACAGGATCGTCACCGTCGAGCGGTTGCGAGACCGGGTGATTCGGGTGGAGGTAGAGTTCTCGGCCTCGGATGGCACCAAGAACCCCTCCGACGCGGTAGAGGTCCAGATCACACTCCGCAGCCGTGGCCCCGTCGTCCGCGCTGAGGCGAAGGCAAACGACAAGACGTTGGCCTTCGAACAGGCATTCGACCGGTTGAAGGTCCAGCTCAGGAAGGCAGCGGACCGCCGTAAAACCCACCGGGGATTGCGCACGGCCATCTTCACCGAGGAGATCGCAGCCACCCCGCCGTCTGTTGAGGAGGAGCAGACTGAGCCGGAGGAAAACACCTACGAGGTCGCGGGCCTCGTGGTCAATGGGGATGGCCCTCTCGTGGTCCGCGAGAAAGAATTCGACGCGGTGCCACTCAGCCTAGCCCAGGCCCTGGATGAGATGGAGCTCGTGGGGCACGACTTCTTCCTGTACCAGGATGCTAACACCGGGAAACCCTCCGTGGTCTACCGCCGCAAGGCCTACAACTATGGGGTGATCCACTTGAATGTGGCCCCCTGAACACCTTCTGTGGCGGGCCCGTCCCTGCGGACGGACCCGCCACAGTTTTGTGCTGCCTCAGGGCTGGCTAGGATTGCAGGTGGTGTGCTACAGCCACCGGAGTCAAATTGTTAAGGATCGTCAGACGTGGGTTTCATGGATTTTCTGAGCAACCTCGGCTCAGGTTCTCAGCTGAGGAAGCTGCAGAAGATTGCCGATCAGGTCAACCTGATCGAAGAGGACTTCCAGGAGATGTCCGACGCTGAGCTCAAGGAGCAGACCGACACCTTCAAGGAACGCCTTGAGGACGGGGAAGACCTGGACAGCCTGATGCCAGAGGCGTTCGCGACTGTGCGTGAGGCCTCCGTACGGGTGCTGAACAAACGCCACTTCGATGTCCAGATCATGGGCGGCGCTGCACTTCACTGGGGAAACATCGCCGAGATGAAGACCGGTGAGGGGAAAACGCTCGTCGGCACTCTTCCGTCGTACCTGAATGCGCTCTCGGGCAAGGGCGTGCACATCGTGACGACCAACGACTACCTGGCCAAGTACCAGTCCGAGCAGATGGGACGGATCCACCATTTCCTCGGTCTCGAGGTCGGGGTCATCCTGGCATCGATGTCCCCGGCCGAACGCAGGGTGGCCTACAAGTGCGACATCACCTACGGCACCAACAACGAGTTCGGGTTCGACTACCTGAGGGACAACATGGCGCTCAGCAGTGAAGACCTCGTGCAGCGTGGCCATCACTTCGCCATCGTCGATGAGGTTGACTCGATCCTGATCGACGAGGCACGTACCCCGCTGATTATCTCCGGTCCATCGCAGGATACGCATGAGTGGTATCCGGTGTTCGCCCGGTTGGTGCGCTCCATGAAACGCGACCAGGACTACGAGGTGGACGAGAAGAAACGGACGGTCGCGATCTCGGGGGCCGGCATCGAGGTCGTCGAGGACCGGCTCGGCATCGACAACCTCTACGAGTCCGCGAACACACCGCTCATCAGCTACCTGAACAACGCCATCAAGGCGAAAGAACTCTTCAAACGCGACAAGGACTATGTGGTGCTGGGCGATGAGATCCTCATCGTCGATGAGCACACCGGACGCACGCTGGCGGGACGCCGCTACAACGAGGGCCTGCACCAGGCGCTTGAGGCCAAGGAAGGGGTGAAGATCAAGGACGAGTACCAGACCCTCGCCACCGTCACCCTGCAGAACTACTTCCGCATGTACGACAAGCTCGCGGGCATGACGGGCACCGCCAAGACCGAGGAGTCCGAGTTCCAGAAGATCTACGGCCTCGGTGTGATTCCCATCCCGACGAATATGCCGATGATCCGGATCGACCAGCAGGATCGGATCTATCGCACGGAGGAAGCCAAGTACAAGGCGATCATTGAGGACGTCGTGCTACGGCACGAGGACGGACAGCCGGTGCTTATCGGCACCGCTTCAGTGGCTAAATCTGAGTTGCTGTCCGGCATGCTGAAGAAGGAAGGCATCCCGCACGAGGTTCTCAACGCGAAACAGCACGAACGTGAGGCAGCCGTGGTCGCGCAGGCCGGCCGCAAGGGGGCGGTGACCGTCTCCACCAACATGGCGGGTCGTGGTACCGATATCATGCTCGGCGGCAATCCCGAGTTCCTGGCCGACTTGCAGCTGCGCAAGCAGGGTCTCGACCCAGTCGAGACCCCCGAGGAGTACGAGGCCCAGTGGCCCGACACGCTGAAAGCCCTTGAGGAGCAGGTCGAGGCCGAGCACGACGAGGTGGTGGAGGCTGGGGGTCTCTACGTGATCGGCTCCGAGCGGCATGAGTCACGCCGCATCGACAACCAGCTGCGCGGACGTTCTGGCCGCCAGGGCGACCCGGGGGAGTCCCGCTTCTATCTTTCGCTCTCCGATGACCTGATGCGCCTATTCCGTCCAGAGGTGCTGGAGCGTGCGCTGCTCATGCTGAAGGTGCCCGATGATGTGCCGATCGACGCCAAGTCAGTCAGCAATGCCATCGAGTCCGCGCAGAAACAGGTCGAGAGCCAGAACTTCGAGATGCGCAAGAACGTGCTGAAGTACGACGACGTCATGAACCGGCAGCGGCACGTCATCTACCGCGACCGGCGGCGGGTCCTGGACGGCGCCGACCTGTCCGAGCAGCTGAGGGACCGGGCGGCCGAGGTGGCGGCAGCCGTGGTCCGGCAGTACACCAACGGTATCCCGGAAGACTGGGATTTCGACATGCTCTTCAACGAGCTGCGGACCCTCTACCCGGTTGGCCTCAACCAGGAGGAGATCGAGGACGAGATCCCAGGGCAGGACGAACTCGTCGAGATGTTCAGTGACGACGTGTCCAAGGCCTACGACAACCGGGAAGAGGCCCTCGGGGCCGACACCATGCGTGAACTGGAACGCCAGGTCGTGCTCTCGGTGGTGGACCGCAACTGGCGTGAACATCTGTACGAGATGGACTACCTGCGTGAGGGCATCGGGCTTAGGGCCATGGCTCAGAGGGATCCCCTGGTCGAATACCAGAGGGAGGGTGGCGACATGTTCGTGGCCATGAGGGAGGCCTCCTTCGAACAGATCATCGGGATGCTGTTCAATCTCCAGGTGACCCAGCCTGAGCCTGTCAGCGTTGGGGTGGTCACAGATGCCGAAGGCAAGCCGGAGGATGTGCTCGGGAAGGTCACGGCACTCGCCGAGACAGAGCCCAAGCCTGCTGAGCCCGCTGCTCCGCTGGCGAAGGGACTGGGCGGCAAGCGGCAGGAAAACCTCACATACTCGGCACCTGACGAGTCGGGGGAGGCAACCACCAGCCGTAACGGTTCCAAGAAGAAACCGGCAAACAAGGCGGCGAGCTCTGGGGGCGGAAACCGCGCTGCCCGCCGCAAGGCAGCCAAGCGCAAGCGCTGACTCACCGCCCTGACGTCAGGTTGCCCTGAGAGAGCCTGTGCCAGGAGATCGGGGGGGACGATGTCCCCCCCGGCGGATGGCCTCTCTTGGGAACTATCATGACGAACTGGGCCGATGGTGGCGCGAAGCGCATGCGATGACTCGGAGCCGGGTAGGATAGCCACCCAGTTTAAGGATGGGGCGGCCAGTCGCTATCAACGCGGCTTGCAAGTCCTCAGGCGGGGAATCCCACCACCCGTAGATCTGAGCATTTCCAGCTGTCCTCCCGGTCAAGGCGCATGGCGCAGGCCAACCACCTGTCACGTATCTGGACAGTGCCACTGGCCTCCAGGCTGTCACGAGCGGGGCATTGGACGCGCAACGGTCCCACGCCGCTGATGCTGAAACTCGCAGCATCTGAGTAGGAGACAAGCTGCTGGAAGGCTCGGGAGGACAGGTGAGGGCGGACCTGGTGCAGCGCTCGCAAACCCCGGAGAGCGTCGAGCACCGCCTGGGCCAGAGTGAGGGCCGTTAGTCGTTTCATGGCTGAAAACTAGGCGGCCGCAACCCACCGGGTAAGGGATACGCCACCGATGTACAACACTGCACCAGAAAATGACAACACATCCGTGACTGCCAACAACACTCCACATGGTGGGGACAACACCCGGTGGCGGGCCTGGCCGTGAGCGGCCTGGTAGGCCCTAATGTTGATGCGTGACGAGAGAACTGGTGTTCATACCCATCGCGCATGAAGAACTGACGGCGATAGACGGAACGGTGCAGCTGACTGACAGGAAAGCTCACCGGGTCACACCAGAGCTGTTGTCCTCTCTCGGATACACGCCTGGGCAACAGGAAGACGCGGAGTACGCCGCGCTGGTACTTGCCTCGGTGGCGGCTCTGGCGGCTTACGGGGAGAGGCTGGTCTTGGTAGCTGAGGTCGAGGCTTCCCTGGTGAGGTCCGGGGATGACCTGGCCAATGGGGACTGCCTGGTCGCCCAGGTTGTGCCTGAGGCCATGACCTGCTGGTTCAGCGAAGCCCCCGGCTTCGATCCCTCCGCCGCCGCAGCAGCCGCTCGAGGCCTGGACGTCGACACCGCATGGGGGTTCGAGGAGGTCCAGGGACTGTTACATGAGTCCGATCTGCTGTGGAATGACGTTGAGGAGTACCGCCGGGGGCTTCGCTAGAGGATCAGCCCTGGGTCAGCCAGGCCTGGGCACGCCGCTCGATTCCGGCGAAAGCCCGGGCGATCATGGGTTCCACCTGGGCTTCAATCTTTTTGCCGACCAGGGGGATTTTCACGTCCAGCTCACCGACATAGACCGCTTCCGAGGATGCGGGCCCGGTTGGCGAGAGGGTGGCGTCGGCTTCGACGCTGACAGGAGCACCGGCGATGTCCACCGTGAAGTTGCCCTTCCGGACACCGGCCTCGTCTGGGTCACCCCAGGCAAAAGACTGCTTGATGCGGATGCCCTTGCCGAAGAACTTCGAGATCGACTCGGGCGCAGGAAGAGTCAGGTCCAGGTGGGTGGCATCGTCAGCGATATTCACGGTGTGCTCTATCGCGTTGGCGTGCTTGGCGACATCATCGATGAACGCCTCGTTGCGGAACAGCGCCGCCACCTGGTCGGGGCTGCCGTTGAATTCATGCTTGTAGTTGAGCTGCATGGGGACCAATGTAGCGTTGGTCTCGCTGTGATATCGAGACGGTGGCTAGCATGATCATCATGAGGATCGACCTGCACACCCACTCGCGAGTCAGTGATGGCACAGACACCCCGACCATGCTCGTGATGAAGGCGTTCCAAGCTGGTCTGGATGTCATCGCGCTGACCGACCATGACACCTTCGACGGGGTCGCTGAGGCCATGGAGGCTGGGAAGCGCATCGGCGTGAGAGTGCTGCCCGGCATTGAGATCTCATGCCAGCACAACGGCCGTGCGGTTCATCTGCTGGGCTATGGCTGTGATGTCTGGAACCGTCTGTTGAACGAGGAACTCGCCAGGGTGAGGGTGGGCAGGACGCAACGGCTTCCGGAGATGTGTCGCCGACTCACTGAACTCGGCTATCCCGTGACGATCGACGAGGTCATGGCGACAGCGAAGGGGGCCCCATCAGTCGGGCGCCCCCACGTAGCAGACACCCTCGTGGCAAAGGGCGTTGTAGCGAACCGGCAGGAGGCATTCGATTCATTCCTGGCGCCTGGACAACCAGCCTACGTCCCCCGGTATTCCATCGAAGTGGGCCGTGCCATCGACTTGGTGCACGTGGCCAGGGGAGTAGCCGTGCTGGCCCATCCATGGGCCCCCATGACGCGTGAGGCCCTCGGAGCACCCTTCATCGAGCAGCTGGTGAGGGAACATGAGCTCGACGGCATCGAGACTGATCACAAGGATCATGACCGCGAGACCCGGTTGCTGTTGTTCGAGATGGGCGCGCGTCTCGGTCTGCTGCGCACCGGCTCCAGTGATTATCACGGGGAGGCCCGGCCTGAGCGGCAGCTGGGGTGCTACACCACCCGGAAATCCGCTTACCTTGAGATGCTCTCCCGGATCCGTGACAGAGGCGGCGCTGCGTGACCGCTGCCGTTGCCGGGCGATAAGGTTGCCCGCATGGAGTCCGAGTCCGCCACGACAGCAGAGAAAACCGTACAGCGTTCGGAAGCACGCAGCCGTGAGATCGAGGCCGAGTTCGCCTCGGCCCCGGCCAGGTTTCGGCTGCTCACAGGAGACCGTCCCACTGGTCGTCTACACATAGGGCATTATTTCGGTTCACTCCAGAACCGTGTTCGGCTGCAGAATGCCGGGATCGAGACCTTCCTGGTCATTGCCGACTACCAGGTGATCTACGACCGTGATGGTGTCGGTGAGCTGAAGGACAACGTCTACAACATGGTGGCGGACTATCTCGCAGCCGGCATCGATCCAGAGCGCACGGTGATCTTCACCCATTCGGCCGTCACCGCCTTGAACCAGCTGCTGCTTCCCTTCCTAGCACTGGTCACTGACGCGGAGCTACGACGCAACCCCACGGTCAAGGACGAGCTGGCTGCGTCCACCCGCCCGATGTCCGGACTGATGCTGACTTTCCCGGTGCACCAAGCGGCCGACATCCTGTTCTGCAAAGCCAACCTGGTACCTGTCGGCAAGGACCAGCTCCCGCATGTCGAGCAGACCAGGGTTATCGCGCGCCGCTTTGATGAACGTTACGGCCGGGTGGATCCAGCCAGGCCGGTTTTCCCGCAGCCCGAGTCGTTGCTCAGCCGGAGCGGAACCATTCTCGGCCTCGATGGCAATAAGATGAGCAAGTCACGCGGGAACACCATAGAACTCGGGATGACGGCAGACGAGACCGCGAAGCTGCTGAAACGTGCCGTCACCGACTCGGACCGTCACATCACCTACGACCCCGTCAACCGGCCTGAAGTGTCGAATCTGGTCAACATAACGGCCATGTGCCTGGACCGGACTCCAGAGGAGGTGGCTGACGAAGTTGGTGATGGCGGGGGCGGCGGATTGAAGAAGCTCGCCACGGCCGCCGTGAATGACCATTTTGCCAGGCACCGGGCGCACCGGGCCGAGCTGATCGCCGAACCAGGCATCCTGCGTGAAGTACTGCGCGCCGGCATTGAGCGGGCCAATGCTGTCGCTGAGGAGACCTTGTCGCAGGTGCGCCAAGCTATGAGCATGGACTACTAGTCTCACACATGGGATTGCCCCGCCTGGGGTTGTCCTCCGCCAGTAGCGGAAATCTCACTGAGCAGTGTCGTTGGTGATCTCGATCCCAGCCCGGCGGCGACGCCTGCGAGTGCGGGCACCTGCATTGTCCTCTGGGCCCTGAGGTTCCGCAGTGGCACGGCGACGCCGCCGACGCCGGGTACCACCTTCGGCCGTGGTCTCCTTACGCGCCCGGTTCTCGCGTTGTGGCCTCGCGGAGCGTGGCAGGCGACCTTTCGTATGCTCCGGGATATCGAGGTCTGTGTATAGGTGGGGAGATGACGAATAGGTCTCCACGGGGGTGTCGAAATCCAGCTGGAGAGATTTGTTGATCACCTTCCAGCGGGTCACGTCTGGCCAGTCGACCAGAGTGACGGCAACCCCCGTGTGACCAGCACGTCCCGTGCGCCCGATACGGTGCACATAGGTGGCATCGGTGTCAGGGCACTCGTAGTTGATCACGTGACTCACCCCAGTGATGTCGATTCCCCGGGCAGCGACATCAGTGGCAACCAGCGTGGTGACGGTTCCTGCCCGGAACTTCTTCAGGGCACGCTCCCGGGCAGTCTGGTTGAGATCACCATGAATGGCTGCGGCGGGGAAGCCGCGGTCCTGCAGTTCGTCAGCCAGACGCTGGGCAGCCCGCTTGGTGCGGCAGAACACCATCACCTTGCCCACATCGCGCGCCTGGGCGATGCGGGAGACCACCTCGGGCTTGTCCAGGTCGTGGGCCTGATACACGAACTGGGTGATGTCAGGCACTGTCGCCTGGGCGTCTGCCCCCTCGGCGCGGATGTTGACAGGACGGTTCAGGGTGGCCCGGGCGAGGGCGAGGATGGGGGCAGGCATTGTTGCTGAGAACAGGAGGCTTTGACGCTCCTGGGGGGTCTTCGCCAGCAATTTCTCGATGTCGGGAAGGAAGCCGAGGTCCAGCATCTCGTCGGCCTCATCCAGCACCAGCACCTCGACCCTGCTGAGGTCGAGGGCACGGCGGTTGACGAGGTCGAGAAGACGTCCTGGGGTTCCGACAGCCACGTCGACGCCCTTCTCGAGGGCGAAAAGCTGCTCGTCGTAGCTGGTGCCGCCGTAGATCGTCAGCACCCGGGTGTTTAAGCGGGAGCCTGCCAGCTCCAGGTCACGCGTCACCTGGAGGGCAAGTTCCCGGGTAGGGGTGATGACCAGGGCCCGGGGAAGCCCATGGCTGGCCGGTTCGCCGGTTTCCTCTACGCTGGCCTGGAGCCGGTGCAGCAGAGAGGTGCCGAAAGCCAGTGTCTTGCCGGTGCCCGTGCGTGCCTGGCCGATCAGGTCGGTGCCGCTCAGCGCCAGGGGTATGGCAAGTGCCTGAATGGGAAATGGATTTACGATGCCGGCCTCAGCCAGTGCCGTGGTGATTTCTTCACGGATACCGAGATCGGCAAACGTCTCGGAGGCGGTTGTCTCGCTCAGGGTGAAACCTAACTGTCGGGCGGCGCCTGACGTCGGTCAGGGCCGGTGTTTATCAGAGAGTGCCGAAGCCCACAGGCCGGCCTTCAGCGGCACCCAGATCAACGTAGGCCAGTTTCGCAACAGGAATGATGACCCGGCGGCCCTTGTCATCGGCAAGTTCAAAGGGCGAGTTGCTGGCGAGGGCCTCGTTCAAGACCGCGACGACCTCGTCGGCGGTGCTGGTGGTGCGCACCTGAAGTTCACGGGAGATGTCGCTGATTCCAATCCTGACGTCCATGATGTCTACCTTAGCCGCGTTCTCCATTTTCGCAGCGAGCCAACGCGACGGTTATGTTGTCCCGGCCACCACAGGAATTTGCCCACGACACCAGAGATTCCGCCAAGTCGACCGGATTATGACTGAATCCCCTGGCCTGCTCGAACACTGCCGTCAGGTCCTCCGGTGAGCTGGCATAGTTCCACAGGCCGTCACTGCACACCAGCAGCCACCCAGGGGCATCAGGACGCAACTCCACCAGGGAAGGGTTGACGTCCGTAGCGTTGCGGCCCAACCAGCGTGTGATCGAGTGCGCTTGCAGTGAGCGTTCCGCCTCCTCGCGTGGCATGCCCAGCATCATACGGGCCTGAGCCATGGAGTCATCTTTGGTGAGTTGCCAGCTCACCCCGTCATCTCCGAACCAGTAGGCACGGGAGTCCCCGATGCTGCCAACCCGGATCAACCCGTCTGCGACAGTGGCTGCCACCAGGGTGCATGCCGCGGGTTCGCTGTCAGCCCCTGCGGTGAGCACCGCCTCGTGAGCACGGGCAAAGGCCTCGTTAAAGGACTCCGCCTCGGCTGCGCCGGCCGCGAGCGCTTGCACAAGAGCGGAGCATGCCTCTTCCACGGCCACCAGTGAAGCCTGCTCCGCTCCGAAGGCCGTGCTCACGCCATCGGACACAACGAGTACGGTCCGGTTGGTGGGATGCGGACTGGCGGCGATACACAAAGCGTCCTGATTGGTGCGGTGCCTGGTGCCGATGTCGCTGCACCCAGCTACCCACGGAGCCGGAACCACGGTGTAGTGGTCACGGTCCTGGGTTTGAGCTCCCGCTGGGTGCATGTCACTGGGCCTCGCCTTCGCTAATCGTGGGGCACATCCTAGCCCGGTGGTGTCGTGGCTGGCAGCTTCATAGAGGACGGACGTGGTCCGCCTGCATGCCTTTCGGACCCTGGACTATCTCAAACTCCACGCGCTGGTTCTCGTTCAGCGTCTTAAAACCTGGCAGATCGATGGACTTGTAATGAACGAATACGTCGTCTCCGGTGCTGTCATCGACGGCGATGAAGCCAAAACCCTTGTCCGGGTTGAACCACTTGACGGTTCCTAGAGTCATGCTGTTCTCCTGCAAAAGCCGCCCCACCACACCTTGTGGCGGGCCCTGGGATCACTCTTCCATAAATTGGGGGTCAGTCATGATTCCATTGACCCGTGACTGACACCGGTACCTGGCGGCTGCTGCCCGCGGCGATACCCGGTATCCCCGAACTGGATGCCGGCCAGTCGGCAGCTGCTGAACCGCATCCGGGGATACGCGTGGTGCTCGGAGGCCCGGGCACAGGGAAGACAACCGTCCTAGCGGCAGCCGCGGCCAGGCGTCTCGAGGCTGGGGCCCGGCTTGAGCGGATCGTGGTCCTGACAGCTTCACGGCAGGCCGCGCAGGAACTCAGGCGGGACATCATCCGTCGGCACGGCGGTGCCGAGGTTGGCGCCCGGGTGACAACTGTCCACGGTTTCGCGCTTGGCCTGCTGAGGGAGTTAGGCGATCCTGGGCAGGACCTGCGGCTGCTCAGGGCCCCAGAACAGGAACAGCGGCTCCGCGACCTGCTGGAGGGAGAGGGGGAACAGGCCTGGCCTGAGGAAATCAGGGCCGCTTCCCGGACCCGTGCCTTCGCGCGGCAGCTGCGTGAGGTGCTGGCCCGGGCACGTCAGCTTGGGCTCGATCCGGAACATCTCGCTGTTCTCGCGGCAGAGGACGAGGTCTTCGGGTCAGTCGGGAGATTCTTCGAAACCTACTTGACGATCGCCGACTTCGACGGAGCTCTCGACTACACGGAGCTGGTGCACCGTGCCCGGCTGCTGCTGGCGGGCACCTCGGCCGCAGAGGCCTGTCGCGCGAGATTCGACGCAGTGCTGGTGGATGATGCGCAGGAGCTCGACCAGGTTTCGGCGAATCTGCTGGCAGATCTGGCCCTACTCGGCTTACCCGTGCTCGCCCTGGGAGATCCTCAGCAACGGCTCGGCTCCTTCCGTGGCGCATCAGCGGCCAGTATCTCCTCCCTGCGGAAGCTGCCCGGGGCCGAGACCCTAAGGCTCGTCACGGGCCATCGCAACAGGGAGGGCGTCGCGGAGGCGCTGGCGCGGATCCGGACTCGTCTGGATGCCGCTGATGCTCCCCCTGACCCCACCCCGGCGCCAGGAAAGGCATCGCTGGTGACAGCGAGCATCTATGACGACTCTGCCGCGGAGACCGCTCACTTGGCCGCGGCCTTGCGCCGTGCAGTGCTGGAGGACGGATGCACCTGGCAGGAGCTCGCGGTGATAACCCGCTCCGGGCGGGGACAACTGACCCCTCTGGCCCGCGAACTGACAGCACGAGGAATCCCCGTCGAGGTCGCCGGGGACGAGCTGGCACTGGGGTCTCAGCGCGCAGTGGAAGCACTGCTGGCAGGGCTCGCTGGTGCCGCCAGCCTGGAGCACCTGGGTGCAGCGGAAACCGCCCAGCTCCTGGCGGGTCCGCTCTGTGGACTGGACGTGGTGGGGCAGCGGGTGCTTGCGCGAGCCCTGCTGGAGGCCCAGCCTGATCTGGATGCGGGGGAATCCCGTGATCTGCTCACGAGCTGTCTGAGGCAGCCAGGACTGCTGGAGACCGTCGCCGGCGCAGAGGCTGAACGTGCCCATGAACTTGCTCAGCTGCTTGGAAAGGCTGCGAATCAGCTGGCCCGGGGAGTCCCGGTAGCGGAAGTGCTGTGGACCATCTGGGACGGCACCTCTTGGCCCAGCCGGCTACGTGACGCGGCTCTTTCAGGTTCCCGGAGCGCGAACCAGGACCTAGATGCTGTGGTTGAACTGTTTGAGCTAGCGGGGCGGCGCCATGAACTCGCCGGTTCTCACGGCGCTGGCGCCTTCGTATCGGCTGTGATCCGCGAGGAGATCCCTGCCGACACTGGGCGTGAGTTTTCTGTCCAGGGCCGTGGTGTGCGCCTGCTGACAGCGCACCGGGCCCGCAGCGGCTCCTGGCGCCGGGTCTACGTCATCGGTGTCAGTGAGGGGCTATGGCCGCAGCTCGGCTGGCGGGGCCTACTGCTGGACCCGGACCGGCTGGCGCCCGATCATCTGGACGCGGCTACCACGGCGGGTTTGATTGCCGCAGAGAGACGGTCTTTCTACGTGGCCTGCTCCCGTGCGGAGGAACAGCTGCATGTCAGCGCACCTGCCGCCAGCGGAGCCTGCTGGGCCCTCCAGGTTCTGCAGTGAGCTGGGCGTCACCACGGTGCGCGTCGCTGGCCTGCCCGAGCAGCGTCAGACGGCTCCGGCCCTGGTTGCCGAGCTGCGGCGTGTCGCAGGGGATCCGGTCGAGTCTTGGGCCATGCGGAGAGCGGCTGCACTGCGCCTGGCCCGCCTGGGTGAGATCACAGACTCGCAGTTCCGCCCGGCTTTCCGTGACGCGCGTCCCGAGAACTGGTGGGGTGTGCGGGCGCCTTCATCCCCCGGGTGGAGGATGCCACGCCCAGTGACCATCACCGGTTCGGCTCTGCAGGCGCTGCTAGCTTGTCCACGGCAGTGGTTCCTCGCCCGCCGAGGCGGCGCGGACCGGCCACGGGGTTCCCAGGCTTGCCTGGGTGATGTGATACACCGGATGGCCCAGAAAGCCGCCTGGGGAACCATCGGGCTACCTGAGCTGCTCCAGCAGCTCGATGACCTCTGGCCCCGGCTTCATTTCGAGGCGCGCTGGATGGAAGTGGCCGAGAGGGAGCAGATGCGCCAGGCCCTGACTCGGTTTCACAACTGGAATGAGACGAATCCAGACAGGCTGCTGGGGGTTGAGGTGGGGTTTGAGGTTCCAGTGAGCGTTCTGGGGATCCCTGTGCTGTTGCGTGGCACCGTGGACCGGCTCGAGTTGAAGGACGGCCGGCTGTCCGTGGTGGATCTGAAAACCGGGCGGCGTCCCCCCACCAAGGCTGAGGTGGCCGAGCACACGCAGCTTGGGGTCTATCAGCTCGCTGCCCGGCTCGGAGCGTTCGACTCCCTCGCACCGGGAGTCAAGGATGTCGCTGAACCATCGTTGCTTCAGCTCAGACATGGTGGGGCGCTGCCGCAGCGACAGTTCCAAGAGGTCTTGCCAGAGGGACACTCTTGGCTGATTGAGAAGCTGGAGCAGGCGGTCGGGATCCTGCAGGAGGGGATCCTCGAGGCCAGGGAAGGCCCGCAGTGTGCGTGGTGTGCCTTCAAAGCCTCCTGTCCGGCGATCAACCCGGGAAGCCTGGCATGACTGGGCTGGCTGATCCTGGTGACCTGTGCTTACTCCTCGGGATCCCTTTCAGCCAGGAGCAACTGGACGTCATCTGCTCACCCCTGGAACCCCAGGTGATTGTCGCCGGAGCAGGCACGGGAAAGACCACCGTCATGGCGGCCAGGGTGGTGTGGCTGGCCGGCACGGGCCAGGTCCGTGCTGAGCAGGTCCTGGGCCTGACCTTCACCCGGAAGGCTGCCGCCGAGCTGGGTGTACGGATCTGCCGGGCATTGGAGCAGGCTGGTCTGGTCCTAGGTGATGAGGCGACGGGAGGCGAGATGGTCTTCACCTACGATGCCTTTGCCGCCCGGCTCGTCCGGGAGTATGGGCTGAGGCTGGGTATCGAGGCTGATGCGAGGCTGCTGTCTGGGGCTTCCCGGTTCCGGGTGGCGGCACGGGCCGTCGCAGAGCATTCCCGCCCGTTGGGGAAGTTGTCCCGGCTGTCAGTGCGTCAGCTGCCGGAGAGGGTTCTTGCCCTCGACTCCGCGCTGGGATCACATCTGGTCACCCCCGCCCAGGTGAGAGAGTTCTCGCTCCTGGCCAGGGCGCGCTTCGATGACGCTCCGCTATGGCGGGGGTCACCGATGAAAGCGGTCACCGAAGCCCAGGCCGCCATTGATGAGCGCTTGGAACTGCTCGAGCTCGTCGACACCTACCGTGCTCTCAAGAAACGCCTCGGCCTGGTGGAATTCGCCGACCAGCAGGCGCAGGCTGTGGAATTGGCGCGTCTTGTCCCAGCCGTCGGAGCTGCTCTCCGGCAACGTTTCCGGGTGGTCCTGCTGGATGAGTACCAGGACACCTCCTCGGCGCAGGCCATACTGCTGCGTGCACTGTTCAGTGGTGATGCTCCTGAAAGGGGATGCGGGTTCCCGGTGACCGCCGTCGGCGACCCCAACCAAGCCATCTACGGCTGGCGTGGCGCCGCAGCCTCCAACATCCTTGGTTTCCCCTCCCATTTTCCCCGCGCCTCCGGTGAACCAGCTGCTGAGTTCACCTTGACCACCAACCGGCGGAGCGGCAGCCGGATCCTGGACGTGGGCAACGCCATGGCCAGGCCACTTACCCAGGCCATGGGCGGAGGGGTGGAACTACAACCTGCCGGTGAGGCACCACCCGGCAGAGTAGTTACCAGATGCTTCGACACCCTCACTGAGGAGCTCGACTGGCTGGCTTTCGACCTGTCAAGCCGGCATGCCGAAGGTGTCGATTGGCGGGACATCGCCGTCCTGACACGCCGGAACGACATCCTGGGCGAACTCTGGGAGCGTCTCCGAGAACGCGCTGTGCCCGTTGAGATCGTCGGGCTCGGGGGGCTTTTGCGTCTGCCTGAGATCGCCCCCGTGGTCGCCACCTTGAAAGTCCTGGCCGATCCGCTGGCCAATGCCGAGGTGGCCGAGCTGCTGACCGGAGAACGATGGAATCTTGGCCTGGCTGACCTGACTGCCCTGGCCAAACGCGCCCGGGAACTTGCGGGTGGGCAGACCGGCCAGGAGGTACTCCCGCTTTCAGAGGACCTGATGGGACTCGTCACACGTGCCGATCCAGCGTATGTGCCTTCACTCCTAGACGCCATCAACGACATGGGAGAGACCACTATCAGCGAGGAGGGACGAGCCAGGCTGGAGGGATTTGCCGCGGAGCTGGCGGACCTGCGCCGTTGTCTGGATGAACCAGTCCCGGAGCTGGTGCGCCGCGTCATCTCGCGGCTTGGTGTGGAAACTGAACAGCTGGTGCACGCAGACACCTCCCAGCTGGCACGTTTCGTGTCAGCCTGCTCCACCTATCCCGATATCGACGGTGAGGACAGCCTGACGGGACTGCTCGCCTGGCTGGATGCGGAGGAAGAGTATGGGGATGCGCTGGAGCTCGCCACCCCGACTGCAGAAGACTCGGTAAAGCTCCTGACTATCCATCGGGCCAAGGGCCTGGAATGGAACACGGTCTATCTTCCGGCGCTATCGGAGGGCGTCTTCCCAGGAATGGACCGGACAGGCAATTGGAGCACGAATTCCAGTGTGCTGCCCGCACCCTTGAGGGGTGATTCCGAGGCTATACCCCAGCTTGCTGAGTATTCCAAACATGGCATCGAGACCTACCGTCAGGAGCTGAAACAAGAACACCGGCTTTCCGAGGACCGGCTGGCCTATGTGGCAGCCACCCGGGCAAAGCAACTGCTTGTTCTCTCAGCTCATACCTGGGCACCTGGGCTGAAACGTCCCCGCGGAAGATCCCGCTACTTCGAGGATGCGGCTGTCCTCCAGCGCTCTGGCCCGTCTGTGCTGCCCCCCGAGGAGAACCCCCAGCCGTCAGCGACCCGGATCGCTTCCTGGCCCACGCCGGTCACGGAAAGGGCGGCCGCGAATTCCAGAGCCGCGGCTCTGGTCCACCGGGCCCGGGAGGTCATTACCGCCGGCGGCGACGAGACCAGCTGGGTGTGGGGTTCTGGAATGGCCTCGGCCGCTGAGCAGGAACGGGTCGCCGCTTGGGATCGTGATGCTGCTTTCCTGACCGAGCAGCTGATGCGCAGAAGAAACCAGGAGCTGACACTGCCCGCTGGCTTGTCAGCCACGGCTTTGATGGAGCTGAGAAAGGATCCAGACGCCTTCGCGGAGCGGTTGGCGCGCAGGATGCCACGCGAGCCGAAACGCAGCGCACGCCTGGGGGAGCGATTCCACGAATGGGTTATGTCACGGTTCTCACTGAGCCCAGGCTTCGACGAGTTCGATTTCCGTCCCAGCGCCGATGACCCAGCGCTGGAGAGTCTCAAACAGGCTTTCGAGGCAAGCCGATTCTCCGGCCTGGTCCCTCTCGGCGTCGAGGTGCCCTTCCTACTGCGCTGGGATTCCCTGGTGCTACGGGGGCGTATCGATGCAGTATTTCCCAGCGACGATCCGGCCTTCGATGCCCTCGTCGTCGACTGGAAAATCGGTGACGGGGAAACAGACCCGCTGCAGCTGGCCATCTACCGCCAGGCCTGGGCCAAGGCCCAGGACCTGGATCCGGTGCGCGTAGCCACTGCGTTCCATCACGTGCTTGCCAACCGCTTGGAGCCAGTGGTGGCGGGCCCGGAACTCATCCAGGCCGCCACCGCGACGTTCTTCACCGCCTGAGACGCGATGTCTCGTCTTGGATGCGGGCGGCCACCTGGTTGAGCTTCTCGCGATGCTGGCTCGCGTGGTGGGCGCAAAACAGCAGCTCACCGCCGCTGCTCAGCTCTACACGGAGATAGGCCTGGGCGCCGCAGCGGTCGCACCGATCCATGGCAGTTAGGCTGCCGATGGCCTGTCCAGTGGCGGTGTTCGTCATGATCGCCCTTCCTTTCACATTGCTCCTACGTCTTTTTCAACGTAGCGCGTCCCTCCAATGTTCCCGATAACCTGTCCCGGTGCGTTCGAATCCCAACACCCATACCCCACGCGATTACGGAGCGAAGAACCTGCTGGTCCTTGAGGGCCTGGAGGCGGTGCGCAAACGTCCCGCCATGTACATCGGCTCCACGGACACCAGAGGCCTGATGCACTGTTTGTGGGAGATCATCGACAACGCAGTCGACGAGGCTCTTTCGGGGTTCGGCGACCGCATTGAGGTGACCCTCCACGACGATGGCTCCGTGGAGGTCGTAGATCACGCCCGTGGCATCCCCGTGGACAAGGAGCCTCGTACGGGTCTCAGCGGAGTCGAGGTGGTCTACACCCGGCTTCACGCGGGAGGGAAGTTCGGGAACTCCTCCTACAACGCCACCGGTGGGTTGCACGGTGTGGGAGCATCCGTGGTCAACGCGCTGAGTTCCCGGCTGGATGTCGAGGTGGACCGGGAGGGAGCGACGTGGGCGATGAGCTTCAGGCGCGGTGTACCCGGTGTGTTCGACGGCGACGGCCCAGAGGCCCCATTCACCCCAGCCTCAGGACTGCGGAAACGTGGCAGGGTACCGAAGGGCCAGACGGGCACCCGTGTGCGCTACTGGAGCGATCAGCAGATCTTTCTCTCAGACGCGGGGCTCTCCCTGCCGCAGCTGCATGACCGGGCCCGCCAGACATCCTTCCTGGTCCCGGGACTGTGCCTGAAGGTGACCGATGCCCGGGATAGCGAAGAGAATACGGAAGTATTCCTTCACGAGGGGGGGATCGCCGAGTTCGCTGACTTCCTCGCCAGGGATGCGCCTCTCACAGAGGTACTGCGACTTACCGGCAGCGACTCGTTCACCGAGACGGTTCCCATGCTCGACGAGGCGGGAGCCATGACAGCGACCGACGTGGAGCGCAGCCTTGAAGTTGACATCGCGGCCCGCTGGGGGACCGGATACGACACCCAGATGCGTTCATTCGTCAACATCATCGCCACTCCCAAGGGCGGCACCCACGTCTCCGGTTTTGAGCGGGGCGTGACAAAGGCCTTCACTAAGGCGCTTGACGGGACCCGGCTCCTCAAGAATGGAGAGGAGGTCGTGAAAGACGACTGTTTGGAAGGCCTGACCGCGGTGGTCACCGTCCGGTTGGCGGAGCCCCAGTTCGAGGGCCAGACGAAGGAGGTGCTCGGGACCCCACCTGTGCAGCGCCTGGTGGCGCGTATCGTCGAGAGTGAGCTCACGGAGTTCCTGACCAGCTCCAAGGCCGCCACCAAACAGGTTGCACGCACCCTGATGGAAAAAGTGGTCAACGCATCCCGTGCCCGCATCCAGGCACGGGCGCACCGTGAGAACCAGCGCAGGAAGAACGCCCTCGAGTCATCGACACTGCCCCCGAAGCTGAAAGACTGCCGGAGCGCTGACGGAGACCTGAGCGAGCTGTTCATCGTCGAGGGGGACTCGGCGCTCGGCACCGCGAACACAGCCCGCAATTCAGAGTTCCAGGCATTGCTGCCGATCCGCGGCAAGATTCTGAACGTGCAGAAGGCCTCCGTCGGCGACATGCTTAAGAATGCTGAATGCGCCGCCATCATCCAGGTGGTCGGCGCAGGCTCCGGACGTACCTTCGAGGTGGATGCTGCCCGCTATGGGAAGATCATCTTCATGGCCGACGCCGACTCCGACGGAGCGCATATCCGCTGTCTGCTCGCCACCTTGTTCTTCCGCTACATGCGTCCCCTGGTCGAGGCGGGGAGGGTGTACTCGGCGGTTCCGCCGCTGCACAGGTTTGAGCTGATCAACCCGAAGCGCGGCATGGAGAAGTACATCTACACCTACACCGACGGGGAATACCAGCGTAAGGCCGCGGAACTCACGAAGAAGGGAGTCAGGTTCAAGGAGCCGCAGCGGTACAAGGGTTTGGGGGAGATGGACGCGCACCAGCTTGCGGAGACAACCATGGATCCCAGGCGTCGCACTCTACGACGTCTCACCGTCGATGACGCGGCGCGGGCGGAGGCTGTCTTCGAGATGCTGATGGGCAACGAGGTTGCGCCGAGGAAGGAGTTCATCGTGGCGGGTGCCTACGCCCTCGAGGCCGACCGCATCGACGTCTAAGCGATATGACACGGTCCGCCGGTGCTGAATATGGCTAAGGTCCGCCGGCGGGAGGCCGTCACGGATCGGATGGTGTTCCAGGGCAACCGGGGATGGAAGACCACCGAAGGTACCGCCGGCGAGGCGGGTTTGGGCGATGGCCCCGCATCCGGGAGGAGAGGAACGACTGGCGCCATCAGGACGTTAGACCAGCTGCTCCAGCAGCCCGGTGTCCACGTCGTACATGAAACCCCCGGCCTCGGCCCGGTCCTTGATCAGGGGGTGAGCACGAACCGCGGAGACGTCCTGTCTTAGACGGCTCAGCTGATCCGGGTTGGCCCCGAAACTCAGCCAGGTTGCGTCCATCCCGTTGCGTTCCGCTATCGACTGATGGAGTGCCTCATCGGTCCCGGACATGGCGCACCGGGTGTGGGGGATCAGCATGATCCGATCCACATGCAGCAGCTGAACGGCCAGGACCAGGCCAGTCATGGTCCAGGGCGCAACCCAGCCGCCGGGGGAGCGGAGGATCTTCGCGTCTCCGGGGCCCAGCCCGACCATTGGCAGGGGATCGATCCTGGAGTCCATGCAGGTGACGATCGCGACCCCGGCATGGGCGATGCCGTCAGCGCCGCGTCGGGAGAAGCTTGCGGCGTAGTCCTGGTTGGCGGCGAGCAGGTCGTCAAAACTCATGGAACCATTTCCTTCGGATCGTGGCTGCCTCTGAATCCGAGCGCTTGCACTGTGCCACCGAGTGACACGCCAGACCCATCACGTTTCGTGGTGGGCTCAGGGAGAGCCACCGGTGTGCCATCGGGGGCAACCGCTGCGACGGATCTGCCGATGGCGGCGGCTACAAGAGTCGTTTCTCCTTTGAGGAAACGCTGGCATCTCACCCCACCCGTGGCTCGTCCCTTGGTCGGGTACTCAGCCAGGGGGGTCACCTTGGCTCCGCCGGTGGCGCTGCCGAACAGTGAATCTGATGCGCCGGCGACGGTCACCACCATGTCCTGCCCGGGATCGACTCCGCCGAAGAACACCACCCTGGCCCCGTCAGCCAGCTTGACGCCGGCCACTCCGCCGCCCAGCCGTCCCTGCGGACGCACCAGGCCCGCGGAGAAGTGCAGCAGATGCGCATCCGAGGTAACGAAGGCAAGATGCGGGGCGGTGAGCTCGACGGCACTCACGACCTCATCACCTTCGTCGAGACGGATCACATCCCATGAGTCTTTGCCCATCACCTCGGGATTGACTCGTTTGACCACGCCTCGCATGGTTCCCAGGGCCAGACCGGGCCCTCCGGGATCAAGCGAGGTCAGACCAACCACTCGTTCCCCCGGGTCCAGAGCCCACAGCTCCTGCGCGGCGGAGCCCCCCTGCAGGTTCAGGGCTGTCGTGGTCACCGGCACCGTGGACAATTCGATAGCCCGCGCTCTCAGCAGCCGCCCGGTGTTGGTGATCACCCCGAAATCGGCATGGGATGTGACCTTGATGGCCGCTGCGATCGCATCGTGGGGTGCCCGAGGGCCTAACGCGGGCAACGGGCCTGCCGAGTCGGTGCGAGCAGCGCGGCCGGTCGTTGACAGCAGCACCCAGCAGGGTTCGTCGGGGACCTCCAGGGGAGCTGCCGACCGGACGACACCGTCGGAGGCCAGCAGCACGGTACGGCGCGAAGTCCCAAAACGGGTGGCCACGTCGTCGAGTTCCGAAGCCACCAGGGTATTCAGCACGGCGTCATCATCCAGGATGCGTTGCAGTTCACCGATGCGGGAAGCCAGTTCGTCGGCCTCGACGTTGAGCTCCAGAGTGGAGTATTTCGTCAGGCGGCGCAGCTGCATGTCGAGGATGTAGTTGGCCTGCACCTCATCGAGGTCGAAGGCCGTCATCAAACGGCTGCGGGCCTCGGCGGCGTCCTCGCTTGACCGCACGATCGCTATCACCTCGTCGATGTCGGCGATCGCAAGCAGCAGGCCCCGCACCAGATGAAGCCGTTCCTGGGCTTTGCCGAGACGGTGTTCCGTACGCCGGATCGTCACCTGGAGCCGGTGGTCCAGATACACCTCAAGCAGCTGTTTCAGGGTCAGGGTCCTGGGTTGCCCCTCCACGAGGGCCACCGCGTTGATGGCGAAGGTGTCCTCGAGTTTTGTGGTGCGGTAGAGCTGCTCCAGCAGGGCCTCAGGATTGATGCCGTTCTTGACCTCGATGACCAGTCTGGTGCCATTGGCCAGGTCGGTGAGGTCCTTCACACCGGCGATACCGACCAGCTTGCGCGAGTCGACGCCCTTCTTGATCTGCTCGATGATCTTTTCGGGACCCACCAGGTAGGGAAGCTCCGTAATGATGATGCCACGCCGACGGGCAGAGACGCGCTCGATGCTGGCCTTAGCACGCACCTTGAAGGATCCGCGGCCTGTCGCGTAGGCGTCCCGGATACCCTCAAGGCCAATGATCCGCCCGCCACCTGGGAAGTCGGGGCCTGGCAGGTGCCGCATCAGCTCTTCCAAAGGGGTCTCCCGGTCCTTCAGGAGCGCTTTCAGCGCGGAGATGACCTCCTGGAGATTGTGGGGCGCGATGTTGGTTGCCATGCCCACCGCGATCCCGGAAGCGCCATTCACGAGAAGATTGGGCAGGGCCGCTGGCAGTACCTCGGGCTCGGTGTCCTTACCGTCGTAGTTGGGCCTGAAGTCGACGACATCTTCGTCCAGGCCTGCCGTCATCGCCAGGGCCGGAGGCGCCATACGGCACTCGGTGTAGCGCATCGCCGCCGGCCCGGCATCGAGCGACCCGAAGTTGCCGTGCCCGTCTACGAGGGGCAGACGCATGGCCCATGGCTGTGCCATACGCACCAGTGCGTCGTAGATGGCGCCGTCACCGTGGGGGTGCAGCACACCCATGACCTGGCCAACCACACGGGCGCACTTCACATGTCCCTTGTCAGGTCTGATGCCCATCTCGTCCATGGAGAAGAGAATGCGCCGCTGGACGGGCTTGAGCCCGTCGCGCGCATCGGGCAGGGCGCGGGCATAGATGACGGAGTAGGCGTACTCGAGGAAGCTGGATTCCATCTCCTCGGTGACGTCGACGTCGAGGATATGTTCCTCGAACTCCTCAGTAGTGTTCGCCATGGGCTGGTTCAGATCTCCTCAAGCCGGATCAAAGGGCGTAGCTTATCGGCAAGGCCGTCCCCGTCGGGTGCGCGTACCTCTGGAGCAATGCCCGGGGTCCACTCCCAAATATCCGGGGTTTCGGTAAGGGTACCGTGGGCCAGGGCGTGCTCGCCGGGAGTCAGCTGGCGAATGGCCCGCGCCGCCACGTGGTCGGGCTGGAGACTGGCGAACTCCGCATACAGATCTGGGTCATGCTGGCCGTCATCTCCCACCAGCAGCCAGCGGATATTGGGCAGGTCGCGTGCCAGCTCCCTCAGACAAGTGCGTTTGTGGTGGGCGCCGCTGCGGAACCAGCCGGTGTTGGTGGGACCCCAGTCGGTCAGCAAGAGCGCGCCCCGCGGGAAGCCGTGGCGTTTCAGGAAACGGGTGACCATCGGGTAGGTGTTCCAGGCGCCTGTGGAGACGAAGATGAGTGGCGCCCCCGGATGGGCTGCTATCAGCTGCTGGAACAGGCGCGACATGCCTGGCACCGCCTGCCGGGCCTGCTCGGTCACCACCAGGGAGTTCCAGGCCGCGACCATGGGGCGGGGCAGCCAGGTGGACAAGATGGTGTCGTCGATATCCGAGACGATGCCGAAGGTCTGGTTCTCGTCGATCACCTGGACGGGAACCCAATTGGAGGCGCCCCCCGCGCCGACTATGCGCACCTGGTGCCAGCCGATGGGCAGGCCATGGTCGCGGATTCGCACATCGATGTAGCCGCCTCGGTCTGCCTGTACCGGCACTCTGAGGTCGCCGATAATGACCTCGGCGCCAGAGGTCACCTTCGCGGCGGCAATGAAATTGCGCCATCCGCGACGATGCAGCAGATCTGTGGCTGCTTGGACAATACCGGCTTGGGCAGGGGGGCGCAGCACGATCCGCGCGAGGATACGGACCTGTCGTGTCGTGCCGAAACCGGTGTATGCGGTGATGCACTCCTGCCATCCGCGACGCTGCAGGAAGCGGTTCAGCATCCGGTTCAGGCGGTCCTCGATACGGGCGGCGAAGAAGGGCCGGGACTTCATGGTGTCTCAATTTAGTGGAAGAATGGCCGGGTGATTCCGCTGTCCCCTGAGGCATCCATGGCCGCCGCGCTCAAAAAAGAGGTGGAGGAGTGCCGTTTCTTCCCTGAACTGGTCTGGGCGAGTGTCTCTGGGGCGCTGGGACATCAGAGGATGCTCGGATACCTCGTGCATCACGAGGCCAGTTTCGCGACGGGGGATCTGCAGCGCCACCTCACTGCTCTCGTCCTCACCGACAGGCAGCTGATCATCAGCCACACTGATGAGCAGGACGGCGGGTATCCGGATCGTGCCATCACCAGCGCCGAGGTGGTGGCACTGCGAGCCGTTCACTCTGTGGTCGTCACCCGCTCTGTCCACCATCCCGAGCGCTATCCCTCCAATGGATCACAGCTGGTGGAGGCATGGCTCACTCTTGCCTGGGGAGCCGCCTCACGGCTGGATATCGGTCCTGCCACCTGCGAGGATCCGCAGTGTGAGGCCGACCACGGATGGACTGGTATGTCCGTGCCGAACGATCTGACGGTCCGGATGAGCCCGGCTGGCGACGGCTGGCAAAGCGTCGAGAAACTCATGGCCTTCGGCGCCTTGCTGCAGGAACACATCGGATGAGCGGCCCTAAGATCCCGCCATCAGGGGCCCAGGTGGCGCGCGCGGCATCATCCTGGCAGTGTGTCGGCGATGCGGAGAGGGAAGCACTGGGTACGTCCGTCGGCGATGACCCCCAGAAGAATGGTGCCTGGACATATGCCACGTCTCCCGATGCCTACCAGCAGGATCTCCTGGTGCCGCCGGACTACGAGGGGGCCTGCCTGAGCAATGTACTTCCCAGCATCGCCGCCCGGCTGCGCGGCGAGAGGCCGGTGATCGGCATACCCCAGGCCACTCGGTACCTCATCCTGCTGCTCGATGGGCTCGGATGGTTTCCCATCGCGAACCACGCCTGCGACAGCCAGCTGTTCGCGCCGAAGCTGAAGGACACAATACGATTGACTTGCGCGGTGCCGTCAACCACCGCCACATCGCTGACTACCATCGGCTGTGGCTCGCCACCCGGGAGTCACGGGGTGGTCGGGTACTCATTCCTGGACCCAGACCGGGACTGCATCATGAATGCCCTCACCTGGGCGGGTGGGCCTGCGGATGTCACGGGTTTTGCCTGTGCACCGACCCTTTACCAGGCACTGCGCTCCCAAGGCCTGACAAGCGGCTGTGTCAGCCTCTCACGTTTCAAAGGCAGTGGCCTCCAGCGACTGGCCTTCGACGGCACCGAGCATTTCGGGGTTGAGCGGGAAAATAACCACCAGGCATTCACGGGTCTCGTTCTCCAGGCCCTGCGGGAACACGAGGTGGTCTACGCCTACGACCGCAGCCTGGACCACAACGGGCACGCCCACGGGGTTGGGAGCTGGCAATGGCTGGACTCGCTGGCCAGGGCAGAAGACCTCGCCGCCGAATTGTCGGCGGCAGTGCCCAAGGACACCTGCCTGCTGGTCACCGGCGACCACGGCATGATCAACGTTCCCCGGAACCGGCAGATCGTCCTCGAAGATCACCCTGGCCTCTCAGGCGCCAGTCACGTAGGGGGTGAGCCACGGCTCAGGCAGCTTTACAGCCAACAGCCACGGCAACTGGCCAGGGCGTGGAAGACGGAGCTGGGGGAGAGGGCTGAGGTGTGGCTACGTGATGATGCGATCGACGCAGGCTGGTTTGGAGCTGTCACTGACCGTGTCAAGCAGCGCTTCGGTGATGTCCTGGTCGTGATGCAGGAGGACTGGGCCGTCCACACTCGCGCCCTCCCCAGGGAGTTCGGACTCGTCGGACAGCACGGCGCACTGACTGCCTCCGAGATGTATGTGCCTCTTTTCTCCTTCGGGCCGGCCTGATGCATGTCGCATTGCTGATAGACGACTTTTTCCCGTCCTCCGGCGGGATCGGGCGTTCCGTGGAGACACAGATCCAGGAGCTGGCGGACCTGGGGCACGAAGTCAGTCTCATCGCCCCGGACCGGCATCTGGAGAAACCCAGGAACTGCCGCGTCATCGAGTGCCCGACTTTCTACACCGAGGGGTTTCCCGCGCATCTGAGCATCCTGCACAACTCAGAGCGGCGAGCCCAGCTCATCACGCAGTGTGCCCGTTTCGACATAGTCCATACCCAGACCGAGAGAGGGGCGCTGATCCTCGGAGCCCGGATCGCCCGGCTTCAGCGCATACCACATCTCCACACCTTCCATGCCAATGTCGCGGGCACACACCAGACCGTCAAGGCCGCGATCTTTGGCACCTGGCTGTACCAGTTCCTCATCAACCCGCTGCTCACCAAGGCCGCTGGACGGGCTTCCAGCCGGTCGCGGCTGGTTCCCCGGTCCCAGGAGCCGGCTGGACTGGCTGCCCGGATGGATTGGGCCTCCTTCGCCGACATCGCGGGCAAGGTCAATGCCTGGACCGTCCCCAGCCCCTTCATGAAGGAGCTGGTGGAAAGGGCCGCCACCCATGAGGTACCGGGATACGTGGTTCCCACCGGTGTGAGCCGGGGCATGCTGAAAGCGATCGCTCACGCCCGGAGAGAACGCTCCTTCGACACGGTGCGGTTCATCACCGTCGGGCGTCTGGCGAAGGAGAAACGCCTGGATGTCCTGATCAGGGCTTTCCGGCATGCCGGTATCCCCGAATCAGAGCTTGTCATCGTCGGGGACGGAGACCAGCGCTCGTTGCTGAAGATGCTGGCCGCGGGAGCCCACAACATCGATTTCCGGGGCCATTTACGTTCTGTGGATGCCATCGCCTATGAGCTGGTCAACGCTGACGCCTTCGTGCTGGCAAGCCACCGGTTCGATTCCCAGGCGCTGGTGCTCTCAGAGGCCGCGGCGGCGGGGCTTCCCATCCTCTACTGCGATGACCGTTTGACGGTGGCGACCTCACCGAGATCTGCTTTGCTGACCGAGCCCGATGTGCACTCTCTGGCTGCGGGGATGCGCCTGCTTGCCGATCCTGAAAGACGTGAGCGCATGCGCGCCGCCTGCGTTTCACAGACCGGGCGGTTGACTCCCCGGGACACCGCCGAGATGTATGTATCCATCTATGAGGAACTGATCGGAGCTGCGAGTGCCTGAACTCGTCTTTCACACCGGCCCGATGGACTGCGGAAAGTCGACGCTTGCCCTGCAGCTTCATCACACCCAATCCACGCATGGCCGGCAAGGCCGGCTTTTCACATCCAAGGACCGCTCAGGTGAGGCGCAGATCACCTCCCGGCTGGGCCTCAGCGCACCGGCCACCGAGGTGGGGGAGGATTTCGACTTCTGGACCCACACCATCGCCCAGCTGGTGGCTGGGAAGCGAGTCGACTATCTCGTCTGCGACGAGGCGCAGTTCTACACGGGCAGGCAGGTCGAGCAGCTTGCCCGCATTGTTGACGAACTACAGATCGATGTCTATGTCTTCGGGATCCTCGCCGACTTCAGGACCAGGTTGTTTCCCGGATCACAGCGCCTCGTGGAATTGGCTGACCGGATGGAAACGCTTCCTCTAGGGCCACTGTGCTGGTGCGGGGCCAGGGGAACCCACAACGCCCGTACAGTGGACGGCCTGATGGTCACCGAGGGGTCGCAGGTCGTGGTCGGGGACACCGACGCGGGGGAAGTCCGGTATGAGGTCCTGTGCCGGGCTCATCACCGGCGCCGCATGACCGCAACTCGAGCCCGCGCCACGCTCGGGGAGGATCCGCTGCCCTTCGGTGAATAGCGGGCGGCAGGTAAGCACCCTCAGCGAGATGGGCCGCCGAACATGATCTCGTCCCAGCTGGGGACATGCGCACGACGGCGGCGCGATCTGGGCTGTGGGGCCGTGTCCTCAGCCTCTATCAGTGATTCCTGGACCAGGTCGGCGGGGGGAGTCTCAGCTGCTGGCTCAGGGAAGCCAGCTTCTGGCAACCCATCGAAGTCAGCCTCCGGCAATCCGGCAAAGTCATTGATGATCTCCGTTTCCTCGAAGCCCTCCTCCACTGGTTCTACCGGATCCGCTGGTTCTGCCGGCGTCTGCTCTCCGGTTGTCTCCTCCTCAAAGGCCTCTGAGGCCTCGTCATCCAGGCCGACATAGATTCTCACCGAATCCTCGCTCACACCACTGAGCATGTCGTACAGGTCATCGAGCTCGGAGGTGGCAGGGCCATCATCGAAGCTGTCGGTGGGGACGTCATCCCCTGGGAGGGCCGGTGGGGGGGATGGCTGGGATGTTGCACGCACCAGTGCGAACTCATCATCGAAATCGATGGTGTTCTCATTGTCGGGATCCTTGCTGCCAGGTAGCTCCTCACCAATCATCCAGCGGGCATCCGGGTTGTCGGCCACCGTGAACCGGCCCCGAGGGTCGAAGACGAACTCCGCCCGCCGCTCGTGGCTCTCCAGTATCCCCACCAGCCTCCACCTGCGGTCGGGTTCCCGCCATGAGTCCCAGGCTATGGCGTCAGAGTCGATGCCGCGTGCCTGCAACCTGATGGAGATCAGCTCCCTCAAACGACGATGTCCCGAGCCATCACCGCGGCGCCTGACCGCACATCCTAAAGCGGTGGTGGTCATATGCTCGCGCTCTGCCAGTACCGGCAAGGCGAATCCCTCAATCCGTGTCGGCTCCACTCCGGCTTCCGTGGCCACCTCGGCAAGCGTGGCCCCTCCACGGATGCGGGACTGGATCTCCCGCGGGCTCAATGCGCTGTCCATGCAAACTCCCCTTGTGTCTGATTGAACAACCTACCAGCCGACACCACCTGAAACCGGGACTTGCGCCACACGCAGGATGTGGTACACATAGCCCCGATCATTTTCGGGACGAACTGACGGCGAAACCAGGAGGGACCGCGACATGGCCACCGACTACGACGCACCGCGTAAGAACGACGAGGAGATGAGCGAGGACTCGCTCGAGGAACTCAAGACGCGTCGCAACGACAAGAATTCCGGCAAGGTGGATGAGGACGAAGTCGAGGCTGCTGAATCCTTTGAGCTACCGGGAGCCGACCTTTCACACGAGGAACTCACAGTACGTGTGCTGCCACGGCAGTCGGACGAGTTCACCTGTGCTTCCTGCTTCCTTGTCAAGTCTCAAAGCCAGCTAGCTGAGACCAAGGGAGATCTCAAATACTGTGTCGACTGCGTCTGAGTAGGTTCACAGTTCCATCTTGCTACGGAGCTTTCCTGGGCCCTTGTGCCCGGTGTTGGAGAACCAGCGGCGCTGCATGTAGCGATTCATCGTGAGCTGCGCCATACCCACACCGAGACCGCTGCACAGCGCCCAGATGAGTGCCTGGGTCAATGGAGTCTCAGGATCATTCGGATCTGGCGGGACATCTCCCGTGGCGGTCTCCCAAGCTTTCGTGATCAGCTTCTGGGCGACAAACGTGGTAGCCGTGCCAAGCACGCCCGCGTAGATCTTCCACAGGACCTTCTCCTCAACAGCCATGATTGGGCTTCCTCTCACTTGATCTTGAGGATCCCTATTATGTCCCTGATCCCAGTTTGGCTACAGTCGCGCTACATTGACCGGGTGACTGAGATCCCAGTAGTCGTAGACCTCCCTGGGCAGGTTCCTGCCTACGCCCGCGAGGGAGATGCTGGAGCGGATCTGCGTACCACGCAGGCGATAACACTCGACCCTGGAGAGCGAGCCCTGGTGGGCACCGGGGTGTGCATCGGCCTTCCCACGGGAACCGTCGGACTGGTCACCCCCCGGTCCGGACTGGCCACGAGCCGTGGGCTGGGGATCGTCAATAGTCCTGGCGTCATCGACTCGGGTTATCGTGGTGAGATCCGCGTTTGTCTGATCAACCTCGACACGAAGGAGCCGGTGCGACTGCAGGCTGGTGAGAGGATCGCCCAGCTGGTAGTTGTACCCTTCTTGCCTGCCCGATTCACCCCGGTGGCCGAGCTCGATGAGACGGAGCGCGGCCAAGAGGGTTATGGTTCAACCGGACAGCACTGAATCTCAGGGAGCAGCATGGAAGCCACCGATGAGGAAAAGGTCGACGAGACGGCCGAGGACGAGGAGAGGGAGAAAAGCGACGAGGAGAAATGGGCGGAGATTGACGAGGACTTCGATCGTGATGAGGGTCCCTTCGACATCGAAGAGGTGGACCTGGATCAGGACGACGTCCAGCGCATCGATCTCGGGGCTCTCGTGGTCACTCCCTTCGAGGGCATGCAACTCCAGCTTCAAGTCGATGAGGCCAAACAGCAGGTCCAGTCCTTCCTGGTGGGAGATGGCGCCTCAGCCATGGAAGTGGCGTTGTTCGCCGGTCCGCGGCGCACGTCGATGCTGGCCGAGATCAGAGACGAGATAGCTGCCGCCTCGGAGAAGGAAGGCGGTGAGGTTACCCTGCTTGAGGGTCCTTTCGGAGTCGAGCTGCGTCGTCGCCAACCAGTCACTGACCCGCAGGGCAGGCAAGGCATCCACGTTTCCCGTACCTGGCTGGTCGGCGGTCCTGGATGGGTGCTACGAGGCATCGTCTTCGGCCGCGCTGCTCTAGAACCAGAAGACGAGGACGCGGTGATAGCCCTTCTCGAGTGCTTCGGTAATCTTGTGGTCCGCAGGGGAACTGCGCCTGCGGTACCTGGAGGTCTCATCCCCCTGAGCGTGCCGAACCTGGAGCAGAAATGACCCACGAGCAACAGGGTCTCCTACAACGCCTGCGGCGTTTTCTGTCCCCTTCCGAGGAGCTAGAGGCAGAGGACCTGAAAGAGCGTTCCCGCGACTGCGGCGCCAGCCCTCTGTCGGAATGCTGTGAGCGTTCCAAGGTGAAACTCCGGGGGACTGTCCGCTGGGTCACTAGCCTCGACATGGGGGGCGTGGAGGCTCTGCTCACCGACGGTACGGGCAGCATCGAGCTGAACTGGACCGGCCGCCGCCGGCTGGACTGCATCACCCCCGGCTGTGACCTCGTCGTACAAGGCAGGATCTCCTCAGGTGATGATGGACTCGTGATGTATAACCCTGAGTTCGAGGTCGTCAGCTAGGGATTCCGCCATATTCAGGAGTTAGTTCATGTGGCTGCCATCACCTGAGGGTGCAGGCCGCCAGGTGCAGCCTCAGTGTGTTACGCATGTCCAGTCCACCCTGGCATCAGCCGAGTAAAATCGGCTCACACCTCTTCCAATGCCACTATCAAGGAATGAGCCCCATCAGCCTGTGTAAGCGAACATCGAACTGAGTTCGCCCTCGGTGTCCTGGCTGACCACGAAAAGCATCTCGTCCATGGCCTCGAGTGCGCTATCACGCTCCGGTACCAGCGGGATGCCATCGCGGATGATCGCCACCAGGACCACTTCCCGGGGTAGCTCTAGATCCCGGATCCGGCGCCCAACGAACGGGCTCTGTTTGGGCAGCCGGATCTCTGAGAGGTTCGTCGCAGACTTGGTGAAGGTGAACAACCTCACCAAGTCGCCCGTTTCAACGGCCTCCTCGACCAGAGCTGACATGATGCGAGGCGTAGAGACAGCGACATCCACGCCCCAGGCCTCATCGAAAAGCCACTCATTGCCAGGGTGGTTGATGCGGGCGACAGTGCGGGGCACACCGAACTCCGTCTTCGCCAGCAGCGAATGCACCAGGTTCACCTTGTCGTCGCCACTGGCCGCGATCGCCACATCGCAGTTCTCCAGCTCGGCCTCTTCCAGGTTCTGCAGTTCACAGGCATCGGCCTGGAACCACTCTGCGCCAGGCACCGAATCAGGATTGATGGCTGAGGGATCCTTCTCTATGAGCAGAACCTGATGGCCATTGCTGATCAGCTCGCGGGCGATCGACCGGCCCACGTTGCCGGCTCCGGCGATGGCTACTCGCATGGTATTTCCTTATAAGTCTCAGGGATGGGTTGGGGGAGCAGCGAAAAGGGATTCGACGGTGTCAGTCCTCTCCGTCTCACAGGCCACAAAGATCAGGTCCCCGTCCTGGAATACAGTCTGGGAGTCCGGCACGATACCGCGCCCCGTCCGGGAGATGAAGGGGATGGGCGCCTGCGCGGCCGCGGACAGGTCCCTGATCCGCTTCCCCACCCAGCCAGAGTGGACATACACCTGGAGTAGCCGCACCGTACCCGAGGGATCCCGCCATACGGGCTCGCTGCCTTCCGGTAACAGCCTGCGCATCACCTGGCCCACCGTCCAGCGCACGGTGGCGACGGTCGGTATACCCAGCCTCTCGTACACAGCAGCCCTGCCCTGGTCGTAGATGCGGGCCACCACGTTGTCTATCCCATACTGCTCACGCACCACCCGGGCCGCCAGGATGTTGGAGTTGTCACCGCTCGAAACAGCCGCAAACCCGTCGGCGTGCCGGATGTCGGCAGCCTCCAGCACCTCCCGGTCGAATCCGACCCCGCTGACCGTGATTCCCTGGAAGTCGAGCCCGAGCCGGCGGAACGCGTCCACGCTCACGTCGATCACCGCCACCGAATGGCCTCGCTCCTCGAGGCCCCGGGCCAGCATGGAGCCAACGCGGCCACAGCCCATGATCACGATGTGCACTTGCGCCTCCCTTTCCCCGGTGGCTGCCGGGACACCGATCTGACGGTATCGCAATAGCCTGGCTATAGGTCTACCGTAGGGCCTCGTGAACATCTATCCGGCGTTGAAGCGCGTGCTCGTCGGCCGCCGCCTGGCCAGTGCACAACTGGGGGAAACGCTTCTCCCGAAACG
>ERZ773056.170-NODE-170-length-31751-cov-56.244700_pt1 | contig 31751 bp, 28 predicted proteins | sample MGYA00580857_ERZ773056 | MGnify/ENA primary metagenome ERZ773056 (study PRJEB29015, sample SAMEA2737996) | human oral metagenome | biome: human oral; feature: human-associated habitat; material: dental | place: China | collected 2114 ... | reverse complement strand
CCGTTTATTACTGGCGTACCGCATCATGGTACGTTACTGAGCTCAATCGTTAAGGACGCGGTGCCGCGCTACTGGACGATGAAAGGCAAGCGTGTGGAGCGCCGCTGGGGTTGGGACTGTCATGGCCTGCCGGCAGAGAACTTCGTCGAAAAGCAGATGAATATTATGGATCGGCGGCAGATTGTGACGAGCGACGACCAGCCGGCGCCGCTAGATAAAGACGGCCAGCCGCTACCGACCATCAGCTTGGAAAAATACATCAACAAGGCTCGCGAAAGTATGGTGGCCAACAGTGAAACCTGGCAGGGCGTGATTGACCGGATTGGTCGCTGGGTGGATTTTAAGGGCGCCTATCGCACTATGGACAAGGACTTTATGGAGAGCGTCTGGTGGGCATTTAAGCAGCTCTACGAAGCAGGCAAGATTTACGAAGGCGAAAAGGTGCTGATGTACGACACCAAGTTCGCCACTCCCGTTAGCAAGGCCGAAGTGACTATGGACAACGACGCCTACCAGACGGTGACCGACCCGAGTGTGTATGTGAAGTTTAAACTAGTCGATAGTGATTACTCTATCCTTGCCTGGACTACCACGCCATGGACATTGCCAGCAAACCTCTTACTGGCGGTTAATCCAGAGATGATGTACTGTGAGGTGTTGGTGGATGGTGAAAAGCTGATTATCGCCGAAGAAGCTTTCGAGCGTACTTTACAAGACGAAAAGCACCAGCCACTTGATTACGAAGTATTACGTAAATTCCCGGGTAGCGAATTGGTGGGCAAGAAATACCAGCCGCTGGCTACTGGCTCGACCTGGCCAGAAAATGAAAAGATTCACACTATTTACGCGGCGGATTTCGTCTCGCACGAGTCAGGTACGGGCATCGTGCACATCGCGCCAGCTTATGGTGAGGACGACTTTGAGCTGGCAAAGAGTCTTGGCATTAACGCCTTCCATGTCATTGATGATAATGGTTACTATGTTGATTCGAATTACAAAGGTCTGGAAGTTTGGGAAAACAATAAGTTCATTGCCAAAGATTTGAAGGAAAAGGGTGCGGTGTGGAAAATCGAGTACATTCGCCACGAATATCCGTTCAATCCTCGGAGTAAGCAGCGTATTATGTATCGGGCTATTCCGTCGTGGTTCTTTGCGATTCAGGGGCAGAAGCCGCTGATGCTGGAGCAAAACGAGAATATTAATTGGTTCCCGAGTCATCTGAAGCACGGCCGATTCGCAAAGAATATTGAGCAAGCGCCAGATTGGAATCTGAGCCGCGACCGCTTTTGGGCGACGGCCATGCCGGTATGGAAGGGTGACCGTGGTACCGTCAAAGTGGTTGGCTCATATGCAGAGCTCAAAGAGCTAAGCGGTGTGGAGCTGGATGATTACCACCGCCCGTGGGTGGATGATATTACTTTTGAGATTAATGGCGAGAAATTTACGCGGATTGACAAGGTGCTGGATTGTTGGTTCGAGTCGGGCAGTATGCCGTTTGCTCAGTTGCATTATCCGTTCGAAAATCGGCAGAAGTTTGAGGCGAATTATCCGGCAGATTTCATTGTCGAATATATTGGCCAGGTGCGGGCTTGGTTTTATTATGTGCATGCGGTCAATACGGCGCTGGCGGAGATCGGTGCCTTTGGTCCTGATTGCCAGCATAAAAATGCCTACAGCAATGTCATTACCACCGGCGTGGTGGCAGGTAACGATGGTCGCAAGATGAGTAAATCTCTCGGCAACTTTACCGACCCGAACGAGCTGATGGACAAGTTCAGCGCGGATAGCTTGCGCTTTTTACTGCTCAGTAGTCCGCTACTCAACGGTGAGGATTTTGCTTTGCACGATAAGAGCGTTGGTGATGTGGCTAGGAAACTTGCCATGATTTGGAATATGTATGACTTCTTCACGATGTATGCTGAGGTGGATGGCTGGGAGTTTGACGGCGAATTGAAAGATCCGCTGAGTGAGCTGACAAACCCGCTAGATATCTGGATTATAAGCCGCTTACACCAGCTGGTTGCCGAAGTTGAGCGTCACATGGATACCTACAATATCCCCGATGCACTTAGCCCTATTTTGCCGTTCCTGGATGACGCTTCTAACTGGTATGTGCGCCGCAGTCGCCGCCGCTTCTGGAAGTCTGAGGATGACGGCGATAAGAATGACGCTTACCGCACGCTGCATTACGTGTTGGTGCGCCTGAGCTATATCTTGGCTCCATTTACGCCGTTTTTGGCTGAGGAATTGTATCACAATCTGACGGGCGATGCTGAATCGATTCACTTGAAGGATTGGTTGCCTGCGGGCGAAGTTGACAGGGCAATGCTACGCGATATGAATGCTTTGCGTGCTGCTGTCAACGACGGTCTATCAAAGCGTGCCGCCGAGGGGATCAAGGTTCGCCAACCGCTGGCTTCCGCTAAACTTGTCAGCACTATTTCGCAAAATACGCCAGAAGAAGTTGCTCAGTTTCTAGTCGATATTGCACGGGACGAGCTGAATGTTAAGTCGGTGGAAGCAGTGACCGGTTCAGAACTTGATATTCCTGAAGTGTCTGCTCAGCCAAGTGTTGTCTATGATCTTAATATCACCCCTGATCTCAAACGCGAAGGCCTGATGCGCGAGATTGTTCGCCACGTTCAGAGTGCGCGTAAGAAAGCGGGCTTGCAGGTTGATGATCGTATAATCCTGCAGCTCACAACCAATGACGATCAGCTTCGTCAAGCTATTAATGAACACCGCGCGACGATAGCTGCTGAGACTTTGGCATCTTTTGGTGAATCTAATGGTAATAGATCAAAAGCTACTATCGAGGGCGTTGAGTTTGATATTGCTCTTCATATTGCCTAACAGTTTGTGATTTGGCTATTATACATAGAATATTGTAAACTATAATTCAGGTGATAATAATTTTACTCATATTAATGGGGGTGTACTTATGTTAAATTCAGGTAGAGATATAAATAACAGAATTACGATTAATGAAACACCTGATCAACCACAATTTCAAAATCTACAACACGAAAAGTTGAGAGCCTCTCACCTACACGCACCTTTATTAAAGGCTGCGTTAATGGCAGATGTACCTGTTTGGTTGTATGGCGAAGCGGGCAGTGGTAAATCTACGGCCGCAGAACAGATGGCAGATGAATTGGACTTATCTTTCCGCTCTATTTCGCTTGGTCCATCAACTTCCAAGGCTGATCTTATGGGCTATCGTGATGCTACTGGGGAATATCGCAGTACAGCATATCGTGAAACATATGAAGACGGCGGTGTATTTTTATTTGATGAAATAGATAATGCTCACCCATCTGTATTAACTATATTAAATAACTCAATCGCGAATAATCAAGGTGAGTTTCCAGATAAGCGAATATCTCGCCACGATGATACTCGTTTCATTGCGGCTGCAAATACGATTGGTCGCGGTGCAACTGCTGAATATGTTGGTCGTACTCCGATTGATGCAGCTACCATTGACCGTTTTGCGTTTGTACCTATGGATATTGATCCCGAACTAGAAGAAGCTTTAGTATTAGGTTCTCAAGTTAGAAATTCTTATGTAGATATTTCTTCTGGTGGAGTACCTAATGCTAGGGAATGGTTGGCGGTTGTTCGTGCGCATAGAGAGGCTGTATCTGAATTGGGAATTAGGGCAATTATCGGTCAGCGTGCTGCTCTTTATGGAAAACGTTTAGCTGAACAAGGGGTTGGAAAAGACTGGCTTAGTGAAATGTTACTTTATAAAGGCATGAAGAAATATGATCGTGAAAAGCTGGAGAGTGCTGCGGGTAAATTGGTTGGAAAACATCAGAATAAGCTTAGAGACTCTCATCCAAATTCCACTATAAGTTCAAGTCGTCATCAATCATCTTCTAATATGAATACAAATTCTACTCCATCGACTCAAACACATTTATATAAATACGATAGAGATGAAATAATACAAGATTTAATAATACAAGATTTACCCATAAGTCCAAATGTAAAAACTTTACCTAATCGTGATTCTAATCTGGATGGAGATCAAGAGGTAGAGCGGGATTTGTGGTTTGATGTACCAGATACAAAAAATATAGTCAGCGAATATTATATAAATAAGATAGCCTATGAAGAATGTCTTGAAGAAGCAAAACAATTTATGCTATATGAAGATGGTGTAAAGTTATTACCATGGGAGCTTTCTTCTGATAGAGTTGAAAAAGTAGCTTGTAATTTCGAGTCTTTAAGTGAAGATGGTGTTATATATTATGTACGCCAGTTTGAGTCTAAGTATAACTTTACTCCTGGAGCTATCACTATGATTAATTGGTTAATGCAGAATCCAGAAGTTAATAACAAAAATAGGTAGATGAGCTGATGCGCAAGTGTAAATATGTGAGAAATGATGGTAGTGTTGCCTATGTAAGACATCTTGACGGCCTAAATGAAGTCGTTGATATAATGCGAAATTCCAAAGAAAACGATAGAAATTCTAGTCTTGAATCTAGTAGTTGTGAAATTGATTCAGATAGTAGCTGGTATGGCACTAGTAGTATGGAAGAGGCTATGGATTTAATGCGCTATGGATGGGAAGAAGGAAGATTAAAGTTAAAGAAAGCGATAGGTAAAATAGCGATTGATGAATTAGTGGGAAAGCGCTGCACTGTTGATCAGATTCCGGATTACACTGGTGATGAGGTTGATATTTATAGGTTCTTATCTGGTGATCCAGAAAATATGGTTGAATATCATCTAGAGGATAGTAAATACGGAAAACAAGCTAATATGCTAGTTAATTGCTCTTTATCTTCAAGTGTCTCGCCAGAAAGAATTATTAAGCGCGGGGCTGCTATCTATTCAGCAATTGAAGCTTTACGTGCAGAAGGTTATGCGTTGGGTTTGACTATGGTAGAATCCAGTAAACCCGAAAGACACTCTAAAAAACATAAAATTTATGGTATAGAGTACTATATTCCAATTATTGAACCAGGAAACTATCTTGATATTGATACAGCATCTTTTTGTCTGGCTCATCCTTCTTTCTTGCGGCGAGCCATGTTTGCAGTTAATGAAACCGAGAAAGATAAAATACGCAAGGTTGCTGGTTTTTATAGCGGAGGTGGGTATGGAGTGCCTTCAAAAATTTTTTCAAAGATACCACCAAATAGTTTTGTTATTAATAAAGGCGAAGGAATTGATCTTAAAGGAGCATCAGAGTGTCAGAAATTTGCCCAATCCATTGCAGATAGAGCCCTAAAGGCATTAGGTGTAGAAGTATGTGATAACGAGAAATATTAATAGGCTATCGCTTCGTTGCTTAGGATTTACAAAACATGATACAATGGATTTAAACAGTAAGGGGAGAATATGAAGAGAGTAATATTTGGTTTTATAACCATTACCGCATTGGCTGTATTAGGTTTTGCGCCGTTTGCTAACGCACAGCAGGGAAATCACAATAAACAGAGTACCGATATTGGATATAGTCTACCAGCTGGCAAAAAGCATAGTGGTAACATATATACCTCATCTCGTAATATACAGATTAATGGAAATATTGAAGGTAGCTTATACTGTGCTGCTTCATCGGTACTGGTTATCAATGGTAGAGTTAGTGGTGACGTAGTTTGTCTTGCTTCTAAGGTGATTATAAATGGTGAAATTGGACAGGATTTACGTATAGCTGGATCAGATATTTCTCTGAAAGGTAAGGTTAATGGTGATGCGTCAATTGCTTCATTAGATAAAGTTAACCTCGCACCAGAATCGACAATCAGTAAGGACCTGCAAATTTATGGTAGCAGTACAGAGATAAGCGGTGAAATTGGCAATAATGCTTATATTTCCTCACATAATTTAAAGGCTGGTAACATGGTTAAGATCGGTGGTGATCTTAGCTATTCATCTGTTGATGAAATTAATTTTACTAATGGTCAAGTAAAAGGCAAAATTAATTATAATCAAGTACAGAATAATGATAACGCGGCGCTGTCTGTGATTATGATTATGCTGATGTTGCTAGTACTATCTATGATAGTAGTCCTTGTTGTACCTAGTAGAGTACATCGTTCCAGTGAGATTGCTAAAGGCAACTTTATTACAGTGATCTTAGCTGGTGTGGCTACAGTATTTCTAGTTCCTATTGTAGCTATACTTTTGACACTATCTGTTATAGGTATACCTGTTGCAATAGTTATGGGATTCGCTTATGTAATAATCCTTATTATGAGCGCTCCTTTCTTTGTATATTTGCTTGGTTCGATTTTACTAAGCGGTGTTAAAAATATTCCATTACGTATGTTGGGTGGTGTAGTATTCTTTGTGGCACTTTGTATGATTCCACTTGTTAATGTAGTTGCTATACTATCATCTTTGTTTATAGGAACTGGCATAGTTATTCGTCTTATAACAGATGGATATAAAATGCCACGTTATACTCTGAATCCTCCAGCACCTAAGCCTCCAATGCCAGATGCTTTATTGGATACATCAGATAATCAAGATACAGATATTACGAAAAATAGTAGTGAAGCGACACCTAAGGATGCTAAGCCATCAGCAAAGAAAAAAACGCCAAGTAAATCATCTGTTAAATCATCTAAAAAAGAATCAGAATAAAATAGGAGGCTAGAATGACCATACAAAAGTCAGCTAAGATAGGTATAATCACAGCGACTATCTCTTGCATGGTACTTAGTGGTCATGTTGCTTGTGCTCTGAACGAGGGGGAGTCTCAATCTACTCCTTCTAATCCAGCAGCAAATGCTCCAACTATTCAAAATCAAGCAGGGCAGCCAGTACAACCTACTGAGATACAGATAGAATTGATTTTGTTGCCAAAACAATATTTTTATGGAGATAATCTTGATCTTAAGGCTAAGATTATAAAAAATAATACAAATTATACAAATTATAAATTAAAGCTAAAAGTCACTAGGGTAGATATTCCAAATTCGCCTCCAAAACTAATTAATATAAATGAGACTGCAGGCGAGATTAACCTTGCTAATTATGTAAGAAGTGATGATTTACTGCATGGTGATTATGTAATGGAGATTCTTGCTATATCTAATGATAGTCAGAGTGAATTATATAAATCTAAAGAGGTTAATTTAAAAATTTTACCAAAAATTATACCTCCTTCACCACCTAATGAAAATTCCGCTTCCGATAATGTAGCGCCTGCGCCGCAACCAGCTCCTCAACCAAAACCAGAGCCAAAAGAGGCTATAATAAATAGTAAGCCTCTAAAAACACTTGAGCCTGTAAAGTCTGATACTCATCTTTCGACGAACTTTTCAGCTCCATATGTGTTTGGAGTAACATCCTCTAAAAAGAGTGGCTCTATAACTGCTGTTACACCTACTAGAGTCGCTTCTAGGAGTGAATCTGCTAGAAATATGATAAATGGTATAACTACTAAATCTAATAATGTAGATAAACTTACAGATCCAGAAAAGGTTATAACACTTACAGCTAAAAAGTCTAATACAGCACCGCAAAGTATCAAGCTAACCAACGATAAAAATCATAATGATAATCCAAGCCAAACCAATAATTGGTTAGACTGGCGAGTGATTGGTGCGGGGATAGGTGTACTTACTGTAGCTACTATTGGATTTTGTCGATTTGTTATTATGCGTAAATAGATAAATTTAAATTCAACTAAACTAAATTGAGAGGTTATATGATTACAAAAGCAATTATATTGGCAGCTGGTTGGGGTACGAGACGTCTTCCAATAACTAAATCAGTAGAAAAGTGTATGCTTCCAATCGGCAATCGTCCAGTAATAGACTATGTGGTACAGGATGCTATCTTAGCGGGTATAAAAGATATTTATTTTGTCGTAAATTCTGAAGATAATCAGATAGAAAAATACTACAAACCATACCCAAAGCTTGAACAATATCTAAATTTTGCAGGTAAGCCAGAATATTTGCGCTATATTGCACCTCCGCAAGGTGTTAATTTTTACTTTATCGAGCAAGAGGTTAACACTAAATACGGTACTGCTATACCTGTGGGGCTTTGTTTTCCATATATACGCCCTGGTGAATCGGTAGCAGTTTTGACTGGTGATGATTTTATTTATAACTATGATGGTAGTTCCGAACTAGCTCGCTTAATTATGCAAACACCTCAAGGTGCTAGTTCGATGCTTAGTGTAGAAGTCGACCCTAATAGAGTGGGGGAATATGGAGTGATTGAGTTTGATACGCAGGGTAACTATTATCAAATAGTAGAAAAGCCTTCTCCAGAAAACTCTCCAAGTAACTATATAAATATCAGTAAATACATTTTAAATTATGAGGTTTTGCAAGCAGCAGCAGCGTATTCAAAAGTTGATATTACAGGAGAGTACGCACTTACGGAACCTATTAATCAATATGTTTTGACTGGGGGTACTATGAAGGTCGTATTATCTCAGGGTAAATATTTTGATTCAGGTAATGCTTATGCTTGGGTAGAGGCTAATAGAACAGTTCTAGGTGTATAAATTAAATAACATATATTTGCTCAATAGCCTAATTTATTGTTAGGCTATTGATTTTTTATAATAATTATGCTAATATTCATAAATAAGGAAGTTAACATAAACATTATTAAAGTTAATTAAAAATAAAGCTTCCCTAAAAAGGAATAATTTATGCGAGAAAAGTCTCCAGTTATCACGATTTCATCTGAAGATGTGGTTGAGCCTATAACGGTACATCATAATCAAACACCAGATTCACAATTGCACGTTGCGGATCAGGGTGATAAAAATGTAAGCTATAATACTCTTAATAATCTAAACACCGATGAATTACTTAGTGAACAATCGCTAAACACTGATAACGATATCGAAGATCAGGAAGTAGATGATTATCAGGCTGAATACGAAAATTCGCAAACTGAAGCTATGGATATGGAGAGTATTCGCCAAGTAGCTGAAGAAGAAAATAAAAAGCCTAGATGGACTAGAGTTCGTAAGATGTTGGGTACAATTTCATTAATACGTACTTTAAAACCTGGTAAAACCAAAGAAACACTAGAAAATAACCTCTCTAATCACAATAAACAGGAACCCCAAAAACTTGTTAAAGATTTAGGTATGAATATCATTAACGAAGGGTATATAGATAAAATAGACTCCTTAAACAGTGATGAATTAGAATCATTAAGTAAAAATTTTGCTGCTCTAGAAGAAGAGTATGCTAATATTGATGACTATATTAAGGAAAACAGTGTATCCTTACAGTATATAGCAGAGCATGCTAAGTTAAATGATAAGGATAATATCTTAAAGGCTATTCAAGCCAGAAAAGAGCAGCTAGAAAATTCTACAGATAATAGTGACGATGATAATGAATCTAACAAACCTCGCCACGCTAAAGAGGCATTAGTTGACGACTTAGATACATCAGAAATAACCCAAGAGGAAAAAGATAAATTAATTGAAGACTATAAAGAGCTAAGTAAAAGCATAAATGAAAGATTAGAAGATGATAAGTTCTATAATCTAACCGCTAGTGAGTTACTCACCATAATTACTGATAATACGCAAATGATGCTAAAATATTCTTCACCAGGTTTTAAGAGTATTTTAGAAAGTGAAGGAATAACGGATGATGTAGCAGAAAAAGTACACTCCACATCAGATAAAGTTCTAGACCGTTTAACAAAGATAAATTTCGCAGCAAGTACGTTTGAATCAGCAGAACATAGAAAACCTACTGAACAAGAAGCGGTTGAAGCGGCTAATAAAGATAATCTATATTAAAATAAGAATTAGATTGTGCTATAATGCAAGAATAAAGTATTTAAAACAAAAATAAGATTTCACTAACCCAATAAAAGGAGAGCTTACGCTCATGTCAGCAGAGAAAAATAAAATCAAGCTTTCAGCACCAGAGTCGAGTGTTTCTGAGCAATCAAGCGAGAAAGAAAAACCTAAGTTTTCTAATCGTGATAAAACAATTGCCCACTCTATAAGTTACCGTTTGAACAAGCGATTAAGCGAAGAAGACATACTAAATAGCGAAAATCAAGACATAATTGACCTTAGAGAACATATTAACACAGGTCTAACAGATGTAATAAATGAAGCTAATAGGCAACAACTCAAACCAGGCTCACAGGAGCGTATAGAGTCTATAAAAGATGGTGCGCGGGATTTACTAAATAGTATTGATTTTGATAGCTTTGCAGATAAACTTGGGTTACCTGAATCATCAAAAAATAAAGAACGTAAGTTAGATAAATGGCGACAATCTGTATCTAGAAAAATGGGCATGGTCGCGACTAGGGGAATTGGCGCGATACAATCTATGGGCAAAAAGATTGAATCTGTTAAAGATGCCGTCGGTGATTTAAAGGAAAAGTCTGCTAAAAATAAAGCTGAGAGAATTGAGGAATCTAAGAGGAAAGATATTACAGAATTTTTGGATTCTGCTGGTGAAATTGCCTTCAGGCTACATTCAATTAAAGCAGGAATTAGTTTGGCGCCAGAAGCACTTTCTAATATAAAAACTGAGTACAAGCATCTTAGGAGTTTGTATTCCAATTTAGGTGAAGATATTAATAGTAATGTAGCTGCTTCTTATTTTGCTAAGGATTTAGGTTTTTCAGATAAATATCACGAAAATATAAAATTATTGAATAATGAAATTAAAAAGCGTAAATCTGATGAAAAGGAAGCTAAGAAGAGCGCTAAATTAGCTGAAAAGCAGGCTAAAAAGGATGCTAAGCAGGCTAAAAAACCTAAACATGCAAAACCTAGAAAGCCGATTTCCTTAGATTCTATACCACTTATGCGCCGTGGTGAACCTGGCGAAACAAAACAGGAAGAGAATTTGCGGTATCGCAAGAATATATACAAGTTAGGCGCTATAGCTTTAACTGGTATAATTACTATTGGTGCTGGCGGTGTTTATTCTTATAATAGATCTGTTAATATAAAACCTTCTGCCGAAATTAGTACAAATTATAATATTAATAATAAAAGCACTGAAGAGGCGGCTACTAGCGCTACTAAAGCGCCTGAGACAGCGTCTCCAGAAAAAGTCGCAGAAACTACTAATACAACTGAAAAAGAAACTTTATTTAATACTTCTAAAGAGGGTAAATACGGTAACTTATTTAGTGGGTATGATGCCAAAAAAGATATCGCTGGCATGAGCGGGAAGATAGATAAAAATGACTGGCGTAAACCACTAGAAGGCGATAGTACGCATGAGCGCGGAAAAGACTTTTTAGATGGACTAAAATCTAGCCCTTCTGAGCTTGCTACAGTTCTTTCTAGGCTTGGTTCTTTGCCAGAAGGTATGACGGTAGATGAAGCTCAGAAAGTATTTTCTAACGATAAGGATCGTGCTATAACCTTAGCATCGGTTTTAAGTGAGGGAAAGGTTGAATTTAAGCAAGGTTCTGCTTTGGGCGAGAATGAGGCTTACGGCAGTTACTTTGCAGTTAAAGATGTAGATGGCGTTTACCGTACTTATTATGATTCATATGTCGATGGTAGTCAGCCTAGCAATGTGCTTGAAATGCATGTTACCAAAGATGACGGAAGTACTCATGTTTTAGAAATCCGTGAGGCTTGTGGGCAAATTATTGATCGTATTGACTCTAATCTTGATGCATAAATATAAACGGTATTGACTTTTATTTATTATTATGATAAAATCTATAACGTAGTAAATAAAAATTACAAAATAAAAATTACAAAAGTAAAGGACAGTGAAGTTTTATTATGGCAGAACAATTATCTAAATCTATACAAAATATAATGAATACCGACCCTAGTAATATTGATAGGGATAGTGATGAGTTTAAAGAATTTTTGCAAGATGGATCTCTTGACGATTTAACTCAGCTTGCACACAATGCTAAGTTTGATGGAGAAGACGATCTATTAGGCTCGGTTTATGGAGAAATAAAAGATCGCTTAGATCAGGCTGTGCGTGATAATTTTATCACTGAAGAAGAGCTTGATGACAGGCTTGATAAGATTGATTCTATTATAGAAAGCGATCCTGCGGATAATAATCAACCTGTCGTCCAAATCGTCCAAAAACTAGCCGCAACTGCAGTTACAGTGGCTAATAAACCAAATAATTTAAATACCACTAGTGCAAATAGTGGTAAGGCTGCAAATACACTACCTAATTCCACAAAATCCAAGTCTAACGCTCCGACTCCGCTAACGATGCCATCTAAGATACCAAAACCTAAAATAAAGAGAAAATCTCGCGGTAATGCTTCTAATTCAAACAGTAAAGGTAATAATAATAATGCTAATGCTGCGTCTGCAAATACAGCTTCTAGCAAACCTGCACCAAATCCAAATACTACACCTATAGTAATATCTGCAAACCAATTAAAAAATCTGCTCAACACAGATCCTAATACAACTAATCCAAATAACGCACCTGCTACCAACCCAAATACGACCCCCGCAGCTAACCAAAATACTTCTCCTACAACCAATAATCCAAATACCACGCCTAATCATAATCAGGCTCCGGCAAATAATCCAAACAATTCAAATCTACCTCCAACCCAACAGCTAAATGCTAATGCTATAGTAGCTGGCGCTAACTTGGCTCCAAATCCAAACCAAGATCCAACAAGTATTAATGAGCTTATAGAAATAGAAAATGAGCTAAATGAAGCTAAAAATGAATATGCAAGGTTAACTGCTAAGGATAGAAAATCTTATATTAGATCTGGTAGAGTAGCTCGATTTCTTGCAAAAATACCTGGACTTAGAAGATTTGCAGAAAAGCGTGATCAAAGTATAGAGACAGAAGAGGCTAAGGAAAGATATGATGCTGCTTCTAAAGCCTTGATTGAATGGGAGTTAAAGAGCTTAGAGAGTGCGGGCTATGATGAGGATGCTAAGCGTCAAGAAATCATAAACGTGTTAGTTGATCGCGATCTTGAGTTTGAAAACGAGGTTGTAGAACAACGCATGCAACAAAGTAAGAAAACAAATAAGTTTGTCAACTTTTGGGAAAGATCAAGAGGAATAACTAAGATTATTTCGGCCGGTGGCGCAGGATTTATCACTGGTGCTGTACTTAAGACTGCTCAAAGTATGCCTTATGTTGGCGGCTATTTCCCAGGACTTGTCGTTAAAGGTGCTGGTGCAGTTGCAGGTGCTTGGATGGCTGATCATGTTAGAAAGAGGCGAGCTAATGCGGAGGTTAAGGATGCTAATGGTAATTTAGTAACTTTAGCTAAAGACCAGAGTAATAAAGACCTTAATGACAAGAAGATTATAATAGAAAATATCGTTAATTCTGCAGATATTTCAAAAGGTAGTGATAGTATTGATGTAGGTAGAATAAGCCATGCTACAGAGCAACGTACAAAGTCTGAAGTTCGTGGTAACAAATTACGTTTGGCAACCACGGCGATTAAAGGTTTTGCTGGTGCATCTGTTGGTGAGTATATAGTTGGTCATGCTCAGTCTATGATGGCTGGCGCAGATACAAATGCCCACCATATCGTAGGTAATACAAATGATGCGGCTATGAATAACTCACATAGCACAGTGCCATCTGCTGAGTCTGCACCTACAACATCTGCTGCTGAACCTACAGATACATTGTCGGCTGCTGAACCTATGCATTCACCAGATACTACAGGTATGGTTGAAGGTCATAACTTCTATGTACAGGATGGTAGCGGTTATAGCCAAGAGTTAATAGATTTTGCTAATGCAAATGGTCAAACTTTAACACCTGATCAATCTATGGAGCTACACCAACACTTGGTAGATAAGTTTGGACCTGACTACATTAATATAGATGGTGTTACTACAGATACATACCTAGATGGCAACGATATACGTTTGAGCGCGCCAGGTAATGCTTCTTGGGAAAACGGTGTACCCGATGCTGTCCGTGAGTGGATGATGAATAACGGTTTATGGAATAGATAATTATTAAATAAAAATTAAGGAACAAATAAAATGAATAATGAACAACAAATTATACAGGCTTTAGGTTTACAATCTGCATCGCCAGAAGTTCAGAAAAATATTTTACTAAAAGTTAATGGAGTTGTAGACCGCCGCCTGGTGCTTGCGATGGATGAAGTCTTAGACGATCAGAAGCGAGATGAATTCTTCAAGGTACAGGAGTTACAGGGTGATGATGCTGCGATTGCATGGATCGAAGCTAATGTTGTGAATATCGGTGATTTACGCCAGGCTATTCTTCATGATTATCTAGAAGAAAAGCTAAAAATGCTCGGATCCTAAGCTATAAAATACAAGTATTGCAAATCATGTCTATATCTGTTAAAATGGTTAGGATTAGTTAAATAAGTAACAGAGGAATTTATGGCAAAAAAAGCAGTCATTAAAGTAGGCGGCAAGCAGTATCTTGTAGCTGAAAAAGAGACCCTCCTGGTGGACCTCCTCCCGGAAGGCACAAAAGAGCTCAAGACTGAAGCATTGTTGGTGATCGACGGTGATGAAACTATTGTTGGTACTCCAGTTGTAAAAGGTGTAAAAGTAACAGCTAAAGTTGTAGACGATTTAGTAAAGGGTAATAAACTACGTATTATTCGCTATAAGGCTAAAAAGCGTGTACATAAAGAAACTGGTCACCGCCAAAAATATAGTCGTATAGAGATTGCTTCTATAAAATAACTATATAAAACATGAAATAAAACGCTCATTTGGAGCGTTTTATTTTTTATGATATTATTAGTGTGAAAGTTAAATGAATTATATAAAATAAAAATATATTATGGAAAATAAAGATAAAGAACCACAGTCTAAACCAAATTCATCTGTACAAAGTGAATCTCAATCCCAAAAAGAGGTGGCAAGTACTACAAGTAGGCTTATCTCTGGAATGTTTATAGTTGCTGGAATTATTACTTTCTTTGCGATACAACTTGCTATAGAATCGTCATTTTCTAGTTCTGCTTATTATAGAAGTTCGCAGAATGCCACTACATATTTGTATATTAATGGTTTATTGGCGTGCCTAGCTTTTATCTTATCTTATATCGTACGCAAATCTATAATAAATAAATCTGGTAATTCTAGTGCGCAGGCAAGTACAAGTAATATAGCTAACCTTCATATTATGCTATTTACTATGGCATCGTTTTTCATTATTTCTATACCGTTTCACTTGGCGATTAGTATGGTAGGGTATGGAGATGTTGGTATGACTTGTGGTTTATTCTTAGCTTCTGTGGTGATATTTTTGTATAGCAGGGTTGCATCATATAGCTTAGCGTTTAATATTAGTATTATAACGTTTTGTGTTGGTGTAGCTAACTTTATACTTTTACTAACGCATCGTGCCTATATTCCTATTCCAGAAACTTTAATTTGGGTTGCACTGGGGGTCTTTATACCTGTGGTTGCCAAGTTTATTAATGATAATATGTCTAAAAAGAATAATGATCTTGATCAAAAGACAGACATGAAGCTGGACGATGAATCTAAATCCATCAGTAATATTGATAGTAATTCTAAAAATGATCCTATTAGCGATATCTTTATTTTAGTTGGTTATTCTGTAGCTCTCTTTAGTTTATGTAATGCTGTCTTTATAAATAGTGTATTTGTTGATGGGATGCCAATTGGACTGTACAACATAGTATGGATAATATTACTCATCGCTTTTATATATTTTTGTTTTTCAATAAGTTTTCGTAAACATGATAGAAATTTGTTTTTGATCACATCTTTATTTACGATATATGCTTCTATAGGTACTTGTATAAGATATTTAAGCCAATTTTCTGTGGCGTTAAGTTTAGCGTCATCTGCTATCATCCTTGTAATTTGTGCAATTATTTTAACAAATGTTCATAAAAAATATTTTTCCACTAGTAGTTGATGCTGTTTTAATCTGGTTATGTTATAATACTACTATTACGAGGGAAAATAAATAATGTCAGTAGTTATTTCTATAACCAATCAAAAGGGAGGGGTTGGCAAGACAACCAGCGCGGTTAACCTTGCTTATTATCTAGCAAAAGCAGGTAAGAAAGTTCTGTTAGTAGACTTTGATCCGCAAGGTAATGCAACTAGTGGATTGGGCGTGGATAAGGATAAATTAAACATCACTATGAGTGATGTTATGTTAGGTAAAAAGTTACTAAAGGATACCATTATTGCTACTGACTATAAAAATTTATGGCTAGCACCTAGCACACCTCACCTAGCAAATACAGAAGCTGAGCTTGCTCAGACAGAGAGGCGATTTAGCAGACTTAAAGTTGCGATTGAATCTGTCGCTAATCAATACGATTTTATATTAATTGATAGCCCGCCAAGCCTTAGCCTACTAACTGTTAATGGGCTAATAGCAGCTAGGTATATTTTGTTGCCAGTCCAGGCTGAATTTTATGCTTTAGAGGGGCTTGGGCAATTATTGGAGACAATGAAACTTGTGCGTAAGAATATTAATCCAACGCTTGATTTATTGGGTGTATTGCCAACTATGATAAACAGCAGAACTAGTCTTAGTCAACAGGTTTACGAAGAAATTAAACAACATTTCCCAGGCAAGGTATTCAAACAGACTATTCCACGTAATATTAGGTTGGCTGAGGCTCCAAGCTACGGCGTGCCTATTGGTGAATATGATAAGTGGAGTAAAGGTGCCCGGGCATATAAAGCTGTAGCAAAGGAGGTGATTGAGCGTGTCGGCTAAAAAGCGTGGTTTAGGTAGGGGATTTAGCTCATTAATACCAGACGATATTTTAGATGAATCGTTTGACCCTACGGCTATTGAGGATGAAAGAATTAGCGATCTTCGACAGATTAAGATTTCGCAGGTTTTTCCAGATCCAGATCAGCCGCGCCGTAATTTTGATCAGGAAGCGCTTGATAGATTAGCTATTTCTATTGGCGAGCATGGAGTTTTGCAGCCTATAGTGGTTATCTCCCGTGGTGATAAATATATGATAGTCGCGGGCGAGAGGCGTTGGAGAGCGGCTAATATTGCTAAGCTTGATAAAATTCCAGCTTTGGTTAGAACTTTAAGCGATCAACATAAACTAGAGCTATCTTTGATTGAGAATATACAGCGTAGTGATTTAAATCCTATAGAGACAGCTACTGCTTACTTGAAGTTGCGAGATCAATTCAATTTATCGCTTGATGTAATAGCTAAACGAATGGGTGCTAAATCTGTGAGTACTGTTAGCAATAAAATGCGCTTATTAAAGTTGCCAAAATCTGTACAAAAGAAACTAGCTAGCGGTGACATTAGAGAAGGTCAAGTTCGTCCATTAATTGGGTTAGACGAATCTGTTGTAGTTGATATAACTAATAAGATTATAAAAGAAGGGTGGAGTGCCCGCAAAGTTGAACAACTTATTGTTGCAATGAAAAAACAACAGCCGAAGGAAACTCCTGAACCTAAAAAACGGGTAGAAACTGCGGCTGCAGTATATAATAAGCAGATCGAAAATATTAGTAACAAGCTTGGTACAAAGGTAAAAATACGCAGCAATAGCAAGGGGTCTGGTATGATTTCTATTGCTTTTAGGAACGCGGAAGATCTAGAGCGTATCGAAAGCATGCTTACTAGCTAATTGATAAGATTAGGAAGAGAAGTAACCAACCTTATTTAGGGGCCATATTCTAGCAGAGACTGGACCTACAATTCTATACATAGGTATGTAGCCAAGTCCGTTTCTTGAATCGTACGAAAAGTTATCATTGCGGTGATCACCTGATACAAATATTGAACCTTGTGGCACTTCACCATTAAAATCACCCGAGGTAGGTGTGCTGAGTGTTTTTGCATAATCTTTATCTGGATTAAAACCTTTTGGATTTTGCTTATTAAATACAGTTAAAGATCCGTCTTTAACAACTACGCGTTCGCCTGGGAAGGCGATTACACGTTTTACTATGTATTGATCATTCCTAGATTTGCTAGTGCTATCGTATCTAGGATTTTCAAAGACTATAATTTCTCCACGTTTTGGCATATATAATTCATTTTTAAGACTACTCATTGTAACAGGTATACGGTTTACTATTAAACGGTCGCCTGTGTGCATAGTAGGCTCCATACTTGGTCCAACTACAGAAAATGTGCGGAAAATAAAACTATTTATAAAAATAGTACCAACTGCTACACAAATGGCAAAAATAACTAGATTAAGAGCATCTTTAACGTTTGGGTGTCGTTGTGTAAAACTTAAATTCATCTCTGTTTATTATACAGGTGCTTAAATAAAATTGCCAATAGGTCTTTTATAATTGTAAAGGCTTATGTATTATAGATAGAGAGTTAAGGGATTTATGAATAAGAATAATAACTTGAACAACGGTTTTACCACACGTAAGAGTGTTGACGGTATGGTGGGCGTGCCACGTACACAGGGTGTTGGTGGTATGATTAACAGTAGCAGCTCCCAGCATGCGCCACACGGTAAGATTTTGAATAAAAAAACTATCCAGATTAATCCGTCTAGTGATATTAGTAGGCAAAGAGCGGCCGCTCAGTTGAATAATAAAATTAATCCTGCGATTGATACTAAGCGTCGTGTTTCGGCTCAAGACGTTATAAATCGTGGAGCTAAGCGAGATCTTGATGATTCTCTGAATGCGATTGATTTACAAGAGCAAAAACAAAACAAGAAAGATGATCCAAAGCGCAAGGCTAAACGCCGTAAGATTATAAAATATGTATCTATTATTGTAGGCGTTTTAATCGTTTTGGTTATTGGCTTTATAGTGATTAAGGCTATCTTGGCTGGAAATAAATCTTTCCAAGGAGGCTTTTTAGGATTTATTCAAAAAGCAAAACTCAAGCAGGATGCCAACGGTCGATCTAATATTTTGATCTTTGGTACTTCTGAAGATAGTGATGGTGGCAATCACCCAGGTGGTAATTTAACTGACTCCATTATGGTTTTAAGCGTAAATCAAACCAAGAAGGATGCTTACATGGTGAGTGTCCCACGCGATCTTTGGGTTAAGCTTGATACGCCGTGTGATATCGGCAGAGAAGAAAAAATTAATACAGTTTACATGTGTGCTTCTAGCGATGGTAAGAATGATCCAAAAGGTTCAGATGCTCTGCGTAAAAAAGTTAGTCAAATACTAGGGCTAGACGTTCAGTACTATGCACATTTGAACTATAAAGTTGTATCTGATGCTGTTAATGCCGTTGGTGGCGTTGATGTGAAGATTGAAACTGATGATCCGCGTGGTATCTATGATCCAAACTTCGATTGGACCTGTAGCTATAAATGTAAGATGGTTAATTATAAAAATGGTCAAATCGCCCATCTTGATGGTCCACACGCTTTGGCCTTGGCTCGAGCAAGAAATGCTCAAGGGGGCTACGGATTGTCAGGGGGTAACTTTGACCGCGAACGTAATCAACAGAAGATCCTAAGGGCGTTACAGGAAAAATCTCTAAGTGCTGGAACATTAGCAGATGTAAGCAAGGTTATTGGCTTAATTGATGCGCTTGGTAACAACTTGAGAACTAACATAAATACAAGCGAGGTTCGTACATTAATGGAACTAGCTCAGAGCATTAAGGGTGATAAACTTAAATCTATTTCTCTTGATGAAGAGGGCAAAGCTGTTGTTACAACTGGTCAATATTTAGGTAGGAGTATAGTTCGACCGGTTGACGGTGTATATGACTATTCTGGTATTCAAGCTTTAGTAGCGAAGAATATCAAGAATGAAAAAACTCCAGCAAAGGAAGATGCAAAAGTATCTGTTTATAATGGTTCGGGAATTGAAGGTTTAGCTAAAAAATCAGCTGACAAACTAAAAGCTCAGGGTATATCTATTGGAGAGATAGGTAATGCACCTGGTGTAAAAAGGCGAGACACGGTTATATATCAGGTTCAGGATGGCTTTCCATCGACTAAATCCCTTCTAGAATCTCATTATGGAGTAAGTGTTGTATCTGGCGGGAATATTCCTGTACCGTCTGAGGGGGTTCAGTTCGTAGTAATACTAGGTACGTCTGCCCAGTAGAGATATGTTATAATATAAGGTATATTTATGGATATTTTGGGTAAGCTAAAAGGTAGAAGTATTACGAGTAGTATCTTGCATATTTTGTTTAATGCTGTATTTGCCACCATGGTATTTTTGGCGATAAATATTGGCGGACAAATAGAAGTAGCTTTAATACTTATTTTAGTAAGTAAATGGCGTATTTTCGCAGTACGTTCGCGCTATTGGGGTGTTAATATTCTAGCTAATTTAGTTGATATCGTGGTTGGTTTTGGAATGGTTGGCTTAATATATCTTGCAGGTGCTATACAGGGTCAACTTGGTTTTTGGACTCAAATCTTCATTACTTTACTTTATGCTACCTGGTTAATTGTCATTAAACCGCTTTCAGGTAAAAAGGCTGCTCGTATACAGTCTGGAATTAGCTTATTTGTTGGTACATGGGTAGTTATGGCAGTGGCTCATAATTTCTCAAGCATACCTTTTCTGGTTGAGTTACTGCTCTTTATCATAGGTTATAGTTCTGCTCGCCATGTACTTTCTACTCACAAGGAAGAACAAGTTCAGACTCTCTCGCTGATTTTTGGATTAATAGTAGCCGAGATTGGCTGGCTAGCATCTCATTGGACTATAGGTTATGAATTTTATCTTTCAAGCGCATTTAAGTTGCCGCAAGTAGCTATTATAATTACTTTATTAGGCTTAATTTCTGAGCGTTTTTATTCATCCACTCGCACTGGTCGCTCAATCTGGTCTTCGGAATATAGTGCGCCAGTATTATTTTCTGTATTGGCAATTATCGTAATGCTTATATATTTTAGCTCGGCTGTAAGTATATAATTGAAAATCTAAATAAAGGAGGTGTATGGGTAATAAAAAAGTTCTGTATGTTATTTTAGCGGTTATATGTTTAAGTTTAACGGCATGTGCTGGCGCTGGTGTTATGTATTCACTAATGTCGGCTAATCGTTCAGAATTAAATTCTAGTAGTATTGATGGCAATAAGTTACAATTAAAAAATGAAACCAGTATAGCTAAAGTTGCTTCAGATGTCGCACCAAGCGTAGTTTCTATAACGACGAAGTCTGGTGCTGGTTTATCGTCAAAGCAAGGGGCTGGTACTGGTATTGTTGTTAGTGAAGATGGCTATGTTATTACTAATAAGCATGTTATAAAAAATGCGTCTGATATCGCAGTTACAACCTCGGATGGATTGATTTTTGATAATATTAAAACAATAGGGGAAGATCCATTGAATGATGTCGCCTTTCTCAAAATAAACGGTGCAAAAAAGCTAAAGCCAGCCAAACTTGGTAATTCTAGCACACTGCAAATAGGTCAAAATGTTGTTGCAATTGGTAATACGCTTGGTTTGTATCAAAATACTGTAACTAGCGGAATCGTTTCTGGACTTGGACGTCCTGCTGCTGCGTCTTCTCAATCTGGAGGGTCGGCTGAATCGCTAAATGATCTTATACAGACTGATACGGCTATTAATCCGGGTAACTCTGGTGGTCCATTAGTGAACTTGGCTGGTCAAGTAATAGGTATAAATACTGCCATAGTCAGCAATGCGCAAGGTATTGGATTTGCTATCCCGATTGATGTGGTAAAAGGTATGCTTGAGGGTGTACTGAAAAAAGGTAAGCTTGAGCGTGCATACTTAGGTGTGCGTTATGGCGAGATTACTCCAGCAATTGCCAAGCAGAGAAATCTTTCGACTAACAGAGGTGCATTAGTAGCTGAGGATGGCGTTGAATCTGGTGGTCCAGCCGATAAAGCTGGTATAAAGCCAGGTGATATCATTACAAAAGTCGGTGATTTGGTAGTCGGTGAAAAGGGTAACGTGAGTAGTTTAATTTCAAGATATAAACCTGGAGATAATGTAGATATCGTTGCATTGCGTAATGGTAAACAGATTAATTTTAAGGTGAGATTAGGTGTACTAAAATCTGGCGCAAAATTAAATAGTTTACAGTCAGAGGATGGATCGAAAGAGTTAGACTCTGATTCAGATTCATCTAATAAAGGAATGAGTTTGGAAGATTTATTTGGATTTTAATCTGATAACCAGGCAGTAATTGATCTGTAGAATTTTTGTAAAAGAATATTGGTTGGCATATTTTATTATTGCATCGTGTTGAATAGGGTCGGCTTCAAGAAAAATGAGTCCGTCCCTATTTAGATGACTAGGAGATTGCTTAATCAATTTAAAAATCAGTTCCAACCCCGATTTGTCTGCGTAAAGAGCTAAAGCAGGTTCGTGTCGAAGGTCGGGTGACGTGTCTTGCCATGATTTATCGACATAGGGTAGGTTAGCTATAATATAGTCAAATTTTTTATTGGTTTCACTTAATAGACTAAATGGTTTATTTATATCTACCTTAGCTTTTAGATTAGATGTATTTATTGAGGCTATATTGAGCGCTTCAGGGCTTATATCTGATAAGTCAACTTTAATATTAGGGCATTCAAGTGATGTGGTTATTCCTAATATACCGCTACCAGTGCCTATATCTATGGCTAATTTAGAAACTGTATCTTTATTTAATATTTTTATCGCATTAATAATATCTTCTGATTCGGGGCGAGGTATCAGAGTCGCGGGTGTAACCTTAAATTTCCGCCCGTAAAACTCTTTGTATTTTAAGATATAAGCGATTGGTACGTGGTCTACTCTCAAGCTTAAACGAGCATTTAATATTGGTAAAAAATACTCAGGAATAATATATTCAGGGTGTGCTCGCAAAAAAGTTTTAGCTACACTAAGAGTATCTTGTAATATTAGTTCTGCATCAAGTTGACTGGATTTAATATTTACAGATTTTAGTGATGTAGACGCATATTTTAACCAGTCTAAAACTGTTGTCGATTGTCTAATCATTAATATTTTTAGCTAGAAGCTCACGTTCGTAAGATTGTAGATGTTCAGTTAAGTCGTTTATATTACCGTCCATGGCTTGTGGTATACCACTGCGACTATAGCTGATTCGATGATCAGTAATGCGATCTTGCGGAAAATTATAAGTGCGGATTTTTTCGCTACGATCTCCGCTACCGATTAGACTACGCCGTTCGGCTGTTAGCTTAGCTTGCTCCTTTTCAATTTTAGACTGCAGAAGGCGACTTCGTAAGACGCTCAATGCTTTCTCTTTATTCTTAATCTGTGATTTCTCATCTTGATTTGTCACTACTAATCCTGTTGGTAAATGTGTTATTCGAACTGCTGAATCTGTAGTATTAACACTTTGTCCGCCATGTCCGCCAGAGCGGAATACATCAATTTTTAAATCATTTGGATTTATTTCTATGTCTGTTTCTTCTGCTTCAGGAAGAACTGCAACGGTAACGGTGCTTGTATGGACGCGACCCTGGCTTTCGGTGGATGGAACTCGTTGCACTCGGTGCACTCCAGATTCAAATTTTAGCTTTGCGTAAGGGCTATCGCCCTTAATTGAAAATATAACTTCTTTATAGCCACCAGCATCATTTGGTGATTCACTAATAATTTCAGTTTTAAAATTATGTATTTCGCAATATCGTAAGTACATTCTATAGAGTTCACTGGCGAAAAGGCTAGCTTCATCTCCACCTGCACCAGCTCTAATTTCCATAATTATATTTTTGTCATCATTGGGGTCTTTGGGTGTGAGCATTATAAAGATTTCATCTTCAAGTTTGGCAAGTTTTGATTGGCTTTCTGCCAATTCTTGCTTAGCTAATTCTGCTAGCTCGCCACTATCGCCAGTTAGCTGCTTAGCTTCTTCGATATTTTTTATAAGTCGTTCGCGCTGCCTAGCGATTTTTATTAATGATTCTAGCTCCGAAAAACGCTTATTTTTAGTAGAGAATTGAGGGTCGGAATAGGCATTAGGCGTAGCTAAAAACTCACTTAGGCGTTGTCTCTCATCTGTTAACTCATCTAAATTTAAAACTATTTTTGGCATAATTATATCTAATTATAGCATATTATGATCTTTAGAGACTGGCGCTACTTGATTGAAGTATGCTTAAATAGCAATATATGGAATATAAAAGTTGGCGGGATTTTATAGAGTCTCAGGCGGAAGAGTCTTATTTTAGAAGGTTAATGAACTTTGTAGATCAAGAGAGACAAATTAAAGATATTTATCCTCCTAGAAAAGATATGTTCTCCTGTTTTGCTGCGTGTCAACTCAGTGACGTAAAAGTTGTGATCATTGGACAAGATCCATATCACGGTCCAGGTCAGGCACATGGCATGAGTTTTTCTGTGAGAGAGGGTGTAAAAATACCACCAAGTTTGGTTAATATTTTTAAAGAATTACAAAGTGATTTAGGTATATCACCTCCAAAGAGTGGATTTCTACAGAAATGGGCAGAACGTGGTGTATTATTAATGAACACCAGCTGGAGTGTAGAGAAAGGAAAACCTGGTAGTCATTCAAGGTTAGGCTGGATGGAGTTTTCGGAACGTATTCTAAAAATGCTTAATGATCATAAGGATCCCATGGTTTTTATTCTATGGGGCGCTCATGCCCAGAAGGTTGGCCGTGTGGTTACAAATCCAAAACATCTTATAATAAAGAGTGCGCATCCGTCGCCGTTTTCAGCTGATAGGGGATTTTTTGGTAGTAGACCTTTTTCGAGAGCTAATAAATTTTTAGAAGAAACTGGTCGAGGTGCCATTAATTGGGATTTAAATTAAAATAAAGCCCTCACAATGAGGGTTTTATTTGAGTTACTAAATTCTATTTTAGACAATAGATTTTTCTGCTTTTTTAGCTCTGTTAGCAGCAGCTTTTTTAGCCTTATTTGCCAGTGCAGCTTTTTGCTGTGCAGCCTTTTCCATACGTGCCTTAAATCGATCAACGCGACCTTCTGTGTCGATGATTTTTTCTTCACCAGTGAAGAACGGGTGAGATGCACTAGAAATATGCATTTTAACTAATGGGTAAGTTTGACCGTCCTCCCATTTAATGGTTTCTTTGGTTTGCGCAGTTGAACGGGTCAAAAATGCAAACCCAGCGACTTCATCGCTAAATACGACAAGTCGATAATCTTGTGGGTGTATACTGCTTTTCATATCCGTGTTATTTTAACATAATATATCAATCTGTGTCAAAACAGTAGTAAAATATTTGATATTTTGTTATAATACTATCTGTAAATTTATTAAATGATACAATTTCTTGCGTTACTTCTAAATTTTAAGTGCGAGAAATGAAGAAAAAGGAGTAAGTATGGCTGTAAAAGTTGATATTAAAGCTTTGCTTGAGGCTGGCGTTCATTTTGGACATAAGACGAGTCGCTGGCACCCAAAAATGGCACCTTACATTCACAGTAAGCGCCAAGATAGCCACATAATAGATTTAGTGAAGACGGTTGAAGCACTAGACAAGGCATTGCCTTTCTTGACTAAGGTTTCTACATCTAAACCAGTTCTATTTGTGGGTACTAAAAAACAGATTAAGCAAGTTACTAAGGAGGCTGCTGAATCTGTTAATCAGCCTTATGTTACAGAACGATGGATAGGTGGAATGCTGACCAATGTCTCTACTATTACACGTCAACTTAAAAAGCTTAAGAATCTTGAAAGACGAATGGCGAGCGGTGACCTAGAAAAGCGTTATAATAAGCTGGAAGTTCAACGCTATCAGGAAGAAATTGATTTGCTTAATCAAAAATACGGCGGTATCAAAAACATGAATGGCCGCCCAGGTGCTGTAGTGGTAACAGATGTTATTGCTGATGCAAACGCTGTACGTGAAGCTAAGACACTAGGTATACCAGTAGTAGCTATTGTTGATACTAATGCAAATCCTGATGGTATTGATTATGTAATTCCTGCTAATGATGATGCGGTTAAAGGTGTAAAATTACTTTTGGATTATTTTGCTGCAGCTATTAATGAAGGCGCTGGTACAGCTCAAAAGATAGAAAAGAAAGAGGTAAAATAGAATGGGTATTTCACTTGAAGACATTAAAAAGCTAAAAGAGCTTACGGGTGTAGGTTTAACTGATGCAAAAACTGCATTAATTGAATCTGATGGCAACTTTGATAAAGCACTTGAAGCTATGCGTAAAAAGGGTCTGACTCGCGCTGAAAAGAAGAGCGATCGTGAAGCTCGCGAAGGTATTATTGAAAGCTATGTTCATAGTGGTAGAATTGGTGTTGTCTTAGAACTAAATTGCGAAACTGATTTTGTGGCACGTTTAGATGATTTTAAAAAGCTTGCACACGAGCTTGCTATGCAAGTTGCTGCAATGAATCCGCGCTATGTAACATCTGATGATATACCAACTAGTGAATATGACCGTGTAAAAGCAGAAAAACTAGAGGCTATTAAAAATGAAGGCAAGCCTGCTGATATGGCTGAAAAAATAGTTGAAGGTCAGTTGAAAAAATATTTTGCTGAGCAAGTTTTACTAAGTCAGGCTTATATTTTGGATGATAGTAAAACTGTTCAAGATCACATTAAAGAAGCTATTGCTAAATTGGGTGAAAATATAGTTGTAGGTCAGTTTAAGCGCATAGAACTTGGCGTTAACGAATAGTAAAAATCTAGCTAAAAATCAGCGGGCTTTGTACGGCTCGCTGATTTTTTATTAGGCATTAGTGGTATTAAGTTAACTGGTGGTGTATACTAAAAGGAGCTAAAAGAAGAGGAATTATGTTTGATACTGATATTTATAAAGATAAAATGCAAAATGCCCTAGATCATTTTAGTGAAGAGCTGAAAAAGGTCCGTACTGGTCGTGCTCATGCAAATATGCTTGACGGTATAGAGATAGAAGCTTATGGGGTAAAAATGCCCCTAAACCAAGTTGCTAATATTACAGCACCAGAAGCGCAGATGCTGCTTGTCACTCCGTTTGACCCGAGTAATATTACTGCGATTGAGGCTTCTATTAGAGCAAATGAGGCGCTAGGATTTAATCCTAGTGATGACGGTAGAGTTGTACGTATACCTGTCCCACCTTTAACAGAAGAACGCCGCAAGCAAATGGTTAAACTAGCTAGCGAGAAAGTCGAAGATGTGAGGATTTCAATGCGTAATATTCGCCAAGATGCCTTGAAAGAAGCTAAAAATCTTAAAGAAAACAAAGAGCTTTCGGAAGATGATTTGAAGCTTATTGAAAAGGAAATTGATAAATTGATGAGCGAAATGCAAACTAAGATTGATGCTATTTTCGATTCCAAGAAGAAAGAGATTTTAACCGTATAATGCAAAATAGTCCAGCTCCGTGTAAACATATTGGTTATATTGTCGATGGTAATCGCCGTTGGGCGAAATATCATGGTTTACCAGCTTACGAAGGACATTTGGCTGGATATAATACAATAAAAGATATCGCTAAAGCTACTTTTGATGCTGGGGTAGAGTATGTAAGCGCTTACGTATTTAGTACTGAAAATTGGCAAAGGACTAAGGGCGAAGTTAAGCATTTAATGGGTCTAGTTTTGCGTTTATTGACAGATGATTTACCAGAATTTGAAAGACACAATATTCGGTTGAAAATACTTGGTTCGCGCGATGGAGTTGATGCGAAGATTCTGTCGGCAATAGATAATGCTGAATCTAAAACTGCAAATAATCATTCTGGTACGTTAGCGCTGTGTTTTAATTATGGTGGCCAACTAGAGATTGCAGATGCTTGTAAAAAGATTATAAATAAGGGTATATCTGCTGATAAAATCACGCCAGATTTGATTGCTAATAATCTATACTGTCCTGATATTCCCTCTCTTGATCTCGTTGTACGTACTAGTGGTGAACAGCGAATTAGTAATTTTATGTTGTGGCGCGCAGCGTATAGCGAATTTATGTTTATAGACAAGCCGTGGCCAGACATGACAAAAGAAGACGTAGGTTTGATATTAAATAATTTTGCCAGTAGAAGCAGGAGATTTGGAAAATAATGATAATAGGAATAATTATCGGATTAATTGTTTTGACGCTTTTGGTGGCGGCTCATGAGCTTGGTCATGCGATTGTAGCGCGCCGAAACGGTGTTATTGTTGAAGAATATGCTCTTGGCTTTCCACCAAAGGCAATTGGAAAAAAAGTTAAGAAGAGCTTTTTGGGCAAAAATGTTGAGTACCGTATAAATTGGCTTCCTCTTGGAGGATATGTGCGCATGAAAGGTGAATACGATGCTTCTAATAGAAAAGGTGATTATGGCGCCGCTAGTTATTGGGCAAAAACTAAAATTTTATTTGCAGGCGTAGCTGTTAATTGGCTAGTTGCTGCTTTAATTTTAACTGTTTTAGCTTGGATAGGACTACCTAAGATTATAGATAATCAATTTTCTATAAATGGTGATTCTCGAACCGTTATACTTGAGCCAGGTGAGGTTAGTATCGCTTCAGTTGTATCAAAATCTATCGCTGAAAAAAATGATATAAAAACTGGCGATAAACTTATTAGGGTAAATAATCAAAAGGTAGAATCTGCTGCTACTGTATCTAGATTAATCAAAGAGAGTTCAGATAATTCTAACAAAGTTACTATTGAAATTGAGCGCTCAGGTAATAAAATTACTAGAGTTGCGCCTATTGGTAAGGGAGAAAAACTTGGTATAGCTATGGGTGAACGTAAGGCGCGCGAGATGCTTTACAGTACATGGTCGGCACCTATTGTAGGTGTGGGTACGACATTACAATTTACAGGTATGACCTTTACGGGGGTTGGAAATATACTAGGTAAGTTGGTGACTGGTATAGTTGATAAATTTAATTCAAGCGAGATTGTGCGCAATGGAGCATCTCAGAAGCTAAATGAAGTTAGCCAAAGTGTCACTGGTCCAGTAGGGATTTTGGGTGTAATTTTTCCACAAGCTGGTCAGATGGGACTGCAGATGATATTATTTTTGGCGGCTATAATATCTATAAGTTTAGCCGTTATGAATGTTCTACCTATACCAGCGCTTGATGGTGGGCGTTGGCTTGTGATGACTATTTATAAGCTGCGCGGGAAAGTATTAACTAAAGAACGTGAAGAAAATATCCAAGCGATAGGCATGATAACTTTGCTTGCTCTAATGGTGGTAATAACCTATTTGGATTTTACTAAGTTAAAATAATTATGCACAAGAAAGATTCTATAAAAAATTCTATTCATAATAAAATTAATCGATCTAAAAAACCTCCACATATTAGAGTTGGCATGTGTGTGGCGTACTGTATTTGGGTTATTACAGTATTTGTGGCGGTAAATTACATAACTAGCGCAATTATAGGATGGATAGTTCGCTCTGGTCATGGAGATTGGCTAGGCAATGCTAATGTCGCACAAACTTTAGCATCTGTCTTTATTTATGTAGTTACAATTACTATAGCGATCTATTTTCCTTATAAACTATTTCATGATAAAACAGAGATAAAAGATCTAGGTATAAAAAGAAAACTACCAAACTGGGTAGATGTAGGTTTAGCGCCAATTGCTTATTTTGCATCGTTACTCTGCATATTTGGAGTTATGTATTTGATTAAGCAATTTATACCTGGTTTTAATATTGAACAGAGGCAGCAAGTTGGATTTAATCCTTCAACAATCACCACACAATTTGAGCTAATTTTAGTTTATTTTACTTTGGCTGTTTTAGCTCCAGTCGCAGAAGAGACATTATTTAGAGGGTATTTGTTTGGTAAGATACGTCGTTATTTTTCAGTAGTACCGACTGTATTTATTACTGCATTTATTTTTAGCGTAATGCATTTGGGAGTTGGTTTTTTGACTGATTTACAGTGGAATGTAGCTTTGGCTACTTTTGTACTTGGTATTACCCTTGGATGGTTACGCGCAGCTACTGATAATTTATGGGCTAGTATAGTTCTACATATGTTACAGAATACGGTAGCTTTCTTGCTTTTATTCGCAGTACCTTTCACTGTAGGTAGATAGTTTTGGTATAATAGGTATATTATGAGAAGGACAGAGCTATTTACTAAGACTAATAAGACATCTCCATCTGGAGAGGTCTCAAAGAACGCACAGCTGTTAATTAGAGCTGGATTTATTGCAAAAGAAATGGCTGGAGTTTATGCATTTTTGCCCTTGGGTTTGAAAGTTGTCGAAAATATTAAAAGCATTGTTCGTGAAGAAATGAATAAAATTGGCAGCAAAGAATTACTTATGACAAATCTTCAGCGTAAGGAAGTCTGGGAAAAAACTAATCGTTGGAATGATAATATTGTTGATATTTGGTTTAAAACTAAACTAAAAGATGATACAGAAGTTGGTTTGGGTTGGAGTCACGAAGAGCCAATTGTTAATATGATGCGCCAGTTTATCCGCAGCTATAAAGATTTGCCAGTTAGTGTATATCAATTCCAAAATAAAATGCGTAATGAATTGCGTGCAAAAAGCGGTATTATGCGCGGGCGCGAATTTGTTATGAAGGATATGTATTCATTTCATGCTACTAAAGAAGATCTAGAAGAATATTATCATAAAGTCATGGAGGCTTATAAACAGTGTTACAGACGCTTGGGTGTTGGTGATGATACATATGTTACGTTTGCTTCTGGCGGTGCGTTTACTAAATTTAGCCACGAATTCCAGACTGTTTGTGATGCAGGTGAAGATGATATCTATATAGTACCAAGTATGAATATTGCTTATAATGCAGAAATTGCGCCAGTCAAGGCATCTGCTAATCCCGTCGCTAATGAGTCTTTAAAGCAGCTAGAGATTCTTGATGATGAATCTGTTATTGGAGCCGAATCTCTTATTAAGGCATTGAATATTCCAATAACATCAAGTACTAAATCAATGTTTTATGATACTGATAGAGGTTTAATTTTAGCGGTAGTGCGTGCTGATTATACTATCAATGAAGATAAATTAAAAACAGTAGCCGATGTAGAATGGCTAAAACTAGCTTCTGCAGATTCTGTTGAAGAGGCTACTGGTGCTAAACTCGGTTTTTCTGGCTTATATAATTTACCTATGGATTCAGATATTAGATTAATCGTTGATGATTCATGCCGTGATATGGTTAATTTTGAAACTGGAGCTAATAAAACGGGGCAACATGCCTATAATGTTAATTGGGAGAGAGATGTACCTCTGCCAGATCAATTCTTTGATATTAAGCTGGTGCGCGATGGTGACATATCTCCGGAAACAGGCGAACCATATATCCGCAAAAGAACGGCGGAAGTTGGTAATATATTTAATTTTGGAAGTCAAAAGACTGATGAAATGGAGCTGTATTATACTGATTCAAAAGGTGAACAGAAATCAATATTTTTAGGCTCTTATGGAATAGGTATAACCAGGATTATGGGTGTGATTGCTGAAAAACTTTCTGACGAAAAAGGGTTGGTTTGGCCTGTTGATATTGCTCCAGCTAAAGTTTACTTAGTTAGTATTGGTAGCGGAGATGCCATTAAAGAAGCTGATAGGCTTTATGAATTAATGGAAATCAAAGGTATAGAGGTTATTTATGATGACCGCGATGTACGCCCTGGCGAAAAATTTACCGATGGAGAATTAATGGGTATTCCACATATGGTTACTGTTAGTGATCGTTTAATTAAGACTGGTAATTTTGAACATAAGTTACGTTCAACGGGTGAAGTTAGTTTATTGACACAAGACGAGCTATTTGATACTATTTCACAATAGATTGACCAGGCTTTATAATAACTTGTTAAATGAAGGGGAATTAATATGAATAAGGTGTATCAGATTACCGAAGCTGGTAAAAATGAGCTGAAAGACGAACTTGAAACGCTAAAAGGTCGACGTGGTGAAATTGCTGAAAAGATTGCTGAAGCACGCGATTATGGTGACTTAAGTGAAAATGCTGA
>ERZ773056.169-NODE-169-length-31870-cov-13.906994_pt1 | contig 31870 bp, 18 predicted proteins | sample MGYA00580857_ERZ773056 | MGnify/ENA primary metagenome ERZ773056 (study PRJEB29015, sample SAMEA2737996) | human oral metagenome | biome: human oral; feature: human-associated habitat; material: dental | place: China | collected 2114 ... | reverse complement strand
AACTTCACAGCAGTTAATTTTATAAATTTCCCCCGATTCTGCCCGTGATGGGTCGCTCGGGGGTTTTTATGTAAAGGTACAAATAATATATTATACTGACAAACAATTAGTTAGATATTTACTGAATATCCCTAAATTAACCCCATTCATTGTCCTCATGTTCCTTATGTCTTTATGTCAAAAACACATGTATTTATGTCACAACGCGAAATTTAATTTTGCAAACTTCATTTTTCCCTCTCGTGCGCGCGTATCATAAAATGAAGTCGTCTTGACTTTTAATATTTCTATAAGCCGAGAGGAGTGCAGTACAAGTCAACTCACTGGCTTATAAACTCACTAAAACCCAACAACTCCCAAAGACATCAACTCACCAGTTCACAAGTTTACAAGTTCAAAAGCTCATCAACTTAAAAGCTCATCAACTTAAAAGTTCATCAACTCAAAAATTCAAAAGCTTAAAAGCCCATCAACTCAAAACTTAAATTGTTATCTTTTATTTTACAATGTCGTTTTAATTTTCGCTCCGTTCTAGCGAGAATATTAGTTGAAAAGTAGGTAAAAGCCTTCTATTTGTACCCTTTCATGCCTTGGTGTTTGTCTAAATTTAAGCGTAGAACCTGCATTTTGCACCATTTTGCCTTTCTAGTTTGGTTTCCAATTCATGATTTTTGCAGCCCAAAAACCACTTTTACCCTCTAAAACCCCACTTTTTAATGGTTATTTTGCCCCTTTCAGCCATGTGTTTCATGGTTCTAAAAGGGTTTCTTTATGCAATTGCTGTGGATGTTTATGCTTTTTGTCTCGCATTTAGCGGCAAATCGCACCCCATTTTGCAGCATTTCACCTTGCGTTTAGCACCAAAACGCACTGCATTTAGCACCAAAACGCAAGGCATTTAGCATCAAAACACACGCTATTTTGGACCAAAACGCACAGAATTTTGCTGCAAATAGCCCTGAAACTGGTGCAAATGGCTGCCCTTTCAAATAAAAATTCATTTTGCCGCATGCACATGCCACCCCTATTTTGCATCAAAACAAACCTTCGCGAGAATCGATTTTTTGCGGCAAGGTTGGCGATTGGTGACGAAAAAGGCAGTCATAATGTTAATTTTCTTACTAAAAAACAGACAAAACAAATTGGCAGCAAACACACGCGAGTGGATAACGGCGTGGAAAGCATGTACGCTTACAACGGCCTGCGCGAATGGGTGCAGTGTATGTTGCTCATGGGCAACGGAAACAGCAGCATGCAAACTAAACTAAATAAATCCCATTCATTGGCCTTATGTTCCTTATGTTCTTATGTCAAAAACACTTATATTTATGTCAAAACGCGAAATGAAAGTTTGCAAACTTCATTGCACCCTCGCGTGCGCGCGTACCATATAATATATTTTGTTGTTGAGATTATAGGTTCTAAGCTTCTGTCCCTTGTGGTCTTTATTATGCGCATTTGTTCATAAGTGCATGCAGAAGGCACGAGATTATAAGTTTCTACACTGCTGATTTATATCCATTTATCGCCGCCGTGCAGTCTGTAAGAGACGTTGTTGCTGCAAAAACGAACACTTTTGATGGTTCGTTCGTTTTGTTTCGTCATGCCCTATTATACAATCCCTGCCATTTTTTCGCCCCTCATTATTTCGCGAACAGCTTTATTGTTCGTTGAAAATAAAATTATTTATTTTTATGCGGGCGATTAAGTAATATCTACTTGTTAGTTGTGTTGTTATTGTAAGGTGCATTAAAATGTGCCACACCGGATCCTTTTGAAGTTATAACTACTTTATAATAATATTACTACACGTATGAAAAGAACAAATGCACAGACAGAGGGTTTGCTGTTGAAGGCACTTCTGGCATTGTCTATGGTTGCAGCACCTAGCGCAACCATGCTAGCCAGTGTTAAGACCAACGCAAAGCAAAGCCCACTGCTTAACGCAACAGCAACAACTCAAAACTCGGCCTTGCAACGCGTGCAGGCTAACACGCGAACCATTACGGGCGTTGTGAAAGACGCACAAGGCGAACCGCTCATCGGCGTGAGCGTTCAGGTGAAGGGTACTGGCAAGGGTGCCATAACCAACATCGACGGCCAATACACCCTGACAACTAACGAGAGCAACCCCACGCTGGTGTTTAGCTATGTGGGCTACACCGCACAGGAATTGGCTGCTGGCAGTCGCTCGCAAGTAGATGTAACGCTCAAAGAAGACAGCAAGGTGCTGGGCGAAGTGGTTGTTACGGCTATGGGTATTGTGCGTAAGGAAGAGTCGCTAACCTACGCCACGCAGAAGGTGAAGGCAGAAGACTTGATGAAAGTGCAAGACCCCAACGTCGCCAACACGCTTGAAGGTAAGGTTTCGGGTATCACCATCACCCCTAGTGCAGGTGGTGCGGGTGGTGCATCTAAGATTATTCTGCGCGGTAACAAGTCGATTCTAGGTAATAGCTCGCCGCTTATCGTGGTAGACGGCGTTCCGATGAGCAACGACACACGCGGGCGCAGAAGTATGAGCGGCGAAGGCTTTACTTATGCAGGCATGTCCGAAGGCTCCGACCCACTTTCTTTGATTAACCCCGACGACATTGAAAGCATCAACGTACTTAAAGGTGCCAACGCCGCCGCTCTTTATGGCTCGATGGCTGCTAACGGTGTTGTTATGATTACGACAAAGAAAGGTAAGGAAGGCCGCTTGGACATCAACCTTACGTCTAACGTTACGTTCGACACTCCCTTGCTTACTCCCAAAATACAAGGCGAATACGGAGGTACCGTTTCTTCTGATGGTATTTCGCCCGATGGATGGGGTGCAAAGATTGGTAGCCTTACCGATAGCCAACTTAATTTCAAGGCTCCTCTGAACACAACCAACTTCCATGCAGGTGAAACAACCGACATCCACCTCCGCAACTACAACCAAGACGATGTGGCCAAGTTCTATCGTACTGGTGTAACAACCAACAATTCGCTGTCGCTTTCGGGCGGAACCGAGAAGATGTCTACTTACTTCTCGATGGCCAATAGCCATGCTGTTGGCATGATGCGCAACAACAGTTACAATCGTAACACGCTAAGCTTGCGCCAAAGCTACAAATTCTTCGACAGACTGCATGTGAATGTTTCGCTCAATTATGCGCAAACAATCACTCGCAATCGCCCTGGCGGTGGAACCGTGGGCAATCCCATTTACCATACTTACTTAACGCCACGCAATGTGGACATGAACTATTACCGCGACAACTTTGTTACGGCTAATGGCACATGGCGCAGCAACAAGCAAACCATCTTTCAAGAGGACGAAACGAACGGTGGCTACATCGAAACGCCGGCTTGGGCCGACCTGAAAGGCCCTCGACAGAACTGGGCGTTTATGAATAGCGACCAGAACAACCCTTATTGGCTGATGGGTATGAACAGTAACAAGAATACTGAGGACAGATTGTGGGGTACGGTTTCGGCCAATGTGGACATTTACGACGGACTTTCTTTCCAGGCACGTGTAAACTACGACCAAACGCGTTACCATAGCACTAGTAAACGATATGCCACGACGTTCCTCCCTGCTGTTATGGACGACTACGGACACTATTGGGACTCGGAAAGCAAGAATACCGAGTTGTACATCGACTACTTGTTGAACTACAACAAACGCTTTGGCGACTATGATGTTTCGGCTTCGGCTGGTTGGGTTGGCCATACCATCAAGGGCGAGCACAAGGGCACAAGCGTTACGGCAACGCATTACGACTCGCGCTACAAAGTGGCACCAACCATCGTAAACTATTTCGATGTGAGTGCAGGCGACAAGGGGGCTACTTCGTTCTCGAAGAGTTCTAACTGGGACCGCGCTTGGTTGGCTACCGCTCAGATTGGTTGGAAAGAAATGGTGTTCTTGGATGGTTCGTACCGTCGCGACTGGTATCGTCCATACAGATACCTCAAAAGTGTGGGCCAGTCGGCTGCCGACAACTACGGATATTTCGGCGTTGGTGCCAATGCCATTGTGAGCAAACTGGTTAAGTTGCCTAAATGGTTCAACTACATGAAGTATCGTTTGTCTTATTCGGAAGTGGGTAACTCTATCCCTAACATCGCTTACGCTCAGGCAACGAAGAACTTGCAAGACGGAACAGTGGTGGGTTCGAACTTCAATGCGCTAGAAGACGCTAAGCCAGAGAAGACTGCTTCTATCGAAACGGGTATTGAAACATTGTTCTTCGACAACCGCCTAAGCTTCGACCTTACTTATTATAACGCTACGGTGTCTAACCTCTACATGACGGTTCCTGCTGGAAACAATCGTACAAGGGTGCTTAACTCGGCAAAGGTACGCAACCAAGGTATAGAAGCCACCATCGGTTACGACTTCAAACCCGTTAAATGGTTGCGCTGGCGCACTTCTTACAACGTTTCGTTTAACGACAACAAAATCTTGAAAACGGCGAACGACGCTTTGGGCAACGAACGCCTGATTGAGCAGAATGTGGCCGGTACGCATGTAAAGTACGCATCGGGCGGTTCTATCGGCGACATGTATGTACCACAATTCGCACGCGATGAAAAAGGACATTACAAGCTGAACTCTGCCGGACAGCCCTACGTAGAGCCCAATGGCGAGTTGAAATACATTGGCAACATGAACTCGAAGTGGCAGATGGGCCTTAGCAATACCTTCTATTATAAGGACTTCAACCTGTCTTTCCTCATCAACGGAAGAATTGGCGGTAAGGTTATTTCGCTAACCGAACAATTGCTAGATGCTAAGGGCTTTTCGCAACGCAGTGCTGATGCACGCAGACAGGCAGAGCAGAACAACGTTGTGGCTAAGGATTACGGCAATGCCCCCGGCATCATGCTTAACGACGGCAGTGGTCGTATTGTGCCCGTTCGTTCCTACTACGAGGCTTTGGGCGACAAGAGCAACCCCGGAAGCTATGTTTATAACGCAACAAACTTCCGCATGCGCGAATTGTCGTTGGGTTACACCTTCCGCAACTTGCTGGGTGCAAACAAAAATGTGGCCTTGTCGTTCATCGCGCGCAACCTCTTCTTTATCTATAAGGACGCACCCGTAGACCCAGACGTTTCTTTGTCTACACAAAACGGACTAGGCGCATTCGAGCTCTTCAACATGCCTTCGTCGCGTTCTTACGGTTTCTCAGTGAAAGTAAATCTATAAACAACATTGCATAGGTAAATTATGAAACTACATAACACATTTAAGCTTTTGGCGTTGCCGCTGACGGCGGTGGCTTTGGGCTCTTGCCTTGACTTCGACATGACGGGTGATGAGTTTTCGCAAACGCAAAAGAATGTACAGAGCGTTGTACGCCAAGGTAAGGTAGACTCGATTAACTACCGATTCACCATTGCCGAAGACAAATACGAAGGTGTGGCAAATGCTGTAACAGACAATTTGGCACAAGCAAAGGGCGGTATCTTTGCTATACGTGGCGGTAAGGAAGGTAAACCGCCCGGAACGCACCAGTACCAATACAGCTATGCCCTGGGCCCTGACATGTATTCGCAATATGGCAACATCCCACACTCCTTCTTTGAGAACTCGCAAATCAACATGACTTCTTCGTACACCGTAGACTTGAAGGCCTATGGTGGCCCTTATGGCGCGTTTGGGGTAGCAACCAAGTTCATCACGCCCTTGCTTAACATGGCCGAGGTGGACTCGTTGCCCGAGATAAAGGCCACTTTCCTGTTGATGTACGACTATGCCACTATCGAGGCTGCCGACATTTACGGTCCGCTTCCTTATAACGACTTGAAGACAAATAAGCAGGACCATCCGTATAAATATGATGCGGTAGACTCTATCTACTATGCAACGGTGAACAATATCGATACGATTGTTGCATGTTTTCAGCATTTCGAAAGCAAACCCCAATGGTATAAGGAGAAGATTCTGAAGCTATTGGACAGGAATGCGCCCATATTTCCAGATAGGCTTGAGAAGGTAGATAAGAAACTTCAATACCTTACGCGTTTCGCCAATTCGTTAAAGTTGCGTTTGGCCATGCACATCGTTAAGGTGGAAGGGGCTGTGGCTCAAAAATGGGCAGAAGAAGCTGTTGCGTCTGGCGTAATCGAGGACGTGGCACAAGAGGCTAGCATTGCTCCTAGGCGCGCCGGTTTCACCAATCCCCTTGCAGAATTGTGGAACTCGTGGGGCGACATGCGTTTGGGCGCAGGCTTTGAGGCCGTATTGAAAAGCTGTAACCACCCCTACCTCGACTTGCTGTTCACAAAGAACGAGAAAATAAAAAACAGCCACGATGAAAGCAAAACGCTTGAACCTGGCAAGATGGTGTGCGGAATACGTATTGGCGCAAGGGTTGGTAAAGACCAACAATCGCCGGTGAATCCCTATAATGGTTTCTCTAAGCTTAAGGACATATATATTAACATGGCGCCCTTGTATTTGATGAAGCTATCGGAAGTGTGTTTCTTGCGGGCAGAGGGCGCAATACGCGGATGGAACATGCATGGCACAGCAGCCCAATTCTACGAGAAGGGCATTAGGGCAGGCGATATGCAAGATAGAAAGAACCAAATGGTGCAGGGTTACGATAAGGCGATGGACGAGTACTTGAAGTTGGAACATGCCATACCCTTTACTTACGTAGACCCAACAGGCGATACCGAACCAATTGAAAGCCAAATTAAGATTGGTGTGGCATGGGATGAGAGCAATACCTTAGAGGAAAAACTCGAAAAGATTATCACACAGAAATACATCGCAGGTTTCCCCAATAGCAAGGAGGCTTGGGTCGACCTACGCCGCACGGGCTATCCGCGCATGTTTGATGCGCTAAACCCTGGCGATGGCGATGGCTCTCTGAGCCAAGGCGATATTATCCGCCGCTTACCGTTTGCCGACACGCAAGATGCTGCTACTGCAAAAGACGTGAAGGCCACAGGCATGAAAGCTTTGGGTGGGCCAGACAAGCAAGCAACTCGTTTGTGGTGGGATGTAAAGAAAGGCAACTTCTAAACAAATCTTGCGAGGGAGTGTCCATACCAAGGCTCTCCCTCGCATACCATCAACTATCAAAAGCATATTTTAATTTAATAACAAACAGTAATAATGAAGAAAACTACCCGTTTGGCAGCGTGGCTTTTGGGCGCGCTGTTGAGTAGCTTGCCAGGAACGAGCTTTGCTCAGAGCAAGTCTGCTTACGATTTTAAGAACGTCGACTGGACAAAAATGGTCGAAGTGTTCCACAGTGCTCTGGCAAAAGGCAAGAATTACCCTGACGAGAGCGAACTATTAGCCTTGGGAATAACTAAGGCCGACTTGGCTTTCATCAAGTCGCACGTTAAATGTCGCGAAACTATCGCCGACGGAAAGCAATTGTTGCCCGACACTTACCAGGGCCGAAAGATGTGGATGAACACCCCAATGGGCAGCGGTAGCGGCGGCGATGCAGGCTATCCCTCCAATCAATTCCACAGCGACGTGTTCTCTTTGTGGAACTACGTGTCGTTGTGGGGCAGCTGGAACCACGCCATTGTACAAACACCAGGCTCGTGGGTTGATGCAGCGCATAAGAACGGCTGCGACATGATGAGTGGAACGGTGTTCTTTGATCGTTCTGGTGACGTTGGCTATACTCAATGGATGAATATGGTTCGTGCAGTCAACGACCGTTCTAGCGTAGGCTTTAACGGATTTAAGTACGTAAAACCGCTTATCCACATGATGCGCTATTTTGGTATGGACGGCATCAACATCAACTGGGAGTGGAGTACGCCTGTGTCAGCAGCTAACTTTCACAAAGCTCTATATAAGTATGCGCACTCGATTGGCTTTAACAACTTCCACTTGGGTTTGTACACCACTAATAGCTTTCTGACTGACGATAACTGCGAGTATTTGTATTCGCAGAAAGACGGACAAGTGGCAGATGCCATGCTTAATTATGGAGGCGAAACGGGTATGAACTCTTCTGCCCAGGCTGCCAATGAAGCTAATTCGACTCTTGGAACGAAAGGACTTTGGCAGGGCTTCTGGATTGTTGGTATGGATCACAGTTGGACTGCCCTAGACAATGGCGAGGGAAAGAAAGTGAACTTGTGCCTTTGGGGCGAGCATAAAGACAGCCGTTTCTGGAGTTACAACTCAGGTTCTAACGCTTATGTGGCCCAAGAAAACTATCAAACACTCTTGGAAAGAGCTTTCACAGGCGGTAGTCGTAACCCACTGATAAAGCATGAAATCCGTAATTACGGCAACAAGATGGAATGGAGTGGTTCTACCCCACCGCTCAACACTTTCTGTGGATTTAGCAGATGGATTCCCGAACGTTCTACCATTAAGGGCAAGTTCCCCTTCTCTACAAACTTCATCTTGGGTAACGGCGATCGTTACAACTATTATGGAAAGCGTACGGCTGGTGCATGGTATAACATGGGTGCGCAAGATGTAGTGCCCACCTATCGTTGGTTGGTAATCAATGCTGGCCAAGCTGTAACAGCGAATGCAACGGTAAGTAACGCCATTTCTGTGAAATATACCCACAACGACGCTTTCACTGGCGGTTCGTGTATCCAACTTACCGGCGATGCAAGCAAAGCAACCGACATTGTTCTTTATAACACCGAGATTGTTCCTAACGACAATAAGACCTATGCGCTTGTTGCCATCAAGGGTGCTGGCGAACGTCAAGAAGGAGAAGTAAAGAGTAATCTTTCGCTTATACTATATGTAAACGGCGCATGGAGAACCTACGCAGTGCCCAACAACAAGGGCAAGTCGTGGCAAGAGCACCGCATTGCCCTCGACCTCGGCCCAAATGACAAGGTTGAAAAGGTGGGCTTGCGCGTGCAAGGAGGTACCACTGGATACGACATGTATGTGGGTAAACTGGAGCTTAACGATGGAAAAACCACTACTCCAAGTGCCGTTCAGAACCTCGTAGTTGAGAAAGTGGCCGAAACACCCTCGCTCATGGACGTTAAACTGCACTGGGATGTTAACCATCCTGCAAACAGCTATGGGCTTGTTTACAACGATGATGCCAACATCGACCATTTTGAAATTCTCGTAAAGGATGGTCAAGACGGTAAGGTGTTCGAGATAGGGCGCACTTCGCAATGGGCTTCTTTGGTTGGAAACGTTGATGTTAGCAAGATGACTGCGCCTATGTTTGGCGTTGCGGCCGTATCAACCGACCTGAAAACTACCACTACACCTGTATGGTTTGCAGTAGCTAAGAATCCCAATGCCGTTGAAACCAATCCTTTCGGAACATACGGTGAATCGTCAGCCAATAAGAATGCAGAAGGATATGCAACGGCTTTGAAGTGCCGTGCCGTTGAAAGCTTTAAGACTACTGGTGCTGTTCAAAACGTTAATTACACCCTAAAATACGCAGATTTCAAAGCAGAATCGGAGAAGAATGGTGGTAACCAATACCATAAGGTTACTGATCAAGTGCTCAAGGTTAAGCAAGGAAGTACCATCGACTTCTATCTGAAAGGCTTTGATGGCAACGTGGTTGCTAGCTCTAACGACGACTTGCGCTACTGTTTCGTTGGTGGCTGGATGGACTTCGACGGAAGTGGAACCTTCAACCACGGCAAGGGAGTAAAAGAACAGCCTTTCTGGATTTCAAAGGTTTACCAAAATAATGAGAATGGCGAAGAGAATTTTGAAACAGATGCCACCACAAACGATGGCACCGATCCACTTGGCGAGCGCGTATTCCGTGCAGGTTCGTTGCGCGGTGGCAACAAGTGCTTGGTAAAAGAAGACGGATACCACGGCAAGATTACCATTCCTGCCGACGCCCATTTAGGCAAGAGCCGCCTGAGAATTGTTTATTCAGACGCTTGGTTCCAAGGCACCTTCGGCCCTGTTGGTCTTACAACTAAGGGCTACACCCTCGATATCGACGTGATAATTGAAGGCGAAAATGTAAACAACCAACGCAACTTTGGCGATACGCACGACCAAGGCGAGGCCGCCGACTGGACTATCGTTACCGATATTGCCGATGCCGCTAAGGTTGAAGGCCAAGTTCCTTCGGCTTGTGTGCAAGACGGTGCCATCCATTTCAACAATACGATGAGGGCCATCCTCTACACCGTAGACGGAACAATGGTTAAAGTGTTCAACAGGCCTTCTGTTGTTTCCAACAGCCATTTGGCTAAGGGCGTTTACCTGTTGAAACTGATTAACGGCAAAAACGAAAAGACCATTAAAGTGATGCTCTAATGAATGGTATAACGATAAACCATTTATGCTAACATAAAGCGTACCCAGGCAGCAGCCCTTAACAAGGGGTTGTTTCCTGGGTACGCTCGTTTTATAGCGCACCAATACTACAACTATTTCGCAAATTCAATCTACAATAATTCTTTTACATCTAAATTTAAAAACCTTATGAAGAAAAAACAACTCTTAGTTTTGGCACTCATGGCGCTTTCTTCGCTCAACCTCAGTGCGAAGGATTTCTATGAGTTCGACAATGTGCAGCCGCAAACCATCCTAGAACTTTTCTTGAATGCGCAAAAGGCGGGCCGCACTTATCCCACAAACGCCGAGTTCGCCGCCGTGGGTATCTCGGCTGCCGACATCGAGTTCATTCGTTCGCACGTTCGTAAGAACGAACTGGTGAACACCGACGACCGCCTTAACACCAGTCTGTATAAAGACCGAAAAGTGTTTATGTGCATACCAATGGGCAACGGAAGTCAAGGCGCACACGGCTACCCAACTAACTCGATGGCGCGTACCGACGTTTATTCGATGTGGAACTACACCTCTAACTTCGGTTCGTGGAACCACGGCTTTTTCCAAACGCCAGGCAGTTGGGCTGATGCCGCCCACAAAAACGGATGCCGTTTGATGTCGGGCCAGATGTTCTTTGAAAAGATGTATGGTGGAGCCGACGATAAACCGTGGGTAGACCTTATCTCTAAAAAAGAAAACGGCAAGTACATTTATGTAGAGCCGATGCTCAATGCACTGATGTTTTTCGGACACGATGGCATTGTTTACAACTGGGAGGCTTACCGCAACGAAGATGCCGATGTGATTGCATTCCATAAAGCCTTGTACAAGGAAGCAAAAGCAAGGGGGTTCGCCGATTACAACTCGTTGATTTACACCTCAACCAACTTTACGCTCGATGAAGATAATTATGGAAAACTCTATGGAACAAAAGACGAGCCCATTCACGAGCTGTTCTTGAATTATCCTGGTGGCTACATACAAACGGGCTTGAAGGAATCTGAAAAGTTTGCCGAAGAAACATGCAAGGACATCAGCAGACTTTATGCCGGCGTGCACATCAACAGTATGAGCAGAAACTGGGAAGAGCTGAAACAAACCACCAAGATGAACCTCATTGTGTGGGGCGAACATACGGCCAACATGATATATACCAATACCAAGGGTGCAACCGACGACGAATGGCAGACAAACTACCAGATGATGCAAGAGCGTTTCTTCTCGGGCGGCCATAACAATCCGGCCTATCGCCCCGATGCTTCTCAGGCCATGGGCACTACTTGGCAGAGCCAGTTGGCTGCTTTCTGTGGCCTAAGCGAGTACATGCCCGAACGTTCGGCCATCAGCAAGGCTTTCCTCACCCACTTCAACTTGGGCAACGGCAACCATTATTATTATAAAGGTGCACCCGTAACCGAAGGTGGATGGTACAACATGGCTAGCCAAGACATCGTGCCAACCTATCGTTGGCTTGTTTACGATGCCGGAACCGAGACGGCAAACAAAACTTTCGTGCCTACTTTCACCCATGCCGAGGCCTATGTTGGCGGCACTTGCCTTAGTTTGAAAGGCAATGCGGGCAACACGGGCGTAGACGTGGTGCTATACAAAACAGACGTTACGCTTGGTGCACACCCCGTAGCGCGTGTGGCTTTGAAACGCGTGGCGGGCAACGCAACAGTGGCGTTGCTTTTGAAGGTGAACGGAGCATGGCAAGAGTATGCCGTTGACGCAACTGCTGCCGGTTGGACCGAGAAAACCATTAGCCTAGACAGGCTTAATGGCGCAAAGATACAACGCGTGGCCTTGCGCGTGAAAGGCGAAGCCGACGTGTTGGTGGGCAAACTTGAACTGAACGACAGCCACACCGTTGCCCCGAAGCCAATAAAGGAACTTGTTAGTGCCGAAACCGTTTCGGAGAGTGCAACAGATATCACCCTGAAACTGCATTGGGCAGTGGATGCACCAGAAGACAAGTATGGCCGTTCGTACAACGATGACAACAACATCGACCACTTTGAAATTTTCATTAAGAAAGACAATGAGGAAATAGAAGTGGGCCGCACTTCGCAATGGGCAACCATCGCCGCCCACATTCCTTTCTCTGCCGATGCCGAAAAGCTAACCATTGGCGTGCGTGCCGTTTCTACCGACCTGCATACGGCATCGCCAATTGTATGGAAAGAAGTGTCGAAAGGCCAGCCCGATGAGGTTATCGACCCCAAAGACACCTCCGGACAAGGTCCTCACTATCAAGTGAACTATAACAAGAAGGCTCCTCATGGCCGTGAAGACCGATATATGATGCACGTGGGATTGTACGAAGGCGAGGGCAACAAGAAAAAGAACCTGCAACAGTATCCCGACAACACGCTGACAGCACGCATCACCAAGCAATTCTATCTCGATGTAACCAACAAGGTGGTGTTTGATGTAGTGGCTGGCCAAACCTACACGCCGTATATTGCTTACCACGGATTGTGGATGAGTGGCTACGTATTTGTTGACTGGAACAACGATGGGAAGTTTGATAGCACCAAGGGATTGACCTTCAACAACAACCTCCCCACCAGAACAGACGGCTGCGAGGTGGTTAGTTTCTCTGCTCATGCCAACAATGACAATGGCAGTTGGTACAACAGCAACGGCAAGCGTTTCGACAAGGGCGGTCAATTCCCACAAGACGATAATGTGAAGAACTGGTTGGGCAGTTTCAAAGTGCCTGCCAACTTAAAAGAGGGAATTTATCGCATGCGTTTCAAGCTAGACTGGAACAGCCTAGACCCCAAGGGTAGCAATGAAATTCTACAAGACGGCGGAGACATCATCGATGTGCTTGTGAATGTACATAAGGACGTGGTGAAAGTGGGCGCAAAGGCCGAAAACGGAACTGTTTCTAACGGAACGGTTGTTCTTAGCGAGGCCCTCAACTCTACTTCGGGCTACAAACAGCCTGTAAGCGTTACGTTCAAGGCAGCCGAAGGCTATCAATTGGTTGATGCTACTGTACGTCATGGCTACAACTTGCTTAACGAATCGGGACTCGACGAAGTGGGTAACCGCCAATGGTGGGCCGAGAAATTGGAGGTTTCGGCCAATAGCAGCACCATACCTGCAAGCTTGGTAAACGCCAATGTGCTGGTATTGCCCAACTTCTCTGCCATTAACGGCATCGACGACGTGAAGGTGTCGAAAGAAGAACTTCTTGGGAACGACGTTTACAATTTGAACGGGCAACTTGTACGACGTGCAGGCAGCAAGAAGGCATTGCCTTTGGGCGTGTATGTTGTAAAGGGCAAGAAGTTTATCGTTAAGTAAAAGTGATACATGTTTTAAAATTGTGCAGGCTTTACTTGTTTGCAGTAATGTGAAGAGCGGCATGAGGCGTATTTCAACGCCTGAACCAGCATGAAGAGCTTGCACGCTGCCAACGGCCTTCGAAAAAACTTTCTTTCGAAGGCCGTTTTGCTTGTTAAGGGGTTGATAGAACAGGCAAGCCCGAGCTGTCCAAGCTGTCTGACAAGTCTGACAAGTCCGACAAGTCCGACTATTTTGCCAGAAAACCAGTGCGGTTTTGTTCTTAATGCTTTACAAAAGGCGTGCGTGTCGCCACCCCATTCTAGGAAAAAACAGGCATGAAAAGCATGCAAATAGGGGCAATTTTAGTCTGGCGCGCTTCCGCATTTGTCTGATTTTTGAGTGATTTGCCTGCGTTTTGCACCATTTTGCCTTTCTATTTGGTGCCCAGTTCGTAATTTTCTCACCCCCAATTACCTGCTTTTAGTACCTAAAAACCCGCTTTTTAACGCTCGCTTTACCCTTTTTAGCCGTGTTTTAATGGCTCTGAAAGGTTTTATTTATACCGTTGTGGCGGATATTTATGCTTAATCGTTTCGCATTTAGCGGCAAATCGCAAGGCATTTAGCACCAAAACACCTTGCGTTTTGCACCAAAACGCACTGCATTTAGCACCAAAATGCATTGCATTTAGCGGCATATTGCACTGCATTTAGCGGCAAATAGCCCAAGAAATGGTGCAAATGGCGATTATTTTAAATTAATATTCATTTTGCCGCATTCACAGGTTGGCCCCATTTGGCATTAAAACAAACCCTCGCGAGAATCGATTTTTTGCGACGAGGTGAGCAGTTGGTTCAGAAAAAGGGCACTCATAATGTTAAAATCTTTGCTGAAAACAAGACATTCTTTGGTTGCCAGCCGTTAGGCCTAGTAGGTTAGCTGGGGTAGTTTAGCTAGTTGTCCTAGGCTTATTTTGTTTGCCTAGGCTTTTTAGTTATTCTAGGCTCTCTAGGTTATCTAGTTATTCTAGGTTATCTAGTTACACTAGGATTTCTAGATGCTCTAGTTATTCTAGGTTTTCTAGTTACACTAGGTGTTTTAGATTGTTGCATGGTTTTGAGTAGGTTTTGTATCTTGAAATACGCGGATGGTAAACTATTTGGTTTGTTGTTGATGCGATATAAAAGAGAGTAGATAATTAGAACACTCATAACGAGAAAGATTTATTTTTATTAAGGAGCTAAGTAATAATGATTATTAAGTTGTTATAGTATTGTAAACTCGTGGAATAAATACAATTCCATGCGTTAAGGCGTGCATCAATCTCGCGCCTACTACCTGTAAATAGAGTATATACTTAAATATTATTTACTAAACTTATGAACGAACCCAAATTCAAGACAGACGGATTGCTGTTGAAGGGATTGTTGGCTTTGTCGATAACGGCGACGCCAATGGTTTCGGCGTGGGCTGGCGTTAACAAAGCCGGTGCGCCCACGACAATGAGCAAACCTACGATTAGCGCCGTGGCAACGGCGGCTCAGCGAGCTCAGGCCACGACTAACACCGTTAAAGGTGTGGTGAAGGATACGCATGGCGAGCCGCTTATCGGCGTTAGCGTGCTGGTGAAAGGTACGGGTAAAGGTGCCGTTACCAATATCGACGGCGAGTACACCATACAAACCGACGCTGCCAACCCTACGCTGGTGTTTAGCTATGTGGGCTACCAAACACAAGAAGTGGCGGTTGGCAACAGGCGCGTGGTGGACGTAACGATGCAAGACGACAGCAAGGTGCTGGGCGAAGTGGTTGTTACGGCCATGGGTATTATGCGAAAAGAAAAGTCGCTTACCTATTCAACGCAGAAAGTGAAGGCAGAAGACCTGGTAAAGGTGCAAGACCCCAACGTGGCCAACACACTTGAGGGTAAGGTGTCGGGTGTTACCATTACGCCCAGTGCCGGTGGTGCCGGTGGTGCATCGAAAATCATCTTGCGTGGTAACAAATCTATTTTGGGTAACAGCGCGATACTTATCGTTGTTGACGGTGTGCCCATGCTGAACAACACGCGCGGCCAGATTGGCAGCGGCAGCAATGTTACCTATTCGGGCGTGGGCGAAGGTTCCGACCCGCTGTCTATGATTAACCCCGACGACATCGAGAGCATCAACGTGCTGAAAGGTGCCAACGCTTCGGCGCTTTATGGCTCGGTGGCTGCCAACGGTGTGGTGATGATTACCACGAAGAAGGGTAAGGAAGGCAAGATGGCCGTTAGCGTAGCGTCGAACGTTACCTTCGACACCCCATTGCTTACCCCCGAAATACAAAATACTTATGGCGCAGGCTACAAGCAAGGCAGCGCGTTGGCTGCTGATGGATGGGGTGGAAAAATTGCTGACCTGCCTGAGGCCGACCGCTTGTTGAAGTACAAACCCGATACTAAGATATTCCCAGGTTACGAAAACGTGGCCCACTTGCGCAACTATGCCAAGGACGATGTGGCCGAATTCTTCCGTACGGGCATCACAACCAACAACTCGGTGTCGGTGTCGGGTGGTACAGAGAAGGTGCAAACCTACTTTTCAATAGGTAACTCGCATGCCAATGGTATGATTCGTAACAATGCCTACAACCGTAATACGATGGCTTTCCGCCAGAACTATAAGCTGTTCGAAAAGCTGAATATTGAGGTTTCGGCCAACTTCGTTAGCACCAAAACAACGAACAGGCCTGGTGGTGGAACAGTGTTCAACCCCATTTATCACACTTACGTTACACCGCGCAACATAGATATGGACTATTATCGCGACAATTATGTGCACGATCGTGGTAGCTGGATTTCAAAACAGTCTTATTACGAGGCCGACAAAGACGTAAGCGGTGTGTATAAACGCAATGTGCATGACGTAAAGCTCGAAGGCCCCATGCAAAATTGGGCTTATATGGAGCACAGCCAGAACAACCCCTATTGGCTGGTGAACATGCACTCGAGCGTACAACGTGAGAATAGGTTTACGGGAATGATGATGGCCAAGTACGAAATCATCAAGGGATTGGATTTCCAAGCTCGTTTCAATTACATTCTTACCAACTTCAACAGCGAAGGCAAGCGCCATGCCACCAACTTTACGCCACAAGGCGTAGACCCCTTCGGCATCTACTCGCTGGGCTGGGAGAAAACACAAGAGTTCTATACCGACTACCTGCTGTCTTATAATAAGGAGTTGACGCCCGATTGGAGCCTTTCGGCTACGGCAGGTTATGTTGGCCACATGGTTCACGGCGAAAACCAAAGCAAGTATTCGGCTGCCACTTACGTACACGGCATGCAAGACAAACCTTCTACTGAGGTTAACTTCTTCGACTCGCGCGCTGGCGGGTCGGGTTCGCTAAGCCGTAGCTTGTCGTCTAACTGGGACCGCGCTGCGCTTGTTACAGCTCAGGTGGGCTGGAAAGATATGGTTTACGTGGATGGTTCGTATCGTGTAGACTGGTATCGCGCTTTCCGTCAATTTAGAAATCGCGGAACGGCCGACCACTACGGCTACTTCTCGGTAGGTGCTAATGCCATTGTGAACCAATTGGTGAAACTTCCCGAGTGGATTTCGTACCTCAAATACCGCGCTTCGTACTCGGAGGTGGGTAACTCTATTCCCAATATTGTGTTTGCCACAGGTGTTCGCGACTTGGAGAAGGGTTCTACTTCGGTAAGTTCTTTCGCTAAGTTTGAGAATCCCGTTCCTGAGAAAACCAAATCGTTTGAAACGGGTATCGAGTCGTCGTTCTTCGGAAGCAAACTCGACTTCGACTTCACTTTCTACAACACGGTATCTGATAACCTCTACATGATTGCCTCTAATGCTGCTGGCAAACGCGTTCCCGTTAACTCGGGTAAGGTTCGTAACCGCGGTTTTGAAACCACTGTGGCCTACAACTTCAAGTTCGTAAAGGACTTTACTTGGCGCACGTCGGCCAACTTCTCGTTCAACGACAACACCATCTTGAACGTTGCTACCAATCCCGATGGAAGCGATGCCTTGGTATATAACGACATTGCAGGTGTTCGTGTGAACTATTTGAAAGGCGGTCGCATTGGCGACATGTACGTAACCGACTTCCGCCGTAAGGCAGATGGTACATTTGAAGTGGAGGAAGGAGACGGCTTGCTGCGCGAAACACAATCGAACAAACTGTACAAGAAGTATGTTGGCAACATGAACAGCAAGATACAGCTGGGCTGGAGCAACACCATTAACTATAAAGACTTCCAGTTGTTCTTCCTCATCAACGGCCGTGTTGGTGGTAAGGTAATCTCGCTTACCGAAGCTTACCTAGATTACTTGGGTCTTTCTAAACGTACCGAGGAGGCACGCCTTAATGCCGAACGCAACAACTTGCGTACCTCTGATGGTCAGTTGGCCATGTACCTGCCCGATGGCAGCAACCGCCTTGTCGGTGTTGAAGAGTACTATCGCAGCATCGGCGACAACAAGAACCCCTCGGAATACATCTACAACGCCACCAACTTCCGCCTTCGCGAACTGTCGTTGGGCTACACTTTCCGTAACCTCTTCGGACAAGGACGTAACCTGAACCTGTCGTTCATTGGGCGTAACCTCTTCTTTATATATAAGGACGCACCCGTAGATCCCGACGTGTCGCTGTCTACTGGCAACGGCATGGGCGCTTTCGAGGCCTTCAACATGCCTTCGTCGCGTTCGTATGGCTTCTCACTAAAACTTAACTTGTAACAACAATGAAACTTATAAAGTTTTTTGCCATGGCAATGTCTGTGGCCGGAGTGGTGACTTTGTCGTCGTGCCTAGACTATGACGACCCCGAAGACACCTTCCAATCAAATGAGTTGAAACTCGATGATAAGGTGTTTCACGGCAATGTAGACTCCATTAACTATGATACGGAGTATACCAAAGCTCAGATGGACTCGGCTGCCAAGCACATGAACCACGAACTGGGCGCATTCATTGGCGCGCAGCAGCTAATTCTGGGTGGAAAGATTAATGGTGGAGGTGTTGTTGAATCGCCAACAGAACATTCATATCAGTTCCATGCCACTGTTTCCGACATATACGCCCAGTATTCGGTAATACCCCACTCTAAGTTTGATTTCGGTGATGAGATACGTGCTTCTTATCACGTGTCTCGCGGATGGAACGCTGGTGCGAATGGTACTTTTGTGATGACGAAGAATTATCTTACGCCGCTGATGAACCACCCTTCTGCCGACACTATCCCCGAGTTGAAGGCACTTGCCTTGCTTTTTTATAGCTTCGCAGCTGTTCGCAACACCGACCTTTATGGGCCGATGCCTTACCAAGAGTTTAAGGTAAACAAGCAACATGCTCCTTTCAAGTACGATACGCAAGAGTTTATCTATAAGCGTGTGGTTGAGAACATCAATACTTTCGTGGCTTGCTATAAACGCCTGAGAACAAAATCTGATGAATATAAGGACTATATTAAGGATAAGCTCGAAAGCTATGCGGGTACGCTTAATACGAGAAACTCATACAACATCGATACGGAGATAGACAAGTGGATACGCTTGGCCAACTCTTTGAAACTTCGTATGGCCATGCACATCGTGAAACGCGACAAGAACTTGGCAAAGCAATGGGCTGAAGAGGCTGTGAGGGACAAAGTGATTGAAGACCGCAGTCAAGAGTTCTACATGCCTAGCTCTAGTATGAATGGTCATCATCCGCTTTCTGTTATAGGTGGCGACAGCTGGAAAGACTTTGCACCCAGTGCTAGTTTCGTTACCTTGCTTAAAAGCTTCAAACACCCTTACGTTAACGATGCCGCGAGAACGGGCATGCTGCTGTTCGACACTAATAATGGTGAAATTACCTCAAAAGATGGCACCGTGACACGGATGGGTGCAGACATCATTGGTATCCGCTCTGGCTCTAAGGTCGGAGCTGCCAAGGGAACCGAGAATCCTTATATCTCGTTCAGCCGTTATAGCAGCACAATGTTGACCAATGCGCCCATTTATCTCTTTAAGTTGGCCGAGGTTTGTTTCCTTCGTGCTGAGGGTGTGTTGCGTGGATGGAACGTAGGTAACGGGAAAACAGCTCAGCAGTGGTACGAAGATGGCGTGAAAAACTCTCTGTTGTTTACTGCTGACGACAGCTATACCCAAAGCTTGACGAGTTATCTTGAAGAATATTTGGAGCTTGAAAAGCCGGTTGAAGTGGTATATGTAGACCCAACGGGTAGAACTCCGAAGGAAACATCGCGCACAACGATTGGCGTTAAGTGGGATGATAGCGATTCGCAAGAGGTTAAACTCGAAAAGATTATCACCCAAAAGTACATCGCTCTCTTCCCCAACGGCTTTGAAGCATGGGGCGAAATGCGCCGTACGGGTTATCCCAAACTCTTCCCCGTGCTTACCAGATATAACGACGGAAGCTTGAACCCCGGCGATTTGGTTAGGAGGATGGTATTCCCCAACGACGACCAAGCATCAATAGCCGACATCCAAACCTCTGGATTGGATGCGCTTGGAGGTCCCGACCAACAAGGCACGCGCCTTTGGTGGGATGTTCAAACGCCGTCTAACTTCTAGTCCCTAAGCGATGAATTCTGGGGTTTATGGGTCGGCAGGAATTTCGAATGCTAAGCCATTCGGCCTGCAAACTCATAAACCCAAGGTTCATAACCAACGCACGACAATAGCATTTTATACGTGTAACCCCGCATTCTGCAACATGCGCCAGCGTAAAATCCACATATCGCTCATGGCTTCAATGGCTCTTCACCGGGCTGTTGCGAACCATTGCATGGTGGAAGGTGGCCTTTGCAGGATGCTTTTTTTGTAGATTATACTAAGCATGGACACTTTTTTCGTTGTAAACTTGTGTCCGAGCAGGTCTAACTAATAAACAACTAAACCCATTATGAAGAATTTCAACAAGAACATCATCTTTGTTGGACTTACCCTTACTTCGCTTGGCGCACACGCTCAGGCGTTCAAGGAAGGATATGTAACCACCAAAGACGTCGAGTCGGCAAAGTTCCATACCGTGTTGCAAGCATGGGATAGGAGCCATAAGGTCAACAACGACGACAACTTCTTTATTTCGCGCGTTAAGCCCAAAGTGCGCTTCCGCAACAAGGCCACTCAGGTGAACAATAACTTGGAGGCTGCACACGACAAGCGCCTTGTTGCTTGGTTGCCCTACGACGACCCACACAAAAATGCACTACCCGACGGTAATTTCAACTCGGAAGTGTTCTCGATGTGGAGCTACGTTGACCATTGGGGCGACTGGTCGATGCCGCTAGGTCGTGTTCCTGCTGCCCTGCTCGACGTGGCACACAAGAATGGTGTGGCCGTTTCGTCGGTAGCTGGTGTAGCCTGGGGTGGTCTCCCCAGCGAGTATCAACGGATGTTTGCTGGCTTGGCCGGTCAGGGAATGGCGCAGAAAGCAGCCAACTTCCTCTCTTATTATGGTATCGACGGACTTGGTTACAACTCGGAGTTCACCTGTACTCCTACCGATGTAGCCAATGTGCGCGACTTCCACGTTGCCCTCAACAAGGAAATGGCATCAAAGAACCCCATCTTTGAGAACATGTGGTATGATGGAACAACCGATACTGGTACACGTGCTTTCGACAACGGTTTGGGTGGCCATAACAGAAGGAACTTCGGTAAGAAAGGCGAAGAAGCCGCATCGTTGTTCTTTAACTACAACTGGAATGGTAGCGGCGGCTCGTTGCTTTCTTCTTCTGCTTCGTACGCCCGTAGCATGCAACGCAACCCGCTATATCTCTATGCTGGTGTGAACATGCAAGGTGGCGAACCAAGAAACGGACGCGTATGGACGGTTTTGCAGAACCACGATATCTCTATCGGTTTGTGGGGAGCTCACTCGCGCAACATGTTCTGGGAGAGCCGCAACGAGAAGGGTAGCGACCCCGAAACCATGCAACGTACCTACATGTTGCGTACCGAACGCTGGTTTACGGGTGGCACGCGCAACCCCGCCAACTGCCCCCAAGTAGGCAACAGCTTGCTATACCATGCTGACAACGTTGATTTCCAAGGTATGTCGCCCTTCATGTCTGCACGAAGCGTGCTCTCTTGGGACCTTGCTGTTGAGCCTTTCGTAACCCGTTTCAACTTGGGTAATGGTAAATTCTTCAACTGGGACGGCGTTCGCCAGCACAACGGAGAATGGGCTAACGTAGGCGTTCAAGACTACTTGCCCACGTGGCGTTGGTGGTTCACCTCCGAGTTGATGGGACATAACAGCTCTAAGGTGCCCCAAGAAGGTCTCGATGCCGAGTTCGTATGGGACGACGCCTACATGGGTGGTTCAACCATGCGCGTATATGGCTCTACAAATAAGGAGTATCTGCAACTCTTCAAAACCGCTTTCGATTTGAAGAAGGGTGATGTTATCACCTTGAAATATAAGATGAAGGAGGGTACTGCCAATGTTAACATGGTGCTCACTGCCGAAGGTAGCGAAACCACCGAGCACAATTACACGCTGCGTGCCAAGACCGAACTGCCCGACGCAGACGAATGGGTAACCAAGACCTTTACTGTTGATAACGATTTCGACGGGAAAAAACTGGCTCTTGTTGCCTTGAAGTTCGAAGATGCTACCCGCATGAACCTCTATATGGGTGAGATGTCCATCACTCGTGGCAGCTATGTTAAGCCCGAGAAACCCATTAACCTCAAAGGTAGCATGCTCTCGTTCAACGCTAGTGGAGCAGATGGTAAGCTCATCTTCGAGATGCCAAACCAAGTGGCTAAGGGACAACCCTGCTACAATCTCGATGTTAACACCTCGCTCTTTAAGCTTTATGCACAAGAAGAGGGTAAGAACCCCATTTGCATGGGCGTTACCACATCGTGGGGCGCACTTATCTATCGCATTCCCGTTGATCCTTCTAGCGCAAAACCCAAAGTTAAGCTGGGCGTATCGGCTGTATCGCTTGATATGAAGCAAGAGTCGGACATCGCTTGGACGAGCAGCCTCTCTTTGCCCGGTTATGTTTATAACGACGACATCAGCCTTTCGCAAACGATGATTAAACCTAACGAGCCGTTCACGATGAGCTATGCTGACCCACGCCACAAGGCAGGCCAATGGCGTTTGCTCGACCTCCAAGGCAATCAGGCGTTCTCTGGCAGTGGTAATTCGGTTGAAGTTACCGGCATCAACGCTGTTGGATCATACAAGCTCGAACTTACTGGCGATGTAGAAGGCGTTAGCAAAACGCGTATTTTCAACGATTTTGTGCAAATTACCGACGAACACATCGGCGCACTTCCTCGCATCAAGTCGCTAACAGCCAATGGTAAGACCGAGAACATTTCGGTTGAGGCCAATGAACAAATCAGCCTTGCATATACTGGTCGCAAGAGCGACGGACAGCTTTCACGCGGTGTGATGGTTAACGAGAAGGGCGTGGGTATGCGTTCTGTTCCTCTTGGTTTCAATACTGATAATATGCAAAAGGCTTGGACGCTTTCTTTCTGGGTGAAGTTCAACACCATACCCCAAGGTGACATGCAGGTTCTCGACCTGCGCGACCAAACTACTATATGGCCACAAAACAACTGGGGTTCGTTCTGGTCTACATATAACTCTAAGTCGCAAAGGCTCTCGTTTGTTATCCGTCAAAACCAAAGCGGCGGTCCCGAACATAAGACCCACTGGAAGGTTAACTTCGCACCCAACACTTGGACTCACCTAACCTTCGTAATGGAACATGTACAAGGACAAGGTGTACGTGAAATCATTTACGTTAATGGTAAACAAGCCGAAGTGGCTAGTTGGGAGTTTGATGGTAGCACAGGCACTGGCTTGCCCCCCGTTTATCAATACCCCGGATACCACTGGGGAAGTGAGTACAACGATAGTTGGTTCCTCATCGGTAAGGGTCGTCACCAATGTGCTGCTATCAATGGCGCAGTTGATGACGTGAAGTTCTTCGACCGCGCGCTCAATGCCACAGAAGTTGCTACAAACATGAACAATGTTGATGGCTCCAATAATCCTCTTGCATTCTGGAACTTTGAAACTGCTCCTGCTGCTAACCACGAGTTTGCAAACAGCAAGACAACAGCTGCCACTATCGGTGCTGTTGACTTTGTGAAGGGTGCGAAAGAAGGACAAGGTAGCATTATGGCCATCGAACCTGAGTTTGCCGCTGGTAGTCCCTTCTGCAAAGGTTCTAGCTTCGATTTGAAAACCACTGCTCAATGGACAGCAGCTAAGGGTAAAATTGCTGATGCCACTGGCAACGGCGAAGCTGGCACAGCTAAACTTACTTATGCACAGCCTGGAAGCTACAAGGTAACGCTTACCTTGCAGAACGCTTATGGCAAGGACATGCGTACGTTCAGCGTTATCAAGGTGGGTAACTCCACGGGTATCGATGGCGTTGAAAGCAGCGATGTACAACCCAAGGCTTACACCGTTGGCGAAGACATCCTCGTTGACTGCCCACAAGAAGGCAACTATCAGTTTGAGGTTTACGCCCTCGATGGCACTCGCCTCTTGGCTCAGGCCGTGAAGGTTGCTGCTGGCAACAACGTTCGCCTGCACATTGCCAACAGGGGTGTTTACATCTTGAAGATTCGCAAAGACGGCAAGTCGCTGCCTAGCGTTAAGCTGTTGCGTCAATAAGATGCCTACAAGCCTATAGCCGAGGCACGCTTAACAAAGCTAACTCGGTAACTTATATTCTCTACGCCGACAAGGACATTCGTTCTTGTCGGCGTTTTTTTGTGCAAGTAAGGGAAGGGGCATTTAAAGGTGAAAAGGCATTTAAAGGTGAAAAGGTGAAAAGGTGAAAAGGTGAAAAAATGGCTGCGCCCCTTTAAAAGGTGAAAAGGTGAAAGGGTGAAAAGGAGAAAGGGTGAAAAGGTGGCTGCGCACCACCGACGAACGAGCGAGCCTAATGCGGCTAAAAATCTAGAACGCCTAGTGTAACTAGAAAACTTAGAATAACTAGAAAACCTAGAATAACTAGAGCACCTAGAATACCTAGAAATCCTAGATAAACACAATAAGCCTTGAACAACTAGATAAGCCTTGAACAACACAATAAGCCTTGAACAACTAGAAAGCCTAGAATAACTAGAAAACCTTGTGCAACTAGAAAACCTAGAACAACTAGAAAACCTAGAACAACTAGAAAACCTAGAACAACTGGAAAGCCTAGAATAACTAGAATACCTAGAAATCCTAGATAAACAAAATAAACCTAGAACATCTAGATAAACCTAGAACATCTAGCTAACCCACCCCAGCCACCCTACTAAACCTAACGCCTGCCAACCAAAGAATGTCTTGTTTTCAGCAATAATTTTAACATTATAACTGCCCTTTTCCTGAACCAACTGCTCACCTCATCGCAAAAAAACGATTCTCGCGAAGGTTTGTTTTAATGCTAAATAGGCTTAGCATCTGCATGCGGCAAAATGAATATTAATTTAAAACAATCGCCATTTGCACCATTTTCAAGGCGATTTGCCCCCAAATAGAGTGCAATATGCCGCTAAATGCACTGCGTTTTGGTGCTAAATGCCTTGCGTTTTGCACCAAAACGCAAGGCGAAATGCTGCTAAATGCAGTGCGATTTGCCGCTAATTGCAAGACGAAAAGCATAAATATCCACAGCAGTTGTATAAACAAGACCTTTTAAAACCATGAAGCACATGGCTCAAAAGGGCAAAATAACCGTTAAAAAGTAGGTTTTTAGTGGCTAAAAGGGCGTAATTGGGGGGAAGAAATAATGAGCTGGCAAGCAAAATAGAAAGGCAAAATGGTGCAAAATGCAGGTTTTTGGCTTAAAAACTGATAAGCCTCAATGTGTGAATGGGTATAAATGGTAGATGTTTGCCTACTTTTTAACCAATATTTTCGCTAGAACGGAGCGAAAATTAGAGCGACATTGTAAAATAAAAGATAGCAATTTAAGTTTTTGAGTGAATGAGTTGATAAGTTGTCGAATTTGTGCGTTGGTGGCTTCGGGAGTTGTTGGCTTTTTGTGTGTTTATAAACCAGTGCGTTGATTTGTCCAGCATCCCTCTCAATTTATAGAAATATTAAAAGTCAAGACAAATTCGGTGACTAAAATTGCAAAGCCAATTACTTTCTCTTTGCTTGGGTTGGGCCTGTGTTAAAGCTTAGTTGCTTGTATATACCAACTTGGTATATGTATAAAGAAAAAGATGACGGCATGATCACTCATCCCGTCATCCCAAAGAATAATGTTAACGGACGTTGGTGTGTTGCAAAGCGATAATGCTAAGTGCAGTTACGATTGTAACGCCAACCAACATCGCGATTGTTTCAAAATCTAATAACATAATCTTTAACCTTAAAATCTATCAAACTACTAACCTAATGAAAACTTATTATGAAAAGCATTCTCTCGAATACAATGCAAAGTTACGATGTTTTTTCTAATCCTGCAATACTTGTGCCGAAAAAATCTGCAAAATTTCCACGAAATTGATGTTTGTCAACGCTTTTTATGTTTTATGACATAAAAAGACGCAGTTTGTAAAGCCATGTTTATAAGATTGTTTAGTTGGAAACGTGTTTTCTGTAAACAACATTCTGCATCTCGCAAGCATAAATCTAGCCATGAGGTGCACCTTGTTTTGAAAGATTTTTGTAACTTTGCGGCAATATGAATGCCATCTTCTAAACATTACGTACAAATGCTACAACGCGATTATATAAAACGACTTATCCGCGAATTTGCGGAGGCCCTACGTCGAATGCTCGACCAAAAAGAGGTAACAAAAAGGCGAGAGTCTATCCGCCAATTGTACGAACAGTACTTAGGCCCGTACAATCTGTACCATTTCGCAACCATCGACGAGTTGATGTTGGCCATTCAGTCGTATCCCGAAGACGAGCGGTTGGAACGACTGGCGATGCTGGCCGAATTGTATTACGCCGAAGCAGATACCGAAGCGTCGGCGCACGATAGGGAAACGCTATTGCAAAAGGCTTTCAACCTTTTTGAATATTTGGAAAAAGAAAGCGGCGTGTACTCGATAGAACGCCGCGGCAAGATGGCCGAATTGATGAAACAGCTAAGCAAATAGCCAAGAACCGATGGCCGCTGCATAGCCTTGTTGCGTGGGTTTTCTTTGGTGTAAAAGATGTGCCTATGCGTTGCCTTTGCCTTTTTGATGAAGCGACGAAGGGGGCAAGTGCCTGGTAACAGTGCGTTTGGTGCTGCCGCTGTATGGCTAACAGCATTTGGATATGCTGTGGCAAGCGTTGATATAAGGGGTACTTGTGAGGGATGTACGATGTTCGGTTGGGGCAAGCTGTAAGGGATATTGCCATTCGCGCTTCTCTTGTTTTGTGAAAACACTTGTGAGAATAAAACACCTTAGCATATGAAACGAAAACTATTAACTATTGCCTTTGCATTGTTTGCCGCAATGCTTATGGCACAAAACCGACCACGGCGTGCCGTATATAACGAGTATGCTGGCGCATCGGGCATTATAGGCGCAAATTTCGATTCGCGCTTTTCGGCTAACAGCCATCTGGGCTATCGCCTGGGGTTGGCCTTTAATGCAGGCCGAACGTCTGATAAAAGCGAAGGCGGCGCTTGCGTTTATCAAGGGCCGGCGGCGGTGTTCGAGGCTTACGGCCTTATTGGTGGCACTAACCATAGCTTGGAATTGGGGGTGGGGATGATGCATGGCATCTTTAAACGCGATTATGAGTGGGATGCAACGCCCCCTCTCGGCCTGTCGTCTGATCCGCCCGAGATATGGAAGTATGGTTACTATGGCTTTGCGAATGTGGGTTATCGCTATCAGCCTGCCGTAGGTTTCTTTCTCCGCGCTGGTGTCAACCCAACGTTTGTTCCCGAAACCCATTATGGCATCTCTCGTTTCCTTGTATATCCTTACTTAGGCCTAGGCTTTGCCTTTTAAGCGTTAATGGGCAGCCGACCAGCTGGCCCAGCTTGGCGATAAGGCACTGTTTGTTGCTAACTAAAAAACAATCGGGATGCCCAGATAGCCTAGGCATCCCGATGGGGTAAGCCACATGGCCAGTGACGGTTGTGGCTGTGAATGTGTGGGAGGGGGCTTTATTTCTCTTCCAACATGGGCAGATACTTGCCGTAACCCTGCTTTTCCATATCTTCTTTTGGTACAAAACGCAGCGATGCGCTGTTGATGCAATAGCGCAACCCGCCCGTTTCTTTGGGGCCATCGTTAAATACATGGCCTAGATGCGCGTTGCCTTTGGCCGAACGAACCTCGGTGCGCAGCATGCCATGCGAACGGTCTTCGATGTTGTTTAGCAATCGGTTGTCGATGGGTTTAGAGAAAGCGGGCCATCCACAGCCCGAATCGAACTTGTCGGTAGAAAGAAAAAGCGGTTGGCCTGTGGTTACATCCACGTATATGCCGGGGCGAAACTCGTGGTCGTATTCGTTTGCAAAGGGGCGTTCGGTAGCCGCATTCTGCGTAACTTCGTATTGCAGGGGCGTAAGTTTGCTTTTCAATTCTTCGTCAGAGGGCTTGGCGTAGACTTTCTTTTCACCTGTTTCCTTGTTGGCTTTGCGGGCCATGTCGAACAAGGCTTGTGGCAGGTGGCAGTAGCCCGTAGGGTTCTTGTCGAGGTAGTCTTGGTGATAATCCTCGGCATCGTAGAAGTTTTTCAGTGGCAACACCTCCACTTGCAGCGGTCTGTCGTAGCGTTTGGCCACCTTCGCCATTTCTGCTTGGATGATGGGCAGGTCGTTAGGGTTGGTGTAATAGATGCCCGTGCGGTATTGTGTGCCCACGTCGTTGCCTTGTCGGTTGAGCGAAGTGGGGTTAATCGACTTGAAATAGAGTTGCAACAGCAGCGAAAGCGGCAGGCGTTCGGGGTTGTATGCCACGCGTACGGCCTCGGCAAAGCCCGTCTTGTCTGTGCAAACCTCTTGGTACGAGGGGTTCTTGCCATGTCCGTTGGCATATCCCGTCTGCGTTTCTGTCACGCCGTCTATTTGTTTCAGATAGTGTTCCGTACCCCAGAAGCATCCGCCGGCGAGGTATATTTCAGCTTTCGTGTTCATTGTTTGTCCTTTCTTTTCTTGGTTTCTACTATTGCCTGTGCAGCAAGCCATAACTGTACATAGTGCGGTTATGGCCAATTTTATTGTCAGCCTGTTCATTTTTTGTTTGTTTTGAGTTACGGCAAAACTATACATTTTTGCGCAAACGGCCAAAGATGCCGAGCTTTTTGAACGTTATTTAAAGAAAAAACATTACTTTTGCACTAGAACTATGTTGTGCGGCATGCTTTTAGTCAGGCACTGCCGCCCACGTTTTGAAACTTCATTTACTTGCAAGTAACATGCAAATACGATTGGCAACAAGGGCCGACCTCGATGCTGTGATGCACCTGTTGAACATCGGCAGGCAACGTATGGTGGCCGCAGGCAACACCCAGCAGTGGGTGGAGGGCTATCCACGGCGTGCCACGGTTGAAGAAGACTTGCGCCGCGCGCAATGTTATGTGGGCGAGAACGATGGGCGAGTGGTGGCTACCTTTGTGTTGGCCGAGGGTCCCGACCCCACTTATGCGCGCATTTGGCAAGGCCAATGGCTAGACAACGAACGTGCTTACCACGTTATCCACCGCATGGCCGCCGAAGAAACGCAACGCGGCGTGTTTGCCGAGGTGATGAAGTTTTGCAAGTGCAGGGCCAAGAACCTGCGTATCGACACCCATCGCGACAACGCCCCGATGCTGTACAACATCAAAAAGCACGGCTTTGACTACTGCGGGGTGATACACACCGACAATGGAAGTGAACGCTTGGCCTTTCAATGGCTGCGAACAGAAACATACTAAAATGATAAAGCAATATGAAGAGAGTTCTTATTAATACCAACATGTTTGCAATGCTGCTGATGCTGATGGCACTGGTGGCACAGCCCGTTTGGGCACAACACCAGTTCGGCGAAAGACGCAAAAGCTATGGCTATGGCGTAGACCGGAACGCCGTTTATTTTGAAGGGCGCATGATGCCTGGTGCTGATGCGCGCACGTTTGAATATCTGGGGCATGGCTATGCGCGCGACCGCCGTGCGGTGTACTATCGTGGCGAGGTGTTGCAGGGCGCCAATCCGCGCACATTTCGCGTGGTGGGCGATGCCGAAGACCAGCCCTTAGTGGTTGTCCCCGATGGGGGTAGGCCCGATGTGGGCCCGCGAGATGGTGGCGATTGGGGGCGTTTCCCCGAAGAGTTGTTGCCTGGAAACAGCTTGGGTTTCGGTTATTCGAAAACCAATTTCGACGTGTATTACCTCGGAAAGAAAATAGATGCCTCGGCCAGTAGTTTTCAGGTGCTTAGCTTTGGCTATGCCAAAGATGCTTTCAACATTTATTTTGATGGTGCAGAGGTGAAGGATGCCTCGAGCGGAACGTTTCGCGTGCTGATTGATGGCTATGCCAAAGATGCGTTTAACGCCTACTATCGTGGGCGCGAAATACCCGATTGCAATGTCCGTACCTTTGAATGTATGGGTAAAGGCGTGGCGCGCGACGACGAGAATAAGTATTTCTTGGGGCAGAAGGTGGTGTGGTAGCGGCCTTGCCCAACGAGGTAAAGGCCCATCGCCCTCGGCCGCTCTCCACGGTGGGAGTGGCGTAACAGGCTTTGCTGGCATAGCGGTAGGCTTGCCGATTGTTTCAAATTGGCAAGCCTAACGCTGTTGCCGGCTTGTTAAATTGTGAACTCGTTAACTCGTCCACAGGTTAACTCGTCAACTGGTCAACTGGTTAACTTGTCTACTTGTCCACTCGTCAACTGGTTGGCTTGTCCACTCGTCAACTGGTTAACCAGTCAACTTGTTCACTTGTCAACCAGTCAACTTGTTCACTTGTCAACTAATCACTCAGGATAACAATAAAGAAAAATGAGAAAAGTATTAAGATTTTTGTTGCCCGATAGGCAACAGCGTTGTAGCACAGCCGCTTTTTTATTAGTGGCTCGTGTGGTTTTTGCCCTATTGTTGGCATCACATGGATTGCAGAAGTTAGAAGGTTTCGAACAGATGTCTGGCAGTTTCCCCGACCCTCTGGGGCTTGGCAGCGGCCTATCGTTGCTGTTGGCCATCTTCGGCGAGTTGGTTTGCTCGTTGGCTTTGGTAGTAGGTGTGCTCAGTAGGCTAGTATTGTTGCCCATGATATTCACCATGTGTGTAGCCTTTTTCATGGCTCATGGTGGCTCAATGGCCGAGGGCGAACTGGCTTTTGTTTACCTTGTGGTGTTCGTCCTGCTGTTTTTTGCAGGTCCAGGCCGTTTCTCCGTAGACGGATGGCTTGCCAAAAAACTGGGAGGGCAAGCCGCGAATTGAGGCAATACGCTTATTTGCTCATGGGTCTGTGGGCTTACCAACCTGTAACCAACATGTGCTGTCGTCGACACAAAACAAATCAGGAACGATGTTACAACAGGGCGGTTCGGCTTGTTGCAGCCTTTAAACCAAAACCAGCGGCGCACAAGCACCGATGAAAGGTGTTTGTGCCTGCACTTCAAGATGCCCCATGCGGGTATGTTGCCAACAACTTGTTGGCACGCGCGGGCTTAAACAATCCTTTTTTGCGTTAGCGGCTTATAAGTCCGTGAGCAGGTGGGCAGGCTTATAACTTTAAAGACGTGTGGACACAAACTAACGCAACTGGTTGCTGGTTCGTTGGCTTGTAAGTTACTGAACGCATCAACTTGTCAGCCAATAAAATCATGGATTTGTCAACAGATGGACACGCCAGCTCGCAAACGTATCAGCACATGCACACGCCAACTCATCAACACAAAAACTTAAATCTCTACTTTTTATTTTACAATACGACTCTGATTTTCGCACCATTCTAGCGAAAATATAGGCTAAAAAGTAGGGAAATAGCCACTATTTCTAGTCTCCCACGTCTTTCGTTTTGTCTATTTTGAAGAAAATTACCTGCATTTTGCACCATTTTGCCTTTCTATTTTGGTTGCCACCTCGTATTTTTTAAGTCCAAAAACTTGCTTTTGGCCCCCTAAAACCCACTTTTTTACGGCTATTTTGCCCTTTTTTGCCATGTGTTTCATGGCTCTAAAAGGTTTTGTTTATACCATTTGCCATGTATTTTTATGCTTTTCGATTCGCATTTTGCAGCAAATTGCCCTGCATTTAGCACCATTTTACCTTGCGTTTAGTACCAAAACGCACTGCATTTAGTACCAAAACGCACTGCATTTAGCACCAAAACGCACTGCGTTTTGCGGCATTTTACC